>MDTD01085879.1_pt1 | contig 177865 bp, 140 predicted proteins | sample 811221 | NCBI WGS metagenome assembly MDTD01 (sample SAMN05326646, study PRJNA326480) | marine metagenome | isolation source: seawater | place: Pacific Ocean: South West | collected 2011
TACAATGGCTCTTGTATGCCAAGGCCAAGGTTTGAAGCCGTGTCAATGACCATGGCCTCTGTACCCGCTATATCAAAACGGATAAAATCTTCATCCGTGCTTTCATCCACCTGTATTTTAGTATCGTCATCAGCATCCGACAGAATCTTTAAGGATTGCCAACTTGCATAGCCATCAGCATCGCTAGTGAGTACATATCCGTTGGACTGGAAACCATCTTCGTACTTTAAATCTCCAGAAATATGTAAGGTGGCGTCAGGATCGCTTACCCCAAGGCCTGTATTACCATTTTTGAGAACTACTAAAGCATCTGAACGATCCTGAGCACTATTGCTCGTCCCATTTCCCAGTACAAAGAGTCGATCATTTGCATTGAATGTCGTTGTCGCATTGGGAGCATATGTTGTATTATATGTCCCAAGTACAACTTCTGTATAGGATTCTGCTGATACTCCCAAACCGAGCGCAACGGAACTTTGGCCGTTGGCATCGTTAGAATATCCAATGGCTGTAGAGGCTTCTCCAGATGCGGAAGACTCTTTTCCAATGGCTGTTGAACCTTCTCCAGAAGCTAAAGTATTGTAGCCAATCGCGAAAGAATATTCTCCACGGTTACTTTCATCCCAGAGCGTATTCGTAATAATTCCTGCCCTAAAGGCACCTTTACTTTTGTCAAAGAAGAATCGATTGTCATGTGATTGATCTGAATCATCATCCAATTGGTAAGAACCAAAAACAAAATCATAGGATGATTCAACTATAGATGTATCAGCAATTACAATACCATTTATGGTGTCGAAAGTATTGGTAACAAGGGAAGATAGGTCTACCGAGTTAGTACCTGAAATAGCGAGTTCAGTACCTGATAAGCTCAGTGTTTGATCTAAGGAAGAGAGGTCAAGCGCATTGCCATCACTAATGCCAAGATTAGTCCCGGTTAAGCTCAAAGTCTGATAGTCTGCAAATTGTGTCCAATTAGCATTTCCATCTGCATCACTAGTAAGAATATAGCCATCAGCTTGATTTCCGTCTTCATACTTCATTTGCCCAGCAAGGTGGAATACGGTGTCTGGTGAACTGGTACCGATACCTATATTGCCATTTTTAAGGATAACCATCGCATCAGATCGGTTAGATGTATTATTACCATTACCTATAGTGAAGAGGCGATCGTTTTCATCCCATCCCGTACTATCATTAGGCGTATAGCTGGAGTTAAATCGACCAATTACAGTCTCATAAGCGGATTGAGATATCGTATTACTTCCCAATGCGATTGATTTGTCACCGATTGCCATGGAGTAGTAACCTATAGATGTAGATTGGGACCCACTGCTTTCTGCACCTGTTCCAAGGGCCAATGAGCTGAAACCACTTGCTAATAGGTTATATCCAATTGCCGTCGAAAAAGATTCAGTGGCATCTGACTGAACCCCCATTGCTATAGAATACTGCCCACTGGATATAGAGCCTGAACCTATTGTAAAAGATTTTTCACCACTTGCAACGGTCCCAAAGCCCATGGCTGTGGAATAATCTCCTGTAGCTTTGGTATTAAAACCACTTGCAAAAGACGCTAAGCCAAGACTGTCTTGGTCCCAGTGGGTATTCCTTGCTTCACCTGCACGAAATGCAGCCGTTCCCTTATCAAAAAATAAGCGTCTATCATGGTCTGGATCGTTATCATCATCCAGCTGGGAAGAGCCAAACACAAAATCGTCACTAGCTAGATTTACCCCACCGCCAGGCTGTATTATGCCCTCAGAAACATTAAATGCATCTTCAGCATTATCTAGGGCCAGCCAGGTAGAATTCGTGTAATAATAGAATGCACTATAGGAGCTATCAAATACCATTAGCCCTTCGGCTGGGTTGCTGATGCTTGTACGAGCGGTACTGTCCATTCGGGGGATGAGAAGACCTTTATTCGTAGCCGTGATTTCCAATGCCGCACTGGTATCCGGCAAGGTGTTACCTATGCCGACAGCGCCATCTCCACTAATGCGCATTCGCTCTGTGCTATTTGTATAAAAGAGGATAGGGTCATCCACATAATTATTCATAATCATTGCATCAGGGTTCTGAAAATGAGCTGAGCCATTATGCCCGATATCCCCTGAAAGAGTTGAACCGTTGCGCATGAGAATCCCGGCAAATGAAGTATCATTCGTGGCATCGAAGAAAGCAGCTACATTACTACTATTGCTTTCAACATGAATTTGCAACAAGGGTGCACTAGTGCCCAAACCCATATTACCGCTACTATCGATTATCATGGCCTCGTTGCCTGCTACGTCAAAACGAATACGATCCTCATCCGCACTTTCTTCCACATTAATATGGGTGTCACCATCCGTATCGGTAATGGTGGTCCATTCTGTGCCTGAAGATACCTCCTGCCAATCGCTACCATCATAAAAATAAAAGGCCGCATAAGAGCTGTCAAACACTAGCAATCCAACGGCGGGGTTACTGATGGTATTTCGAGCGGTACTATCCATACGTGGAATCAGCAATCCTTTGTCTGAGGCCTCAATTTCCAGAGCAGCACTGCTGTCTGGAGTAATTGTGCCAATCCCAACGTTTTGGTTTTGAGCAAGAGCGACTTGGGCCATCATTAGTACAGCCACAACAGCCAAATAGAACCTCCCCTTATTCTTGTCTTTTTGAATCATCCTCCTCTGGAATTAGAATTTTTCCACACTCTTGCAATGCCATCTCAAACTCAATCAAATGGTCGTTTTGCTGAACAATCTGCTGGTGCTGTTTATTGATAAGCTTCCGTTGACTCTCAATGATTGGAGTCAAGGTAAACTGACTTGCATACCAACTTGATAAGCGTTCGATAAGGAATTGTAGTAGGCGTTTCATTTGCTTGTACAAAACAAGCTTGAAGTCGCCAGAGGAACCCTGTGACAGGGGGATACAAAGTAGTAACAGAGGGGGGTAACAGGCCGGCTACAAGTCTCTAATATATTGATCCAGAGACTCCTCCTGACCAATGTTCAATTTCTTCTTTGCCCGGTAGCGACCCATTTTAACGGCTGCGGTAGTAGTGTTTCGGTGCGTGGCGATTTGTTTTCGGCTAAATCCAAGCCTTACAAATGACAACAACTCCACTTCGGTAGCAGATAAATTTGGATGCTTTTCCTTAAGTCGCTGTAAGAAGCCATCATGCTCACCTTTCATTTTCTCATGAAAGAAAAGTTTGTTGCTGTCTTCTAATTTATCTGCGTTTAAATCCGCTAAAACGCTTTTAAGCGATACATCACCACTATCTTTTGACAGTTTTTTAATATTCTCTGCCAGCTGCTCTTTTTTCTTGAGTTCCTTTAGTGTATTATTCAAAAGGGTGCTTACCTGTTCTGATTTTTGGGTGACGATTTGACTTAACTCTTCATTTTCGTCTGCGCGCTTGCGCAATTCTAAGGCCACTCGGTGAGTTTTGGCTTTGTTTCGGAAATAGACTATCACAAATAGAGCAATAAAGGTGAAGGATATGAAGCCTAAAATCCAGGATTTTTGGTTGGCCTTACGTAGGCTTACTTGTTTTTCAATCTCAAGATTCTTTGCGATTTCTAAACTATCCAGTTTGTTCTGCGCTTTGAGTTGTTCCTCGGCCTTAAGGCGCGTCATATTTTGATACTGGACTCTATCCGTAGTAGCTCGGTCAATTTCATAGAAAACATGCAGGTGAACAAAAGCATCCTCAAATTTCTCCTGCATATAATAGGCTATTGAAAGCGAATAAAACGGAACCTTAAGTCGGACTGAATCTTGAAATTCCTCTAGCATGTCTCGAGATTTTTCATAGAACGGAATAGCCTTTTCAGGGTCTCCAATGCGCGTGTAATACACTCCGTAACTACTGTAAACGGTTTCAAGACCAATGAGATTGCTATCTAAGGAATACATCGAGTCTGCTTTGCTTAAATAGTGAAGCGATTGATCTAGAAGTTCAGGATCAGGATCTAGACCTTGCTCTTTGAGCATATTGTACTGCACACCTTTTATTAAGGATATGTTGCGATAACATTTTCCTGCAATGCTGTGGTAAGATCTTTTTTCCGCGCCCTTAACCACCGATTTGAAAGACATTAGTGCTTCAGTAAGAAGTGAATCCATTAAAGTTGGATTTCGTTCAATTTGCACCGCCTTCATCCGATAATAAGTGGCTTCATCAGCCATAACCTCCCATAATACTTTCTCGTTCCCACTTTCCTTTGCAAGCTCTTTTGCTTTATCCAAGTACTCCTTTCCTTGCTCAAAATCCAACTGAGTCCACCAAGTATGAGCATAGTTCAAGTACGTTATGGGCAATTCGTAACCTGCTTTAAATCTTTGCTTTAACTCTAGCGATTTATTCAATATTTCTAGGGCATTCTCGAGATCTCTACGCAACATCACGTAATACGAAAGATGATCAAGGACATTGGCATATTGCAGACCGAGGAACCTGTTCTCTGGATATGCGGAATGAAGTGAATCCAAATATTCTGAGGTATTCGGAAGTTGAGACTTCCATTTCAGCGGATCTTGATAATATTCTTCCAGACCTGCTGTCCTATTTAATACTTCTAAACTGTCAGAACTTGGCAATGATTGCCCCCAAGAGAATATAGTATTAAGTATGAGTATTGCTAGAAAGACGTTTCGCATGTCACAATTGTAGGTAACTTGAATAACAAAAGTACTCAGGGATGCAATACAGAAAAGACTTAGACGGCTACATTAGGGCTACACCCACCGCTAACTCTACTGTTTATGTTGGCTTCCCCGTAATTCAGCCCAATCTATTTAGTTTCAATTTTTATTCAAGCGAATATAAAAACCATTGAACTCCCATAAACTTTAAAATCCATTAAGGAATAGGACTTCGACACTCGAAGTAAGCTAAGGAGATCAGATAGCTACCCAGCTCAAAAACATTCCCTAATTTCCCTCCATGCGAATCATTGGAAGCATCCTTATACTGCTAAGCCTTTCACTGGGCCTTCAGGCTAAATGCACTTCGCGTGGAATCTGGGTCAAAACCTTGCAGGATAGTTTAGCTAATGGTGATTTAATTCAATTGGTAGGCTATGCCCACAGTATTGATATTCTGGATTCCTTAGGAAGCAGGTATCCCGTTTATCTTCAATCTGGAGAACAAAAGGTGGAATTGGAAATTGTCGAATACTATAAAGGTCAGGTAAACATTGCAAGCGTGTACTTAAGAGCCAAGGCTCCTTTAAAAGCGGGTGATTATTATGAATTTCATATCGATAATCTGGACCCCTACCATGAATACCATTTAAAGGAAAGGGAGAAAAAAGGAGATAAAGGTCAGTATAAAGGATGGTGGATCGCCAAGAGGAGATCTTTGCCAGTTCCTGTCCAAATGAATCCTCCGGTATTTTCAGAAACCATTTTCCTACCTCTAGGTTGTGGTCCGGAAAGCTTTTGCAAATTTATAGCGGATTCCAGCTACCGTAATCGCTACGAAGTCAAAGTTGAGCTCTACAATCACAATAGTCAGACAAGTCATATTTCTGTCCTTGGGATAAGCTTAGATAATGAGCTCTGGGTTGGAACTAATATGTGTAGTGGCGATTTTTATTTTATAAAAAACCACAGCTATAAAGTTCGTTTCTGCCTGCGCAATGCCCGCGGTGAAGAATCGGAATGGACGGAATGGATGAAAGCTCCAAACCCAAACAGTTCTAATGGAAATTGATTCTAAAAAAGACTGAGGCTTTATCTGATTTTAGAATCTCATTTACCTTTAGCCTTTTCCAATTCCATGAATATCAAACTTATTCGCCTCGCTATAATCTGCTTAGTACTTCTGATAAGTCCAGCTTCAGTTCTGGCCCAAGTGCAGGAGAGCATGACTCCCAACAAAATCAAAAGCTTTGGTTTGAGTGGGGCGCATCTTCAGCTGAAGGAAGAAAATCTGCATCCCAAAGTGCATAGTGCCTTGGCTGCTGGATTAAATTATCAATCCATTAAATGGGGAAACAGCCTGCGCCTTTTTCGTTTAGACCTGGGCTATGCCCGACCTAAAACCTTTCTCGAAGCAGTGGGCTATAGCGTGAATGCCCGAATTCAAGCTCAATATCAATACCTACGGACGATTAAGAAGGCTAACAATTGGCACTACTTATCCGGGGCTCAGGCCCTGGCTTCTTATCAAATCAATTATTACCCTAATTGGGATGATAGCCATTTGTATTGGGCCAATCAATTTAATTTGGGCTGGGCCAACCGCCTTTACTTTTTCACCGAATCCAAAGGAAGCTGGATTTTGAGTTCCTCCCTGAGTGTTCTTTCCTTGTATTCCCGACCAGAAGCCTTGCGCCAATATAAAATCGACGATCTCTCCCCTTCGGGAATTCTCTCGGCTTTGCACTCGAACATGAATCTGGGCAGCCTAAATCGAAATCTGAACCTAAACCTGGCCTGCGAATACCGCTTTAAATTGAGTGCCAAACATGCGCAGTCCATCGGCTATAGCTATTCCTACCAGCGCAGTGAAAGTGATATTTCAAGGCTCTTCCAAAGCAGTGTACATAGTCTAAGCTATAATTTCTATTTCTTATGATCACCTGGAAAAATAGCCTCCCATTAGCCGTCTTGCTGATCTTGAGTACTGCTTGCTTAAAGAATGAAAATTTCAAAAGCGATTATCAAGGATACAGCCCAGCCTTGCTTAATGATGATCTCGAGATTTCGGACCCCGAAAGCGAAGGCATGGATGCAAGCAAAATTGAAGCTGCCTATAAATTACTCTATGAGGATGATCGTTTTGTGATGGCCCGAAGTCTCTTAGTCTTTTGGCATAATAAACTGGTCGCCGAGGCTTATCCCAATTCTATCGAGGATCGAGACTCTTATGCCAATATTCAATCCTGTACCAAGTCCATCACCTCTATTATGGCCGGCATTGCCTTGCAGAATGGACTTTTTGATTCCCTTGAAACACCGCTCTATTCCCTTATTCCTGATGCCTTTGATTCGGATCAGCGTAAGCGGGAAATTAGCCTGGCAGATGCCTTGCGCATGCAAACGGGCCTAGAATTCGATAATGGCGTTCATACTCTTGGGCTTTATCAAAATGAAGGGAACTCAGCTGCCTTTGTGCTGGAACAAGATTTTCTCTACCCTGCCGGGGAGATCATGAATTATAATGATGGGGCTCCGCAGTTAGTATCAAAAGCCATTGAAGCAAAGGCTGGTATGAACCTGGCTCAATATGCTGATGAAAAACTATTTGCGCCCTTAGGGATCAGCAATTATCAATGGGAAGAAGCAAAGGATGGCAGCTCCTATGGTGCCTTCAGCTTATATTTAAAACCACGCGACCTTGGGAAGATTGGTCTTTTACTGCAGAATAAAGGATTGTGGGATAATCAAGTGATTTTGGATAGCCTTTATCTGCAAGAAGCAAGAAGTATTCAAGTTGCCGCTAATTACAACCATGAGCCCTACGGCTATTATTTTTGGATCATTCCCGCCATGAAAGCCTATGCCGCCTTAGGTCATGGTGGTCAGTTTTTGTTGGTAGTGCCTGATGAGGAATTAGTAGTAGTCTATACCGCCTGGCCTTATACCAGTGGGCAGTTCTTCGATCAGCGGAATGATTTAATGCAAATGATTGTGAATAGTGTCAAATAGTAAAATCATCAGCCGGAAGAAAATATTCCCCAAATATGCCAAAGCCTCTCAAATCTTGGGCTTTTTTGCATTGATCCTCTTTATGAATAAAGCGAGCAATGCCATTGGGGATATTGCATCAGAGAATAGCAGCTCAAGCCATACCGGATTAATGGATTGGATTGTTTCGGCAGGTCTTTTAATTATGGTCTTTGCCCTAAATGGATTCGCCATTTATGAATTCCAAGTTCGTCTCCAAAAGAATGGACTAGCCTTTGGTAAATCCTTATTGACCTTCAAAACAGAGAAGACCTTAAGTACAGAGGATCTCAACAACCTAGTCTTACGCCAAAGGCCGGATAAGTACTTTGAAATTGTCCTTTTCAGCAGGGATGCTCAAGAATTCCCATTGGCCCTAATTGCCAATCGAAATCCTGCCCGCGCTAAACTACAGGAACTCTATCAGGAACACTTCCAAAACTGGAATTGCGAACTGATCGACGAAAGCTTAAATTAATTACTCACCGTAAACACCCGGCTGATATTAAAGCCAAAGTGTAAATCACCATCTAACCAAGAGCCATCAGTTTGGGTAAAGGCATAAGGTTCTGCCACCCCACGGGCATTGGTTACGAAGAGCTGAAATACGTGACCACCGGTTTCAATATCAATACCTACCGATAAAGCATTAGTGAAATTGCTGAAAGGCACATTCATAGGCAAGGCCAGTGGATCTGCACTTAAATCCGGATATTGATTTGGATTCAAAACCGGAACATACTCTACCGTAATGGCATGCATAGGCGTAATCTTATAACGGGCGGCAATACCCACCGCGATCTGAGTATTATTGTCGGCTGCGCGATTAGTGAGATTGCTATGAATCAAGGTCGGAACAATCTGCGCCGAAAAATTCTGACTGAACTTTCGCGCGATAACCAACTCATGCACATAAGACATGCGACGACCAAAAGTGCGATCCACGCCATCACTTACCCGGATAGCCGAATAATAAGCTGATGAAAATCCGGTCACACTCACCGGCATCTTGCGGGCGCCTTTAGACTGACGCAGTAAACGGTATTTCGCAAAAACATCATAGGTCTTACGGAAGCCGGTATGTCCCAAGCCCACATTCAACCATGAGGTTGGGCTATAGTCCAAAGTCAGGCGTACCTGAGCATTATCAAGGCCCATGAAATTGTAAAAGAAATCATCATTAAAAGCACCGAAACGGTGCAGAATGGTATACTGCAAAACCCCTTTACCCGGAAGTTCATTGGTTTGCAGGTTTACCACCTTGGTCCCCTTCCAGGTTGCAAAGGCATATTCTGTTTTATTGGCATCAGCCTGTTCCAATTCGGCCATCAAATCTTCCTGTGCCCATAAAGATAGAGGAGCAAAAGCTGCCAGAACTAAAAATCGCTTAAGCATATTCAAACTTTACCGTTACCGAAATTTCATTGCTGATATTGTCCTTCTTGGCCGTGGGAATCTCAATGCCATAATCGGAACACTTTAAAAGGAATTCTGCTTGCACGCTTACTTTGCCTCCTTTTACCACCAAGATCACCTCTTTTGTAATCTCCTGGCTTTCGCCATGAACGGTCATTGTTCCCTTAAACTGAAGGGTATATTTCGCGTCCTTGCTAAGATCAATCTTAGTGTAATCGGCTATACTGCCTTTAAAAGAGGCACTTGGAAATTTACCGCTCTCCATGTAATTTTCATTGAAATGCTCCTGCATCAGGGCCTTTTCAAATTGAAAAGCTTTGATCGGAACTAAAAAGGCAAAGCTGCCATCTTCCAGATTGAGGATGCTACTTACCTGATTGTTCTCAGCGGTGATATCTTCTACCGGCGCATCCGAAAAGAACTTCACAAAACCACTACGGGTACTAACTTTTTGCGCCTGGCTCATGAAGCTAGCGCCTATAAATAAAAGGAGGACTAATTTTTTCATCTTCAAGAATTAATTGTTTTGAGCACCAGCCTGAACCCAAGCTCTAATTTTATCTATTTCACAGTTCGAAAGCTTTCCGGTAGGTGGCATTTCTGCTCCGCTTGTACCGGTGATTCTGCCCACCAAATCACCATTATCGGCAATCTGTTTGGCCGAACTATAGGTTCGTAAATCCAAACCACCTACTCCACCAGGGCCAACATGGCATCCGGCATCGGTACAGTTATTCGTAAGAATCGCTTGGACTTCGGCACTATATGTCACATTTAAACTATCACAAGGTGCTACCTGAAGGTCTTCAAGGTTTTCACTACTGCAAGCTATCAAGCTAAATGCCAGCAGTGAGAGGCTAAAAATTTTCCGCATCTTTCTATTTTGGAACAGGACGAATATCTTCTTTATTTTAGGCTTTTCCCGAATCTATTTTTATTTACGCTAAGTTTAATCCTACGGTTTGCCCGATAGCCGCCAAATCTTATTACTATGAAAAAGTTCGCCCTTCCCCTTTTAATCGTAGGCATTTTAGTCCTTGCTGCCTATTGGTATGTTTTCCATAAACCCCATCGGGATTTAATTAATGAAGAGGCTGCTTTTAGCTTAAGTGCCAATAATTTAATGAGTGACTTTCAGAAGGATCGTGCTTTGGCAGATTCTCTGTATATCGATCAAATCATCAGCCTTCAAGGCGTAGTAAAAGAATTGCAGGAAACTGCGCTGATTTTAGAACCTGGGATTTACGGAAGTTTGGACAGTACTGAAAGCATGCCTGCTGCTCTAAAGGTGGGCGACAGCGTTCAAATCCGCGGTCGGGTTTTAAGTTTTGATGAGCTTTTTGAAGAAGTAAAGCTGGATTTCGTTCAATTCGAAAATCAATAAACCCAGGCACTTCTGCGCAAGCGTAGCAATTGCAAAAAGCCAATGATAAAGAAGGCCGACATGGCTAAGGCGCTGGCCTTCATATCTCCGGTAATATCAATTAAATAGCCATAAACGAGGGTACCACAAATGATGGCTACCTTCTCACTTACATCGTAAAAGCTAAAGAAGGAAGCCGTGGATTGCGTCTCGGGTAATAGCTTAGAATAGGTACTGCGGCTAACCGATTGAATTCCGCCCATTACCAAACCTACCAGGGCGCCCACCCCGTAAAACTTATACTCTACCCAGGGATCATTGCGATCCAGTAAAAAGGCGAGGACACAGATCAATGCCCAAATAGCAATGCTGATTTTTAAGGAGAGAATATTACCTCTTTTCTGAGCAAGCCTAGCAAATAAAATTGCACCGCCAATCCCCACAAACTGAATAATTAAAATGGTAGCAATTAACCTATTGCTATCCAAACCTAATTCCTCGCTACCAAACAAGCTGGCCAGTAATATGATAGTTTGCACCCCAACACTGAAGAAGAAGAAACTATAAAGAAATACCTTCAAGCGTGGATCTTCTTTCATTACGGCCATCACTGCTTTTAATTCGCGAAAGCCCTGCCAGATATAACCATCTGACTTCGGTTTACGATGATGTACATTATAGGGCAGTCTTTTAAAGGTGATTTGTGCAAAGCCTATCCACCAAATACCGGTGAGTAGGAAGCTAAATCGAGTGGCGGCACCCGAATCGGCAAAACCAAAGCTTTCATGAAAAATGATCATCACCAAATTCAAGATCAATAGCAAAGAAGAGCCTATATAACCTAAAGTATATCCTCTGGCACTAAGGCGATCTTGCTCCTCAGGAGTGGCAATTTCCGGTAAAAAGGCATTGTAAAACACAAAGGAGCCCCAAAAACCAACACTGGCTACTATGCTCAGCCCTATGCCATAATAAACATTATCGGCATCAAAAAAATAAAGCCCCATACAAGCAAAAGATCCCATATAAGCAAAGACCTTTAAGAAGGTGCGCTTACTACCCGAGTAATCGGCAATACCGGATAAGAAAGGACTCAAAATTGCCACTATAACGAAAGAGAAAGAAAGCGAATACGAATAGAGAGCGGTACTCTCAAATTCAGTTCCGAAAAACGTAATCTCTTCCGGGCTTACTGCTGCAAAATAAATTGGAAAAATGGCCGTGGCAATTACCAGCGAGTACACGGAATTAGCCCAATCATAGAAGGCCCATCCGAACTGAATTCGTTTGTTGGTCATGCATGCAATATACTAATCGCTGCCCATTAAATGCGTTTATCTTTGCGCCATGCAAAATTTGGAAAGACTAAGCGCGGAGCTTAAAGAATACCTGGTTGAAAGACCGGATATTGTGGTTACCAATCACTTCAATCCGGATGGTGATGCCGTTGGAAGTGCCACCGCTCTATGTGGGGTTTTAATGCAGCTAGGGCTGAAGGTGAAAATGATTATGCCCAATGATTATGCTGCCAATTTAAAATGGATGACCCTGAGCGAAGAAGTGCTCTTTTACGATCAGGCGGAAGCAGAAGCGGATACCTATTTGGAAAATGCCGGATTGCTTATTCACCTCGATTATAATAATCCCGCGCGTAGCGGTCCCATGGAATTAGCGATTCGCCATAGCAAGGCTAAAAAAATGATGATCGATCATCACCAACAGCCGGATGATTTTTGCGAATGGACCTATAGCGATACTTCCATGAGTAGTACCTGCGAAATGGTTTGGCATTTTTTGGAAGCCATGGGCTGGACCGAGCTACTTAGCAAAGATCTGGCAGAAGCCCTCTATACTGGCATCGCTACCGATACCGGGAATTTCCGCTTTAGCAGCACCAGCCCCCTCACCCACCGAGTGGCGGCCCAATTATTAGAAAAGGGAGTTGAAAATCAGAAGGTGGCCAGTAGAGTGTATGACAGCAATAGCATCAGCCGTTTTCAATTGCTGGGCCGCACCCTCAATCAAATGGAAATTCTGGAAGACTTTAATACTACCATTCTTTATCTGGATCAAAAGGATTTGGATGCCTGTGGCTTTCAAAAAGGGGACACAGAAGGCTTTGTAAACTATGGCCTTTCTCTGGAGAACATGGAGCTTTCTGCCTTTATCCTTCCCCGTGATGGTGGCCATAAATTGAGCTTCCGCAGTAAAACATCCTTTGATGTAAATCAATTTGCCCGCAGCTACTTTGAAGGCGGTGGACATAAGAATGCAGCCGGAGGTAAATCCGATCGCAGTATGGAAGATACCATAGCCTATTTAAAGGATTGCCTAAAATCGCATCAGGAAGAATTAAAGAGCTATGCAAGCATTGTTTAAATACTTTTTATTGGGTCTGGGACTAAGCCTAAGCGCCTGCCATCCCGGAACGGAAAACAGTCAAAAACTGGAACTCAAACAGGAGCGCCATCAAAATCCCCGGGAAAATAATATTGAGGCCCATCGTGCTTTCCTTCAAAAGGAAATAGAATCCATCGAGGCCTATATTGAAGACCGCGACCTGGACCTTAAGCGCAATGGCACGGGTATTTATTACTCTATTGATAGTACGGAGGCTCGGGGGCCGATGGCCAAAGAGGGCGATTTGGTTTATTACTATTTCAGCATCTCTATGCTGAATGGCAGTCAACTTTACCAATCTGATAGCAGTAAAGCCGCATCCCTGCTCATAGACCGCGAGGATGCCGAAATCGGATTACACGATGCCTTAAAGTTGATGCGCGTTGGGGATAAGGGCTTCTTTATCTTACCTTCGCATCGCGCCTTCGGGGTGGCAGGCGATCAAAATAAAGTTCCACCCTTTACCGCACTGGTATATAAATTAGAAGTCTTAGAAATTCAAAATCAAAATCAACAGAAATGAGAAACTTTTGGTTGACCGCATTCCTCATCGGAGGCCTGTTGTCGAGCTGCAGCTCCCAAAATTCCGTGGTAATTAATGGCGAAGAGCAAGAATTAAGCGACGGTGTTTATGCCCACATGAATACAAATATGGGCGATATCCTAATCAAACTCGAAGAGGAAAAAGCACCTTTAACCACTGCTAATTTTGTGGCTTTAGCTGAAGGAAATCACCCCGAGGTAGCCGAGCAATTCAAAGGAAAACCTTTTTACGATGGTTTGATCTTTCACCGTGTGATTCCTCAATTTATGATTCAAGGAGGTGACCCCGAAGGTACTGGTATGGGTGGCCCCGGATATCAGTTCGAACAAGAAACCAGCAAGGACTTAAGTCATAATAAAGGTGTTATCTCTATGGCCAACTCAGGCCCTAACACCAATGGAAGTCAGTTCTTTATCACTGTAGCTCATACTGCTCACCTCGATGGAGGCTATAATGTATTTGGAAAGGTGGCAGCCGGACAGGATGTGGCTGATAAAATCTCTGAAGTAGAGCGCAATCGTCAAGATCGTCCTAATACCGATGTAGTGATCAATACCGTAAAGATCATCCGCAAGGGATCTGCTAAAGATTATGATGCCCCTAAAGCTTGGAACGAAGCCAAAGAAGCTATGGTAGCTGCCAAAGCGGAAGAAGAAGCTGCCGCTAAAAAGCAGGTTGAAGAATTAACTGCTGGCATGGAGCAAACCAGCACCGGTTTATACTACGAAGTACTTACCGAAGGTACCGGTCCTAAGCCAGAGCCAGGCCAAATGGTATTAATGAACTATTCCGGTTGGTTACCTGATGGAACCTTATTCGACTCCAGCATTGAGTCGGTAGCCAAAGAAGGTGGTCGTTTTAACCCCGGTCGTAAATACGAGCCCTTCGCAGTAGCGGCAGGTCGTAATGCCCCGGTGATCCAGGGATGGCGTGAAGCCTTAGTGCGCATGAAAGTGGGCGACAAATGGAAATTGGTTATTCCTCCTAATTTAGGTTATGGCAGCCGTGGTGCTGGTAACTTAATCCCACCAGATAGCTGGTTGGTATTTGAAGTAGAAATGGTATCCATTAAAGAAGCCGGCTCTGAGTCCGCTAAATAAGAAAAGATGCAAGACGGTATTTATGCCCGTTTCAGCACCCCCAGAGGTAGTATTACCTTAAAGCTGGAACATGAAAAAACTCCACTCACAGTTGCCAATTTTGTAGGATTGGCAGAAGGCAAAATTGAAAACAGCGCTAAGGGAAAAGACGAGCCTTATTACGATGGCTTGAGCTTTCACCGCGTAATCGCTGATTTCATGATTCAAGGTGGCGACCCATCCGGCAGTGGTGCCGGAGGTCCCGGATATAAATTTGTAGATGAAATTCATCCCGAATTAATCCACGATCGCCCCGGTATTTTAAGTATGGCCAATGCTGGTCCTGGCACCAATGGCTCTCAGTTTTTCATTACCCACGGAGCTACTCCCTGGTTAGATGGAAAACACACCGTATTTGGTTCCGTAGTAGAAGGCTTGGAAGTAGTGAATGCCATTAAACAAGGTGACACTATGGATAAGGTGGAAATTCTCCGTCATGGAGCCGAAGCCGAAGCCTGGGATGCTGCCGCCGTATTTAGCGAGTGGATGGCAAAGCAAGATGAGATTGCTGCCGCTGCCCGCAAGGCTGAAGAAGCTAAAATGGCCCAATTAACCGAAGGTTTTGAGAAAACCGATAGTGGTCTTTTTTATAAAATTACCACCGAAGGATCAGGCGATAAGCCTCAAAAAGGTCAGACGGTAGCAGTGCATTATGAAGGTCGTTTAACCGACGGCACTGTATTCGACAATTCACATCAACGCGGGGAACCCATTAGCTTCCCGATAGGTGTTGGTCGCGTAATTCCAGGTTGGGATTTGGGAATCCAATTATTAAATGTGGGTAGCAAAGCCACTTTAATCATCCCACCCGACATGGCCTATGGCGCCTCAGGTGCAGGTGGAGTAATTCCTCCTAATGCCTGGCTAATATTTGATGTAGAGCTTGTAAGCGCTCAATAAATTTAAAGCGAACCTTCGGGTTCGCTTTTTTTATAGCTTTTCGCATCTTAGATACATGAAATACCTCCTGCTCCTTCTTTTCTTTTTTAGCACTTGCTTATCGGCTCAATGGATACCCATTCAAGAAAAACATATCGTTCAATTGACTGGAAAGGAGCGACAGATGGGCCTATTTGATGAAGGTCCAAGATTATTTGATCGAGAAGGAAAAGCCAATTTAAAACCCCATCGACGCTTCCATCCCACTTATCAAAAACTCTATCAACCGCAGGAGCTTCTGATTAAACTGAATGGAAAGTACCGCCTCGATTCGGTGCGTTTCTACGATGGCGCCGGCAAGGACAGTTTTGAAATTTACCTGGGAAACCCTGCTGATTGGAATCTAGCCTTAAAGCAGAGTACCGATCGCTATGAAAGCTGGCGTAGCTTCGAATTAAAAGGCCAGTCTGAATTAATTCTATTGCGCTTTAAGGGACCGCAAGCGGAGATTGGTGAAATGTACTTCTATGGCGAAAGACTGGCTCCTTTAATTCAGCCCTTGAAAAATCGGCAGTTGCGGTCTCCCTTGACCCTGGAAGAGTTTATGGGTATCAATGCTTTTATCGATGATCCTGGACCCAAAGTAGAAGCCGTAGCCGGTTTAGTGCGCGAATATCACAATTGGGATTGGCATTATCCGGAAGGACTAAAAGCAGGTCAAATTCAAATGGAAGGCATTCGCTTTGCACCGGCCGCCGCTGGTTATTGGGATTTTGATCAATACTACGCCGATCTTAAAAAACGAGGTTTGCAAAGCTATCCCTGTTTGCAAGGTAGTCCACCCTTCTTGGCCTCTGAATTTGACCATAAACCTCAAGATTCCGATTTCCCTGCAGATGATCCCCAGGCCTATCGCCAACACTCCGCTTTTATATGGCAATATGCGGCTCGCTATGGCAGTCAAATGCATGAATCTATAACGCTGAACCTGGCTAAAGGCCAAGCTCAAAAATCAGGTTTAAAGCTCATCGACGGACTCGAAAGCTGGAATGAACCCGATAAATGGTGGCGCGGTCGTGAGGGTTATTTTCATCCCTTTGAATGTGCAGCCATGCTGAGTGCCGATTTCGATGGACATGCCGGTACCTTAGGGCCACTTTATGGATTGAAGCAAGCCGATCCCAATCTGGACTTTGTGATGGGCGGCTTGGCCGGATTAGATACCAATTATGTAGAAGCCATTCGTCTCTGGGCCCTTTACCGTCGGCCCAAAGGCAATTTCCCGGCTGATGTCCTCAATTTTCATCATTACAGCAATGATGCCGGTGGTCAGGATGATCGTGCTGATCATGGAATTCCTCCCGAGGATGACCATTTAAAACAAAGACTGGAAGCCTTGGTGCAATACCGAAATGCAAACTTGCCAGCCCAAAAAATTTTCCTTTCCGAATTTGGTTACGATACCAATCCCCGCTCCATTCAGGCGCCCGACCACGATGATTCATTGGAAGTCTTGGCGGCACAAGCCAATTATTTGGTGCGCTCCATGCTGCTGGCCCATGCCTCCGGAATTGATGGGGCCTTTATTTATATGCTTCGCGATGTAAATGCACCCAATCCCAATAAGTATATGAGCAGTGGTCTTACGGCGGAGAAGTGGAACAAACATCGGCCAAAGCCCTCCTTTTATAAGCTGAAGGCCCTGAAGCAAATCTTGGGTGAGTTTGTCTTTGTAGAGCAGGAACAGCCCGAATTAAAGGAATTGCACATCTTCCGCTATCGTCATCGCGAAACCGGGCAAAGAGCCTATGTACTCTGGGTAAAATCGGATGGACGAAAATCGACGTACAAGGAATTGTACTTCCTCAATGAAAAGCGAACACCCAGCCAGGTTTATCGATTGCCTTCTGATGCCAGTTCAATTGAAGCCGAAGAATTCAGTCTCAGATCAGGTTTTGAAGTAAATAACAGTCCGGTAATTCTGATTTACGACTAAAAATCTCCGCCATCCATTTCGCCTCTACCTTCCGGGCGACGAGATTTACGCTGATTAATGCGGTAATTGAAATTAAGGGTGATCTGACGCTGACGCCATTGGAAAGTTCCGAAAGTATCGAAATAGCCACCGGAGGCAATGGGCCCCGAAGTATAATACCGACGTACCCGATTATTAAAGAGGTCACGCACCGCCAGGGTTACCGTGGCATTGCCTTTCATAAAATCCTTGCTCCAGGCCAAATCGAAGGTATAAATCCCCAAACGTCGGGTTTGAGCATTCTGGCTAGGCCCATTCATATTAAAGCTCACCTGTAAATCGCTATCCCAAAACTTAAATCGATTGACCAAACGTCCGCTACTGGAGGCATTATCGGCACCAAAGTCGGTACCCTCATACGAACCTACCAGTTGAGTATAGAAAAGATTCAAATTGGCATTTAGCTCATACCATTTAGCCAGATCATACTGAAAATTGAATTCCATTCCATAGGCATCCTGTACTGCCAGATTGATTGGAAAAAAGCGAGTAAACTCTTGACCATCGCGCTCTTCCACCAAGGTGATGCGTTCAATTACTCCGGTACGGTGACGGTAATAGAGCCCACTGTACAAACTACCTTTCTCGAAATAGCGTACATACCCAGCCTCATAGCTGTCGGTAAACTCGGGGTTCACATTCGGATTACCGGAAAAGAAGTTACGGTTATCACTAAAGCCAAAGAAAGGGGCCAGAGTGCGGAAACCCGGTCTACTGATCCTGCGACTGTAGCTCAACTGTAGATCCGATAATGGACTGAAAGAATAGGTAAAAAAGGCACTGGGAAAGAGATTGGCATAATTGCGTCGATTAACACTATCGCCATAGCCCACCTCAGTCGTTAAATCCGTAATCTCGGCACGCAGACCTAATTGATAGGTAATCTTCTTTTGATAGGCCCCATTGTAAATCCCATAAGCGGCGTATACATTCTCGGTAAACAAGAAGCGGCTGTCAAATTCCGGATCCGGAATATAGGTACCATCATCCGCGCGATCACTTAATTCGTAATCGTTTTCAATTTCGCGCAGAGTAGAACGCGCTCCTAATTCATAACTCCGCTTCTCCCCTAAAGGATGTACATAATCGGTTTGAAACAAGGTACTACGCTGGTATTCCAGGTTTGCCACTTGCTGTAAAAAGGTACCTGGACGCCCTAAAGTATCTTGCTCAATGCGTGAGTTTTCCCGATCGTCTTCAAGGCTATATCGAAAATCTGCCGTCCATTTGTGGTCCTTATTATTGCCAAAGGTCTTTTGCCAGGATAGATTGCCTTCCACCACTTCTTCGGTTTCAGTTTCCGCATCATGGCGATTTACTTCACGGACAATAGCATTATTGATATCACGATCTACAAATTCCAGATCCACATAATTCTTTTCCCGACTAGGGCTGTATAAAAAGGAACCGGTTAAAGTTTGATTTTCACTAAGATAATAGTCCATCCCAGCCCGGAAATTAAAATCATAACCTCCACGACTTTGATAGCGATCGCGACTAAAGGAATAAGTGGTATCCGGTAAAAAGAACTTTTGATCCGAACGACCTCCACCTGGGGAACGACGCTGATTAAAGCTGATATTGGTGAAGAAATTCAGGCGATTCTGGCGGTAGTTCATGGTGGCCCCGGCCCCATATAGTTCAGGATAACCGCCACTTAAATCAAAACTGCCATTGAAACCCTTTTGATCTTGCTTTTTCAGAACAATATTGATGATACCCGCTTCTCCTTCTGCATCATAACGCGCAGAGGGATTGGTAATTACCTCAATCTTTTCAATGGTATTTCCTTGCAATTGCCTTAGGGCTGATGCCGGGTCGGAACCAATTAAGCCACTGGGCTTACCATTGATAAGAATACGCACATTACTGGAACCGCGTAAAGCAACATTGCCTTCCACATCTACGGTTACGGATGGTAGATTATTCAGGATATCGGAAGCATTACTGCCCACGGATGTCAAATCCTTAGCAACATTAAAAACACGCTTATCCTGCTCAAACTCCATCATTTTGGATTGAGCTACTACTTCAACTTCCTCAAATACCGAAGCGGCTGATTTCAGCTCAATCGTTCCAAGCTTCAATTGACCTGAGGCAGGAACCTTGATGTTTAGAGAATCAGGTTGCATGCCGACATAAGTGATATGCAATTTATAAGCACCGGCTGAGGCGGAAAGGCTAAATCGACCTTCCATATCGGTAGATAGTCCTTCAATAATCTGACTATTTTGATAAAGCACCACATTGGCCAGAGGCAAACCTTCTTGATCGGGACCAACAACGCGGCCATCAATTTGGGACCAAAGCGAGCTTATTGATCCCACAATTAAGATCAGACTGCAGAGTAGTTTTCGCATATGCTAAGAATCGGTTTTTAGCCGTAATTGTTCATTATGCAGGGAATTCCTTTTCCATGCGTTCTTCCAGGGCTACCATCTCATCGCGTAAGGCAGCGGCTTCAATAAAATCAAGGGATTTGGCAGCAGTTTCCATTTTGCGGCGAATCTTATCTACGCCCTTCCGCATATCTTCTCGCGAATGGTAAACGGCGTTTTCCTCTGCTGCCTTGGGTACAATCAAATTGCTACGGTAGGGATTGTGATCCTTCTTGGAACCGGGTAAAATAGAATCGGTGGATTTCTTCAATGCGGTTGGCTTCAAACCATGATCCTCATTGTATTGTTGTTGAATAGCGCGACGACGATTGGTTTCATCAATAGTACGTTGCATACTGTCGGTCATCTTATCCGCATACATAATCGCCAAGCCATTCACATTTCGGGCAGCCCGACCCACTGTTTGCACTAAGGACCTTTCAGCTCTCAGGAAACCTTCTTTATCAGCATCCAAAATAGCTACCAGGCTAACTTCGGGTAAATCCAAGCCTTCACGAAGAAGGTTCACGCCGATCAATACATCAAAAAGACCCAGGCGTAAATCACGCATTATCTCTACCCGTTCCAGGGTATCTACATCCGAATGCACATAACGGCATCGCACACCATATCGCGTAAGGTATTTTGTTAATTCCTCCGCCATTCGCTTGGTAAGGGTAGTTACTAAAACGCGCTCATCCAATTCCGTGCGCTTATTAATCTCCTCCATCAGATCATCGACCTGATTTTGCACCGGACGCACTTCAATACGAGGATCCAATAAGCCCGTAGGGCGAATTAACTGTTCCACTACTACACCCTGACTTTTCTCTAATTCATAGTCGGCTGGAGTGGCACTTACGTAGATCACCTGGTTTTGCAGGCTTTCAAATTCATCGAAGGTTAAGGGTCGGTTGTCCATCGCTGCCGGCAAGCGGAAACCATATTCAACCAGGTTTTCCTTCCGGGAGCGATCCCCACCATACATGGCGCGCACCTGCGAAACGGTAACATGACTTTCGTCGATTACCATTAAATAATCATCCGGGAAATAGTCTAAAAGGCAGAATGGACGAGTGCCCGGTGCCCGGCCATCCAAATAACGTGAATAGTTCTCAATCCCTGAGCAATAGCCTAATTCACGAATCATCTCCAAATCGAATTCCGTTCTTTCTTGAAGTCGCTTGGCTTCCAAAGGTCGACCTTGCTTATTGAAGAAATCCACCTGCGCCACCATATCATCCTGAATTTGATGAATGGCCTTTTGCAAGGACTCTTTGCCGGTCACAAAGATGTTGGCCGGAAAAATGCGCACCTGTTCAAAGGTTTCCAATACTTCACGATTGGAAGGATCGAAGCGTTCAATGCGCTCTATCTCATCGCCCCAAAAATGAATGCGGAAGGCGGTATCGGCATAAGCCGGGAATATATCTACAGTATCGCCCTTCACGCGGAAGCTACCACGAGTAAACTCAGCGGCAGTACGATTGTATAGGGCATTCACAAAGGCATATAAAAGCTTATTGCGCGCAATCACCTGCCCCACTTCAATTTCAATTACCTGCTGGTTGAAGGATTCAGGGTTACCAATACCATATAAGCAAGAAACCGAGGCCACAACCAATACATCACGACGACCCGACAATAAGGCCGAGGTAGTGGAAAGGCGTAGTTTTTCAATTTCATCATTAATACTGAGATCCTTCTCAATATAGGTTCCGGTAGTGGGGATATAGGCCTCCGGTTGATAATAATCGTAGTAGGACACAAAGTACTCTACTGCATTATTCGGGAAAAACTGCTTGAATTCCGAGTACAGCTGAGCGGCCAAAGTTTTGTTATGACTTAAAACCAGAGTGGGCTTTTGAATCTCCTTGATCACATTGGCAACGGTAAAAGTCTTACCAGATCCTGTTACCCCTAATAGGGTTTGATAACGCTCCCCTTCTACTAGCCCAGCGGCCAGTTCCTTTATCGCCTGCGGTTGATCTCCGGTAGGACTGTATTCCGATTGAATTTCGAATTCTTGTGCCATGCCGCGAAATTAGGTATTGTAAAAGCATTTCAATCGCTAATTAGTGAGCAATCCTGTTAAATATGAATCAAAAACAAAGTCTAAGTTCGTTGAAAATCAATCATTAGAATAGAACACTTTACAGTTCTCCTTCTACCCTCGAAAGAAAAAACATCCAATCCTTTTGTGAGGATGTTAATTCATTTTACATTTGCATCGTGCACGATATAATCTTAAACGATTTAAAATGCGATACCTTCAAAATATCTTTAGAATACTATTAGGGGCAGCCATGACCTTGGCGGGAATAGGTCACCTCAGCTTTCAGCGTGAAGAATTTTTAGCCCAAGTTCCGCGCTGGTTACCAACAGATCCTGCATTTATGGATTTTGTGGTACTGGCCTCCGGAGTGGTAGAAATCAGTTTAGGTTTGGCCTTGATTTTCTGGATCAAGCAAAAAGCCAAAGTGGGCATTGCCCTGGCCATTTTCTATATTCTGATTTTCCCAGGTAATATTTCTCAATATACCAATGGCATTGATGCCTTTGGCTTGGATACGGATCAAAAACGATTGATTCGCTTATTCTTTCAACCCGTACTTATCCTTTGGGCCCTTTGGTCGAGCGGGGCATTTCCTTATTTGAAAAAACTAAAATCCAAAAAACAATCATGAGCAATTCCAGCATTTATCAATTCGAAGCCGAAACTTTAAAAGGCGAAAAAGTTAGTTTGGAAAACTATCAGGGTAAAACCCTACTAATTGTGAATACCGCTAGTAAATGCGGACTAACCCCACAATATGAAGGCCTGGAAGAACTCTATCAGAAATACCATGCCCAGGGTTTGGAGATTTTAGGTTTTCCTTGCAATCAATTCGCCGGACAAGAGCCGGGCAGCAGCGCCGACATTGAAGAATTTTGCTCCGTAAATTATGGCGTAAGCTTCCCTATGTTTGCCAAGGTGGATGTAAATGGTAAAAACGCGCACCCACTTTTTAAGCATTTAAAAAAGGTTTTACCTGGCACCCTAACCAATGCCATCAAATGGAATTTCACCAAGTTCTTAATTGATGCCCAAGGGAATCCCGTAAAGCGCTTTGCTCCCACCACCGAACCTTTGAGTATGGAAGAGGATATTCAAAAAACCCTTGGTCATGCCTAATCCGGAGGAACTCCTTTTTCTGCGCAATCAGTTATGCTTTCCGCTCTATGCAGCTTCTCGCATGACGACCAAAATCTATACACCTCATTTACAGGAACTGGATTTAACCTATCCCCAATACCTCGTAATGCTGGTCTTATGGGAAAAAGACGAGCGCAGTGTTAATGAAATTTCCAAAGAACTGCATTTGGAAACCAATACCCTAACTCCCCTTTTAAAGCGTTTGGAAGCCAAGGGCATCATCCACCGGGAAAGATCTCAAAGTGATGAGCGCAGCGTGAAAATCCGCTTAGCCCAAAAAGGAAAAGACTTGCATAAGCCTGCTCTGGAGATTCCAGGTAAAATATGGTCCAGCTTCCAAGGCTCAGAGATTGATGCCCAAGATCTTAAGGACTTTCAGCAGAGCCTTTTCAAATTGGTAGACAGCTTAGAAGGACAGTTGAACAGCATGAAGTAGAAATTCTTCACAGAGGCGATTTCTTAAATTGATACCTTAGGTTTCTTAAACGAAGCTTATGAATCCAATTCTACGAAACGTAATCGCTGTAATCGTCGGTGCCTTTTTAGGGGGTGTACTAAATATGTTAATTGTTGTTTATGGCGGCTCCTTAATCCCTTTGCCGGAAGGTGTAGACAATAGTACCATGGAAGGCCTTAGTGCAAGCATGCACCTTTTTGAACCTAAGCATTTTCTTATGCCTTTCCTGGCCCATGCCTTGGGAACTTTATTTGGCGCATTTGTATGTACCAAAATTGCTGTTCGCCAAAAATTAGCCCTTGCGCTTTTAATAGGTGTTTTCTTTCTGATTGGTGGAGCGAAAATGGTCATAGACTTACCATCCCCAGCATGGTTTAATGCTACTGATCTTATCCTGGCCTATATCCCTATGGCTTGGATTGGCTATAAACTTGGAAGTTAATTAGAGGCTTATTCCAAAACGTTCGTGGAGTCGGTGCTTTAAGAGCCAGCCTACGAACCAGGTACTGAAAAAGCTAAAGCTGCTGTACATCACCGGAATCAGTGAAATCTCAGCCCTACCTATAACCTGGGTGGCGATAAATATGGCCAGTGCCGCATTCTGCAAGCCAAGCTCTACCGCTATAGTATAGGAACCATCATGCTTTATTCCCGACCAGCGAGAGAGGAAAAAGCCAATGATCATAGTTCCTACATTAAAGGCGATGAGAGGAATAAATAGCCAAAAATGCTCTAAAAAGGCCGCCGACTGTGATCCACCATCTTCAGCAAATAAAGCATAGCTAAAGATTAAAAAGAGGATGATGGGCAGGATATAGCGCAGCGGTTGTTGCAAGCGCTTAATGTAATCTCGGGGGCCGTACTCATGCAGCAGTACCCCAATAACCACCGGTAATACTACGGTAAAAAGAATCTCCTTAAAAGTATCCATAAAGCCTATGCTGATTTCTGTTTCGGTATTCAGAAACCAGGTAAGCGCTAAATTGAGATAGAGCGGGATACTAATTAAAATCCCGAAGCTATTAAAGGATGTAAGGCTAACCGATAAAGCCACCCGCCCCTTCAGCATATGGGTTACCAAATTGGAGGCGGTTCCTCCCGGAGCCGAAGCAATAAGTACCAGACCTACCTTGTGCATGGGATCTAAGGGAAGCGCCCAGGCCATAAAAAAGGCCACCAGAGGCAGTAAAAAAAACTGCCCGGCTAATCCCACTAAAATACCTTTCGGTCTAAGAAATACTCTGCGGAAATCTGAAAAGCGAAGCCCCAGGCCAATACCCAACATGATGAAGGCTATGCCTCCGGGTATAAGGTATTCGCCCAGACTTTGCACCTTTCTCTAGTCTTCAGAACCTTGCGCTTCTTCAGAAGACTTTTCCTCTTCCTCGCGCATAGATTTGATTTTCTGTCCCAGCATTTTCAACTGAGCTTGTAAGGAGCTCACATTGGCTTTTTGGGCATCAATATTCTTGGTAGCCTCTTTTACAATAGGGCTATTCGGATTGCTACTACTAAAGAAACCTAAGTTGTTCTCCAGCTGAATCAGTTCCTTCTTGGCCTCATCCAATTTGCGTCGTAAGAAGTCACGCTCTCTTTGCAGTTCACGTTCCCCTTGTGCCGCTAAGCTATCTACCTTATTCTCGAAACGAATACGTTGCGATTCCTGACGGTCTAAATCGATGGCTTTAAAGAATCCATCGATGGCCTTATTAAAACGGCCTTCCAACTCATTGCGTAATTTCTTGGGAGATGGTCCCATTTTACGCCATTCGCCAATCTTCGCTTTGATCGCTTTGATGGCTTCCTTCTTATCACTTAAATCCGGAGTCCATTTTTCCAATTCATCCAAGAAAGTTTGACGCTCCTCGGCATTGGCTTCAAACTTCTCATCACGCCCCTTATTATGGGCGGTTAAACGATCGAAGAAATGATTACAGGCCGAACGGAATTCCTTCCAAATTTTATCGCTTTCGCTTTTTGGAACGTGACCGATCTTCTTCCAATCCGCTTGAATTCGCTTCAATTCATTGGCAGTATCGCGCCAGTTTTCACTGTCCTTTAGTTCTTCGGCACGTGCCAGGAGGCTGCGCTTCTTCTCTAAATTATCGTGATGCTCTTTCTTAAGCTCTTTATAGAACTGATTCTTCGCCTGATTAAAATCGCGCAATCCATCGCGGAATTGCTCCCAAACCGTATCATTATCCGCTACGTTCAGGCGACCAATCTTTTTAAAGGCATCCTGAATATCGTTTACCTCTTTAATGGCCTTTTGCCATTCATGATGCTTGGTATGTTTCTTGGGTAGATTCTTTAATTGCTCTACCAATTTGCGCTTTTCCTCTAAGAGCTCTTCGCGCTTGTTGCGCAATTCTTTAAAGTACTCATCGCGTTTTTCGTGAATCTGGCGTGTAATACCCGAGAATTGCTGCCAAAGTTCTTCGCGCAACTCCGGCTCTACCGGTCCAATCTGACGCCATTCCTTATGTAATTCCTGCAATTGCTTAAAGCCTTCGCGCAGGTCATTGCCATCTAAAATCGCCTGAGCCTTTTTAACCAGCTCTTCTTTATGTTCTTTGTTCTTCTTGTAATCAAGATCGCGCAATTCCTTGTTGATCTTAATGTACTCGTAGAAATTCTCAACGTGGAAATGGTAGGTACGCCATAAGTCACGACTCTCATTGCGAGGTACGGGACCCGTGCTACGCCACTCTTCTTGAATCGCACGGAAGTCCTTAAAGGTTTCGCCAATGGATTCCTCCTTGTTTACCAATTCTTTAAGGCGCTCAATTAAATTCTTCTTAACCAATAGGTTTTGATCTAATTGGGCACTTAAATCTTCGTAAAACTTGCGACGACGATTACGATATTCGCTATAAATAGTACGGAACTGCTCTCTTAAAGGCTGAATGAATTCGAAGTCGATCTCATTACCACCTTGCTCCACAAATTCCGCTAATTTCTCTGCACGCTCTTCATTCAAGGCATTCATCAAATACTTGCGGATTGCGGCAAAATGATCCTTCAGCTTTTGGATGGGATGATCCCGCAATAATTTAAACGCGGCGCCCACCAAATCCTCAGCATTGTACTCAGCATAATCTGGCATTTCCAGTTCATCGGGATGCTCCTCTTCATGGTCTTCATCTCCTTGAACTTCGGCGGTATCATCGTCCTTTTCAAGATCCTCATCACTTAGCACAACTTCCGAATCGGCTTCTACTTTTTCCGAGGTAGTCTCTGCCTCTGTTTCAGTAGCTGTTTCCGGCTCGGGGGCCGATGGGTTCTCAGCTTGCTCTTCGCTTTCAGCCGGAGGGTTTTCGCCCTCAACTTTTACAGGCTCTTCGGCTGAAGCCGCAGCTTCTTCCATTTCAATGGGTTTTTGAGGCAAATCTTTTTCTTCAGGTTTTTGCTCCTCACCTTGGGGTAAGTTGTTCTGTGTATCGTCCATAATGCTATGTGAATGGGAGAACAAAAATACAGGAATTTCGAAGCGGCAAGGCCTAGAATGCAGATTTTAAAAATCCAGCTTTTTAGCGATGCCTTTTATTGATCCTGCCACAGTTTCCAAGCGGCTTCCGCCTGATATACCAACATGGATTTTCCATTCAAAACTGCTGCTCCGGCGGCCCTGGCTTTTTGTAACCACAATGTCTCCTCCGGATTATAAATTAAATCCATGAAATAATGACCGCTCAAATCACCTTTAGGCTCTAATGGAGGCATGACTTCTACCTCAGGAAAAGTACCCAATGGACTGGTATTAATGATCAATGGAAATTCCTGAATCCTAAACTGGGCTTCTTGATAATCGATTTGCTCCTTGGTGGGATTGCGACTCACAATTTGGCTCTCTATTTCCATTTGCTCCAGCGCATAGTTTACTGCTTTGGAAGCGCCACCACTACCTAATACCAAAGCCTTGTTCACTTTCATTTGGGGCCAGGCTTCTTCCAATGCTCGACGAAAACCCAGATGATCCGTATTGTATCCCCACCATGTATCGCCCTTGCAAACTAAAGTGTTTACCGCTCCAATGGATTGGGCATCGGGCGAAAGCCCATCTAAAAAAGGAATACAAGCTTCTTTATAAGGAATGGTCACATTAAAGCCCTGCCATTGTCCATCGGCTAATAAACTACTGAGCTCATCTATCGAAGGAAGTTCGCAATTGAGATAGCGATAATCGCTTAAGTGGAGCTTTTCGAATTTCGCCTGAAAATAGGCCGCTGAAAAACTATGCACCAAGCTTTTACCGATGAGCCCAAATTGCATTAGGCGGCTTTTTTGCTTTGACCCGATCCGAATTTCTCCAAAAGGAAAATCAATACCGCTCCAGTCACTGCCAAGCCCACTGCCGCCCAGAATTGAGGATCGGCTGCAGTTTGACCAATTACTTCAGAGCCTTCGAGAACAGGACGGCTGAAATCGCCTGGCAATACCGTTTTCTCCAAAATAGGAACAACTTCTTCGTTGGCTTCACCCGCATGTTTGATCAGTACTTCTTCCACTTGTTTCCAGGGCCAGATCTTATTCAAGGACCCCAACAAAAAGCCGGATAAAAGGGCAATGGTCATATCATGATACTTGGCAAACATGAGCTTTAAAAGGCGAGCAAAGGAAAGTAAACCCACCACTGCTCCCGCTCCGAAAACTGCTATGATGGTGAACTCACGCTCGTGAATCGCATTTAATACTATGGAATAGCTTCCCAATAAAACCAGAATAAAGGAGCCTGAAATCCCCGGTAAAATCATCGCACAAATGGCAATACTCCCGCTGAGGAAAATATACCATGGGGCATCATTAGATCCCGAAGCCGGTAAAATGGTAATCATATAGGCAATTACTGCTCCCACTACAAAGGCCAATCCGGGCGGAAGCCCCCACTTTTTAACTTGCTTACCTACAAAGAATATACTGGCGAATACCAATCCGAAGAAGAAACTCCAAAGCAATACCGGCTGATTCTCTAAAAGCCAGGAAATACCTTTCGCTAAAGAGACAATCGAAACTCCTATTCCTAAAAAGAGGGGAACGAAAAACCAACCATTAATATACTCCCAAGCTTTGGCAAAACCTTCTTTGCGAAGGATACGAAGGGCTTCGAGGTTTATGCGATTAATGCTCTCAATAAGCTCCTCGTAAATACCGGTGATGAAGGCAATAGTTCCTCCGCTAACTCCGGGTACTACATCCGCAGCGCCCATGGCCAAACCTTTCAAAAAAAGGAGTGCTTTATTCATTCCAGAAGTTTTGGCAAAGAAAGGAAATGCCGCTTAATCCAGCCCTAAAAGAAGTCGTACAGAAGGATTCTTTTTAAGCCAGGGGAATAAGGCCAGGAAAAAACTCTTGCCTCCAGGATCAAGAGCCATGGCTTTTTGCAAATAAATCGCCGCCTCGTCCTGCTCCTCAATGGTGTATAAATAACCGGCTAATTGGTAACGCAATTGACTGGAATCAGGAATCAATTCCAATGCCTGATATAATACATCCATGCCCTGTTTAAACTCGCACATATCGAATAGCAATTGCGCATATTCCGTGAAAGTGCTGGCATTGTAGTATTCGTCTTCAATTAGCTTGGTATAAATCAATACTGCCTCATCGAGCTTACCTGCTCTGCGGTGCATCATCGCACTGCTATGACGGTATTCCCAATTTTCGGGATCCAGTTCTACGGCCTTATTAATCAGATATAAGCTTTCGGCCCATTGCTTTTGCTCATCCTTCAAGAGGGCAAGCTCATAATAGGCTTCCTCCAATTCGGAATCTTCCTGAATGGCTTTATTGAGGTATTTCTCTGCTTGTTGATTTTTACCCAATCGCAAATAGCAGAGACCGGTTTTATAATAACCATAGCCGCTGGCACCATCATATTCAAAGGTGGCTTGATAGGTTTCCGCAGCTTCCTGATAGCGGAATTCTTGCTCCAGGATTCGCGCCTTTTCATAATAAGCGGCAGAGAAATAGTCGTCAATTAAGATGGCATAATCCAATGAACGTAAAGCTTGCAGATTATCCCCCATCTTGGATTGCATTAAACCTAAATGGTACCAAGCAATTTCGGAATAAGGGTTCTCATCAATAAAGGACTCCAAATACTCGATCCCCTGCTCTGGTCTTTCTAAAAGATCATAGCAAAGGGCAAGGTTATAAAGCGCGATTTCATCCTCCGGATATAAGGCCAGGGACATTTTCAAATAACGCAGGGCCTTATCATAGGCACCAATTAATTGATATTCCAAGGCCAGGAGATGATAGACATCTTCCGGAAACTCAGTATGAGCTAATGCCTGACGGTATTGCTCTATGGCTTTTTGATGATTACCGGTTTTAGAATACAATCCGGCGCGAGCCATGTGCATTTCATAATAATCGTGCACCTGACCTTCCAACTCTTTCAAAACCTTACTAGCCTCACGTGTTTTATCCAATGAAGTAAGATATTGCACCTTCTTCAATTGCAATGAGCTGGCATAAGGATGCTGATCGATGGCCATCTCTAAAACCTCCAGGGCTTTTTGAGATTTGCCGGTCTCGTAAAAATAGTCCGAGATCGCTTCAAACTCCTCTAAATCATAAAAGCGAGATTGCCCTGCGGCCTCCATTCTTTTAAACTCATCGATCAGGTCGAGGAGGTTAAAAAAATCATCTTCATTTTCGTCTTCGAACATAGGCGAGAATTGGATATTTAAATTTATCCAATTGGCTGGGGCAAAGGTAGAGTCCGCCTTCCGCTTATCCACAAAGAAATGAACACTAATTAGCTAAATCCCTACCCATCAATTACTTAAAACCAATGAGATTCTCCATTATGCACAGAATGTTGATAAGATTTAAGACTCATCTTCTTCCCTTCTATTCTTAACTCACTATCGACCAATTTCTTATCCCTAGATTCGATTTCCTACGGCAATTATTCCAATACTAACAAAGAGCCGTTCATCGGAGCACTAAACTTATATTTGCCCGAAATTCAAATCTCCTCATGACCTTAATAAAATCTATTTCTGGTGTACGTGGTACTATTGGAGGTGCCAAAGGCGATAACTTAAGTCCCTTAGATGCTGCTGAATTTGCTGCGGCCTACGGACATTGGTTAAAGAAAAAATATCCGGGCAAATCGCTAAAAGTGGTGATTGGTCGCGATGCTCGCCCCAGCGGTCCTATGATTCAGGGCATCGTTCAAAACACCTTAGTGGGCACGGGTATCGACGTTATTGATTTAGAATTATCGACCACCCCAACCGTAGAAATGGCGGTGGTTTTTGAAAAGGCCCAAGGAGGAATCATCCTTACTGCATCACACAACCCCAAGCAATGGAATGCTTTAAAGCTCCTTAATGATAAGGGAGAATTTATTTCCGCTGCCGATGGTGCCGAATTGCTTTCGATGATTGAAAATGAAGACTACGATTTTGTAGAAGTCGACGATCTGGGCAGTGTTGAAGCTAAGGAAGGCTTAATTGAAAAACATGTAGAAGCGATTTTAGCCCTTCCTTACATTGATGTAGAAGCCATTCGCAATTCAGGTTTAAAAGTTGCGGTGGACGCAGTTAACTCTACAGGCGGAATTGCTATCCCCATTCTCTTAGAAGCTCTGGGTATAAAGAATCCAGCCTTATTATATTGTGAACCAACCGGGCAATTCCCCCATAATCCCGAACCTTTAAAGGAGCATTTGGGAGATATCATGAAGGTGGTAAAAGAGCAAAACTGCGATTTGGGTATTGTGGTAGATCCCGACGTTGATCGTCTAGCTTTGATTGATGATCAAGGAGAAATGTTTGGTGAGGAGTATACCTTGGTTGTAGCCGCCGACTTCCTTTTACAACATAAACAAGGTCCGCTGGTAAGCAATTTATCCAGCTCCCGTGCTTTGCGCGATTTAGCCTTATCTCGTGGTCAGGAATACTATGCTGCTGCGGTTGGCGAGGTAAATGTTGTGACCAAAATGAAAGGGGTAAATGCCCTTTTAGGAGGCGAAGGTAATGGAGGGGTCATTCTTCCAGACTTGCACTATGGTCGCGATTCATTGGTGGGCATTGCCATGATCTTAAGTCACCTGGCCACTTGCGGCAAAAGCTTAAGCCAGCTAAAAGCGGGATACCCTGCCTATTTTATGGCTAAGAATAAAATTCAGTTAGAAGCTGGAATGGATGTAGATGGTCTTCTCAAGAAAATTGAGGCCAAATACCAAAATGAAGAACTCAGCACTATTGATGGTGTGAAAATCGACTTCGCAGAAGAATGGGTACATTTACGTAAGTCGAATACCGAACCGATTATCCGTATTTATACCGAGGCGAAAAGCCCCGAAAAAGCGGAGGCTCTGGCCACTCGGTTCATCAGTGAATTACAGGAACTAATCTAAAGCCTATGGAAACTAAGGCCCTGGCCCCAAAAATTGAGGGCACCCAGTGGGAAGCTCATTTCGATAGCTATCGTGAGAACATCGTAGGTCATAATGCCGAATTTGTAGGTCCCTTTGGGCCCAAGAAAATACTCTATGCCGATTGGATTGCCAGCGGCCGATTGTATGAACCTATAGAGCGCAAAATGCTGGAGGAAATTGGTCCTATGGTAGCCAATACCCATACCGAGACCTCCTATACCGGCAGTATCATGACCAAAGCTTACCATCAAGCCAAATTGGTGATTAAGCAACATGTGAACGCCCAGCCTGATGATGTTTTAATTCCTACGGGAACCGGTATGACCGGCGCAGTGCTTAAGTTTCAACGCATCTTAGGCTTAAAATTACCGGAGCAGTTTAAAGGGAAATTTGAAATTGAAGATCAATTTCGTCCAGTGGTTTTTATCAGCCATATGGAACATCATTCCAATCAAACTTCCTGGTTAGAAACCATTGTTGACCTTGTAATTGTAGGTTATAATGATGATGGTTTAATGGACCTCGATCACCTGGATCAACTCCTGGAACAGTATAAAGACCGTCCCTATAAAATTGCCTGCATTACATCTTGTAGCAATGTTACCGGCATTTTCACCCCCTATACTGAGGTAGCTAAGAAAATGCATGCAGCCGGTGGCTATTGTTTTGTAGACTTTGCCGCTTCTGGTCCTTATGTAGATATTGATATGCATCCCGCAGAGGAAGGTGCTCATTTAGATGCCATCTTCTTTTCGCCCCATAAGTTTTTAGGGGGGCCCGGAACACCTGGAGTCCTAATCTTCAATTCGCAATTGTATCGCAATAGTGTACCCGATCATCCTGGTGGTGGTACCGTTTTGTGGACCGACCCCTGGGGCGGACGTTATTATATTGAGGATATCGAATCTCGCGAAGATGGTGGTACTCCCGGATTTTTGCAAACTATTAAGGCTGCCTTTGCCATGCAACTGAAAGATGAAATTTCAGTGAAGGCCATCAAAGCCAGGGAAAAGGAATTGCTCAATTACATCTTCGATCGCCTGGAGAAAATGAAAGGCATGGTAATTCTGGCCGGCCATATCCGAGAACGTATTGGCGCTCTGTCTTTCTATTTAGAAGGGGTGCACTATAATTTGGTGGTACAATTGCTAAATGATCTTTACGGTATTCAAACTCGTGGTGGATGCAGCTGTGCCGGCACCTACGGTCATTACCTATTGCACTTGGATAAAGAGAGTAGCCGCAAAACCATGGATATTGTTTTGGGTGGTGACATTTCCTTTCGTCCAGGTTGGGTACGTCTATCGGTACACCCTACTTTAACAGATGAAGAGGCCATTTTCATTTGCGATGCCATCGAAGATATTGCCAATAATTGGGAAGAATACGCCAAAGAATACCATTTCGAAAAAGGAAGCAATCGCTTTATTCACCTGGGAAGTGCAGATACCGGCACTGAACTGGTGAACAATTGGTTTCACTAATGGAATTAATTTATCTGGATAATGCCGCCTCCACCCCTTTAAGGAAGGAGGTTAAAGAATATATGCTGGACCTGATGGATGGAGCCTATGGCAATCCCTCCAGTACCCATAGTCAAGGTCGCAAGGCCAAAGTAATCTTAGAGGCCAGTCGCAAAAGCATTGCCCGCAATCTCAATTGCCTTCCGGCGGAAATCGTTTTTTGCTCCGGTGGAACGGAAGGAGATAATGCGGCCATCAGCTTGGCTTTGCGCGATTTAAAGGTAAAGCGCATTATTACTTCGCCGCTGGAACATCATGCGGTACTTAAGGCTGCTGAAAAGTGGTCCAAAGCTTTTGAGGCAGACCTTATCCTGCTGAATGTGGACCCTAAGGGACGCATTGATTTTGAACAATTAGAACAATTACTGAGCTCCGATTCTACTCCTAGCCTGGTTTCCTTAATGCATGGGAATAATGAAATCGGCAACCTCTTGGATTTGGAAAAGGCGGGTAATCTTTGTCGGCAATATGGAGCCTGGCTGCATAGCGATACGGTGCAAACGGTGGGTCATTTTCCACTTTCATTGAAAGACCTACCGGTGGACTTTGCCACTGCTTCGGCCCATAAATTTTATGGTCCAAAAGGCGTTGGGTTCCTATACATCGATCGTAGGGTTAAAGTAAGTTCATTTATAAGTGGTGGAGCTCAGGAACGCGGCTTACGCGGTGGAACTGAAAGCATCGTTCAAGTAGGAGCTTTAGCCAAAGCTTTGGATTTAGCCTATCAAAGTTTAGATGAAGAGCGCGCCCATATTGAAGCCCTTAAAACGCAACTTTGGCAAGGATTGAAGGGATTGTTCCCCAAGGTTTATGCAAATGGCTTATCCGACACCGCAGAAAGTCTCTATACCGTTTTGAGCGTTAGTATCCCTGAACTTTCTGAGGACAGCATGTTGCTCTTTAATCTCGACTTAAAAGGATTAGCCGTTTCTGGCGGTAGTGCTTGTTCTTCGGGGAGCGTTCAAAAATCGCATGTAATTGCCGCTATGGATCCCGAACATACCGATCCGGTCGTTCGCTTTTCCATTGGCAAAGATAATACCGCTCAAGATATTGAGAAGGCACTGGCCATTATGGCCGATTTAAAACAAACTTAAAAGCTCCGAATTAATCTTCGGAGCTAAGATCTACTGCTTCCGCTTCTTCCGTATGAGGATAGTACCCGAATAGGTGCTTATCGCGAATCATCTGATCCACATAAGCGGGTAAGCAATCCTCCCAACCACTTTCACCGCGACGAATTTTCTTCAATACATCGCGAGAGAAAATTTGTAGGATCTCAGGATCATAGGTATCAATATCCTTAATCCGGCGGTTAAACACCAAGAAGTCGTACAAGGGTTGGAAACGTGGGTGTATCTTAAAGTCCTTGGAAGTCTCAATCGGATCATCCGGATTAGGCTGCGAAGGATAAACATAAAGCTTTAGGTCGCTAGAATACAAGATTCCAAAGGCCTCCAAAATACCCCCTTTAAGATCGCGGTAATACTTATTATCAAAGAGCTCATGTAAATTGGTAACGCCCATAATGAGGCCCATTCGCTCCTCTGAATAACGCGAGAAGTATTCTACCAATTTATAGTACTCCTGATAATTGGAGATCAATACCGTTTGTCCCAGTGAGCATAATATATCGGCTCGATCCAGGAAGTCTTGCTCATCAATTTCGCCTTCAGCCTTAAGGTTGTTTAAGGTAATTTCAAAAAGCACCACCAGCTTGTCCTTCTCCACCTTTCGCTCCTGGGTAAAGGCATCGATACTGGTACGAACCATATCCATATTTACCTTGGTAACCGGACGGAAAGAACCACGGGCAGTAAGAATGTTCTTTTTGTAGAGCAGGGCTGCGGGCAAAATATTATTGCCTTCAGGGCCAAAGATCACCGCGTCGGTCATGCCATTTTGGATAAGGCGCAAGGACATTAAACGGTTATCTACATGCTCAAATTCGGGGCCTTCAAAATGGATCATATCAATCTCCATTTTGTAGCGCGCGATATTGTCGTAAAGTGATTTCAGTAATTCCTCAGGATTATTACGAATATTGAAACATCCGTAAATGAGGTTTACCCCCATAATCCCAATAGTCTCCTGTTGTAATGAAGCTTCCTCCTCCTTCATGCGGATGTGGAAAAGCACATCATTGGGTTCTTTATCCGGATCGAGTTGGAAGCGAATACCCATCCAACCATGACCTTTAAACTTACGGGTGAAGTTGATGGTCGCCACAGTATTGGCAAAGGCGAAATAACAACGCTTCGGATGATCGGTACGATCCAAACGTTTTTCAATCAGACCATATTCATGATCCAACATTTTGCGTAAACGATCTTCAGTAACATAACGACCGTCCATCTCCTTACCATAAATGGCATCGGAAAATAGTTTGTCGTATGCACTCATTGCTTTTGCTACTGTACCAGAGGCGGCTCCAACCCGAAAGAAATTTCGAACAACTTCCTGACCGGCGCCAATCTCAGCGAATGTGCCGTAAATGTTCTCATTCAGGTTGACTTTTAATGCCTTTTGGGCAGTAGACAACACCATGCGTTCCATAAGTAGAGGGTCTAATCTAACAGAAGGTTAACGGTAAACAAAAGTAATAGTTTAGCTATGTTTGACCCGAAAAACCATTTAAAATTTGAATCCTTTAAAAGCTTCAGCAGACTGGCATTTCGAATTCCTTGGAACCGGCACCTCACAAGGGGTTCCGATGATTGGTTGTGATTGCAAAGTGTGTCAATCCGACAATCCTAAAGACCAAAGACTACGCAGTAGCTTTTTGGTAGAAAGGATGGGTACGCGGATATTAATCGATGCCGGACCCGATCTACGCCAACAATTATTGCGCGCAAAGACCCCAGATATTGATGCGGTTCTGATCACTCATCAACATCAGGATCATACCGCAGGATTGGATGAATTGCGAGCCATTAACTTTATTCAGGGGCATTCTATTCCCATATATTGCTCTGAAGCGGTGGAAGCCCGACTAAGGGAGCAGTACTCTTACATTTTCCAAAACAGCAAGTATCCGGGTATTCCTCAAATCGATTTAATTCGAATCCCTGAAGGACCATTTCAAATTGGGAATATTGAATTGGAAGCTCTGGAATTGCAGCATGCCAACCTGGCCGTTCATGGCTTTCGCTTTGGGAAGCTGGCCTACCTAACCGATGTAAACTACATCCCAGATAGCGAATGGGACAAACTAGAAGGCTTGGAGGTATTTATTTTGAATGCCCTACGGCATGAAGCCCATCATTCGCATTTCACTTTAAGTGAAGCACTGGCTATTGCCGATCGATTGGAAGTCCCCCAGTTTTACGCAACCCATATTAGCCATCAATTAGGCTTACATGCCGAAGTGGAATCGGAATTGAAAGAAGGAAGAAATTTGGCTTATGATGGACTCCAATTAACTTTAGCCTCAAGCTAGCTCCTTACCTTCGCAAAAATTAATGCATGGACCGCAATTTTGATCTTATAGTAATCGGAGGTGGTATTGTTGGTTTAGCCACAGCCTATAAATACCAGATGGCTTTTCCTGAACATCGTATTGCGATTCTGGAGAAAGAAGATCATTTAGGCGCGCATCAAACCGGACGAAATTCAGGGGTTATTCATTCAGGTATCTACTATAAACCCGGCAGTTTCAAAGCACTTAATTGTACCAATGGGCGTAAGCAAATTGTGGCATTTGCCAAAGAACATGGGGTGGCTCACGACATTTGTGGTAAAATCATTTTAGCTACTGAAGAGAAGGAACTGCCCATTTTACAAAGCATTTTCGAAAAAGGTCAGGCCAATCAAATTGAAGGTATTGAGATGATTGGTCCGGATGCCATTCGTGAAATTGAGCCCTATAGCCGGGGCATCAAAGCCATTCGCGTACCTGTAACCGGAATTATCGACTATGTTGGATTTTGCCAAAAATTGGTGGAACTGATTAAAGCTCGTAATCCCAAAAGCGAATTGTTCCTGAGCACCCAATTTGAGGAGAGCTTTCGCGAAGATGGCAAAGAAGGGCTACGTACCAATAAAGGCGACTTTTATACCCAGCACAAGATCTTTTGTGCCGGCTTACAAAGTGATCGATTGGCCCGTAAAGAAGGGGCTAAACCCAATTTAAAAATTGTAGGCTTCCGTGGCGATTATTACGAATTAACGGAAAAAGCCAGGCATAAAGTAAAGCACTTGATTTACCCAGTGCCCGACCCTGATTTCCCCTTTCTGGGTGTGCACTTTACACGCATGGTAGATGGCAGTGTAGAATGTGGTCCTAATGCCGTATTCTCCTTTAAACGCGAAGGCTACAGCCCTAAATCCTTTAGCTTTAGAGATACTTTCGAATCCCTTACTTACCCCGGAACCTGGAAATTATTTAGCCGTCATGCCGGACAGGGAATTGAAGAAATGAAACGAGCTTTTTCCAAGAAACTCTTTTTAGATGCCTTACGGAAAATGATTCCTGAATTACAGATGGAAGACATTCGCCCGGTACGTGCTGGTGTTAGGGCTCAGGCTTTAAAGCATAATGGTGATCTGGTGGATGATTTTAAAATCGAAAAATTCGGGAATTCAGTGCATGTGCTCAATGCTCCCTCTCCTGCCGCTACAGCCAGTTTAGCCATTGCCGATGAAATTCTCGACATGGCGGGATTTGTACCTAAAGTAAAAGCTTAGTAAACCAGAACGCGAATTTCTTCGCTGCTTTCTCTATTGTGAAGGCGAGCGATATACATGCCCTTTTCCAATTTCTGGAGGTCTACACGAGCGGACCCCTTCTCATATTCTTTCTCCCAAACCAAGGCACCGCCTAAGCTAAAAATTTGCAATTGAGCCTGGCCTTCAGGGATTTCAAAAAAGAGGCTTTCATCTAATTGATGTAAACCAAACACTTGCTCCTCAATTTCCTCCAAGCCAATCCAGTTTGAACCTTCACCGGCTACGATACCTTCACCATACTGCTCATTATAACCATAATCCTTAATGGTGATGGATTTATAATCAGCAGCTACATCTACTCGAATCCAACCATAAAAATTACGGAGAGTATCATCTACTTCCGCGCGAAAGCGCACTCCAATTAAGCCATTCAAAGCTCCATTGAACTTATCGTTTGGACTACCGGTTCCATTGCTTATCATGGAAAGCTGACCTAAGGAATAGCTACCTCCACTGCCCTTGTAAACCGAGTTTGGTCCAATACTATCTCCAGGACTCAGGTTGAAAGGATAAGCGTAATTTCCATAGTCAAGGCCAATAATTGAATTGGCAGCCACTCCGCGAGATTGCACGAAATTGCCACTCACATTAAAAATGGAAGTATCCACATATTGAATAAAACGATAGTCAACAACCCCCAGGCTGTCTTCATCAATATCCAGATCCCAATAGGCATTATTGGTATTCAGAGTAGTATCGGCTAAATCAACGTATTTGATTTGAGCATCGGCTCCATAGGCAGCTAATAAACCGCTAATCGCTCCTAAATACTTTAAACTCTCCTTTTGTTTCTTATCCTTCATAATCCGTAAAACTGGGCAAAAATCTATAAAAGGCGCGGACTAGCCAATTTTGTTTCGATGCAATTGCGGATCAACTGTCTTTTCCCACTGTTCCCGCGTCACCTTATGGTTTAAAAACCGACTAATTTCTCCTAGTAGTTCACCTTTTAACAAGTCTCGGTAGGAAACCTCCATCCATTCGACATAAGGCTGTTGATCCAACCACAGCTGAAAACGCTGTCTTTCCCTTTCTAATTGTTGACCTTTCTGAAAAGGGAAATTTTCCAAACTGGCGGCCTCTCCTCTCATCTTCGCTTGAGAGAGGATGATCTCAAGTAAGGGCCTTTCCATCCACAAGACCTTATACTTTCGATCGGCAGGTAAATAAGGTAAAAGCGGTGCCACTACTTTTAAGGCTTTACCATCGGTTTGAGGAAGCTCAGCCCCTTGCGGTAAACTTTTCAGGGCCTCCCATTCATAATAGCCATTGGGATTATGGCCATCCGCCTCACGAACATCATCCTTCAACAATTCCAAACCACTGGCTTCCAAAAGGGCCATCATAAAACTGGTACCCGATCGAGGGAAACCACTTACAATAATGCTACTGGCTTTAGGGCTTTTGCCGATCAGATCATCTCTTAAGGCCAGGGCTTTTTGATGTTTAGGCGCCATCCGCAAACATAGTTGCAATGCCTTACGACAAGATTCGCTATCCCCCGATTGATGATAGTGTAAAGCCCAGAGATAATGCAAATGGGGTTGATGCATTTTAAGGCTCAAGGCCTGATTGGCCCATATTTCAAAATCGTCATAAGCCCCTTTGGCAAAGGCCACCTGAGCCTTGCCGTTTAATGCCGGACTGTATTCTTGATTTAGCGCTAATGCGCGATCAAATTGTTGATCCGCGCCCTCCCATTGACCAGCCACAAACAAGGCATGTCCCATTTCCTGATACAGGGCAGGACTTTGCAAGCCACTTTGCTCAAGGGCTAGCATTTCCACTAAGGCTTGTTCTGCTTGCCCACTTTGCAATAAGGCCAGGGCATGGCAAAATCGCAATTGTAAATCGGCCTGAAATTCTGGTTTAAGTCCAGCCCAAAAGCGCTCCCAAAGGGCCGAATCTCCGCTATTTAGAATTAAGCGTGCCTTTAAAATATACCATCGGTAGGCCTGATGACTGTTTAACCAATGATGATCGCAAATTTGCAGCGCTTCAGAATAAGCCCCCACTTCTCGGAGGCTAATCGCCTTATTGTAATCCTGCTCTTCGCGAATGCCCTTTTGTTGAGTATGGGCTAAATCGATGTATTGCAAGTCCTCCAAATCGCGCAGGGCATCGTTTTGACCTAGTTGTGGATGGACTTCTAAAAACTGAGAACTTTTAATAAGATCCCAAGTAGGTAGCCAACTGGCGGCGCGTTTATTTCGGAATAGTTCCTTAATGATTCGCCCTTCCATATCCTTCGCCAGGGGCAATTGGAAATGATGCAAAATTGTAGGTACTATGTCCAGAAGACTAATGCCATATAGCTTTTGACTTGCCACAAAATCAGGGCCGGTGGCCGCAAATACTCCAAATGCCCGATGTTCTGAAGCGGGTGCTGCGGGCAAATTCGGGAGTTCTTTTTGCCTTCCGGCGGAAAGTTCAAAGCCATGATCCGAAATCAAGATTAAATTATGTCCGGCGGCCTTATTGAGCATACTTCCCAACATAGCATCATGCCAACGATATGCTGCCCTAATTATGTATTGATAGTGCTTGAAATCTGAATCCGAAATCTGCGTCTGCTGGGGAGGATAATAGGTGGCTCCCAAATGCTGTAATTGATCCAGGGCTTCGAAATAGAACATTCGGCATTGGGCTTCTTTTTGCAGCATGGCCATAGCACAATGGAACTGCATTCGACTTCGCATTAAAATGCGTCCTACTTTCTGCACCAAAGGATCCTCCAGTAATAGCTCAGCAGGCATTTCAGGGAAAAAGCCCACCAAAATCTCGGGATCTAAATTTTGAACCTTCTCTCTTTCGGAACCTAAAAAGTCTCCCCATTCTTCAGGATAATATTGTCCACGCAAATCCCCATCGGCGAAAGCCAAATTCGAAATCATATCGCCCTGAATCACTTCTGCAGGATTAGAAGGCCACCAGTTTAAGACCTGGCAAGATATCCCTGCTTCTGAAAGAATATTCCACAAGGCGGGAACCCGGCGCTGCAAACTCGAAATTGCTTTGGGGCCTTCTAAGCTCTCTTCCACAAATCCCAAAATACCATGCTCATGGGCTCTTTTGCCGGTAGCAACCGAAGTCCATAATAATGGGCTAATCATAGGCTGCAAGCTAGCCAGAGCCCCTTCGCTCCCATGGGCTAATAGCATCTGGAAATGGGGCATTTCGCCTTGTTCTATAAGGCTTCGGATCACCGACCACTCCGCTCCATCCCAGCCTAAAAGAAGTATTGGAGCGCTTTGATTATGCTTTTTTGGATCTGTCATGCTTTTGAAGCCTCCAATCACGGCTATAATCGTAATTTAGGGGCATGGGAAAGAATATCTTTTTCGAGTACTTAAAAATTGCCCTGCAAAGTATAAAAAGCCAGGCGCTGCGTACCATATTGACGGCATTAATTATTGCCATTGGTATTACCGCTTTGGTTGGAATACTTACCGCGATAGATGCAATTAAGTCCTCCCTTACCGGGCAGTTCGCTCTATTGGGAGCCAATACCTTTACCATCCAAAACCGTGGTCCTAATATTCGCATTGGCCGCAGTGGAGAGCGGCCTAAAAACTTTCCGGCCATCACCTATTATGAGGCGATGAATTTTAAGGAACGTATGCCTGCTACTCGCGCTCGCACCAGTGTTTCTTTCCAGGCCACTGGCATTGCCGAAGCTAAATACAAAAACCTAAAAACCAATCCGAATGTATCGGTCATGGCCGCTGATGAAAACTATTTACATACCGGTGGTTATGAATTGGAAAGTGGGCGAAACCTCAGCTTAAACGATATTAAAGATGCCGCAGCAGTAGCGCTCATTGGTCAGGATATTGTAAGTAACCTCTTCCCTAAAGAAAGCCCACTGGGGAAATTCATCAGTATTGGAGATGCTCGTTATCGAGTTGTAGGAGTACTGGCACCCAAGGGTAACTCCTTTGGTTTTGGTGGAGATAAATCTTTATTCATCCCCATTACCAAGGCCCGCAGCAAATATGCAACCGCCAGTCGAAGTTTTGCGGTAAATGTGATGGCTTTGGAAAGCGCAGACTTAGAGTCAGTAGTAGACGAAGCTACCGCCATCATGCGGGCCGTTCGAAAATTAAAGCCCAAGGAAGAAACCAATTTCAATATCATTAAGAGTGACAGCGTAAGCGAAAGTTTGATCGATAACCTTAGTTATGTAAGCATGGCCGCGATTATTATTGCAGCCGTCACTTTATTAGGAGCTGCCATCGCCTTAATGAATATCATGCTGGTTTCTGTAACGGAAAGAACCAGTGAAATTGGCATCCGCAAAGCGATTGGTGCAAAATCCAATGCTATCCTTAGCCAGTTTTTAACCGAAGCCATTGCCATTTGCTTTCTCGGCGGATTAGCAGGTATTATTTTCGGAATCCTAATCGGAAATGGCATCTCCATGTTAGTGGGAGGAGCCTTTATAATTCCTTGGGCCTGGATGAGCCTTTCGGCTATCATTTGTTTCTTGGTAGGGCTTCTGTCCGGCTTCTACCCTGCCCTTAAAGCCAGTCGACTGGATCCAATAGAAAGCTTACGCTACGAGTAGTGTTTTCCCCCAACTACCAACTACCAACTACCAAGTACTAACTACTAACCACCAAGTACCAGCCTCCTCTAATATCCTCCCCATCTTCTCGTTTCCCTATAAACAGGTTAAATGCGAAAAGGGAAAATTGTAAAGGGAACGCTGCTATTGGTCTTCCTGGTTTTAACCGGCTCCTGCATGCCGCAGTTCTTTCATCGAAATAAGGGGAAAAGCATTTCACATGGTAGTCCAGGAAAGGGCAGTTTGGAAAACGGATACCTCATTGATTACCGCCTTAAAAATGCCAAATACTTCAGTTTAACCAGCTACTATATTTTAGGCAATGGCTACCTCAACTCCAAAGTTTATCACACCTTAAAAGATGCTTATGCCGCATGCGAGAAAACTTGTCCTGAACGCAAATTCTATTATATGGAATGTTCCTCCCGTAAAGGAGGTAAGCAATTAGTTCATCGCACGCATCGCAATGGTATGAGCGTTGATTTCATGGTTCCCTTAAAAAAGGGAAATCGACCAGCAACATTTTACGATCATTGGGGAATCTGGCATTACCTTTTAAATTTCGATTCATCCGGTAAATTGATTTTGAACTCCAATGTGGAGATTGATTTCGAAACCATGGCTAAACATATACTAGCCCTGGACAATGCCGCCAAAAAACAGGGTTTACGGATTAAGAAAGTGATTCTCAAAATCAACCTCAAGGATGATTTCTATCGCAGTCCAACCGGCAAGGAAATAAAAAAAAGGGGGATTTACTTTGCCTTAGCTCTTAGTCCAGTAGTGGATAAACTGCATGATGATCATTACCATATTGACTTCGCTTTGCGCTGATTACAAGGGGAATTTAGTATGTTTAAGCATGCCTAAATCCCCGCTACTTATTATCCTGCTCAGCTTTGGAAGCCTTTTTTCCGGCTTTGCTCAAAAAACTCAGTTCTTTTACCTGGATGCTAGGGACAGTACTAAAAACGCTGCCTTGCTAATTCTGCCAGAAAATCCTCGGGTTAAAGGTTTACTCATTCGTGACTATACCCACTTACCTCCTTTAGAGTCTTTAAATGAAAGTCCCTACCAATGGCGCGACCTTGCCCTAAATAGTGGATTGGCCATCCTCTACACCAGCAGCACGCAAGTATTCCCCGAGCTTTATCTCAAAGACCGTGGTTTGGAGGTACTGGACAGTTTGCTGGGAAAAGTGCTTGCCAGCTACTCCTTTCCTGAAAACGCCCTGATTATTGGTGGTATATCCGCTAGCGGCACTCGAGCTTTACGATATGTGCAATATTGTGCGGCAGGAAAATCCGCATTCAACATTCGAATACGCGCTGCCTTTGCGGTTGATGCACCTTTAGATATGGAGCGCTTTTATCAATCCGCTCATTGGAATAAAAATAAGTTTAAAGGGGGCATGCTTTGGGAGGCGAATCTTATGCAGGAGCACTATGCTCGAGAAATGGGCTGCAGTCCTGAAGAATGTCCGGAGCGCTACCGCAATGCTTCGGTGCATTCCTATAGTGATAGTACTTGCAGCCGTGATCAGCTTCTTCTGGGAACGAGCCTCTTACTTATTCATGAGCCAGATATGGAATGGTGGTCCAATGAAAGAGGGGCCTCTTATTTCGATATTAATTCATTTGACCTGCAAGGCTTATCCACCTGCCTCATAAATCTTGAGCATTCAGACTTTGAAATTATCAGCACCAGTGGAAAAGGCTTTGATAAGGAGGGGAATCGCAATTGCCATTCCTGGACTATAGTAGATGAAAACTATTTGATTGAATGGATATTGGACCGATGCGAAAGCCCTTAATTTTATATTTCAGCTTGCTACTCTTTAGTCTGGTAGCAAATAATATCAAGGCCCAGGACTTGAGCAAGAATGAGCTCCTCACAGATCTGCAACAGCTAAAAACTGCCATTGAAGAATACCAGGTTAGCCTATTCGAATTTCAAAGTCCTGAACTCTGGAATCAGCACTGTACAAAGCTCTTCAACCAAATCAAAGACGATTCAGCTCAAAGCTACTCATATCAGAAAGCCTTTTATTGGATAAGTCGCATGGCTAGTCAGGCAAATGAAGGTCATTATAGGCTTGGAAACTGGCAGGATACTGTGCACTCCGGCTTTCTGGCCAATCGCTATTTATACCTCCCAATCGCTGTTTGGTTGATTGAAGGCCGACTTTATTTAAAAAGGGATTATTCTAAAGAGCAATGCTTAAATCGTGGTAGTGAAATCCTCTCAATCAATGGATTAAGCAGCACTGAAATAGTAGACATCCTCCGTAAATGCAACCCTGCGGATGCAAATATCCTGAGCTATAAAGATCATGTGATTGAATCCGGGTTTAATTGGCAATACTATCTCTATGTAGATACAGCTGGCCTGGCTAAGATTCAATACCTAAAAAATGACAGTATCCACGAATGCCAGATAAGGGCCCTGTGTAGGGATAGTCTTTTTGCCCAAGTGAATCGTTTAAATCCACAGGCAGAACCCAAGCTTGAGGACCCATTTTACACTTTGAGATTTGAATCCAATACCGCCTGGCTAGAACTCCCTTCCTTCGATCGAAATCGCATGAAGCAATTTGATATTGATCCGGATGACTTTTATGAGGCCATTTTTGATAGCATTAATACCGCCCAAAGCGAGCATTTAGTAATTGACCTGAGAGCTAACACCGGTGGCCGGAATGAAATGGTTGATGAGATTTTACCCTACCTCATCCATGGAGAGCTGCATGTTGACTTTCTGCGCAAATCCATTTCCTGGAAAGGAAAGGAGAAAAAATATCGCTTTCCAAAACGAGATAAAAACGCATTTCAAGGTCAGATCTATGTGCTTATTAATGGTTTGAGTTTTTCCAATGGCAGTGTGCTGGCCCGACATTTAAAAGAATACAGCAATGCTATAATCATAGGTGAAGAAAGTGCTTCGCGTTACAAAGGCTTTGCCGCTGGCTCGCAAGAACAAATCACCTTACAGAATAGTGGATTGCAAATAGGTATTCCGCGCTATTATCTCTTCTATGGTTTAAACCTGAATCAAGAAAACAGCAATCAAGGGGTGATCCCGCACATCCCGGTAACATATGGATTAGAGGATCGATTAATGGAAAGGGATTTGGCCAGAGAAGTGGTTTTAGAGCAAATTAAAAAACGTCAATAATGGAGGATGGTAGTTTTAGACGCTTTAAAATTCTGCTGATTCCCTATTCCGTGCTTCTTTTAGCTTTTAATACAACTTTTATATGGATTGCTCCACAATTAGGAATTAGCTCAGTCTACGATCCTTTAAACTATATCTTGCTTGGAATCCATTTTATCCTGCTGCTTATTTTCCTTCGCCAGCAATGGCGGTCCGAATACTCCGTAAAACAAAAGATCAGTGGCAGCCTGGTACTTATCCTAATGGGACCTATCGGCTTTTGGCTTTGGTTTGCATACCGCGGTCGACTTGCTTAATTTGCTGGCGATGAAAGTTCTACGCAATCTTATCCCCATTGTTTTAATCTTAGTTATAAGTCTAAGTCTGCGACCGGTACGAGATTGGCTGGGAAATATCTTTCCCAAAAAGATTGAGAAACGGAGCTTGGCCTTGCAACCTTATGGAAATTTTGTTCCTGAATGGTCTGCAGAAATTAAAAGAAGTTTGGAGGCCACTTACCCCATGAAATTTCATCTTTTAGAATCTCGAGATTTACCAGAAACAGCCTTTGTGAATATCAAGAGCCCCCGCTACAGAGCAGATTCCCTGCTTAGGGATTTAGCACGTATTAAAACAGATACTTTGGACCATATCCTGGGTTTATGCACTCAAGATATTTCCACCACAAAAAGAGATCGCAATGGTGCAGTAAAGAAGCCCGAGTCTCGCTATACAGATTGGGGTATTTTTGGATTAGGCCAGCGTCCCGGAGTGGCGGCTATTGTTTCCAGCTTTCGCTTGATGCGTCCACCCAAAGAGCTTTTTCTGGATCGATTAAAAAAGGTGAGCATCCATGAAGTAGGTCATAATTTAGGACTAAAACATTGTGTGGAGCTGGGCTGTGTGATGGCGGATGCCGCCGAAAGTCTTAGTACAGTAGATCAAGTTGGTTTTGAGCTCTGTAAGAAATGTAAACATGAAATTAGCCTTAAAGATTAATACTATGCGCTTGAAAATAAGCCTTTTCCTATCTCTCCTCTTCACAGGCCTTCATGCACAGGATCAGCAGCCTCCTATGCTTTTTCAGATGTACTATCAAGGCTATGAGCGGATGCCCAATTTTCACTTCGTTTCATTAAGTGAGGCCTATCCCTGGCATTTGGAAGCAATGCCCCCAGTAATTGCAGAAGACTTTTTAGAATATGCCGAATTCAAGGAGCAGAATTATCATGTGCTTAGTGTCAGTAATCGTAAGCTTTTCCTGGATCGCTGTGGTTTCAGTGAAAAAGATTTTCTCTTTGTTTATGATCTGGATTCCAATATCACCTTAAAATACCCCCTGGCGAAGCTGAAAGTATCTGCCTTCCTCAGTCTTTACTCGGGAGAAAATGATCAGCCCTTTCGGGAATATGATTATGTGATAGGTTTGGAAATAGACTCCAATTTCTTGCCCTTAAGCTATAATGTGCATCAGAATAATTTTGCCATCATAGCCCAAGATAACCCCTTTGAGAAGGCAAATACTGAAATCCTACAATTCACCGAATTGCCCTATGGGCATGTCCCATTTGCAGATAGCTTAAGTCCGAAAGACAGCACTTCCCTCTTCTTCTTTACCTATAAATATGGCCCTCTTCAAATTATTGCCATGGATAGAGGGGAAAAGTTCCGACCCCATTATCGTCGCCTTTTAGTTTATGATTTAAGACGTGGGGGCTATATTAATAGCCGCGAATACTACGATTCTGAAGGTAGCTCGGTGGCGCCTCTTAATATTGAAGGTCGTAATTTTGGTGCCAACCAATGGGTAGGTCCCTTAATTAAAGGTTATGGCCCCATCCTATTTGGTTTCAGCTACCAGTCTTTTGGCTGTGTAAATTTGGAGTTCCTTGTACCCGGACAAATGCCGCTTCCTATATTATGCGACAATCGACATTAATACTGCTCTTAATTATCGGCGAATTCCATTCAGGGCTTTTCGCCCAAGGCACGATATTGAAAAAAAGTCAGGCACTGATCGATCAAAACCTATATGCTCAAGCATTTGCAGTCCTAGATCAAGCAGATTCTAAAAATCAGAACAGCGACATATTTGAAGCCAAACTGCATTTGATCTTGGATTTTCACTGCTTTACTGAGGACTATCTTCATTTTGCTCTTTGTGATTTAAACAGTGATAAAAAACTGGATTCTTTACGAAGCATCCCTATAGAAAATGGACTCATCTATTTTAAAGCCGACTCCATTGGTAAAGAATTACTGATCAAGGAGCCCGGCAATATGCAGTTGCATTTAGCCATGGGCTATTTCTATCAAAAATTACTGGAGGCCAATCAGAAGGATTATATGCCCACCGCTGCTGCTCAGAGTCGAATGCAAATGCATTATGAATTGGCCGATCGACAAGGCAGCCGTAACTACCAGTCGATGTATAGCCTGGGAATTTTAGCGATGAAAGGTCTCGATTTTCAATCTGGCGTAGCTTATTTGGAAAAGGCCATTGAACTAAAGCCTGATCATGCTGAATCTCAGGCTAACCTTGCCTATGCCCTATTGCAATTAAACAGGCAGGAAGAAGCCCACATTCATGCCGATCTGGCCCGCAATTTTTTTACGGATCCGACTTTAAAAGCAGAGGCAGCTTCCATGATGGCCCTCTCCTATTTACAATCGGGAAAGGACAGTTTGGCGCTCAACTATTTCCGGCAGGCTTATGCCACTAATTCGGATGAAATGCTCAGCCTCCGAAATATCTTACAATTGGAGAGAAAGCTGGATAGCACCAGTTTTAAGCAAAGCCGCTTGCTGTATTTCAAGCGGGAACCCAAAAACACCACCACCTACAAGGATTTATACAGTCTACATCCCAGTTTAAAGGAGAAAATAGCATTGCTGGCTTTCTATCAAGAACAATTAAATACGGTGCAGGAGCCGATAGTACTGGCCAATTTACATCTATTTAGTGCGGTTCTTTTAAAAGATTTTGAGAAGGAAGATGCGATGCAAAAAGAACTATCCTTAGCTCGAGAAATTTACATACAAGAATACCCACCTGAGCATGACATCTTCGTTTTCATGCGTAGCTATTTCAGCCCTAAAGGTTCCCGATGAAAAGTAGATTAGTATTGGCTAAGGTGGAGGATCTCCCAACCATGAAAAGCTTATTTGAGGCCAGTATCCGCCAAACTTGTAGCCAAGACTACAGCCCTGAAGAAATTGAGGCCTGGCTTTTAAGTTTAAAGAATACCCAACGCTGGGAGGAACTTATCCAACACCAAATAGTTTGGCTAGCCCTGGTTGATACCCAATTGGCGGGCTTTTGCAGTTTAAAAGATGGGAACTATTTGGATTTTCTCTATGTGTCTCCGCATCATCAAGGCTTAGGAATTGCCAAGCAATTAGTTGCAATTGCAATTGAAGAAGCACGAAAAAAGGGACATTCTAAAATTAGCTCCGATATCAGCATCACGGCCAGACCCTTTATGGAAGCCCAGGGTTGGAAACAAATTCGGAGGAATGAAAACCCGAGGGCCGATCAAATCTTGATCAATTACCATATGGAATTGGAGCTCTAAGCACTAATTAAAAGCACAAAAAAAGCCCCGGCTCAATGAAGAACCGGGGCTTTCCCGTATTAACTATCTCTGTTTATTCAATAATTAAGCGGCGACTGATGCGCTTGCCTTCGCTGCGCAGAATCACCATATAAACTCCCTTCGCTACAGAAGGTAAGCTAATTTGATGTTCGCTGTCTGAGCGGAGGTCAGCTTGCTCATAAATCACTTTACCAGCAAGATCAGTAACGGTAAGATCAAATGAAGATCCAGTATTCGGAAGCTCCAGATTAAACTGACCGTTATTAGGGTTAGGATAAATGCCAATTTTAGAATTCAGCATTTCCTCTTCCAGAGAAATTCCCTGAACCACCACCGCAAGTGTAGTATCATCAGTAGCACCACAACGGTCGGTAACCGTAAGGGTTACATTGTAAGTACCATTAGCTGAATAGCTAGTATTGGCATTTACACCAGTACCTGTAGAACCATTGTCGAAAGTCCAGTCGTAAGACACTGCATTGGTCGATGCAGAAGCATCAAAGCTTACATCGGCGCTAGTCATAGTAACATTAGTAATCTGAGCTGTGAAAGACGCCCAAATAGGACCTACAGAATCAGTCTTAAGCGTAAATGGACCAGCATATGCACTGGTATCAGAACCACAAGTATCAGCTACCCATACATCGAACTCGGTATTCAATGGTAAACCAGTAATATCGAATGGTGAGGTAACGATTCCAGTAAAGCTTCCCTGACCGGGTGTAAAGCCACTAGGACCGTATTGGATGATAGATCCACCGCTGTTAGAGGTCCAGTCTACTGTTAAAGTATCACAGCCAGTTGCACTAACATTTAAGGCCGTAGGTACCTGACAGGCAACTGTAATCGCCTCGTAGACAAAATTATCTACATACACCTCATAAATGTCGGTGCCATGTACTAATGCAATGTTCTGAGCCGATCCTATTAAGGTAGGATCATCAAAATCATAAGTATACGATTGATATACTCCAGCTGTAGTAGTTGTGATGGTATCTACAATTCGTAGGCTTCCGGCATCATAAGGATTGTCGAGTAATCCTACGAATAGACTTTCAACTGTATTTTCAAAAGCTACTTCGAAAGAAATGCGATTTAAACCGGTACCTAAATCACTAAAGGTTGGACTAACTAAAATCGCTGTATCACCGGCATTAAAGTCTCCGTCATTTAACTCAACGGCATTTGGAGCACTAGGGGCATTGGCTACTCCAAAGTCCGGAACATCCACTAATTCAATATCACTTGCTCCAGGGCCAATTACCGTCCAACAAGGAATACCATCAAATGGATCTTGCGCCGGCGCTGAATCAAAGTTTTGACTATAGGGCGCGGTCATAGGCAAACATTGAGTAGTAAAGCATTCTGGTCCGATTGTATCCGAGAAACCATTCGCACATTCTTCTACGATATAGAAACAATAACCAGTAGAAGGAGTAAGATTCGAGAAGATAATGGAATCAGCAGCTGTAGGATTTAAGACAGTACCATTTGCTGGAGACTGTCCCGCGGTAGTAAGAATTATATCTGTACTTAGGATTACGGCACTACCTGGAGTCCAATGCCCAACGGCGCCAGTGGTAGAAATACCATTCACAGCTAAACCTGTAGGATTAGCACAAGCACGAGGGGTACGTACTTCGAAGTTATCAATAAACCAATCCGTATCCTCAGGGTCATCAATGGTAGATCCTGCATAGAAGCCAAACTTCACATAACCCGAATAACCAGTTAAAGGAAGGGTGAAATGTTCACCGGTATTATCAATAGTATCATTGGCTGTCTTCACCCAAATAATATTGGCCTCAGACCAAGTCAAACCATTATCAGTGGAAATAACCAAGGCTAGGGAATCATCTGAACCAAAATAGCCTTGAGCCGTACTCGCATAATCGGTTACCGCAGCATCAAATTCAACTTGAAGATTAGTAATAGCTGGATCCAGGTAAATACTAGGGCTGATTAACCATTCGTATTGACCATCGAAATAGATATTCACCCTTTGGCTACTGCTATTGCTGGTATTATTACCATAGTCATCAAATCCCCAGGAGGATGAAGAAGTGCTGGTAAAGTTTGTAGCACTGCTTAATTGACCATCAGCCTCTTGCCAGCCACCATTGTTAAATGAGAAGGCATCGAAATTATCCAAGAAATTGGTATTGTAGGCAGTGGTGAAAGAAATAGGTCCTACCCAATCACTTACATCACCTAATCCACAACTATCCCGCACATAAACTTCATAAGTAGTTCCAGGCATTAAACTGGTAGCAGTATAAGTGTTTGTAGATACGTTTACAATATTAGCTGGAGCCGGGCTAAAACCAGGAGCTCCAATCGCTAAATTAAAGTTGCTGGCACCACCACTGGTCCAATCTAAATCTACTTGGTTTAATTGACTATTGGACACATTTAAAGCGGATGGATCAGGACAAGTGGGTGGAGTACAGAATGAGTAGGGTCCAGTCCAAGCACTTGAGTCTCCAGGACCACAAATGGATCGTACTAAAAATTCATAGCAGCTCAATCCGCTTAAAGTATCAACCAATAAGGTATCTGAGCTTACTAAAACTTGAGTTCCAGCGGTAGTTTGCGTTCCCTGGTAAAAACCTTGGGGACCAAACCAAACTTGATAAGAACTGCCGTTTCCAGATACATCATCCCATTTCAAAATGCTTTCCCATGCGGTAGTTGCACTGTCTCGCAGTCCTTGAACTTGTGGACATGGGGGCACTGCTTCTACATTAAAGTCATTTACATATAAATGAGGACCATAATCGGTTACCCCGATCAGTTCGATCACAGCGTCATGACCAGTATATACGGCTGGATCTAAAAGAATGATTTCCTCAATAAAAGAACCAGCAGCCGTATTCGCGGCGCTAGGGTCATCAAAAGAAGGTCCTTTTAAATTTAAGATAGTATCCCAGGTAGCATTTCCATTCAAAGATTTCGCACGAACAATAAACTGATCGTCTGGATAGGTGGTATTGTAATGATGCGACCAATAGAAACGTACTTGCGCATCCTGACTGATAGTAATCGGACGAGAACTAATCACTGCGGTTCCACTGGAGTTGCTCCAGAAATTAGCCAGTGCATAACGATCCGGGCTGGAACCAGATGGCTCCCAATTGAAGCTAACACTGGAGGTAGAATCCCAGCAGCTTAAAGGCCAGATTTCAAAATCCTCCACATAAGGCATGGAAACTGAAGTACAAGTGGTGCTGGCAATCAATGGTCCAATAGTCTGACTAAAGGAACCACCACTACAGGTATCCGTTAAATAGAAGTCATACAAAGTATTTGAACTTAAACCAGTAGCGGTATAGAAAGTATCAGTAGTGCTAGCAAATGTTCCACTTCCGGGGCTAAATCCTGTCGGACCATATTCAATGCCAAAGCTGGTACCTTGACCTGGATCCCAATTGATAGTGATACTATCTGAAAAAGCTGTAACTAAACTAAGGTTTGAACTGGTGTTACAAAGCTCCTCTAGAATGGAAAAATTATCAACTGCCCAGTACCAATCATAATAGGCGGTATAGTGGAATCGAACTTGCAAATTGGCATTAGCGTATGCAGTTAAATCGATTCGTTGATGGTCAGGATTAGACCAAGCCCCAATAGTAGAATTTTGGGACAAAACGGTAATCCAATTGGTTCCATCATAAACCTCTACATATCCATTATCACTACTGTACCATTGATAATACTGATCAAATTCCAATATTAAGCTTCCCGTAATTGCGGAAGCATCAATAACTGGAGAAATAAGGTATTCATCCATTGATGTACTGCCTGCGGCATCGCTGTTTACAAAGGCAAAACCCGGATTTCCGTCCAAATCACTACCCGAGTAGTCTGCGGTCCAGGCCCAAGTATCAGCGCTACCCGCACTATCCGCTACGGTAAAGCAACCTAAACTGCCGTTAAAGTCCTCAGAGTATGGTAATGATTGTGCTAAACAGGGTAATTGCACTTTTATTGGACCAAGCCATTGACTATTACTACCACTGCAAATACGTTGTAAATAAACATCGTAAAGTGCACCAGCTGTTAAACCGCTAATACCGTACATACCAGTATTGGAGGTGTCTAAATTCTGTGCTGTTGAAGTAGCTTGATTAAAGCCTGCAGGTCCCCAATTGATAATTACATCATCGCCATTAACACCACTCCAATAAACATCAAAACCAGCGGTCGTAATGTTATGAATAGAATCTAAAACAGGAGCAGGACATGCTGGGGGAGTAAAGCTATATACTTGATCCGTTACCACTGTATCCAAACTGGCGTACTCGGAAGAATTTGAAACTTTTGGATTGGCAGTACCTACATCATAAACAGATAAAAAGCTACTGGCTCCTGAAAGTCCGATTGAGGCATCTGGTCCAGTGATACAAGAACTGCACTCCCAACGGTAATGGAATTCCACCACATTGGTGCTTTCATATAATTTAACCTGAAAGGAAACTACAGAATCGGATGCATTCCAACTCCACTCCCAATCTCTCCATTCAAAGGTAAACACCCGATTAGGAGCCAAACCTGTGGTTTCATATAAGGCGGCAGAGGTATTCGCATTACCATCATGATCATCCCATAAAGGAGCTACCAATGGTCTGCGAGCAGAAGAGCCATTATCCAAATCATTTCCCGAGGTAGAGGTAGCACCTTTTATAAAGGAAATGAAACCATCCGAAGCAACCGCTACAGTATCATAGCTTAGCCCTTCGAAGGTAAAATTAAAACCGATGGGTACATCGGCGCTAGCGTTATCGGCCAGAATTGCCGAAAGCGAATTTGCAGAAGGTCCTAGTTCCTGATAAGTAGAACTAGAAACCGAAAACGAATAATTAGCCGCTTGCTGCGACCAAATCAATCCAGGCGAAAAAAATAATAGGGCCCAGACCAAACGTAGTTTGTTCTTCATCTTAGGATTCTTGGTTAGTAAATAAAGGTTAGTAATTGGTAAACTAACACAATAAAAACCAAGGATCAAAAGGAATTAAACCGCGCTTTTTCAAGAATTACTCGCATTTGTCATTTCTTGCTCTATTGTCAAATTACCCAACCTTTTTGAATTTCACACCAACAAATCGTTATTTCACATACAGATTTACTGAGACAGAGCACTTTAAGCCTGTTCTTTAAGCAGGAAATTGAGGAGTGTTAAAAAAATTAAAATGACAATTAAATAGAATTAATAAGTGAATATTAAAAATCACCATTCCGAAACCTCATTCAAACCACGACCCACCCTTTTGATTTACAAGCACTTAATGAACACAACAAATTCTTAATCCTAAACATTCTAGAATTACTGACATCCTTTTAAGAATAAATTGAAAAAAGTGGCGATTTTCCGTAATAATTTCCGGTGTATAGGAAAACCTATTGCTGATTAGCTCCCAATTAGGCAGGTATAGACAAAGAAAAACCCCGACTTCCAAGCTGGAAATCGGGGTAAATATGAAGTTCGAATCTATTTCTTAAGCTTGTTCAGCTACAACTTCGAAGTTGAACTCTACATTCACCTCACGATGCAAACGGATGTGTGCGATGTAAGGACCGGTAGCTTTAACAGTACCACCTTGGATTTGAATGTATTTACGATCGATGCTATGACCTTTTTTAGCCAATTCATCGGCCAGATCTGCATTGTTCAAGGAACCGAACAATTTGTTACCCTTACCAACTTTAGCGATCATTTTAATCTCTAAGCCATTCAGGCCTTCAGCAGTTTTCTTCGCATCTTCGATAGCCTTAGCTTCTTTATGCATGCGCTGCTTAATGTTCTCAGCTAAAACCTTCTTTGCAGATGGAGTAGCTAATTCGGCATATCCTTGGGGAATAAGGTAATTACGACCATAACCGTTTTTCACAGTTACTACATCGTCTTTATAACCTAAATGCTCTACGTCTTGTTTCAGAATTACTTCCATGGTTCCGGCTTATTTAAGGTTATCGGTAACGTATGGCAAGATGGCCAAGTGACGGGCACGCTTAATAGCGGTAGAAACTTTACGCTGATACTTCAAAGAAGTACCGGTAATACGACGAGGAAGGATTTTACCTTGCTCATTCAAAAACTGAGCGAGGAAATCGGGATCCTTATAATCCACGTATTTGATACCATAGCGGCGGAAACGACAAAACTTTTCGCGCTTGCCAGTATCAATTTTCAGGGGTTGTAAGTAACGAATTTCGGATTGGTTTGATCCGGTATCCAATTCTGCCATGATCTAAATCTTTTAAGCGTTTTGCAATTTCTGACGACGCACCTTGGCATAATCCACATGGTGCTTGTCCATTCTAACATTCAAGAAACGGATAATGCGCTCATCACGTTTCATTTCTACTTCAAGTGGAGTGATGATTTCACCCTCAGCTTGGAATTCCATCAAATGGTAGAAACCACTGCGCTTGCTCTGAATTGGATAAGCGAGTTTCTTAAGGCCCCAGTTTTCGAGGTGCAGGACCTTACCACCCTTAGCTTCGATGAAGCCTTTGAATTTTTCTACCGTTTCCCTTACCTGTTCTTCAGATAAGACGGGATGCATGATGAAAACGGATTCGTATTGATTCATCTGTTAAACAATTAATAATTAAACCTTTAAAACCTTCGTTGAAAAGGACGGCAAAAGTAAGAAAAAAAGATGAAGGAATTAGGTAGAAGTTTAGAAAGATCTGCTAAGTTTAAGAGCATCCCCGATGCTCATCAATCCTAAGCCGGATTTCAATGCTCTACAGCCCTTCGGAATAAGGCATCCCTTAGCGATAAAGCCTAATGGTTCCTTCCTTATAGCCTTCTTGTAAAAGGCCGTTTATTTCAGAGCTGAAGTACATCTTGTAGATAAACACTCCTGGCTGCACCTCGCTGCCATTATAGGTTCCATCCCAATAATCTTCGGGGCCATTATTTTCAAAAACCTTAATTCCCCAACGATTAAAAATCTGAATCGAATAATCAAAATTACTGCAAGCGCTGGTAATGATGTAGCTATCGTTTAGATTATCATGGTTTGGACTAAAGGCATTAGGTACTATGAATTCACATTCACACGACCTTATCTCAAGCTTAAAAGTATCAGTCCATACTCCACAGGCTTGATAGTACTCAATGAGGAAATTCCCTGATTGACCAAATTGATAGAGTCCATTTTGGGCGGTTTCCCCATTCACTTTAACCTCCGTGATCGGCCACTGATTAAAGTCCTTATAAATAGACCCTCCCAGGCAAAGTGTGGTATCCCCCAATGGCTCGGGTTCGAATCCTGATAAATCATAAACATTATAATCCAGATTCTTCTGGCTACAATCATTATCTAAATTCAGGTAATAATTACCTCCTTGGGAAACCCATTGAAGGGAACTGGAATGATTATTAGACCAGTTAAAGTTAATAGCCGTATCCAAGGCCAATCCTATTTGAATGCTATCCCCTGCTTCACATATAAATAATGAATCCGCAACAATAGGTGATGGTAATTCCGGTGGACTACTCACGTAATAGGTATCAACAACGGTATCACATTGCAATGAAACCTGACACCAAAAAGTACCGGCTGTACTCACGTTGATTTGGCCTTGAGTGCTGCCTGTAGACCACAGTAGATTATAGCCAGGACTGGTGCGACTGCCTATTTGCAAGGTATTACCCGGACAAACAAGGGTATCTGTAATTCTCGGATTTAAGGACTGAATCACTTGGATATTTACTGTGTCATATACCGTTCCACAGAAAGAATACAATTGTACCGTCAAGTTTACACTGGAACTAAATGTCCGGATTTTCGAGGTATCACCATCCGACCACAATAAGCTGTCTGCTGCAGAAGCGGAATAATTAACTGTAACCGATTGACCCGCACAAACAACGGTATCAATAAACTGGGCCTGAGCCAAAGGAACTACACCTACTATTATCGTATCATGCAGGGTATCATTGGTGGTCGTTGCTCTTATCCAATAGCTACCTGACTGGCTAATCCAACGAGTATTTGAACTGGAATTGTTATCCCATAAATAAGAAACACCGGCTGTGTTGGGCATGCTAATTAGGATGCTATCTCCATCGCAAATGGTGGTATCTGAGGGCAGGCCTGTAAGAGGAATAGGTAATTCAGATTGATGTAGAGAATCCACTTGTGTAGAATCCAATGCACAATCATATATTTTCACATCATCAATACGACCTTTAAAGAAATTGGCATTTCTCATTCGATTAGAGGCCATTACCAATTTATCATAAGCTCCAAAGCCACTGCCATTTCCATTGGCCGCAGCCTTAGCGGTTTGAACACCGTTCACATAATAGAAACAGCTATCTACGGTTCGAACCAAAACGGCATGATACCAAACATTAGTAACAATCCCTAAACCGTAAACTACATTGCCAACACCACCAGCTCTACCTTCTAAATTACCTCCGGAAATAGCTGATGAAAAAGAACCATAGGTTAAACTATTGGCATCATGAGCGAGAATCGCATTGATCGCTGTAGTACGTTCGGCATAGAACCAATAACTTACGGTACGTTCTTGGTAGTCGAAAGTTGTTAAGGTATTCAGATAATCATTGACTCCATCAAAATAGGTAGCACCATTAGGATTCCCGTAGCGATCTCCGGCAGTTATTTGTGGGCCACCAACAAATATCCCATGATTTAAATTGGCACTGGAATCGGCTGCATTACCATCTAACATGTAATGAGCTTGCAGGGTGCATTGCGCATTTAATTCTTGCATTCCCGAAAAGGAAAGCAGGAGAGCTAGCGTAAAAATCAGGTATTGAATTACTTTCATGGCTCCTTAAGGTGCGCAAAACTATGAAAGAGGGCCTCAATTTTAGCTCTAAATAATTAAGTTGTTTCAATCGTGAATAACTGAGTCTTTAAATTACGAGTTCAAAACGCAAGAATTTTATCTTTGCCCCCTTATGGAGAATTACATTGTATCGGCACGCAAATACCGCCCTCAGGCTTTTGAGGAGGTAGTAGGTCAATCTCATGTGACCAATACATTGCATAAGGCGATTCAAAGCAATCACTTGGCGCAAGCCTTACTGTTTACAGGCCCTCGTGGGGTGGGAAAAACCACCTCGGCCCGGATTTTGGCCCGGATGATCAATTCCGATGCAGAAACCACTGCCGACCAAGATTTCTCCTTTAACATCTTCGAACTTGATGCGGCTTCCAACAACTCGGTGGATGACATCCGGAACCTGATTGATCAGGTGCGCTTTGCTCCACAGGTAGGTCGCTATAAAGTGTATATTATTGATGAGGTGCATATGCTTTCCCAACAGGCCTTCAATGCTTTTTTGAAGACTCTGGAGGAACCCCCTAAGCATGCCATCTTTATTCTTGCTACCACTGAGAAACATAAGATTATTCCTACCATTCTAAGTCGTTGTCAGATTTATGACTTCAAGCGAATTTCGGTAGAAGATATCGCCGCTCATCTGCAAAATGTAGCCGCCAAAGAAGGAGTTACTGCTGATGATTCAGCTTTGCGAATTATCGCCCAAAAAGCAGACGGTGCCCTTAGGGATGCACTTTCCATTTTTGACCGAATCGTATCCTTCTCCGGCGAGCATGTGAGCTATCAGGATGTGATTGAAAACTTGCGCATCCTCGACTATGATTATTATTTCCGCACTATTGATTTGGTTCGGGCCGGAGATCAAGCGGGTTTATTGAATCTCTTCAATGATATTCTCGAAAATGGTTTTGATGGTCACCTCTTTATCAATGGCTTAGCTTCTCACTGTCGGGATTTACTCGTTTGTCAGGATCCTGCAACCCTTTCCCTTTTAGAAGTGGGTGCCGAGGTACAGCAGCGCTATCAACAGCAAGCTCAGGAAGTAAACAGTCGCTTTTTATTGGCAGCTTTAAAAGTGCTGGCAGAAGCGGATGTTCGCTACAAAAACAGCAATAACAGCCGTTTATTAGTAGAATTAGCCTTAATGGACATCATGCAAATCTGGCATAAGGCCGAGGCTAACACCGCTACAGGCGGTGAAAAAAAAAAGCCTGAAATAAGCAGCCAAGCAGTCCCTAAGTCAAAGCCTGCTCCTTCAAAAACCATTGAAGCTCAAAAAGCCGCTCCAGCTTCTGCATTGCCAGTTCCTCAGGCGGAAGAACCTTCCAGGCCACTAGAGAATAAAGCTGCCAGTCCACCTCCTGATCCAGCGCCAGAAACTGCAAAACCCATTGTAAATTCTGAACCATCATCTCCAGACTCTGCTCCTGCAAGAGCCAATAAACTTCAGAAAAAGAGAGGATCCTCCTTTTCAATTTCACAGGCGCTGAAAGGCGAAGGGCCAGATCAGCAACAAAGTGAGGAGGAGGAAGAAGAAGATCTGGATCGTCCGGTAGATGGCAAACCACAGCAAGCTTTTGAGCAAGAGCAATTGCAGCAAGTATGGAATGACTTTGTAGAAAAAGTACGTGCCGAAGGTCAAAAAGTGGTAGTGGCGACTTTAGCGGAAAAAGAGCTTAAAATCAAGGATAACTTTGAAGTGGAAGTGACCCTGGACAATAATATCCAAGCTCAAAAATTTCAGGAAATAAAAAGAGACCTGCTCTACCATTGCCGCGAGAAGCTTCAAAACTTTGGTTTATTCTTTAGCCTTAAAATTGAAAAAGGCAGTCAGAAGCTCGATCCCTATTCCGCTCCTGAGAAATATCAATACCTGCTCGAGAAAAATCCACACCTCGCAAAATTGCGTGAAGATTTAGGATTGGATATTGAATAATTTCAATTCTCACCAAAATCAAGGTTCTTAACCCTGAGATCAAAAAATCTGCTCAAAAACTATTCTAAATTAGCGCAGTATACCGTCACTTCAGGCCTTAAATGATCTCCAATTTCCTATTTTTGTGGCCCTTAAGAATTTGAGTTAGTTGTATTCTCAACCACCAAGTTCTAACTCACTTAATATCAAACATTAAGATATAAAATCAATTATATGAGTAATCCACACAAGATCCTCTACACCCTCACCGATGAGGCTCCGGCCCTAGCCACCCGCTCCTTTTTACCTATTGTACAAAGCTTTACCCAACCTGCGGGTATTGAGGTGGAAACCAGAGATATTTCACTCGCAGCTAGGATCTTGGCCGTGGTTCCAGAATACTTAAGTGAAGAGCAGAAAATTTCGGATACCCTGGCAGAATTAGGTGCCATTGCCAAAACACCGGAAGCCAATATCATCAAATTGCCGAATATCAGTGCTTCTTTACCTCAGCTTAAAGCAGCCATCAAAGAATTACAGGAGCAAGGCTATGCCATTCCTGATTATCCGGATCAAGCAAAGACCGATGAAGAACGTGATATCCAAGCACGTTACGACAAGGTAAAAGGTAGTGCTGTAAACCCTGTATTGCGCGAAGGAAACTCAGATCGTCGTGCTCCAAAAGCCGTGAAGGAATTTGCTCGTAAACATCCGCATTCAATGGGTGCCTGGTCTGCCGATTCGCTTTCCCATGTTGCCAGTATGGATGAAGGAGACTTCTTTGGCAGTGAAAAGTCTACTACCCTATCTGCTCCCACCACTGTTAAAATCGTCCAGAAATTAGCGGATGGTTCCGAGAAAGTATGGAAGTCAGGCTTAGCCCTTCAAGAAGGCGAAGTTATTGACGCCTCTTTTATGAGTGCTAAATCTTTAGAAGCTTTTATCGAGAAAGAAATTGCCGATGCCAAAGCCAAAGGCGTACTCTTCTCAGTGCATATGAAAGCTACCATGATGAAGGTTTCGGATCCAGTGATTTTCGGATTTTTCGTAAAAGCCTTCTTCAAACCTGTTTTTGAAAAATATGCTGAAACCTTCGCTCAATTAGGCATTAGCCCCAGCAGTGGTATGACGCCAATTCTGGATAAAATTGCCAGCTTACCCGATGCCGAACGCAAAGCTATTGAAGCAGATATCGAGGCCTGTTATGCTAATGGACCCGACTTAGCCATGGTGAACTCTCATCGTGGTATCACCAATCTCCATATGCCTAATGATGTGATCATTGATGCTTCTATGCCTGCCATGATTCGTACTTCAGGCCGCATGTGGAACAAGCAAGACGAAACTCAGGATACCAAAGCCTGTATTCCGGATCGTAGCTATGCTCGACTTTATGAAGAAACCATCAACTTCTGCAAGGAAAATGGTGCCTTCGATCCTACGACCATGGGTAGTGTGAGCAATGTGGGCTTAATGGCTCAAAAAGCCGAAGAATACGGTTCTCATGATAAGACCTTTATTTTAGATCAGGCCGGAACCATGATGGTGGTCGACGCCGAAGGCAATACCTTATTAAGTCATGATGTTGAAGCCGGTGATATCTGGCGTATGTGTCAGGTTAAAGATGCCCCGGTACGTGATTGGGTTAAATTAGCCGTAAATCGTGCTCGCGCTACTGGAAACCCTGCGGTATTCTGGTTAGATGAAGAGCGTGCCCACGACCGTGAGCTTATCAAAAAGGTAAACACCTACTTGAAAGAACACAATACTACTGGCTTAGAATTACCTATTATGAGTGTTACTGAAGCCACTCGTTATAGTTGTCAGCGTACCAAGGATGGTTTAGATACTATTTCTGTAACCGGCAATGTATTACGCGATTACCTAACCGACCTCTTCCCTATTTTAGAAGTTGGTACCAGCGCTAAGATGCTGAGTATCGTTCCTTTAATGAACGGTGGTGGTTTATTCGAAACCGGAGCCGGTGGTTCTGCCCCCAAGCATGTGGAGCAATTTGTTGAAGAGAATCACCTTCGTTGGGATTCATTGGGTGAATTCCTCGCTTTAGCCGCTTCTTTAGAACATTTGGCCGAAGTAGGATCTAATCCAAAAGCCAAAGTAATTGCTGAAGCTTTGGATGTAGCCACCACGCATTACCTCAACAATAATAAAGGCCCATCTCGGAAGGTGAACGAAATTGACAACCGTGGCAGTCATTTCTATCTGGCGCAATATTGGGCCCGTGCTTTAGCGAATCAGGATAAAGATGCTCAATTGAAAGCCATCTTTACTCCGGTTGCCGAAAAATTAGAAGCAGAGGAAGCACAGATTGCAAAAGAATTGACCGAAGTACAAGGCAAGGCCGTGAACATTGCGGGGTACTTCCATCCTACCGAGAGTTTGGTGAGCGATGCTATGCGTCCCAGCGCTACCTTAAATGCCATTATTGGCTAAGTGAAGCAAAAAGGCAAAATATTCCTGTTCCTACTCCTTTCCTGGATGGTGAACAGTAGTTTTTTACGAATTCCACAATTTGAAAAAGCGGAGCTGCTGGGAGACATTGATCCCGGCAGGCACCGCGATTTCGACAAAGTCCGATCCAAATATTGTACTAAAGAATCCTACCTCCGCGAGGAAGTATACGATGCTTTTAAGGATATGTGGGATGCTGCCCAAGCAGATGGAATTTCCTTAACCATTATTTCTGCTACTCGCAATCGCAGCTATCAAAAAGGCATTTGGAACCGTAAATGGTTAAGCTTTGGTGGTGATGAATCAGATCGAGCGGAACGTATTTTACAATACAGCTCCATGCCTGGGACCAGCCGACATCATTGGGGAACCGACCTCGATTTAAATGCCTTAGAAAACAGCTATTTCGAAAGCGGAAAAGGCGCCGAAATTTATGCCTGGCTCCAAGCCCATGCGGCGGAATTCGGCTTTTACCAACCCTATACCCGTTTTAATCCATACCGGGATGCCGGCTACCGCGAAGAAAAATGGCATTGGTCCTACTTTCCTACGGCCTCTCGCATTCAAAGGGCTTATCGATTGGAAATCGATTATGCACAATTAAAAGGCTTTATGGGTGACGCTTATGCCGAAAAACTGGATGTAATCAATAATTACGTGATGGGCGTTGCCGCCTGGCCAGATAAGGCCCCCTACTAAGCTTTCAAAAAGGGAACTTTCCAGGAAAATTTAGACTAATCTCGGCGAAAACCGCATTCATACACAATTTTCCTACTTTCGTAACGCTCTGTATAAACCTAAGTGGAACTATCTTGAAGAAAAACCGCAATCTATGGATTGGCGCCGGGGCACTGGTGTTGATCCTTTCCTTTTGGGCCCTCAGTGGTGAAGAGGAAATTAGTCGAGACATAACCGCCAAATCCTTTCTGGGAGAATTTAAAGATGTAGTGACCAGCTCTGGTGAGTTGATGGCTAAGAATTCGGAAGATATCAGCGGTCCCCAAAATGCACGTCGTTTTGGACTGTATAACATAAAAATCTCCGATCTGGTAGCGGAAGGCACCTATGTAGAAAAAGGCGATATGGTGGCCCAATTGGATAAAACCGAACTCAGCGGTAGACTCAATGATTTATATAATGAGTTGGAAAAAGCCCAAAGCCAATACACTCAAACCAAATTAGACACCACCCTCGAACTACGCCAGGAACGTAGCGGTATTGAAAGTTTAGAATTCGATATCCGACAAAAGAAAGTGGAAATTGAACAAAGTGAGTTTGAACCCCCTGCAACCATTCAAAGGTTAAAACTGGATCTGATTAAGCTGGAGCAAAATCTGGAACAGAGCAAGGAGAACTACAAAATTAAACAGGAACAAAGTCGGGCCAAAATGCGAGAAGCTGGTGCCACCCTAGCGCAAACCCGCAATAAATATGAGAGTCTTCAAGATCTGGAGAAGGAATTCGTAATTACGGCCCCCAAACCCGGAATGGTGATTTACATTCGAGAGTGGAGCGGCGAAAAGCGTAAAACCGGCTCTACCATTTCACCTTGGGATCCAGGTGTAGCGACTCTCCCCGACCTCAGCCAAATGGAGAGCAAGACTTATATTAATGAAGTGGATATCCGCAAAGTAAAAACAGGACAGGAAGTTGAAATTGGCCTGGATGCATTTCCGGATGTTAAGCTTAGCGGCACGGTAACTGAGGTAGCCAATGTGGGCGTAGATCGCGAAAACTCCGAAAGCAAAGTTTTTGAAATCATTATCGAAGTAAATGAGGCGGATAGCACTTATCGTCCTGGCATGACCACTTCCAATGCGATCATCACCAAGACCCTGGAGTCCGTAGTACAGGTTCCCTTGGAAGCGATATTCAGCGAAGACGATATCACCTTTGTATACATGAAAGATGGGGCTTCTATCGAAAAACAAGAAGTACGCATTGGTTCGCGAAATGACGAATTTGCAGTGATTGAAGCCGGCCTGGAAGCCGATGTTGAAGTCTATTTAACCGAACCTGCTTCGGCTAGTGATAATAGTATTCGGACTTTAAGTGATTCTTAATGGATCGATTACTCACCAATTTAAATATCGCGCTCGACGCCATTCTCGCTAATACCCTGCGCTCCATCCTTACTGCTCTTGGGATCATTTTCGGAGTAGCAGCAGTAATTACCATGCTGGCTATTGGCGAAGGAGCCCAGGCTGAAATTCTCCGGCAAATTGAATTGGTAGGGGTTAATAATATCGAAATTAAACCCATAGTTGAGCAAAAAGACGAGAAGATTGAAGAAGACTTATCAGCCAAAGAGCCCAAACGATTTTCCAAAGGTTTAGACCTCCAAGATGCACGTAGTATTAGTCGGGTTTTACCCACCGCAGCCGCGGTTAGTCCTGAGGTGGTAATTGAAACTTCGGTGATTTCCGGCGGACGACGTCGCAGCACTAAATTGATTGGTGTAGAACCCAGTTTTTTCCCGGTTTCAAATATTCCGCTGCGCTATGGGCAAATGTTCTCGCCCGAGCATTTAGAAATGCAAGAACCCGTTTGCATTATTGGCAGTGGTATGGCAAAAAAGCTTTTCCCTGGCAAACGTCCCTTAGGCGATAAAATTAAAGTGGGGAATCAATGGCTCACCATTATTGGTGTTTCTCAAACTTTGAACATCACTACCCAAGCTCAGGAAAACTTAGGCATCCGTGATTATAATATGGACATTTATGCTCCTATCACCACCGTACTGAGTCGTTACCGCGATCGTGCGAAGTTGCGCGAATCAAGTGGGCGCTTCGATGATGATGAAGACGAAGAAAAAACCAGCACCAGTAATAATTACCATCAACTGGATCGTTTATTAGTACAAATCGATAATAGTGAGTATTTAGCTAGCAGCGCAGATGTGATCAGCAGACTATTGAAACGGACTCACAATGGAATGGTAGATTTTGAAATTATCATTCCCCAGCAACTCTTGGAGCAGCAACAACGAACCAAAGACATCTTCAACTTGGTTTTAAGTGCGATTGCCGGTATTTCTTTATTGGTAGGTGGAATCGGTATCATGAATATTATGCTGGCCTCCGTATTAGAGCGGACCAAGGAAATTGGTACCCGCCTGGCAATTGGTGCTAAGAAAAAGGACATCATTACTCAGTTCTTGTTCGAAGCCTTATTAATCAGTTTAAGCGGTGGTATAATCGGTGTAATCCTGGGGGTATTGGCCTCCTACGTGATTAGTGAATTTGCAGATATTGAAACCATTGTAAGTCCGATTTCCATAATCATTTCCTTTGGAGTAGCCTCCATTACCGGATTGGTATTCGGATTATCCCCTGCACGTCAAGCGGCGGAGAAAAACCCTGTTGAATCTTTACGCTATGAATAAAGTGTATCGCCTGATACTGGCCTTCCTTATAATGGGAAGTGCATCGGCGCAAAGCCAAATGCTCGACCTGAAAGGGGCCATCTTAAGAGCGCAAAAGCAATCACCCTCCTATTTCCGGGCTATCAATACCGCTGAAAATCGCTATTGGAATTACCGTCAATTCAGAGCCAGTTTATTGCCTCAACTGAACTTAAGTGGTAGTCTACCCAATTACTCCAGTGCCATTGACCGAGTAACCCAACCCGATGGAACCTATGATTTTCCGGAGCGTGAACAATTATTCTTAAGCGGCAACCTCTCCTTAGACCAAAATGTGATATGGACCGGTGGTCGCTTATCATTAATAAGCAGTCTGCAAAGAACTGATGTATACCGCCCGGATCGAAGAATTAACTATTTCAGCACCCCTATTTCGGTGAGTTATTTCCAACCGATGTTTCTCTACAATTCTTTGAAATGGGAAAATAAGATTCAGCCCCTGGCCTATGAAGCATCGCGTAGGGCTTATTCAGAAGACCTGGAGGACATTGCCAATGAAACTACCCAATTGTATTTCGCAGCGCTCACCTCTAAAATCAGCATGCGCATTGCCGAGCAAAATGTAAAGAACAACGATACCATTTATAAAATTTCCCAAGGGCGCTATAATTTGGGAAAGATTGCCGAAAACGACCTTTTACAAATTGAATTGAATTTGTTGAATGCAGAAAATTCGCTCACTAATGCCCGCCTGAACTATGAGGTAGCGGCGCAGGAATTGAAGCGTTATTTAGGCATCCCTACCGAGGAAGAATTGGAATTAGGCATCCCTTCGGAGGTTCCCCAAATGGAAGTTAACTTAGATAAGGCCTTGGGGGAAGCCCGAAAAAATCGTGCTGCAGTACTGGATTTCCGCCGCCGTCGATTGGAAGCTGAACAATCTGTAGCCCAAGCCCGTGGAAACACCAATTACAATTTTAACCTCAGTGCCAACTTCGGTTTAAACCGACAGGCCGATACCTATAATGCTGCCTATGCTAATCCCTATGCACAGCAGCAGAATATTTCCATTGGCATTAATATCCCAATTGTAGATTGGGGACAGGCGCGATCCCAAATTCGCAGGGCTGAGGCCAACCGCCAATTACAGGAAGTAAATATTGAGCAGGACGAAATCAATTTTGAGCAGGAAATCTTTCTTCAGGTGATGCAGTTTAATGCCCAACACCAACGCTTAAACATTGCGGCTAAGGCCGATACCGTAGCCCAAAAACGTTATGAAGTGGCTCGTCAGCGATACCTTACCGGGAAAATTAGCATTACGGATATCAATATCGCGCAAAGTGAAAAAGACGGTGCTAAGCAAAGTTATCTGCGAGAGCTGCAGCGCTTTTGGGTGGCTTATTACACCCTGCGACGCTTGTGCTTATACGATTTTGTGAATGACCAGGTAATTAGCTACAAAGCCGAGTATTAATCGTCTTTCAAAGCAAGCTTCAGTTCATCCAAGCTTACCTTATTCTGGAAGTGATCGTTACGAACCACACTAATTTCGCCAGTCTCTTCAGATACCACAATGGCGAGAGCATTCGCTTTTTCAGAAATACCTAAAGCGGCTCGGTGTCGTAAGCCAAAGCGAGAGGGTAAATTGGTTTTCTCCGTTAAGGGTAAAATACAGCCTGCAGCCACAATCTTGTTTCCGCTTACGATAACGGCACCATCATGCAATGGAGAGTTCTTGGCGAATATACTTTCCAATAATCCGGCACTGATTTGGGCTCCAATGGGTGTGCCGGTACTGGCATAAAAACCCAGTTTAGAGTCTCCCTCAATTACGATTAAAGCGCCGGTTTTACTGCGGGCCATAGAACCACAAGCCTTGATTAAATCGCTATAGTCAACCAAGGAAGTATCATCATCGCCTTGGATCCGCCAAAAGCGCAAGAGTGCCTTGCGGCGAGTGAAGTTGGTAGAACCGATCATGAGCAAAAATCGACGAATCTCTTGTTGGAAAACTATAACCAGGGCGATTACTCCTACTCCGATAAACTGACCTAAAATCTCACTTAGCAATTCCATTTGCAGAGCCTGCACTAATTTCCAGACCAAGTAGATAGCCGCCACCCCAATCAACACATTTATTGCCACCGTGTCTTTGATGAGGCGATACAATTGATAGAGTAAGAAAGCTACCAGTAGGATGTCGATAAGATCCAGGAAGCTGAAGTCGAGAAACGACATTTAGGCGAAATTTTGGTTCAAGTTAAGGATTTTGCGCACTTCAACGGCTTCCTTCACATCGTGTACCCGAAGGATGTCGGCCCCTTGCTGCAAGGCTAAAGTATGCATTACGGTAGTGGCATTCAGAGCTTCTTGTGCATTTAGCCCCAGACTTTTATAAATCATGGATTTACGACTAATCCCCACCAATATGGGGAGTTCAAATATCAGTTTGAAGTAATTGATATGTTGAAATAGTCGATAATTATCAGCCTGACTTTTCCCGAAACCAAAGCCTGGATCCAGAATGATGTCAGTAGCGCCTGCCGCCACCAGCTTTTCCAATTGCTCACTAAAAAAACGCGCCACTTCCTTTACAACATTATCGTATTGGGGATTCTGTTGCATATTTTCTGGCAAACCTTGCATATGCATCATTACATATGGTACTTGGCTTTCGCCGATGAATGAAATCATCGCCGGATCTATCATTCCTCCTGAAATATCATTAATCAGGGCGATCCCATTGGACAAGGACCGTTCCGCGGTTTTAGCATTATAAGTATCCACTGAAAGGGGCATCTCCGGCAATTCAGTTCTTAAAGCCTGGATTACAGGAGCCAGGATTTGCCATTCCTTTTCCGGCTCAATTAGAGCGGATCCAGGCTTGGAACTGGCTGGCCCCAAATCAATAATATCGGCTCCTTCAGCCTGCATTCTTCGAGCTTGATTCAGAGCCTTCTCTACACTGGTATAAGCCCCGCCATCAAAGAAAGAATCCGGATTTATATTTAAAATACCCATGATCATAGCCTGATCCAATGAGTAGACTTTGCCACCTAAATTGAGACTTCCCTTCTGGTAAAATGCCTTATCTTTCGCCACCTTTCCGCTATCTTTAATCGCAGCGAAATTATCAAATGGCGAATACTTCTGAACAGTACGATTCGGTAATTCAACATTGCCGCAGTTTATACCTGAAAAAACATCGCGACTACGGGGCAGCCTGGCGCATTTTACGACTACCATCTTTAACGGATCAAATCTTCATCAAGGCAAACCGCCTGCGGAGTATTCAAGATAAAGGGGTACAATTGGTAGATGACCATATGGATGGTGAGTTTATCGGGATCATCAATTACAGTTTGATGGCCTTGGTGCAGATTGAAAGAGGCATTGCCCAGGAACCGGATTTAAATGAAGCTGAAGCTTTGGAGGTTTTTAATGCTCAGGCCACAGTGGCCAAAAATTTGATGGAGCGTAAAAACCATGATTATGGTGAAGCATGGCGCGATATGCGGATATCTTCCCTTACTGATTTGATTTTGCAAAAAATCCTTCGAATTAAACAGATTGAAGATAATGCCGGTAAGACCATTGCTTCGGAAGGAATTGATGCGAATTACCTGGATATGGTAAACTATGCAGTATTTGCGCTCATAAAAATGAATGAAAAATAAAGCACTATGAAATTGATCACCCAGATATCGCGCCTCCTGGTTGGTGGCCTTTTTATTTTTTCAGGATTGATCAAACTCAATGACCCCATGGGTTTCGCCTTTAAGCTGGGCGATTATTTTGCTCCCGATGTTTTAAACCTCACTTTCCTCAGTGATTATACCTTGCCTTTGGCACTCTTCATTGTGGTTTTAGAAGTGATCCTTGGCGTAGCCTTACTAGTAGGCAAATGGATAAATCTCACCAGCTGGCTTTTGCTTTTAATGATTGTATTCTTCACCTTCCTTACCTTCTATTCGGCTTATTTCAATAAGGTAACAGATTGCGGTTGCTTTGGTGATGCCATTCCCTTAACACCTTGGCAGTCTTTTGGAAAGGATATAGTTATCACGGTTTTAATTAGCCTGATATTCTTTAACCGACAATTTATTAAACCCCTGATGGGTCCGGGTGGCCAGAATGTGGTACTCAGCCTTTCCCTGGCCGGATGTATAGCTATGGGCTATTATGTTTTGGGGCATCTTCCCATTAAAGATTTCCGTCCCTATGCCGAAGGAAAAAGCATAGTAGAAGGCATGAAATCTGCCGAAGAATTGAATTTGGAGCCACCCAAATACGCTACCATCTACACCATAAAAAATGCCAATACCGGAGAGAGCATGAAGGTAAATTCCCAAGACTATATCAGTGAAGGCTGGTGGCAGAAAAAAGAATGGGAAATTCAAAGTGATGAGAGTGAAACCGTGCTTTTAAGCGAGGGTTATGAACCTCCTATCCACGACTTCAGCATTGAAATGAATGGCAATGATGTTACGGATCAGGTATTGGCCGCCGAGCGAATTTTTGTGCTGGTCGCTTATGATCTCAATAAGAGCGACAGCAGTGCTTACGCTCCCATAAACGAATTTGCTTTAGCGGCAGCCGATCAAGAAATTCCCTTTATTGGTATTACTGGTAGCTTACCTTCATTGGCCGCAGAAAAAAGTGAGGCTTGGTCCTTACGCTTTAGTTTCGGAATCATCGATGGCACCACGGCCAAAACCATTATTCGCGCTAATCCAGGTATTTTAATGCTCGAAAAAGGTGTGATCGTTAAGAAGTGGCATGCACAGGACTTACCAGCTTTTAATAAGCTGGCTCAAAACTGGAAATAATTGCTGCGTTTTATCTGGAATAAAACCTGGTATGGCCTCCTGGTAATGTGGGGCGTTATTACTGTTGTCTTTTTTCTATTTAATGTATTACCCGGTGATCCTTCAAGGATGATGCTGGATCAAAGAGAAGACAGTGAGCAATTGACCCGAATTAAAGCCAAATATGGCTTCGATTTACCCATCGCTCAGCAGTATCTACATTATTTAAATGATCTAAGCCCGCTTTCCTGGCACAGTAACGATCCCAAAGATTTCAGCAATTATCAGCGCTATCAAAAGGAGCCTGTGGAACTATTCAAAATTGGAGGAGGAGTACTTTGTTTGAAAGCTCCCTATCTACGAACCTCCTTCCGCTCCCAGGGAAAAGAAGTGATCACGATTCTTAGTGAAACCTTTCCCAATACCTTAGTGCTGGCAATAGCTGCGATGACCTTGGCTTTGCTTTTAGGCCTGAGCTTAGGTATGCTGGCTGCCCGTTTTAAAGGCACCTGGATTGATAGTGGCATCAACTTTTTCGGGACCTTAGGTATGTCAGTTCCTTCCTTTTTCTCTGCCATTTTAATGGCCTGGATTTTTGGCTATCTTCTTTCCAAATGGACGGGCCTTAATATGACTGGCAGTCTTTACGAAGCAGACCTTTATGGCGAAGGGCGTTACATTGCTTGGTCTAATTTGATTTTGCCAGCGATAACCCTGGGAATTCGTCCCTTGGCGGTAATCATTCAATTGAGTCGATCTTCGATTCTGGAGGAGCTCGGTCAGGATTACATCCGAACGGCTCGGGCCAAGGGGCTAAGTATGCCTGCCATTCTGAGAAAACACGCCTTACGCAATGCCCTTAATCCGGTTATTACTGCTGCTTCAGGTTGGTTTGCTTCTATGCTGGCGGGAGCTGTATTTGTGGAATATATCTTTGGATGGAATGGCTTGGGAAAACAAATTGTAGACGCTCTAAATCAGTTGGATTTACCCCTGGTAATGGGGGCAGTACTGCTGATTGCGATTACCTTTGTGGTGATCAGTATAATTGTAGATTTATTGTACGCTTGGGTCGACCCCAGAGTACGTAATTAATTGAAATAGCATGGCACGTAAAATTATTGCCGGGAACTGGAAAATGAATCTCAACCTGGCTCAGGGAGCCACTTTGGTTAAAGCCAGTGATGATTACTTAAATGCAAATCCGGCCAAACATATAGATGTAATTGTAGCTCCCCCCGCTCATCAATTGGTGCAAACCGTAAAGCTGTCTACCAATACCAAACTTTCGGTAGTAGCCCAAAATATGTGTGCTCACGAAAACGGGGCTTATACCGGTGAAATTAGTGCCAGTATGCTGGTTGATGCTGGTGTAGAATTGGTAATTGTAGGCCATTCTGAACGTCGGGAAATTTTTGGTGAAGATGATGCCCTTTTGGAATCCAAACTTCACAAGGCTCTGGAATACGACCTCTACCCTATTTTCTGTGTTGGAGAAAGCCTGGAACAACGTCAGGCCGGGGTTCACTTTAAGCATATAGAGAAGCAGTTAGAAGCAGGTCTTAAGAATTTCAATGCCGACCAGATTCCTCATATCATTTTGGCTTATGAACCCATTTGGGCAATTGGAACCGGTGAAACAGCCAGTCCAGAGCAAGCACAGGAAATGCATGCCTTCATCCGTAAATTCTTAACCGGCAGATTCTCCGCGACGGTAGCCGATGAAACCTCAATTCTTTATGGGGGATCGGTAAAACCATCCAATGCCAAAGATTTATTTAGTCAACCGGATATTGATGGTGGCTTAATCGGTGGTGCCTCTATTCAAATCGACTCTTTCCTGGAGCTTATTAAAATCGGTGAATCTATTTTACGATGAAAAATTACCTGGTCCTCGATTTCCAGATTAGCCCGGTAGAGCCCGGACGTGATATCCTCCTGGCCCTTTTGGATAATTTAGGTTACGACAGTTTTGAAGAAAGTCCTAAAGGACTGAAGGCCTATATTTTGGAAGAGGACTTCGATGCAGAAGAATTGGAAGCCATTCCCCTCTTTAGCGGAGATGAATTCGAAATCAGCTACAGCTCTGAAAAGTTAGAAACCATTAACTGGAACGAGGAATGGGAGCGAAATTATGAACCGGTAAGTTTAGAACAACGTCTCTTAATTCGGGCCCCTTTTCACGAGATCAGCGGAAGCTTTGATCATGAGATCGTGATTGAGCCTAAAATGTCTTTCGGAACCGGACATCACCATACTACCAGGTTAATGGCCAAGGCTATGTTTGATCTTGATTTCAAAGGAAAGAAGGTCTTGGACATGGGAACTGGTACCGGAATTTTAGCCATCCTCGCTCAACAATTAGGCGCTACGGAAATAGATGCCATTGACAATTTCGAATGGGCCGTAGAAAATACCGCCGAGAATGCCGATCGCAATAATGCGGATAAGGTAAAAGCAGAATGGGGCGATGCCGCCTTACTGCAAGGCAGAAACTATGACCTGATTTTAGCGAATATCAACCGTAATGTATTATTGGAGGATATGAAGGCCTATGTAGACACTTTGGCCTCCGGTGGATCCATTTTATTCAGTGGTTTTTTCGCCCATGATTTTGAGCTGATCGACGAAGAAGCTCGCAAACAAGGTTTAGAATTTCGCCATCGTATAGAAGAAGAACGCTGGCAATGCGTTCATTATCAAAAGCCCTAATTCCCAAATACCCTCTGCCGATGCGATTACGCCTCATTTTTATTTTTCTCTGCAGCTCCTTTATGGCCCTTCAAGGCCAGAGCTTTAAACGCTTTACTCCCGAAAAGACCACCTATTTACAGGAATTGAAACAGTTTTGGGAAGATGAGAATTCTAATCTTGAGGATACCGCCATTGAACATCTAAGCCGAGACTTTGACAGTCTCTTCATCGATCAATTTACCGATGAAGAAGCGGCCCTGCTTTACGATTTGAGCAATGGTCTATTGCGCAAGCGAATGCGCGATTTTGAAGATTGGGCCCATTTGTTACGCATCAGTATTTGGTTTAAGCAGGAACAAGCCGATGGGGAATTAGAACGCTTCTACAAAGATTTTGAAGAAGTTAGCAAAAGACCCCTTAAGCAATCTTCCGTTTACCTCGCCACCTTCTACAATGTTATCCATCGAAATGTACTCTATGATGATGGTCGATTGCGCTGGGAAGTGATTGGAGGAATTGGCCAATATCGTTTTGAAAACGGTCCTGTATTTAGCTTCGACATTTCTGATTTAATAGGCTTTTATAAGAATGACAGCACCCTGATTGAAGGAACCCAGGGTGAATTCAGACCTCGTCAATATCAATTTGAAGGCCAGGGTGGTACGGGATATTTTACTCGTGCAGGCTTAACACAGGACTCTGCTTATGTGGATATTGTTAAGTACTCCTTCGATGTTACTAAACCCGAACTGGAAATTGACTCGGTTACCCTGCATACCAACTTTTACCTGGACCAGGCGGTTGAAGGCAGTTGGCATGAAAAACTAACCAGTCAAAGTGAAACAGGCCATGCTACTTTTCCTCGTTTCCGATCCTACCGTAACGACCTGTATGTTCCTTATATCCTGCCTTATGCTCAATTCAAAGGGGGATTTTCCATAATTGGTGACCGGTTTTATGGCGGGGGAAATGATAGCAATAGCAGGGCTACCATTATGCTGGACTATAAGGATACTGTGCTCATAAAGGCTACCTCCCGTCGGTTCTGGCTGCGCAGAGACAAGGTTTATTCCGAAGATGTTGAAGCGGTAATTTACTTAGGAAATGGCGACAGTATTTTCCATCCTAAGGTTACCATGCGCTACCTACCCGAGAAAAAGCAGTTTAGCTTTATCCGTAATGATGAAGGTATGGGCTCGGCCATTTTCTCAGATTCCTATCATAATCTGGATATGCTGTTCGACATCATAACCTGGGACGTGGGTAGTCCGCGGATGAAGATCTCGAGTTTAAATATGGGCTCTACCTCTCCGGTGGTCTTTGAAAGCAAAAACTACTATCGAGGCAGGCGCTTTGATGATCTCAGAGGTATGAGCAGTAGCCATCCCTTGGTTATGCTGCAAAGACTTTCTCAAAAAATGGGAGGCACTCGCATCTTTACAGATGAAGACATTGCCTACCACCTCAAAATGGATCGTAGCGATGCCCATAGATTCCTAATGCGCTTTTCGGTATTAGGTTTTATCGATTACAGTGTACAAACCCGCGAAGCCTATATCAAGGATAAAACCTTCGAATACATTTTAAATGCGAAGGGCTTGCGAGACTTCGATGTAATTCAATTTGTATCCCGACTTGAAAATGGAACCAATGCTACCTTGAGCCTGGAAGATTACGCCATGGAAGTAGAAGGGATTAAAGCCATCACACTTTCTGACTCACAAAAAGTAGGACTCTTCCCGGCCAATGAAAAAATCATCATTCACAAGGATTTGAACTTTGATTTCGACGGCCAGATTAGTGCAGGACGATTTAACTTCTGGGGAAATCAATTCAAGTTCAATTATGAGCAATTCAGAATTGCCATGGTTGATATCGACTCCATGCGTTTTAAGGTTTTAAGCTTTGAGCCCAATGCACTGGGGCAAAGGTATTTAGTAGACGTAAAAACGGTATTACAGGATTTAACCGGGGACCTCCAAATTGACAAACCCAATAATAAATCCGGTAAGGGCTCCTACTCTGAGTATCCCATTTTCACCTCTGCTAAAGATTCATATATCTATTATGACAAACGCAGCATCTTTGATGGGGTCTACAATCGAGAAGACTTTTATGTCACCCTGGAACCCTTCGAAATTGACAGTTTGGACAATACATCAACTACCGGATTATCCTTTGACGGGACCTTGACCTCTGCCAATATATTCCCCGAATTCGAAGAATTCATCAAGGTTCAGGAGGACTACTCATTAGGCTTTACCCGACAAACCCCAGCTGGTGGATTCCCAACCTATGGTGGGAAAGGTCAATATACAGCAGAGCTAAGCCTAAGCAATCGAGGCTTACGCGGAAATGGAAAGCTCGATTATTTGAACTCAGTCGCCTATTCCGAAGAATTTTTCTTCTTTCCAGACAGTACAGATGGCCTTACTACTTCCTATGAAATCACAGAAAAAACCGGAGGTGCAGGATCTAATCCTCACGTGACCATAGATCAAAGTAAGCTGCATTGGGAACCTTACAATGATGTGTTGTATACCACCAGTATGGAACAAGCCTTTGCTTTGTACGACGCAATGGGAATGCGCACCACTGGAACCCTGGCTCACTCCCCTACCGGATTAAAGGGAAAAGGACTTAATGAGTTTTTAGATGCCGAAACACGCTCTTTGGATTATACCTACGAAAGCCGGAAGCTATTATCACCGAATACTGCTTTCCGCGTACGAGCAAACCCTGATGCGGATTGGGGATTTGGGGTAGATAGTGCCCAAGCAGATATTGATTTCACCAAGCAAAAAGGAGAGTTCCGCTTGCTCAATAAAGACCAGTATTTCAGCTTAACGGCTAATAAATACATTGCCTATATGGACTTTGCGCTTTGGCAAATTCCTAAAAAGGCCATCGATCTTAGCAAAGAAAGTGGTGCAGGCTTGTCGGAGATGATCTCTGTTCATCCACATCAAGACTCCCTGCGCTTCTTGGCAGATCACTCTAAATTCTATTTGGAAAATACCTTATTGGAATCCTTCAAGGTTCCTGAAATCATTGTAGCAGATGCCTATATATATCCTGACACTGGTTATGTAGCTATTGATAGTAATGCTGCCATGCGTACGCTCACCAATGCCGCTGTAAGTGCCGATTTAGTAGATCAGTATCACAATATATACGGAGCTTCCATCGACATTAAATCTGCCAATTATTACCATGGTAAAGGTGATTACGAATATGTAGACAAGGATGGTACTCCCTGGCCAATCCACTTTAAGGAATTAAAAGTTGACACCGGCACTACCGTAGGTTTCGCTCAGGTTAGTCAGGAAGACTTTTTCTACCTCAGCCCATTCTTTGCCTACTATGGTAATGTAAGAATGCGAGCTGATCGCAAGGAATTACTCTTTAGAGGATATACCCATATTGAAGCGGATTGTGATGCCATCAGTACCAACTGGTTCAATTTTGAGAGCCTTATTGATCCAGCAAATATCCTCATAGAATTGCCCGAGGTTGATTCGGAGGACAAAACCAAATTACTGGCTAATGGAATTTACCTGGCCTCCGATACCATTAGCGGTTATGCCGCCTTTTTAAGTCAAGAAGTACGTCCTACCGACAAGCAAATGTTCTTTGCCAATGGCGTGCTCTACTACGACGAAGCAATTAGCAGCTACGTAATTACCGAAAAAGAAAAGATTGAGAACCCAGACCTTCCCATCAATATCCTTCGATTCAATAATTTGAACTGTACCATGGAAGGTGAAGGAGCCATGAGTCTGGGAGATGGTAAGAGTCAACTTAATATTAATTCCTACGGTCTGATTAGCTACGATTTGAACACAGATAAAATGCAGTTGGATTTAACCATGGGCATGGAATTCTTCTTTGCTAAAGATCTGTTGGAGAAATTTGCTCAAATAGTAGCGGATAATGCCGATGGTGAAGGCATTAATATTGGCCGGAAAGCATTCGAAATAGCCACAGAATACCGACTCGAACCTAAAGATTTGGAAAAATTCCGTGAAGAGGTAAATGCCTTTGGTGCTCCGGAAAAAGTACCTGATGATTTAAGGCAAACCTTATTGTTCGGAGAGCTGACAATGAACTGGACTCCAGAGTCTATTTCTTTCCTCAGTGAAGGTCCGATTGGTATTGCTGGCTTTGGTGAAAGCTTTGTCAATGCTAAGGTGGAAGGCTATGTGGAGATTCAGCGAAAGCGCCGTGGAGATGAAATTTACATATACCTTGATTTAGGTTCGGATGAAATCTATATCGACTACAAGCGAAATCAGATGGGGATTTATACCACCAATGATGAGTTTATGACCTTACTCAAAGAAATGGATATCAAGGACCGTCGAAATGAAGTTCGCGGCATGCCTCCATTTATGTACAGCATCAGTACCAAGGGTAAAATGAACCGCTTTATTCGTCGTTTCGATAGTTTCGAGGATCAATAAGGATCATTTCAAAATGCGCTTTTAAAAAGGATTAAAAGGCATATCCTGCACTTTCATAGAGTTAAACTCATCCTACATTGGAGTTGTCAGTAAACAGACCTCAGTAGGGTGGATTATCTCTCCATTTCTATTACAATCCTTCCATCCGAGCTGGGGTCTTTTTCCGCTCTGTATGGAAGGTCGATTACAAATCTTCAGAAAAGCCTGGAAAGGTTATTTGGCTTTGCTTACCCTAAGCCTTCTTTTGCTCCTCAAACTGCTCTTCGCTCAAGCTAAAATGTTGGAGGACATTAAGAGTTTCGAAGCGGTATTCCGGTTGAGCTATCTCGAAAAGAAAGGAGCCCGGTATAAACTCCACTTTTCGCGACAGGGAGAAAACTACTATTGCCTAAGTACAGATGCGGTATGTAAAAACTGGAAGGCTGGGGATGTATTTTGGATAGAAGGTGAATTACACCCTATCTCTGGCCCCACCAGTCCCGATCAATTTAACTTTCGGGCTTATCTGCAAAATCAAAACATCGTTGCCCGCCTGCAATGGAAGCGTATTGCCAAAATAAAGTCCAAGCCCAATAGTAAGGATCGACTGATTAACTATCGCAATTCCCTAGCCCGCAGAATTGACCTCTGGCCTTGGGCCGATAAACATAAAGCCCTTTATAAGGCTCTTTTTTTAGGTTTAAAAGGAGATATAGACCCCGAAATGCGAAAAGACTTTGGTGCAGCGGGCTTAATGCATTTATTAGCGGTTAGCGGACTTCATTTGGGAATGATATACCTTATGATTCAATTCCTACTAAAGCCCCTTAAGGCAGTCCCTTACTTTCGGATCTTAAACTGTGCACTGAGCATTGTCGGAATATGGGCATTTAGCTTCATTAGCGGCGCGGGGCCATCGGTACTTAGAGCAGCAACCCTTTTTAGTTTTTTAGCTATTGGTAAAGCCATTAACAGAGCCGGTAGTGGCTTGAGCGCTGTATGGGCATCAGCACTGATCCTGCTTTGGTTTCAACCACTCCTAATTCGCCAATTGGGCTTTCTCTTAAGCTATTCTGCTGTTATTGGAATACTCTTCCTGGTCCCTAAAATGAAATCCTGGCACAGCTTCAAATTTCAGCCCTTGAAATCTATTCAAGAATTGATTTATGTTTCCATTGCCGCGCAATTATTCACGGCCCCCATCACGCTCTATGCTTTTGGAAGCTTTCCTCTTTATTTTTTACTAGCCAACCTTTTGGTACTGCCTCTGATGAGTATAATTATGTACTCGGGTTTGTTGGTCCTCCTATTGGATCAATTTCCAATCCTTTCATTCTATCGTAACAACTTTCCGATAGCCTTGGAATACATGAGCAAGATTAGCGCCTGGATTAGCAGCTTTCCTAATGCCCAAATCCAATGGAACATTTCCTTATTTAATTGTGTACTAAGCTATATCCTTTTAGCCTATTGGCTGATTCATTCCAGACTTAGCTTGAAAAAGTTGATCGCCCTAACAATGTGTTTTGGTATCATTAGCTACAGTCAAAGTCTTTATCAAAAGATAATGACTCCTCTAAGCTTGGTGATCTATTCTGGAAATGACAGGGCACTGGTTTATAAAACTGGCTCAACAGAATATCATTTGAAAGCAGGGCAAATCTGTAATCCGCAGCAAAAGCTCAAGTCATTACCCTATGTAGACCAAAACCTAAAAATTAAAGAGGAGAATGGTAAAATGGTAATTAATTCTCCTTTATCACTTAATGGCCTGATACTGGTGAATGATCAGAGCAGGATGGAAATCAAAGATTCTACTCAAATAGTATATACTGGGTTCTCTCCGGAAAAAGAAAAAGCCTGGCAATCGTACTGCCAAGCTTTGAATATATCTTTTAGAAGTTGCCGTAAAGGCTACCTAGAAATCCCTTAGTTCTGAAAGATTGCGCTTAATGCTGCTAAAATCTTGCGTTTCTCCAAGGGGCGACGGAGCACATAAGCAAATCCATTATGTATAGCTCTACCTACCAGATCATTACTACTGATAGCCACCACTGGTGATTTTACCAGTCCTTCCTTACGCAATTGCTGTAAGATACCCATGGCATTTTCATTGTCGAGACAAGAATTCATCAGTATTAAGTCATAACGACTTTTACTTAGGGTCTTTCGCATCTCTTCAATGCTTTTGGCCACATTTAAAACGCCGCCACTTTCCACTACCATATACCGTAGAAGCATTTCATCTACTTCATTGGCACCGGCAAGCAAAACTCTTTTTCCTTCTAAAAAATGACTCATGGATCGATTTACAAGCTGTATTCGTTCTTCCTCCGCAATTACGCCATTTTTTGTTGCCATCATATTAATCCTGTGTTATTTGCCCCTTACAATAAGCGTACTAAGTACACTAAGTCTTTACTGCCGCAAATATAGTGTTTTAGTACAATCGACAATAAGCTTAGAGAACAGATAAATTGAGCTGAAAATTAGCGATGCAGAGTTTTAGTACTCGATGGACTTTCTAGTCTTCAAGTTGCTCAAATATAAGATGATTTGGGACTTAAATGCAAACTATGTTAGAATGGTATTACAAAAATGATTTAAACGTTTAGGCTAATGGTGTCCAAGTTAAATGCTTTTGAAAACGCAAGAGAAGGAAAAGTAAAATACAATCCAAACCTCTTATAAGAGCTTATCAAGTATGTTATTGGAGTATAAAGTGACATCAATAATAATTATACGAATTTCCAAAAAAAGCCAGAGCAGGATAATGCCCTTCATAAGCGCTAATGAAGAGCAATTAGCAAACACCATTCGTGAGAATGATAAACCAGGCAAGCGGACTAAAAGCAGTTTAAATTGGGATTTCAAGACCTCCAAAGTATTGCACCGTTATTACATATTACCTTAAACAAAAGAAGCCCGACCATTGTCGAGCTCCTGAGTACATAGTTGCTAGCGGATGTGAAGGGATTCGCCCCAATTGCATGTAATCCTTGCTCCAGATCTTAAATCCAGCACATTCAACTATTCTTGCTACACCTATTTAATCACCTTTTTTTAACAAGTTAACCTTTGGGAGGATATGGATCCGAGTTCCTAGGATAGGTCCGTTCCTCTTGGAACTTCCCATTTACCTTATGGATTTTAACAGAAGCATTGCCGTTATTCTTTGCTATTTCAACCATTCTACCTACAACTTCCTTTTTTGTGGATCCTATAGTCGAGGCTCTTTTGCCTCCCTCAGCTTTTCCTTGCCAACCATCTTTAGTCTTTGTTATGTGGTAATTTTTCCTTGAACTCATGTCTATAGACTATTAGGGTTAAACAATAATTCACCTCTGGACGCCCATCCATAAGTGGTTGCAGATTTTATCACTACGATTTTATCATCGTTATCGATAAAACCCCCAATATGATCTCTAAGTTTTTCAGCACTTGTATTTGATTTTTTCAAGCACCATAATGACAAGAGAACCCTTTCTGCTCCCAATTTTTCTAATTCATTTGACAAGGTTTTATAATCCTTGTCATTCATCAAATCATATGATATAAAATATGTTTCCTTCATTGTAAAATTTGTTAAAAAAGAAGCCCGCAAATGCGGGCTTCTTATAATTAGTTTCTAGGCAGCGTTCCAAAGTTTAATTACTTCATGACACGCCTCATTAATGGTCTTTTCAATATCTTTCAAGTCACCTCCGGCATTAGTAATCGCCTCATTAAAAACATCTACTGAAAGACAATACTCATAAGCTACCTCAGCCTCTGGATCAAATTCCGCGATATACCTTTTAAGATATAGTTTCAAAGCTGCCGCAACAACTTTTGACTGCTCTCGCGTAAACTTTCCTGATTTCGATGTATGAAACTTTACCGCTCCATATCTTAACTTTCCATCCTGATGAAAGCAAAATATCAATTCTGGAGACGCGATTATTTCTACCCCTAAAATAGAAAGAGATTTTAACGAGGGTTTCACAAATTCAACATTGTCACCCTCAAAACATTTGGGTACCTGCATCTTTATGAATCGCTCCAAAATCTCAATTGAACCTTGTCTATTAGAAACTTGCCACTTTGATTTGGGCTTAGTTTCCTTTAGCTCTTTTAGTCCAGTTTCAATCAACCCAATATTCATAGGGTCTTTGTAAAAGCTTCGCATTACAGACTTGGCTTTACCATACCAGCTTACTATTAGTGTACTAGGATTCTTCTGCTGATGGATAATTCTTTGCTTTTTTGGCTGGCTAGCCAAAACAAATGTTGCCAATTGATTTACTGATATTCTAATTCCCTGTTTCATGTATCAACAAGTATAAAGAGTTAAACATATCAGATCGATCTCCATCTTGACCGATTTTGGTACTGAACCTTTCAGCCCTACTATTGTTACTCTTTTTATAGAAGTGAGCTCTTCTCAATGTAAATGTTAGCATATGCATGACATTTAATGGGTTAAAAAAACTCCTAAATGTTTTGCAGATTTAAAAAACGACTTACATTTGCGGCCTGTTAATTACGCATAAACCGTATCTAAATCGCAAGACATTTAGATATGAATTGCACCAATAGGCAACTTCCATGCCTTATTGTAAAATCGGACTAAATGTCCGATTTTATTATCTCTCACCCCTTTTTCACAATATTGTTTGAAAATTATGTCAGTATGCTTAGGCAGATTTGACAGTATTTAAGCCATATTATGTAACGGTTAAAATGTAATTTTTACTGACATAGCAGAATTATAAAACCTTACATTATCAACAACTCACCAGTTATAAAGGACGATTTACAAAAAAGCAACCTTCTTTAGAACCAATCCACCCCCAAATTTGAGCCACTTTAATTTTAGATGATACGCGTTGGCAAGAGCCAACTATCAACTTAAGTGATAGAATCGCTTAAATTAGATTTTAGCCACCCATACTCTATTCCCCAAAAATATGGGCGAAGTTATTTTCAGACTGCCTTCACAATTTAGTTTACATAAATCTTAGCGACTAGATAAAGTAGTTAATTGTCTTAATAGATAAAGAAATCATTTTCTCGATTTCTATTCCTTATAACACACCCCCACACAAAAGGGGAAACCCAATAAAACTAAGAATCAAAAGGCCTTCAAACTTTTATTAGCAGTCCAGCCGAGATGACAGACATATATTTAAAGCTCATTGACCTAAAACAAAAAACCCCCACAAATTGCTTTGAGGGGGTTTGGATTGTTGGCGGTCCGGACGAGACTCGAACTCGTCTCGGCCAGGCCGAGATAACAGGCATGTATTCAGAGAAATTCATTTTTAGGAGATCTTACCAACCACTCTAAATAAGGTCGATTTTGAACCTTTAAATACTTCTCATGCTGCAATGCTTCTTCCTTGCTTGCAAACTTTCTTAAATACACCAATACCCATGGGCCTTTATTCCTTGTATACCGACTTCGACCTTCATTATGGGCTCTTAAGCGCAATTCCACATTTTGACTATAACCTTTATACAGGATATCAAACTTCTCCGAATATATCATGTAAGTATAATGTCCCTCTTGCATTTTCAAATAAGAGTAGGTTTTGAAGCCTATTTAAAGTGGTATCCTTTAGCGGATAAAAGCTCTATTCAACACTAAAAACTATTATCATCACATTAATCCAATAGAGAGGACAAGGATTGCTATCGATCTTGAAAAAACTCGAACTCACCTCGGCTTGGATGAGTTGACAGGCATGTATTCATTAGCTCAATGACCAAAAACAAAAAAAACCACAAATTGCTTTGAGGGGGGCTTTGATTGTTAGTGATCTGACGAGACTCGAACTCGTCTCGGCCTGGCCGAGATGACAGGCATGTATTCAAAAAGCTCAATGACCAAAAACAAAAAACCCCCACAAATTGCTTTGAGGAGGTTTGGATTGTTGGCGGTCCGGACGAGACTCGAACTCGCGACCCCATGCGTGACAGGCATGTATTCTAACCAACTGAACTACCGGACCAGATTTTTTAAGAACGTCGTTTTCTCAAACGCGGGTGCAAATATAAGGGTAGATTTTAGTGACGCAAGCCCTACAAGAAAAAAAGTTCAAAAAAATTACACATTGTAGCTTTCTCCCCAGGAGCGCGGGATACGGACCGTAAAACAGCTTCCTTTATCCTTCACACTTCGCACTTCAATGGTGCCGCTCATATAATTCAGAAACTCAGCGCATAACATTAATCCCAAGCCAACTCCTTTTTCCTTATTTGTACCTAATCCAACTTCCCGATGCGGGGAAAATAATTTTTTACGCTGCTCCTCGGTCATGCCGATACCATTATCCTCTACCTCCAATTTAAGTTCGGATTCCATTTCATAAGCCCTTACTTTAATCCATCCACCTTTAGGTGTAAACTTAATTGCATTGCTGATTAGATTTCGAATGATCATCTCCAGCATATCGGAATCTCCTGTAACTGTCCCCTCTCCTTCATCTATTAAAATCTGTAGACTTATGCCTTTTGCATCTGATAGAGGCCTCAAATGCTCCCCTACCATCTTAATAAGCTTGGGATAGTCGACTCTGGAGGCTTCATATGCCTTGGTGTCCCTTTTGGCCCATCGTAAAAGATTATCCAAAAGTGCGCGGCTATTACGAGTTAAGCGCAATAATTCATTCTGCATGATTTTGCGCTCTTCATCAGGAACACCGCCGTGGTCCATCACATTTAAAAAACCTTCTATTCCTGATAAAGGACTACGTAAATCATGACCGATGATTGAGAACAAGCGATCCTTTTGAGCCGAAAGCTCTTTTGTTTCCACCATTTGCTTTTCCATCCTTTGGCTAATCTGCTCTAGCTCTCGTTTTTGCTTACTCACCAAGGCGGTGGATTGATCGTACATCATTTTCAAATACACAGTACCGAGGTAAAAAATGCAGGTAAAAGCAAAATAGGTTAAGAAATAAACCCAGGTGGTCTGAGCGTCTGGCATTGGGGCCAAATAAAATATCAGGTCTAAACCAAAAATCAAGATTAAAATAAAATTGACCCTCTGTTCTAAATTGCTTTTAGAGACCGCCAGACTTAAAACAAAAAACATTACTAAGCCATAAACTACAGGCCCTTTAAAAAAGCCTGTTAAAGGAAAAATGAGGTGTGAGAAAAACAGCACGACCAAGGTTAGCAGAATCTTAGCTAAACCGAGTCTCCGCCACAATCGCACCAATAAATAACAAGAAAATAAGCTAAGCCCTAAAACCAGTAAATAAAAAGCTGCTCGGCCCGCTTGTTGAATATAAAGCGGTAGGGTTAAGAGAATCAGAAAGCAAGCACTGAGGAAGCTCGTACTCATGAATAGACGCTCCTCTATGCTGAAGCTCGCGCTAATTCCGAGTTTTTTCCAAATGTACTGTTCCATTTAGCAAGCAGTGAGTAGATTAACAGGACCAAAATAAAATTTTATCCCACAATTACTAATTGGCTTGGATAGGATGTATCTGAGATAATTAAGATTCCGTATTAACGGAAAATCAATCTATTTGAGGATGGTTACAAAACCGCGCTTAATTCGGGTTTTGGTTTCTCTTTCGCTGCTGAATCGATATTCCAGAGTATAGGTATATACTCCCTTATGTTCTGCGTTCTTACCTGTCCAACCAACATCCGGACTTTGGGTTTCAAACACCTTTCGACCCCATTTATCAAAAATTCGCAAATCATAATGCTCCAAATAGCCATCTGAATCGCAGATTGGAGTAATAATAAACTCATCATTACGACCATCACCATTGGGTGTAAAAGCATTGGGTGCGTAGGTAACACACTCTTCACAGTTTACGCCATCGACCTGAATGGAATCTGTAAAACTGCAAATACCATTAGAAATTTCGGCAGTATACAAGCCTGGCTTTGTGATAATGAAGTTTGAAGAGGTAGATTCATCGCTCCATAGCACTGAAATATTTGGACCTGCAACCCTTAAATCAATTCTCCCTTCCTGACAGATCACCGTATCCGCTGGTAATTGAGGTAAATCATTTTCCAATACCTCTACATAGTCAATCATGTAGTAGGCTGTAGAAGGATTAGAGGCATTCTCCAATGGAACAGCATCAGTTTCAGCGTCCTGGGTAAAATTGCCGATGGTTATGTATCGCTCTCCACCTTTCGCCTTGATAATGCCACAAATTGGAGTCCAATAATTCACCTGGGTAATGGGATCTTTTGCTACTACCTGCGGAGTGGCTGGAATCACATTTCCAGGAGGAATCGAGTCTACCACAGTATCAGTGAGTAACATTCCAATATTGTTAATGCCGTAGGAGTCCCCCTTTACATCATTATTCCGAGGAAGAACATAAAAACTAACTCGATAGAACTTTCCTTCTTCTAAAGGTTTCTTTAACTCGCCATGAAGATATTCACGAACAAAGTTTACACCTTGAAGTCCATAAACATCAATACCGGCAAAGCCGTCGCCATCAAAAGGTAGTGCATTATTGGTGGCAGAGTCACTGCCCGGAAAACCACAAGGATGATAGAAGTCTGGATCACCTTTGTAAAAGGTCCAAGGATTCACATAATTACTAAAAACAGTATCAGTGATAGGACAATTACCGGTATTCTCAAGGGAACCGTTACGCACTAAATTCTGCGCAAACAGACCTCCGCTCAAGAGAGTTAAAAACAATAGGGTTAGCTTCTTCATATATAATCCCCGTAATGGGTCACAAATCTCTCTGATTGGCTAAAATATAAAAACCCACACTTAGTCTGAACTAGGAAGGCAATTATTAAACGTTTCCAAGGGCATCATCATATATCTCTAGTCTAAATGCAACTAATTCCTGCTTATTGATCCTGCAAAATAGAAATATGCATTAAATGAAAGACAGAAAGTTCTTGGCTGCCTGAGCTTTCTTAATTTCGCTCTTATCTTTATCAACATGGAAAAGGAATACTTTGCACATCCCACGGCAGTAATTGATGATGGTGCCCAAATTGGCAATGGCACCAAAATTTGGCATTTCTCCCATATTATGCCCCAAGCTGTTTTAGGTGAAAGATGTAATATTGGACAAAACGTGGTTATTAGTCCAGAAGTAGTGCTGGGTAAAAATGTGAAGGTGCAGAATAATGTATCGATCTATACCGGCGTTAGCTGCGATGATGATGTTTTCCTCGGACCATCCATGGTGTTCACCAATGTTAGCAATCCCCGCTCCGGTGTAAACCGCCGGAATGCATACGAGAAAACTCATGTGGGGAAAGGCGCAACCATTGGCGCCAATGCAACCATCGTTTGTGGACATGATATTGGTGAATACGCTTTTATTGGCGCCGGAGCAGTGGTAACCAAAACGGTAAAGCCTTACGCTTTACTGGTTGGAAATCCTGCTCGACAAATTGGTTGGATGAGTCAATTTGGACATCGACTCCATTTTGATGAAAATCAAAAAGCTATATGCCCGGAAAGTGGGCAGGCCTACAAACTGAATGAAGATCAAATTGAATTAATCCTTGACTGAAAATAAGCCCATAAAGTTTGCTGTTGTTGGCTGTGGCCACATTGGCAAAAGACATGCTGAAATGATTTGGCAAAATCCTGAAGCGGAATTAATTGCCTTTTGTGATACGCGACCTGCTAGTGAATTGGGTATTGATCCCAAAATGAAAGAGGTGGTACTTTTTTCTTCTTTGGAAGATCTACTGCAGTCCAATCTGGAAATTGACGCGATCAACATTGCTACCCCTAATGGTTTACATGCCGAACAAGCTGTTGCTTGTTTAAATGCCGGATATCACGTCGTGGTTGAAAAGCCTCTGAGCTTAAAAAAGACCGATGCCGAGAAAGTAATATTTACAGCATTGCATAAAAATCGCCACGTCTTTGCTGTTATGCAAAACCGCTACTCTCCTCCTTCCGTATGGATTAAGGAAATGGTAGGCAGCGGAAAGCTTGGACGCATTAATATGGTGCAAATCAACTGTTACTGGAACCGTGATGAACGTTATTACAAACCCGGTAATTGGCATGGTAATAAGGCTCTAGATGGCGGCACCCTCTTTACCCAATTCTCGCATTTTATTGATGTGATGTATTGGTTGTTTGGTGATATTGAAGATATCAAAGGGCGGATGCTTGACTTTAACCACAATGATTCTACCGACTTTGAAGATTCGGGTATCCTGAGTTTCAATTTCACCGATGGAGGAATGGGGGTTTTAAACTTCAGTACTTCTTGTTGGGATAAAAACTTCGAAAGCAGCATTACAATATTGGCGGAGAATGGTACGATCAAAATTGGCGGTCAATATATGAACGAGGTGGAATACTGCCATGTGAAAGACTATGAAATGCCTGTCTTAAAGGCTTCGAACCCTCCTAACGATTACGGTCCCTATAAAGGAAGTGCCGCCAACCATGTTTATTTAATTGATAATGTAATCGACGTGCTGAAAGGTAGAGCACCAATTACCACCAATGCCCTGGAAGGCTTAAAAGTGGTTGATATAATTGAGCGTATGTACCAGGCAGTTAGCGAATAAATTAGCTCTTGCTTAGCCCCGAATATCATAGTATTGCCAGCCTGATAATTATTGGCCTGCTGATTTTGGTTTTAATCACTGATCGATTTAAAACCTCATTGGTATTTCTTTTTGGAGGAGCTGCCTTAATTCTTAGCGGCACTATTAGTGCCCCGGATTTTTTAGAAGGTTTAAGTAACCCTTCGATAATCAAGATTTTTCTACTGATTGTCATTACAGCCGGGATTAATGAATCCTTTGATTTGATCGGCGGTTTAAACAGGCTTTTCAAGGGAGTGAAAACTCCGCAAGGCTTTATCGTTCGAATGGGATCCTCAGTGGCCTTTCTCTCGGCATTTATGAATAATACGCCGGTAGTGAGTGTAATGATCCCTTTTGTACATCAATGGGGTAAGAGCAACCGAATTTCACCTTCGAAGTTATTGATCCCCCTATCCTTTGCGGCCATAATGGGAGGAGTTATCACTTTGATTGGAACCTCTACCAACCTATTGCTCAATGGGCTAATTCAAGACGCAGGTTTACAGCCTTTGAGTTTTTTCGCCTTCACCGCCCCCGGAATCGGGATTACAATCATAGGAATTTTGGCCCTTGCTCTTCTGGCTCCCAAGCTTTTAGGAGACAAGGATGATTTGGTATCTGAGATTAAAGAAAATCGACGTGAATACCTTATTGAGCTTCGACTGATTGAAAACAGTCAATACACAGGCCAATCTATTGAAGCGGTTGGTCTTCGTAATCTGGAAGGCTTCTTCCTCACTCAAATTATCCGAGAAAATCGAGAAATAGCCCCAGTGCCCCCATCCGAAATTTTACGTCAAGATGATGTATTGCTTTTCGCGGGGGATACAGGTCAGATAAATAATCTGGTAAATCGATTTCCGGGATTGGAATTGGCAAAAACCAATGAATTTCAGCTGATTGAAAACACCAGTTATGTTGAAGCCATTGTTGCTCAGAACTCTCAAATGGATCGGCGAAATGCAAAGGAAATGGGATTCCGCCAGCGTTATGATGCAGCAATTATTGGTATCCATCGTAGAGGCGAGAAATTATCCGGAAAAATTGGCTCCATCGACCTCCATGTAGGTGATGTCCTCTTAATGGTAGCTGGTCCTCGTTTTTTAGAGCGAAGCTCAAACTCTGGTGATTTCATAATTCTCGAAGAACACTATAAGTATACTGAAAAGGCCTCAGGCTCTAAATGGTTATTTGGAATTGGCACAGCCTTATCCGTTTTACTGTCCAGCTTTGGTGTGATTAGCTTTCTGGAAGCCTTACTGGTTATTTTAGGTATTCAGGTTGCAACCAAAATGGTATACCTGGATTTAATCAATAGGGTTTTAAGTTTAGACCTATTGATTATTTTGATGGTTTCACTTGCTTTGGGAGACAGTTTAATAAGTTCCGGTGGGGCTCAGATTCTTACGGATTCCCTTTTTAATGGAGCAAGTCATTGGAATCACTTCACCCTGATTACCGTGGTCTTTATCACTACCTGGTTGCTTACCTCATTCATTACCAATGTAGCGGCTGTATCCATAATGTTCCCTTTGGCTTACAGCTTGGCAATTAGTTCCGGCATCAGCTACGAAGCCATATTTTTAAGTACCGCTTTTGGAGCCTCTTGTAGTTTTATAACTCCCTTTGCTTATCAAACTAATTTGATGGTGCTGGAACTGGGAAAATACCGATTTCGAGATTTTTTCCGCATCGGCTCGATTATTAGCCTTATTTATGTCGGCATCTTCCTGCTTTATATTAAAGTTTTTTATCTCTAATTATGGAAACAGAGAAACTTCACATCATCCCACATCAGCATCAAATTCAGTCTGAGGACCGGAAGGATCTGATGGGCCACAAAGGCATGGTTATTTGGTTTGTTGGCCTCAGCGGATCAGGGAAATCCACTTTAGCTTCCGTATTAGAACGACGACTCTACGAACAAGGTAAACACACCTATATTCTGGATGGTGACAATATTCGCTCGGGCTTGAATTCTGACTTAGACTTTTCAGATCAATCTCGGGTAGAGAACATTCGAAGGATTAGTGAAGTGGCTAAATTAATGGTTGATGCCGGCCTTATTGTTTTAACTGCCTTCATTACCCCTTTTGAAGAAGAGCGTCAGAAAGTGAAAAATTTGATTGGACCGGAAAATTACTTTGAAATTTTCGTGAATTGCCCAATAGAAGAGTGTGAGAAACGAGATGTGAAAGGACTCTATGCCAAAGCCCGAGCAGGTGAAATTTCCAATTTCACAGGGATTAGCTCCCCATTTGAAGAGCCCTCTTTTCCGGATTTAATTGTGCCAACTCATCAAATGAGCGTTGACGAAGGAGTTAAGCTGATACTCACAAAACTAAGCGAGCGTATGTAAAGGAATTCCATTCCTCCAATTAAAAAAAACAAAGCCCCGTGAATTGCAATTCACGGGGCTTTTCATATTGAGGATTCCCGACTATAATCGGATCATTCCAGCGGCAACCGTTTCATTGGTACTTTCATCCACCAGAATAATAGAACCTGTATTCCGATTGTCATTGTATTCATCTACAAACAGAGGCTTGGTTGAACGAATTTTCACGCGAACGATATCATTCATTCCAATTTCCTTATCATCTTCGATTCGATGCAAGGTGTTAATATTCACTTTGTAAAGCACCTCTTTTATCATACACCGTGATTCATTGGTGGTATGACGAAGGATATACTTAGCACGTGCCTGGGCTGGTGAATTATTTAACCAACAAAGCATAACATCCAAATCCTGGGTTACGGTAGGCTGATTATTAGGTCGCACGATCATATCACCACGACTGATATCAATATCATCTTCTAAAGTGATGGTCACAGACATCGGAGAAAAAGCTTCCTTTATCTGAGTACCCATGGTGTCTATTGATTTAATCTTGGAACCAAATCCACTGGGCAGCACTACCACCTCATCACCGGGTTTATAAATACCCCCTGCCACTCGACCAGCATAACCTCTGTAATCATGGTATTGGTCACTTTTCGGGCGAATTACTGTTTGTACAGGGAATCGAGCATTTACATGATCCTGATCACTGTCAATATGAATCGTTTCCAAGGTATGTAGGAGTGTCTCTCCATTATACCAGGTCATATTCTCACTTCGATTTACCACATTGTCGCCATTGAGGGCAGAGATGGGTACAAATCGAATGTCACTCACATTCAATTTTGAGGCAAACTCTTTATAGTCCTTTACAATCTTATTAAACTGTTCTTCACTGTAGTCCACCAAATCCATTTTATTCACGCAAATCACTAAATGCGGAATCTGCAATAAACTGGCGATAAAGGAATGTCGACAGGTTTGTTCAACCACACCATGACGCGCATCCATGAGAATCAATGCGAGATTAGCCGTTGAAGCTCCGGTAACCATATTACGGGTATACTGGATATGTCCTGGCGTATCAGCAATGATAAATTTACGCTTAGGCGTAGCAAAATAGCGATAGGCTACATCAATAGTAATGCCTTGCTCCCGCTCATCCTTTAGCCCATCCGTTAATAGTGCTAAATCAACATGATCTACCCCTCGTTTTTTACTGCTGGTTTCAACAGACTCTAACTGATCTTCAAATATGGATTTTGAATCATAAAGTAAGCGACCTATCAAGGTGCTCTTTCCATCATCTACACTACCTGCGGTTGTGAAGCGCAGCAGTTGCATATCTAAGTACGAATTATCACTCATCTTTAATCTTGTTTGGTCTGCTTAGAAATAGCCTTGTTTTTTGCGGTCTTCCATTGCGGTTTCTCCGCGCTTATCATCTGCGCGATTTCCCCTTTCCGTTTGACGGGCAGATGCTACTTCTTGTACGATTTTCTCTAAAGTATCTGCATCTGAATCAATCCCTCCAGTAATGGTTATATCCCCCAAGGTTCGGAAGCGAATCATTCGGGTTTCCACTTTCTCATGTTCTTCAATAGTGATGAACTCAGAAACCGGCAACCAGGTATTGTTCCGGAAGATTACCTCGCGCTCGTGTGCAATATAAAGGCTGGGGATGTCAATATTTTCAAGCAAAATATATTGCCATACGTCCATCTCCGTCCAATTGCTGATTGGGAATACTCTGAAATGCTCTCCCATATTCTTCTTCCCATTGAATAGATTCCAAAGTTCGGGTCTTTGATTTTTGGGATCCCATTGACCAAAATCATCTCGATGCGAAAAGAAACGCTCTTTAGCCCTGGCTTTTTCTTCATCCCGACGTGCACCTCCCATAGCTGCATCAATCTGAAACTCCTCGATGGTATCCAACAAGGTTACGGTTTGAAGTGCATTTCGACTGGCATTCTTTCCTGTCTCTTCCCTAACTGCACCATCGTCAATGGATTTTTGTACTGACCCCACCAACAACCTAACTCCCAAATTTTCGACCAACTGATCCCGAAAGGCAATCGTCTCTGGAAAATTATGACCGGTATCAATATGCACCAATGGAAATGGAATCTTTGAAGGCCAAAACGCCTTCTTTGCCAAGTGAGTTAATACAATCGAATCTTTCCCTCCACTAAAAAGAATAGCGGGGTTTTCAAATTGGGCGAAGACCTCTCTGATTACATAGATCGCTTCGGCTTCCAATTCCTTAAGGTGGGTTAATGTATAGCGCATTCAGTTTCTTTTTCTCAAAACAGTCCAAAATTAATGGATATCGATCAGAAGAATTCGCTCAGCTGAGATTAAATGTGAATTAAATAACAGTATGGCCCTGTGGTAGGCCTTAAAGTTTTCAAATCATTTGCTTTCTTTGTCCGATCAAATAAAAGCCCTTAATGAGCGAAAAAACCAAGATCTGGCTCTCCTCTCCACACATGGGAGGAAAAGAGCAAGAATTCGTCAATGAAGCCTTCGAAACCAATTGGATAGCTCCATTGGGGCCTCATGTAAATGGCTTTGAATCCGATCTTGAAAAGTACAATGGTGTGGCTCATGCCGCAGCACTCAGTAGTGGTACGGCTGCCCTTCATATTGCTCTTGATTTACTTAATGTAGGTCCTGGCGATTTGGTTATCGTTCAAAGCTTTACTTTTTGTGGCTCAGCAAATCCCATAAAATACCGCGGTGCAGACCCTGTATTTATTGATTCTGAGAAAGACACCTGGAATATGTGTCCAGACTCCTTACAAACTGCATTAAAAGACCTCGATCAGCAAGGACTCCTTCCTAAAGTAAAAGCTATTATTCCGGTTCACCTTTATGGAATGCCGGCTAAGATGGACGAGATTTTAGCTCATGCCAAATCCTACGGCATTGCTGTTTTAGAAGATGCTGCCGAAAGTTTAGGCTCTACCTATAAAGGAAAATATACCGGTAGCCTTGGTGATTTTGGAGTCTACTCCTTCAATGGCAATAAAATTATCACTACCAGCGGTGGTGGTGCCCTGGTCTCTTCCAATAAGGAGTGGATCGATAAAGCTCGCTTTTTAGCCACCCAGGCCCGCGATGAAGCTCCTCACTACCAACACAGCACCATTGGTTATAATTATCGCTTAAGTAATGTGCTTGCTGGTATTGGCCGTGGCCAAATGCTTGTCTTAGACAAACACATTGCGCTGCGACGTAAAAACTTTGAGCGCTATCAGGAGCTCTTTTCTCGAATTAATAAAAAAGGATATGCGATTAAACTTCAGCCAGGATTAGCCGATTCATTTAGCAATCGCTGGTTGAGCTCCATCGTGATGAATCCAGATGAAAATAAGGGGAAAGACCGTGAAGGATTACGTATCTTTTTGCTCGAAGAAAATATTGAGGCACGCCCCCTTTGGAAACCTATGCACTTACAGCCTGTTTTCGAAGAGGCTAAATACTATGGTGGAAAAGTAGCAGAAAAGCTCTTTGACACAGGCTTATGCTTGCCCTCCGGCAGTAATTTAAGCGAGAGCGATTGGGCACGAATCGAAACCAAAATTGAATCTTTCTTCTCATGACAAGAACCAAGTCAAAAATGTGGTCGCGCTTCTTTAAAGCGACTTTGTACTCTTTATTGCTCATTGGAGCCATTGGCTGTGTTCCTACCAAAAGGTTAACCTATTTACAAGAAGAAGAAGGTTCCTCCAAAGAATACAAATTGGAACGGAATGCCTATCGCGTGCAGCCTAATGACATCTTAAGCATTACCATTCGTACCTATGATGCTGAAACTTCTCAGCTTTTCAATATTGCGAATATGTCTCAACCCAATGCATTGCAGGCCGGTGACATTTTGTTTTACCTTCAGGGATACTCTATCGACCTCAATGGAGAAATTAGCATTCCTATTATTGGTAAGCTACAGGTTTTAGATCTAAGCATCGAAGAAATTCAAAATTTGGTGGAAACCGAACTTCAAAAGTATTTTAAGGAGGAATCCATCAATGTAACTGTTCAATTAGCTGGAATTCGCTTTTCAATTGTGGGCGAAGTAGCCCGACCTGGTAAATACGTTGTGTATCAAAATCAGGTAAATATCTTCGAAGCATTAGCTTCTGCTGGTGATATTACCATTGTTGGAGATCGTAAAGAAGTAATGGTAGTACGTCAAAGTCCAGAAGGTGTTAAAACCTTTGTATTGGACTTAACCGACGCAAATGTTATTAATGACTCACGTTATTTCATTCAGCCTAATGATGTAATTAATGTCAAACCACTACCTCAAAAATCCTTTGGTATTGGTACTACCGGTTTCCAAACTTTTTCTCAATTACTCTCGGTGCTCGCTTCTACCATCACCTTGATTATCGCTATAAACAGTATTAATAATTAGGATGCAAGATTCTAAACCCAGCTACCAGCAGCCCGGCTATCCTACAGAAATGATCCAACCTCAACAGTCTAGCACTGAGGATTCTGTAGATATTAAAAGGTTATTCTTCCGTATTTTAGGTTCCTGGCCAATTATCTCCATTTCAATGGTTATTGGTCTGGTAATCGCTCTTTTTATCTACCGTTATGCTACTCGTATTTATGAGGTAAACGCTACCGTTATGGTGGATTCTGACCAAAAAGGCAGCATGGAGTCTTTAATGTCTGCCGTAGGTTATTATAATCCACGCCTCGAATTCGAAAATGAGGTTGTTATTCTTAAGAGTAGAACCTTAACCGAAAGAACCCTTCAAAGCTTATCTTTTGAAATTAGCTATTACAGCGAGGGAAAGATTAAAAGCTCTGAGATTTATCCCAACCCGGGTTGGAGATTGGAATATGATAGTCTTCACACTCAAGTGTACGGTCAGTACATTGTGAAGCAAAAAGACGCAGGGTATGAAATTGAACTGCCCGAAGCCTACAATCCTGATGAGGATAAGAAGGAAGTTATTTTTGTAAAGGAAAATGAGTGGTTTGTTAGTCCAATTTCCAAATTCCGTATTAGCCCAACTTCCTATGTTCCTGCCCAGGATGTGTCAGAAATCAAGGTGAACTGGACTTCCAAGCAGAATTTGATTGATAGTTATTACGACCAGTTAACTGTTGAACCAACTTCTGAAGGATCCGCAGCCATCAACATCAGTATGAAAGGTGCGGTTGGTGGTAAAATCAAAGATTATGTAAATCAGTTAATCTCTGAATACCAAAACTTTAACCTGGAAAGTAAGAATCAAACCACCGAAAACGCGCTGAACTTTATCACCAAAGAACTTTCCGGACTTCAAGATTCTTTGGAAATTGTAGAGGGTATCTTAAAAACTTTCCAATCTGAAAATCAGGCAATCAACCTCAGCAGTAAGGGAGTTCAGCTCTTTACTCAAATATTCGACCTTGATGCCAAGATTTCCGAATTAAAGTCTCAAGAGCGTTACCTTAATTACATCACTAAAAAGAATAATGAACTTGAATTAACGGAGGCTTTACTCAGCCCCATGGGCATTCAAGGTTTGGAAGAGGTTATCTCTATGGCCATTCGCGATTTGAATGTCTTAATCCAAGAAAGATCTCGGTTAAGCTATGGTCAGCTGGAAAATAACCCTCGTATTCGACTCCTGGACCAGCAGATCTTAAAGCTGCGCCAAAATCTAAAAACTAATATTAGCTCGGTACTTAATCAACTCTCTTATCAAATTCAAGTTCTTGAAGATAAGCGTCATAAGGTTGAATCTGAGGTGAGTGAATTACCTAAAACAGAAATTGAGTTGATCCGTATCAAAAGACGTTACGAGATTCTGGAGAACCTCTACCTGTTCTTGATGCAGAAGAAGGCTGAAACCGCTATTGTTTTAGCTGGAAACACCCCCGACTCGCGCGTTGTAGACTCAGCGACCGTTGATAAAGATCCGGTAAGCCCCAATCCCAAACGTACTTTTACTATTGCCATTGTGATATCTCTTTTCATCCCAATTGGCTTCATCGTAATTACGGATTTACTGGATACCAAAATTCGTTCGAAGGAAGATGTTGAATCGATTACCAACATGCCTATTGTAGCCATGATTGGACACAGTGATCGCAGCACCAACCTTATTGTTGCCGAATTCCCTAAATCGAGTATCGCAGAATCCTTCCGAGCCTTGCGAAGTAATATATCTTTCCTGGCTGGTGAAAAGAAGATTCAGACTATGCTCTTTACTTCTTCCATCGGTGGTGAAGGAAAGACCTTTATTTCTATTAACATGGCCTCCATTCTAGCGGCCAGTGGGAAGAAAACAGTATTGGTTGGTCTCGATTTGCGTAAACCAAAAATCTACAACGACTTTAAACTAAGTAATGACTTTGGAGTAAGTACTGTTTTGGCAGGTCAAATGGAATGCAAGGACGCTATCCAAAAAACGAGTATGTTGGATAATCTTTATATCCTGTCTGCTGGTCCCATTCCTCCAAACCCTTCAGAATTAATTCTCAGCGAGCGCTTTGACGAAATGCATGAGATTTTAAAGAAAGACTTTGAATATATCATTTTCGATACTCCACCGGTAGGATTAGTAGCTGATACCTTTGAACTTATTAAGAAGGTAGATTACAGTTTCTACGTAATCCGACAGGGTTATACCGACAAGCAGTTATTGAGCTTTATCAATGATCGCTACGAAAACAAATCTGTACAGAATATCGCCATTACCATTAATGACTTTACCATTTCTAAGTCCTATGGCTATGGATACGGCTACGGTTATGGATACGGTTATGGATATGGATATGGGTACGGGTACGGATACGGCTCTGCCTATTATGGTGAGGACGATAAAGAAAGCGGCAGAAAAGGTCGTGGTTTAAGATCCAGATAACAGCTCAAAAAGAGGTTCTAAACCTCTTTCTTATCTCATAAAAAAAGCGACCTAGTGGGTCGCTTTTTTTTATGCTTAAGTATGCTGTGTAAAACTAAAGTGCCTGAATCAGTTCTTCTTCTTTCATTAATATTGGCTCGGCATCTACATCGCGCAAAAAGATCGTTCCGGGCTCAAACTCATACATCTTATAATTACGATCAAAGCTGGCATCTTCATTCATCAAGCGAACAATGTCTTCCGAAAAATTAGCGCCGCCTTTCGCAAAGCTATAATTAAAGGCTACCATCCTTACATTAATTTCGGTGATGTATGGTTTTCCCTCAGCATCTTCTTTAAAATCCGCAGTAAAGAAACCGTGCTTAGGAGCTCCGGTAGCTTCAAATATTAACTCCATCGCCTTTACGGCCGCATCAACTAATTTAGGTTCATTAAGCAAACGACCATAAGAAGTATTACCCGTGATACCCGATGGGGCCACCTTTGCCATAATGTAATTTACACGTTCACCACAAGCCGAACGTAAAAGTTCTCCATTGTAATAAAGCAGTTTACAGGCCAGGTTTCGGCCGGGTAAATAAGTACTGGCAATAAATTCCGTTACTCCGGGATTGATGGTAATCCAATTCTTTAGACTATCTCGATCTTCAACTTTCAAAGATCCTAAACCACTGGAGCCCGAAGTACTGCGAATCCAAAAAGGATAAGGCAGGGTTTGCTCCAGTTCCTCGAAATTCAAATTTTTAGGGTCAATCAGAAACGACTCTGGAACTAAACCAGTACCTTCAAGGATATCAGTCATGGCTCCTTTATCCACTAAAACCTTAACTACATCATAGTCAGGAAGCAAAGTTTTGCAGGGCCATTCGCCGCCATCTTTTTTCAATTTAGACCAAGCCAAGACTTCGTGTTCCGGGTGCACCATGGCACAGCTAATGTCATTTTCTTTGATATAAGCTTTCAGGGCTTCCCAATAACCTTCTTTCCCGGCATAAGGAATTAAGCGGGTCTCTTCATATAATCCATTTTCGTACAGGCCGTAAGCCAAAGGATTTACATCTGTACCAAACATCTTAGCTTCATCAGCATACTTGCTGATTTTAATACTGCGTGCAATGCTGCGAGGAGTAGGCCCTCCTACTCCACTAATTAAAATATTCATCTAAGCTTATTTTCTATTCGTTCTGTAGGCTTCAAGTACTGGCTTTAGGCCTTTCTTTACTGGTAATTGCCATAATAGCTTACACCAATCGTGGTTACCTTCTATAAGTTCAGGTCCATTGCTTGTAATTGCAACATCCCAACCAATAGATCGATTTTGAGGATATAGCAAAGCGGCCTCTGTAACCATTTCGATGGAATCTTTAAACAGAGGTACCTCAAATCCACTAATTACTACTCCCGTTACCGGATGAGTGGCGGTATCTTCTTTGGTAATATCACTGTAAACCGCAGGCCCATTAACCTTGCCACTTTCCAAATTAACTTCAGCAGCCAGATTACCAGCGGCCAAATTATCTACACTGTTGTTTACGGTGATACGCAACCGAGCAGCAATAACATCTACCCCGCCCTCTTTATTAATTTGGGTCACAATGCGAAGGGTATTTAAGCCTGAAGGCGATAGTCGATTCAAATCCTCATGCTGCTGCACAAATTCCTCCGCTAGGTCATTACCGGAGGCTTCGAGCTTAGATACCAAAGTGGATGGGTTTAACCCTTTAACTGGTATAATTTGAATTCCTCTACCGCATTGACCGTCCACACTCTTAAGCACCACCTTATCACTTCTGCCTTCAATTAGATCTTTAGCCAGTTCGGGCTTTAATTTCAATTCTTCAATTCCCGCAAAAGCATGGTTTACAAATTTGCCATAGTCTTTCAAGAAAAGAGCCTTATCCGAAAGTAGGTTTCTGCTTTCCTTGGGATTCATCAGCAATTGATACTCATACATATAACCAGTACCCGCCCACATAGCTTTTTCTTCGGGGCTAATCTCATAGAAATGAAATTGGAAGTACTCCAGAATGGAAATATTGTATTTCACAGAATCCCGAAACAGCTCTAAGTACAGACTCAGCGTCGATCTGCCAGAAGCTTTTCGAGCATAAGCCATGAAGCTTTTAAATTTCTTGGAATCAAGCTCCTTGAGGTAGTAAAAAAAATAGAGTACTCTTTTCATCAGTTGGTGCCGTCAAATGGTCTCATGGGGCGGTCATCCGATTGATTCACCCCTTCTCTGATCACTATTTTTCGAATCGTTTTAAACAAAATTTGAATATCCAAGGCTAAGCTCAGATGATCCACATAGTAAACGTCGTATTCAAATTTCTTCTTCCAGCTAATGGCATTTCGCCCATTAACCTGTGCCAATCCTGTAATCCCAGGCTTTACTTCATGTCGGCGTCTTTGTTCTTCAGAGTATAAAGGTAGGTACTTGAAAAGCAGAGGCCTAGGTCCTATCAAACTCATATCTCCTTTCAAAACATTTACCAATTGCGGTAATTCATCCAAGGAGCTTAAGCGAATAAACTTTCCCATAGCGGTGATGCGTTCATTATCCGGCAACAGCTTTCCCTCCGCGTCCTTTTTATCGGTCATGGATTTAAACTTCATAATCCGAATTTTTCTTTCCTTATAACCTGGGCGATCTTGGTAGAAAAATGGCTTCCCTTCATTAGTGAAAAGCAGTACAACTGTAATGATCAGAATCAGTGGACTTAAAAGGATTAAAAGGCTCAAAGCCACCAATAGGTCAATTAATCGCTTAAACAGTTTTCGGTACATGACTAAGGTTTAAGGCTTTGGGCGATGGTATCTCCCAATTCTACACTTGACATAAACTCTACATCCGGATAATGTTTTACCACTCTTTCCAAGAGTGCTTTTAAAGCCGCTAGTCCTTTTCGGCGATTTTCGGGATCTATTTCCCCGCAAAAGTTCACTCGATGCGAACTCACAATCGCAGGTTTATTCCATTTAAATGCGGTAGCAATTTGGCGGAAGCTATAATCGACCCAGTCAAATCCACGATTATCCGTGGGTTCAAATACTACATTACGAACCTGAAGGATTAAACCCTCTTTGTTTTGCTTTCCGGTCCAATTCAATGATTTCTGATACCGGCCACCACCTTCATGCTGACGTTTAATAAAAGGGGTATCCAAATATTTCACCCCTTTCTCCTTTAAAAAAGGATGAATCATAGGATGCTCCCGGCCTCCTGGAGGATTAAAATGCACAGACTTATAGCCATATACTTCTTCAAAGCGATCCAGGCCGTCCTGCAAGATGAATTTAAAGCTTTGATTTTCTTCTAATTCCTCAAATTCATAAGCAGCAGTATAGGAGATATTGGGGAAGCCACTCTTCGAAATACTGGTGTAGGAACGATTCTTAAGCGCCATTAAAACTTCGGTATCTCTCGCAGCTAACTTGGCTTCAAACGACTTTAGGTTTAGATGCTCCCGACCGTGAAATTGAGGTACCATCAAAGCTTTTTCGATGCCCTCTTGCCATAAATCCCAGGCTCCTTGATAAGCTTTTGGCTGAAGGGCCTCCAATTTCCTGTAGGTTTCTGGCAGATTTTCGGGGATGTAGCTTTGATAGTCTTGCTCCGCCATAGCCTCAAAGTTGATATTAGCGGGCATAGCGAAGGGAGTAAAGACTGCCGCACGCTCTTTGCTATCGCGAACCGAATCTAATACCTCATACAACATCTCAAGGTCTCTGCGAGATTCTAAGGTATCATAAGCATCAAAACGACTCAATACCTTAAGTCCGGCCTCATTCATAGCTTTTCGAGCCTTTTGGGAATCGAGGCGAACATTACCGTAATCGTCAACCGATAAAACCAGGATTTTCCGAGCGCTTTTCCAGCCTGGAATATTCTTTATATTATCCAGAAGGGCTTGTTTCACGGCTAGCTCGATTGAAGGTATAATTCAACAAATTTATCTGCATTGGAACGCTTAAAATGCCCCGCTGCCTCTTCCGATGCTATAGACATTTGCTTCCAGAGTTCCCTATCCTGTGACAACTTTAATATACTGTCTGCCGCCGCTTGCAATTGCGATTTGTTATAACAAAAGGCATGAGCAAACCTTTGGGCATATACGTTTAACTGACTATCATCTGAAGCGATGTACAAAGAGGGAATCCCGTAAGACATTAAATTGTAAGACTTGCTGGGTACACTTCCTTTACTGGTAGATTCATCCAGAATTACCACTCCCATATCTGCCGCTCCCAATGAATAGGGAAACATTTCATCCGATTGAAAAGGTAAGAACATGCAATTGGGTAATTGACGCTCTTGCACGACCTTCTCCAAAACGGCTTTTCGCGGACCTCTCCCAATAATCTGAAAGAGAATATTAGGTTCACTCTGCAGCAATTCAGCAATATCAACCATGGCCTCTACATTGTGGGTTAGGCCAATATTTCCGGAATATTGGACAATAAACTTGCCCTGGAGATTATGTTCTTTGATGAAAGGATTATCTGCCTTAGATACCTTTTCATTCTCTTGAAAAATGGACCAGATTGGCTGTACAATTACCTTGGCAGGATCTACATATTGATGCAGCAATTCCGCCATCTTTTCACTAATGGTAAATAAACGGTAGGCCTTTTTAAAAGACTTACGGTTTAGCCAGGACCAAATTCGGTAAACCGGATGATCCTGTTTCATTCCAGTAATCTGGAACACATCAGGATACACATCCCAAATTACCATACTAAAGCGATGCGGCAAGAAGATATTCAACAAGTATCCCATTGGAGGAACCGATACAAAAAACACTTCATGCTTGCGATATTTGGTCATTAAAAGCCACCACATCTTGAGCATTGCTAAGAGGTATGACTTCATTTTCTTGGAGGCTGGACTCTCATACCACCGATTGATGGTATGAAACTTAATTCTGCTATCCAGTTCCTCTCCCTGAACGTGAACGCTACCGCTAATTAAAACTACCTCATCAAACTCTTGCTGGAAAGCATTGGCAAATCCTATCGTTAGGTAATTTGCCGCTTGATTTAGTATGACCAATTTTCTTTGCGAAGACATTGTCTTTTACTCTTCTTGTTTTAAGACTTTATGGCCTGCCTTTAATAGATCGATGTCTTTCTGCATCAATTTAACATCGCTTTCCATCATATCTTTAACCAAAGCCTGAAGGTCATATTCGGGAACCCAGCCTAATTTATCTTTCGCTTTGGAAGGATCACCAATCAACAAATCCACTTCAGTTGGGCGGAAATAAGAAGGATCTACGGAAAGTACTTCTTTGCCTATTTCCAATTGAAATTTTGGATGATCACAAGCAGTTACAAAAGCTTTCTCATCTACACCACTTCCTTCAAATCGCAAGCTAATGCCCACCTCGGCAAATGCCATTTTCACGAAATCTCGAACCGTGGTGGTAATACCGGTAGCAATAACCCAATCCTCAGCTTGATCGGCCTGCAAAATCATCCACATCATGCGAACATAATCTTTGGCATGCCCCCAATCGCGCTTTGCATCCAGGTTACCCAGATATACTTTATCCTGAAGTCCTAAGGCAATTTTTGAAACAGCTCTGGTGATCTTACGGGTTACGAAGGTCTCCCCTCTTCTGGGTGATTCATGGTTAAACAATATCCCGTTGCAAGCATACATATTGTAAGCCTCACGGTAATTTTTGGTAATCCAGAAACCATAGATTTTGGCCACACCATAAGGCGATCGAGGATAAAATGGAGAGTTCTCATCATAAAAACCCTTCTCATTTTTATTTTCCGGCATCCCTCCATACAGTTCGGAGGTTGAAGCCTGGTAGATTTTCGTTTTCTCGCTTAAGCCCAAAAGCCTTACCGCTTCCAGGATTCTTAAAGTTCCAAGTCCATCTACATTACCCACATATTCGGGCGACTCAAAAGAAACTTTAACATGGGACATCGCTCCCAAATTGTAAATTTCATCCGGTTGAACCTCCTGGATAATCCGAGTTAAATTCATGGAGTCGGTTAAATCTCCATAATGAAGTTTAAGTCTCTGCTTAGGATCATGTGGATCTTGGTACAAATGGTCAATACGATCGGTATTGAATAAGGATGACCTCCTTTTGATTCCATGAACCATGTACCCTTTCTCTAACAATAACTCAGCAAGGTATGAACCGTCCTGGCCCGTAATTCCGGTAATTAATGCTGTTTTCATGATTAGCTAAGTTTAACCTCCTTAATTTGATTGATGTTTTGTTGAAACCACTGGTAAGTATCACGAATACCTTCTTCCAGTCCAATTTCCGGTGACCAGCCCATGTCCCTTAAGAGAGAGCTGTCCATCCACTTGCGCGGAGTACCGTCGGGTTTGGTGATATCCCACTGAATTTCGCCCTGATGGCCTACTACTTTTTGAATATTTTCAGCTAGTTCCTTAATGGATAAATCGCTACCGCTCCCTACATTATAGAGATTGTGTTCCAGTCGATTGCGAACGGCAAAGCCCACAGCTTTAGCTAAATCATCAACATGCAAGAATTCTCGCATAGGTGATCCACTTCCCCATAAGCCCACCGGAGCATGATTATTTTCCTTCGCCTCATGAAACTTGCGAATCATTGCCGGAAGCACATGCGAAGTTTGCAGGTCGAAATTATCGAAGGGACCATATAAATTCGTTGGCATTAAGCTTACATAATCATAACCAAATTGCTTGCGAATCGATTCGGTAGCTTTTACACCACTTATTTTAGCAATGGCATACCACTCATTTGTGGGTTCTAATGGTCCGGTAAGCAAATACTCCTCTTTAAGCGGTTGCGGCGCCATTTTAGGATAAATGCAGGAGCTACCGAGAAAAACGAACTTTTGAATTTTGTTGGCAATAGAGGCACTGATCAGATTGTTTTGAATCTGCATGTTTTCCATCAGAAACTGATACGGAAAATCGTTGTTGGCCAGGATACCACCTACTCGTGCTGCGGCATCGATAATCACATCGGGTTTCTCATCGGCAATAAAATCGGATACTGCCTGCTGGTTTCGCAAATCTAGTTCTTTGCTGCTTCTGCCGATTAGCTCGATATTTTCCGCACTATTTTCGAAATGCCGCCAAATGGCTGAACCTACCATTCCGCGATGTCCGGCAATGTAAATCTTCATAAAATCAGGGATCTAATAATTAGGCTTGTGCCTTAGCCATAGTGGCACAAAGCTCGATATATTTTTTAGCCCGCTCTTGCGGACTGTCAAACTTTTTTAACTCTTGATGACCTTGCTCAACCAATTTAGCTTCCAATTGCTTATCATCTAACAAACGTTCAATTTGATCGGCCGCAGCCTTGGCATCTTTGGCCTTAAAATACAAGGCCGCCTCACCACAAATACTTTTAGCAAAGCCTAAATCTGTGGTTATGATAGGCTTATCCATTATCATCGCCTCAGGATAAGAGGCTGAGAAACACTCTGCCAAGGTAGGCAGGAACATAGCATCACATTCGCGATACAGGGAAGGACATTCCCGTGGAGGAACTGGTCCCACGCTTACAATATGATTCTGGCCTTTAAAGGCACGGTCAAATTCTTCGGGCTTAATGGTTAAAACGAACTCGAAATTTTGGCGCCCACGTTCTTCTAATATCCGGGCTACCTCCTTAATCAACTCCAAATCCTTATGAGGATAAAAAGCAGATATAGTGACAAAACGGTATAAAGCCTCGGGCTTAGCTGCTAATTTATTCGGAAAGGACTCGGGTTGCTTGTAATAAGTGCTGGCAGTATTGGTAACGGTATACACCTTATCAAAGCCCAATTCCTTGCGCACCCTTTGATTCACATCATCTGTTTGGGTTACAAAAGCGCTTGCATCACGTTTAAAGAAGTAATAATGCAGGATTTTCTTAAAGGCGAATTTAAGTCGACGCAAACCGGAAAAGCTTTGCACAAATGGTGATTCCGGATAGATATATAAAGGCAAATTAAAGCCAATAATCTGCGGCGCTTTGGACTGAAAATACGTAGGTCCGGTGGTAGATATAATTACCTCGGGCTTGTATTTGGCTTCCATGGCTTGCATAGCCTTATTAATGGCAAAGGATTTTCGCAAATTAATAGGGCCAAAATCGAAACTTTCAAAATGAAAATTCTCGGGAAACTCTTCTTGATTGACCAGTTTCTGAAGACCCGGTCCGAGCATTACAAAGTACTCATGTTCGGGAAAATCGCGACATTCATTTATGAAGGATAATGCCACTTGCACAGCTCCTCCAAAACGTTGATGTGCAGTATTAATCATCAATCTCATGATGCAAGCATAAAGTTAAGGTAGTTCTTACAGATTTTTGACAGCTCAAAACTTTGCATCTGCTCCCGAGCTGCAGCTCCCAAACTTTCTCGCTTGCTAGCATCTGAAACCAGTAATTTAAGTTTAGCTATATAATCTTTATGATTCATTAAGTCAACTAAATAGCCACTAATCTCATTCTCAATTAAATCCGCAGGCCCAGCTTCACAATCAAAACTAATGACCGGACAGGCAGCACTCATTGCTTCACCTAAAGCATTAGGGAAGCCCTCAGAACTTGAGGTGAAAGCAAAAATCCCTGCTTCCTGATAATAGGGGCTAATGGGATTAACATTACCCAAGAATTCTATCTGCTCCTTCTTGGGGCTGCGGGCTGCTTTAGCTTTAACCTCTTCCCATTTAGGGCCATCTCCCAAAAATCGCAGCGTCCAATCCGGATCCTCAATTTGCTCAAAATACTCAATGAGTAAATCCTGATGTTTGGAGGCTATAAAACGACCGGCATTTAAGATCACTTTCTGACGAAGCTGTTTGCCAGGTGTTATTTGCGGAACCGGGTTAGGTATAACTTTAATATTCTTATGGCCTGTAGCTTTTTGCATCAGGTTTTTAGCTCTTTCCGTTTGAGCCACTATTCCAGCTGCTCTTCGGTATACCAGAGGGTTTAGTTTATCCAGCACCCTTCCATAGCTAATAGAGGGCCGGCTGCGATCAGAGACAAATACTCTTTGCCCCTTACCTATGGCACTTAACAATACAAAAGCATTGTATTTGCCCCCAAAGGAAAGCGCGGCTCCGGATTGTAATTTCTTCCACAGGGAACGCAGCCAGAAGAAGCTCTTCAAAGTAAACTTTAGGCGTCCGAGTTCTTCAATATTAAAGTCTGGTTCGTGCACTTGAATCCTTGAATCCAAGTCATAAAATCGAGGGCCTTGAGTCAGTAATATAAGATGTACTTGGTCGACCTCATTGATGAGCCAATTTGCCAAAAGGGAAATCACCCTTTCTGCTCCACCTGCGGAAAGCGAGGGGCTAATTAAGGTGATGGTTTTTACTGGAGTGGATTGCACCTTAGCCTATTTTGTAATAGGATTGATACCAATTAACAAATTGTTTTAAACCCTCGGCTATATTAGTACTGGGCTCATAGCCCACGTATTCTTTCAGACGATCTACCGAAGCATAGGTTTTGTAAACATCACCCTCCTGCATTTCCATCATCTTCAATTCCGCTTTCTTATCCAAGGCAGTTTCCAGGGTTTGGATAAAATCCAAAAGCTTCACCGGTTGATTGTTTCCAATGTTGAAGATTTGCGCCTCTTTCGCAAATGGTTCCTTGCGGATTACTCCTACGACACCTTCCACAATATCATCGATAAAGGTGAAGTCGCGCCATAGTTCGCCATAGTTAAACACTTTAATAGGCTCTCCTTTAATGATAGCACGCGTAAAAAGGAAGGCGGCCATATCTGGTCGGCCCCAGGGACCATAAACCGTGAAAAAGCGAAGTCCTGTACATGGAAACCCATACAAGTGATTATAGGTATGAGCCATTAGCTCATTGCTCTTTTTTGTAGCGGCATATAGACTTACGGGTTCATCTACCCGGTCTGACTCTGAAAAGGGAACTTCGCTTGTATTTCCATAAACGGAAGAACTGGAAGCGTATACCAAATGCTTTACATCATTTCGACGACAGGCTTCCAAAATATTGGCAAAACCCACGACATTGGACTGTACATATGCATCAGGATTTAAAATTGAATACCGGACTCCAGCCTGAGCTGCAAGATGAAGGATTTGATAAGGCTTCTCCTCTTCTACCAAATGAAACAGACCATCTTTATTTGTAAGGTCTAATTGTAAGAAGCTCAATTTATCAAATTGGCTGCTTGCTGTTTTAGTTTGACGGATAAAGGTATCACTGTGCACATCAATACCCAATTCATTTAAACGATCCAATTTTAACTGAACATCGTAATAGGTATTCAGATTATCAATGCCGATAATCTCATAGCCAAGGCCCAGTAATTTACGAGCAGTATGGTAGCCAATAAATCCGGCAATACCGGTAATTAAAATCTTTTGCATGCTTAGAGTTGCTTAGTGTGTATCGTTTCTACCGAAACACTTCAATTAAAATTCAATCTATAATCTGGAGGATGGATTTACAGCAATGCGCTTAGGCATTAACTTCTGCTTTATTTATCCATTGATCATACCACATCTGAAACATCAAAATGTACCAGATCACCGGACTGTAATGCATCTTACGCTCATTGAATCTGCGTATTTCAGCCAACACAAATGGAACATTCAATAAGCCTGACCATTGCAAAGCTTCTTCGGACAGATATTTTTCTTGCAAGAAAAACAGGCCCTTACGCAACCATTCTAATACAGGAATTGAAAAGCCCGTTTTTGGTCTTTCCATCATTTCCCTTGGAACGTACTCATGAACAATGTCCCTAAGAATATCCTTTCCAATTTTAGATCCGTCTTGATATTTAAAACTAAGTGGTAAGCGCGCCGAAAACTCCAATAAACGATGATCCAAAAAGGGCTCTCGTCCTTCCAGTGAAACACTCATGGTTGCTCGATCAACCTTAGTAAGAATATCATTTTGAAGGTAATCCTGGTAATCAGCTAACATAAAGCTGTCTTCAGCCTGGCTTAGGTTTTTGACCTGAGATGCCTTTGCCTTAAGCTCCCTGGGCTCGGGCTTGATCGTCAATAATTTTGCAATATACTCCTCTGGCTTTCGCTTTGCGTAGTAAAATAATTTAGCCGCTTCAACATTTTCAGATGTATTAAGACTGGCTAAAAAAGAAGAAGCTTTATGTGCGGTTGCTTCATTCTTAATCCAGCTTTTGGCTAGAGGAGCCATTAAGGCCATCGCAGGCTTAAATGCCTTAGGCACTTTTTTAAGCTTGTTAAGATTACTGGCTTGATGAAAATAGCTATTGTAACCAAAAAACAGCTCATCACCGGCATCCGCAGAGAGGGCCACAGTTACCTTTTGTTTAGCAAGTTTACTAACCAGAATTGTTGGAATAGCTGAACTATCTCCAAAAGGTTCATCGTAGAAAAAAGGTAAATCCTTGATGATTTCCTGAGCTTCTTTAGTAGAGCAGAAATACTCTGTATGATCAGTTCCCAAATATTCTGCCGTTTCCTTGGCGAAAGGGGCCTCATTGTTCCCCTCTTCAAAACCTATTGTAAAGGTTTTTATCTTCTCCTGGGATTGCCCTTGAAGGATTGAGGTTACAGCGGTACTATCATATCCACCACTTAAAAACACCCCTACGGGAACATCTGCAACCATTCGGTATTGGCAAGCAGATTTCATTAATTCGTGCAATTGATTCTTAGCCTCATCATAGCTAAGCTTCAATTTAGGCTGACTATAAAAGGTACTGGGATCCCAGTATTTTTCTATCTCAATTTTCTTGGATGAAAGATCAATAGTCAAATGATGCCCGGGCTCTAATTTGAAAGTCTCTTTAAATATAGAATTAGGAGCCGCTATATAGCCATACTGCAGGTACTCTGCCAAAACTTCGGGAGCTATTTCCTTTTTAAAGTTTGGATGGGCCATAAGAGCTTTCAACTCCGATCCAAATAAGAAATGATCCCCTGATCGGAAATAATACAAAGGCTTTACCCCGGCACGATCGCGGCTTATAGAAAGTGTATTCTTTTCGCGATTGTAGATGGTGAATACGAACATGCCAATAAATCGATGAACCGCATCCAATCCCCATTCATCGTAAGCGTGTAAAATAACTTCTGTGTCTGAATTGGAGCTAAACTCATGGCCTAAGGCAATTAGCTCATCTTTAATTTCCTGATAATTATACACTTCCCCATTAAAAACACAAGAGAGATGTTTAAAATGCATGGGTTGGTGTCCTCCATGACTAAGGTCTATAATGGACAAACGAGCCTGACCGAAACCAATTAGGCAATACTCATTCTCAAAAGTTTCAGCGCCACTATCATCCGGCCCCCGATGATGAAGACTGGCTACCATAGCTTGAAGGCTTTCGGTAGAAGCTGTCTTAGTAAAATCAATAAATCCTGCTATACCACACATACCTTATTTCGAATAAAGTTGGCCCAAATCATCTGTACTCATAAAAATCACATCGGGATATTTCGTGGTCAGACGACCCAAAAGTTGATCCAATAACCGAAGGTTCTTTGTTCTGTTGTCCTCATCCAACCTTCCCATGAAGTTTACACGATGGCTGCTTATAACGGCAGGCTTTTTCCAAAAAAAGGCATTCTCAATTTCCTTTAAAGCCTGATCAACCAGTTCTGGTTTAGAGAGATGTTCTGAAGGTTCAAACATCACATTTCTAACGATTGACATCAATCCGGAACTGTTTCTTTTTGCTTGCCAATGGTATTTTTTTTCAATCTTTAATTCCAAGCCCGGAGCAGGAACCCTCTGTACATGAGTTCCTTGTAAATATTTTACGCCTTGTGCCCACAAATGCTCTTCTATTTGAGAAGACCATGTGTAACAAGGTGCGATGAAGCTTAGTGATTTAAAGCCCCATATTTCCTCGAAGAGTTGCATACCGGAGTCAATTATAGACTTCTCCGATTCATATTCATGAGAATAGGCGCGACCAAAAGAATCTAAATAGTCTTTTCTACCACTGGTTCTTCCTTGTCCCGCTACCGTAAACTGCCCTTCTAAAAATGCATCCATAAAGCGCTGGTCCCCGGCCTGCAATGCCTCTAACCATCGATTCACATTTACGTGCTCTCGACCGTGAAATTGCATCTGAATCAATCCTTCTTTCAATCCCTGATTATAGAGCTCCATTACAGAATCCGTTTCCGAATATTCGCTAAGCGTTTCTACAAAGCTTTTGTAATGGTATTCCTTATAATTCGCCTTTTGAATCTTGTCGAAATCAGGATTGGCAACCACATTGTTTAAGGTGAATTTGGCTGGTTTCCCGTCTGCCCCTTTATACTTGGCCAAGACTTCCAAAAGCCCGCTAAGATCTTGGTTTCGCTCAACAGCATCAAAGCGATTATAACTGCAATGGTCTACTAAATAGCCCTTGCCCCTAAGCGTATCCAATGATTTCTTGGATCGCGTGCGGATCATTCCCCAATCATCGCTTTCAAAAAGAACAATCTTCTTCTTGGTCGACTTGCCGAAGGAATTAAACAAATTCTGTTTGAGCGTGGTCTTGTTCAATTTACTTTAAGCTTTCCAAACCGTTCTATTCACATAATCCGTATAACTCAAAATGATCTTAACCATTTTTTGAGACACGTTTGGCATGCTGTAATCGGCAACTTGTCTAAAGTCTCGCTGTTCTCCTACAGATTGCAATTCAACTTGCTTAATTCCCTGTAAGATTCGCTCAGGGCTTAAGCCCACCATCATAACAGAGGCTTCCTCCATTGCCTCCGGGCGTTCATGAGCCTCGCGAATATTCAGAGCACGGAAATTTAAGATTGAAGACTCTTCCGAAATAGTACCGCTGTCTGACAATACTGCCTTGGCATTTACCTGTAAGGCATTATAATCTGAGAATCCCATCGGTTTTTGCCACTGAATAAGACTATTCAAGCTAATATCCGATTGCTTACTTTCCTTTATTTGCTCCAAACGTTTGCGAGTGCGCGGATGGGTTGAAACTATGATCGGTAACTGGTACTCCTCCGCGAGAATGTTTAAAGTTTCCAGGAGGTTGAAGAAGTTTCGATCCGAGGATATATTTTCTTCCCTATGTGCCGAAACAAGGAAATATTGGTTCTTCTCCAAATTCAGTTTCTGAAGAATATCCGAGGCAGCAATTTTGTCCTTATAGGCATCCAGGACTTCAAACATTGGAGATCCCGTTTTAATAATACGATCGGGAGATAATCCTTCACGTAATAAGTATTCGCGGGCAATGGAAGAATAAGTGAGATTAATATCCGCTATATGGTCAACAATTTTCCGGTTTGTTTCTTCCGGAACCCTTTGATCAAAGCAACGATTACCAGCTTCCATGTGGAAGATAGGAATCTTACGCTTCTTGGCGGGAATGGCACATAAGCAGGAATTGGTATCACCTAAGACTAAAAATGCATCAGGCTGTTCCTGCTCCAAAATTGGATCAATGGCAATTAAAATCTTACCTACCGTTTCGGTGGCATTAGCACCAGCTGCATTCAAGAAATGATCTGGCTTCCGTACTCCTAAATCTTCATAGAATACTTCATTAAGCTCAAAATCGTAATTCTGCCCGGTGTGTACAGTAATATGTTCTATCGCAGGACTTTCATCAAGAGCATGCATCACTCTAGATAATCGAATGATCTCAGGACGCGTACCTACAACGGTTAAAACCTTTAACTTCTTCATTTTAAACTACCGTATTATTAATCTAGTTCAACTTTCTCAAACCAGGTATCTGGATCCTCTGGGTTATAAGGCTCATTAATCCAGAATACTGTTATTAATTCTTCTTGTCCAATATTTTTAATGTTGTGCGTATACCAAATGGGCATATCAACATAAGATGGATTTTCACCATCTAATTCAAAATCCAAAACTTCATTGGTTCCAATTCTGCGTAACTGAATTCTCGCCTTACCTTGAATTACTGCAAATCGCTCAATCTTACGTGTATGGAAATGTTCGCCTCTGGTAATCCCGGGGCGTGTGGTTGAAAAAGAGGTTTGACCGGATATTCCAGCTCGCATTAATTCTACAAAATGCCCTCGATTATCGCTATGCTTGGTAAAATGCCGTGGGAAATAATCCTTTTTGGGCATATAGCAGCGGTAGGTATTGAAGAGATTATGCTCAAATTTAGAGTTGATTTGTGGTATTTCTCCACCCTCCTGATATACCTCACGATAGCCTTGAAGTAAAGCCAATATTTCAGAAACCTTCGACTCAGAGCTATGATTCACGAGCAGTTCAGGCTCATTTACAGACTCATTGATATTCTTTACAATTTCGGATACCAATTCCCCAACATAAATAAGCTTTAGATTACCATCAACATCAATGCGAGGCACATCATCATGCGCTACTTGATGACAGAAAGTGGCCACTACCGAATTATAAAAGGGCTGGCCGAAAGGACCAAAAACATTGGGAATTACCATACCAGTAAAAAGCGCTCCTGAACGCTTTGCCCAATCAGCCAATGCCTGGCGTGCTTCTCGCTTCGATTTTCCGTAAATATTGTCTCTCTCTTCCTGAGTGGAAGAGGATATTAATACATGAGGGCGACTATCCGTACGCTCTAAGGCTTCGATAAGCTTTTGAGTTAAGCCGGTATTCATTCGATAGATCTCCTCAGGATCATTATGGCGATTTAGGGCGGCCAAATGCACAATTACATCACAATTGCGCACAAAGTCATCCATTCCTTCAGGATTATCAAAATACCCTCTATCAAATGGAACTAAGTCAAATTGCTCTTTATCTAAGCTAAGGGTTTGACTCAGGTGATAACCAACGAAACCATTTTGGCCGGTAATTCCAATTTTTTTCATGGTAAAATATTGTTGTTAGAAGTAGATTAGTTGGATTGAGACTTTATTACCAAGGGATATCTGTGAGATCTGCTCGGTAATCATCAGACTTGGATTGCTCCAAGGTAGCATCGGAAAAAACCAGTAAAAGACTACCCTTTTCTAATGACTCAAAACCATTGTACATTCCCATTGGGATGCTTAGCACTTCTGGTTGAGCGTCATTTAACTCATAATCGCCCAGCAATTCTTGTGTTTCCAAAGACCTCAGCTTAACCCGAAAACGACCTTTAATGACATGGAACCATTTGCTTTCCAGTTTATGCCCTTGCCATGCTCGCCGTACTCCTAATTCGGGCTGAATGCTATAAAAACGCTTGACTTGCGACATGTCAAAGTCATTGATAAAGGAAATAGATCCTCGCGAATCGATATGCCGATTACCTTTTATTATCATCGCTGATTTATCCAATGCTCTCTGGATTGCTAAACTCCTTTTTCCCTATACAAGAAAATCTTCCACTTCCTCTCCAAAAAGCTCTTGTCGAACATATGCCAGCTTCTTCACCAAACTCTTAACGCCTTCCACGTCCAATCGATTGGTGTTATGGGAGTGATAATCTTCGATTTCTGAAATATTGGCTTCGCCTTCCGAGAAATACAAAGCATAATTCAAATCACGATTATCGGCTGGAATTCGGTAAAAGTCACCCATATCCTCCGCTTTGATCATTTCTTCTCGAGTACAAAGCGTTTCATAGAGTTTCTCTCCATGGCGGGTTCCGATAACTTTTATTTCGTTATCCTGACCCGATAGTTCTTTCATGGCTTGGGCCAGATCACCAATGGTCGAAGCCGGTGCTTTATTTACAAACAGGTCTCCAGAGTTCCCATGCTCAAATGCAAACAGTACCAAATCGACAGCATCATGCAAGCTCATCAAGAAACGGGTCATATTAGGATCCGTAACCGTTAAAGCTTGATTCGATTTCAATTGATTAATAAACAATGGAATTACTGAGCCTCTGGAAGCCATTACATTTCCGTAGCGAGTTAAGCAAACGGTTGTATCCTTCAAGTTTCGGCTTTCCGCAATCGCCACTTTTTCCATCATTGCTTTGGAAATTCCCATCGCATTAATAGGATAGGCTGCTTTATCGGTGCTCAAACAAATTACCTTTCGCACGGAGTTCATACCCGCAGCACGAATAACGTTATGCGTTCCTTCTACATTGGTTTTAACCGCTTGCATTGGAAAGAACTCACAAGATGGTACTTGCTTTAAGGCGGCAGCATGAAAAATATAATCAACCCCCCTTGTGGCAGGCTCTACACTTTCGAAATCGCGGACATCCCCAATATAAAAGCGCAGTTTATCAGACTTCAGACGATTACGCATATCGTCTTGCTTCTTTTCATCACGCGAGAAAATTCGAATTTCCGAAAAGTGATCAGTATTCAAAAATCGTTGAAGAACGGCATTCCCGAAGGAGCCTGTACCACCAGTAATTAAGAGGGTTTTATCCTTAATCATACTTGTTTTTTTCTAACAATTGTTCAAAATAATTCTTGAGCTTTTCAGCCTGAATTGAGGCATTAAACTCCTTTTCAGCCACTTTCCTTCCGTTGGCTCCAATTTTTTCCGCTTCTTCGGGATTACTCAAAGCCCGTCGCATGGCCGATGCAAAAGACTCCGCATTGCCAGGTTCAGCGAAAATAACCGTTTCGCCATCGCTTAGATAATCAGGAATTTCTCCTACTGTGGTTGCACACACTGGTTTAGCGGTTGCTAAATACTCTCCCAATTTTGTAGGAAATCCGCCTTGAGCTTGACGCGAAGCCGGGCGAGGTAAAAGGAGCACCTTGGCTTTTAAAAGGAAAGAAGGTATTTGGGTTTTGTCCAATTCACCAATGAATTGAACCTGATCTTTTAAGTCTAAACTTTGGAGTAAAACTTCGTGTTTGGGCGAATCTTCATGTCGAGGACCTGCAATTTTCAATTTGACCTCCGGAAATTCTTCGGATATCGCTTTAAAGGCTTTTAACAGAACATCAATTCCATCCTTATGATTCCCCAATAATCCGATATAAGCTAAATACTGCTCCTGCTTCTCAGAGTCTACCTTTTGACTAAAACGCTCAATATCTACCGTCATCGGTAAATGAAGAACCGGTAAATTATTAGGATTCTTAAAATTTTGCACTAAGGTTCTGGTCATCAAAGCAATGCCATCCAAAATGTCTATGGTATGCTTCAAATATTCCTTAAGCTTCCATTCTTTTAATAGCCGCACTCGAAAGGATAGATTATGTTCCCGATGAAAATCCGGAAACTCCGACATTTCGAGGAATACCAAACCTTTACGACTGCTTTTTTTAAGTCGTTTCCCCACCTTAAACCCAAGTAGGGAATCCTGAATCCAAAAGATAACAGGCTCTTGTCCCGATTTCTTGATCAGTCTTTTTGCAAAAAGGCCGGAATAGAGAAATGGAAACAAATAAGAGTTTAAAAAACCCAACTTAGCCAGAAACTTAAAGGGTGCACTATAATAATGGGCCGTACCAAACTCCGCTTTGGTAGCTTCATCCAATTGCTGTGGATTAATGCCTAAGAAATGGCTCTCAACCTCAAGGTTTAGAGACTTCAGGCCTTTCATTAATCCCAAGGTTCGGTTGGCATCGGCACTATTCACCTTAAAAAGTGCGGTATCTCGGACTAATATTACTTTCATAAACAAGAGTAGTAGAACAGGCTATTGCGGTTTCTTTAATAAAAGCGGGACTAAATATTGGAGGGCTTCTCTTTTAATACTTTGTATACTAATCCTTAGGACTCCATCAGCTCTTGATAAACAGACTCCACCATACGCGCATTTCGATCGGCACTATAGAGCTCCTCTGCCTTTAGTCTCCCCTTCTTTCCCATTTCAATTAAAATGGATTTATCCTCTGCAATTCGATTTAAAGTATTGGCCAATTCTTGGGCACTGTTATAAGGGTATAAAAACCCATTTTCATTGTGATCAACAATCTCACGCATCCCCTCTATATCAGAAGCTACAACTGGCTTCCCTAATGAAAATGCTTCAATGGCCGGACGGGAAAAGTGGGGCTCAACAAAAGGGGAAACCAACAAGTCTGATCCCTTCAGTGATTTCATGGGGTCTTCCGAAAAGCCCGTTAATTTGGCATTTCTTGAACTACTGATTTCCTTAAAGCTTTGGTACTTCCCAAAGAAAAGTAACTTCTTGAGCTGGAACTTTAATTGACCTTTAATGCCCTCTGCTGCCTGAAATACAGGATAGTTACCGGCAAACTCAATTAAGACATTAGGCTTTAGATACTTTAATGCCTGAGAAATGATTTTGTAACCTTTAATTTTTGAGGCTCCTCCCAGATACAACACTTTAAGGGTAGGGCCGGAATTCTCATAATTGAGTTCGGAGGAATCAGGAATCTTAATCGAATTATAAATCACCACCGACTTATCATCAAGACCCAGTCGGTCCATATTATCCTGACTAATATTAATTACTCGATCACAGTTGTCATTGATCAAGCGTCTTAGGATTCCGTATCGGAATCCAAAATAGCCTCGATATACCGCCTCACGATTATGCAGAACAACTTTATAGGCCTGCTTTTTTGCAGCATAAGCCCAACTGCTCAATACATGCGAGTTCAGGTGAACAATATCGAATTTCTCATTTTTTTGGAAGTATTCTTTTGCCTCTTGATGGGCTACTTTTTTCCAACTTCTATAAACATTCCAATACTTAAAGAAGAACAATGGAGAATAACTTCCCGATTTATTGTGGATAAACCAATTCGTGTTGGAAGGGTAAACTTCAACCTGAATATTGTTCTTTTTAAACAAGTCGACTACCACGCTATCACGCAAACAAAGAACCTTAACATCATAAGTATTCTGATCTAAGCTATTAATTAGGTTGATCAAACTTATGGGAGCGCCGCCCACTCCAAATCCATGATGTACATAAAGTACTTTAGTTTTCATGATGGTTTTTTTCGATTGACTCTGGTATTAGGGAGCCTTTTGTATTTAGTTTAACATGCGTTAATCTCTTGCGCAGATTATTGCTTAATTAGATCATAGGATCTTATAATTAAACTTCCGCTCAAGCCCATAAACAATAGACTAAAGGAGGGGATCAGCAGGTACTGCCCTACCATTCCACCTATAAGTGCTGAAGAAAAAAGCAATACCACCAAGGCAAGAAACAGCTGGCTGATCCGATCATTCTTCCTCATCTGGTACTTGTTGATTATTCTTCCATTCAAAAATGTGATTCGAAGAAAAATAAAGGTCACCAGGAGTCCGCTTATCCAGCCTCCTGAACGAATCAATTCCAAGGGAAGGTTATGGATACCAAAACTCACTTCCGAAATTTCGGATCCATCAATATTGTCGAAGCTAATCTCAGGATACTCCAAAGGTGGACTAAGTTTTGCATCTTCCCTAAGGTATTTTAAACCTCCCAGCCAAAGGGTGGATCGATCTCCAATTGCTTTAAACTTGGCATAATCCAGGAAGCTATCCAAAGACTCGAAAGGACTGGTTTCTTCCCAATCCCGTCTCAAGCTTACCCCTGCTGTTTCTACCTGATTAATAGATAAAATAAATAAGGCAACAAAAATGATAAGAACTCTAGGTTTGGTTAGGAGACGGGCTCCTAGCTTAACTCGCTTATTAAACAAGAGCAATAAGGCGAAAGCCAGAATAAATATAATGGTCCCCTTTACGAAGCCCAATACAAATCCCACCATTAAAAAACCTACCAAGATTAAGAGGTCTAGAAAAGTTAAGCGACCATTGTAGTTCCTTAAAAACATTATACCCGACAAGAGCAGGAAAGGGATAAAAAAGAATAAATACCTGACCGTAGCCTCCTCTCCTAATCCTAGCTGAATCACAACAAAGATGGCGATGGAAATAAAGAGTTTCTTGAAAAAATCCGAATCTAGATTGCCTCGTAAAAGTTGCCCCCAAAAGAAAGGGAAGACAGAAAGTGGAAAAGCCAGAGAAGACAATATTTCCACAAAATTATTACCTATACGAAGTTGCTCCATCACATTATAGCCATGCAAAAGGATCAGCAATCCCGAGAAAATTAGCATTATCCGATTGAACTTGAGCTTCCAGAGACTGCTAAAATGAATCAATGTAATCACCATAGTCCCAATTAGGATAAAGAAGGAAATGGTGGACCCCAACATGAAATGAAACAATAGGGGAATTATATAATCCACCCTTCTAAGAAAAAGCAGATAAAGCACATAAGGAGCCATAGCTACCTTAAATACATCTCCCAAAGTTAAATACAATGGAATGCAAGCAACACCAATTATCAGATGTATATACCACTTCATCGACTAGCTATTGCTTTTATTTCTACCTAAGTTCTTTCTTATCAACTGCATAAGCCATTGCGCTTCCTCTTTATTGATCCAATACCAGAAGAATGTTAAGGACCCATATATGATCAGGGGTAAACCCACCAGCTTCATCCCATTGCTAAAGGTATCAATATCGCCTACAAACCAGAAGAGCACTCCATAAACGAGGATATACAAAATATAAGATGGCCAACCTGACTTCATCAGGGTAAGCAGATTCTTATCAATTAATTTAAGAGAGGCATTCAATTGTGGAATCCCACTAATAATCATTGATATAAAAATGCCATAAGCGACTCCCACTGCTCCAAAATTTGCACCGATGAATACCGCCAGGAGGTAAATTGGGAAAACGACCAATGAAATTTTCAATAATTTCTGCGTAGCTCCTTTTGAATTAAAGAGGATGCCTACCAGCTTAACGGCCGGTAAAATGGCCGCATACAAAGTAAGTACTCGCAAAATTGGAGTTACCGCTGTCCATTTATCTCCTAGTAACACATCTATTAAAAGAGGGGCATTAATGAAAATATATACCCCGGAAAAGACCGAAACTAGCAATACGATCTTAAACACGATTTTAAAGGATCGATACAGTAATTCGTTATTATCCTGCCGCTTCGAAAATGAACTAAATAAAGTTTGAGCCAGCATCCCATTAATCTGAGTTCCGGGAATAACCACCAACTGAAAGCCTCTATTATATAAGCCCAAGGAAACCTTACCTATAATTTTCCCAATAATTAGACTGTCTAAATTCCTGGATAGATAGCCCACTAAATTGGAGCCCAATAAGGGCAGCGAAAAATTCAGAAATGACTTAACGTCCTTAAACTGATAATGCAATTTGGGAAACCAACCGGATAACAACCACAGCATGGCTGCAAAAAAAAAGGAAGTGAGGATAACCCGGGCAACCAAACTCCAGTATCCAAAACCGTAATAGGCCAGCGCCAAACTTATTCCTCCAGAAAGTAAGAGGGCTGCAATCCTTCCTTTAAAGATCAGCTTCATATTGAGCTCCTTTCGAAGCAATGCCAACTGCACCGGTACAGTACTGCTGAGAATAAAGTTCAAGGATATAATCTGGGTGATGGCAATAAGGCGCGTATCCTCATAAAAGTTTGCCAAAAATCCCGCAGACAGAAAGAAAATAAAGCCCAGAAAAACACCAATCATGATGTTCAACCAAAACAAAGATGATTTCTGATTCTCACTAGGATCTTTGGCTTGAATTAAGGCAGAGCCGAAGCCACTGTCAATAAAAAGATCCAGAAAGCCCGCCATCACAGTAGCCAGGGCGACTAATCCGAAATCTTCCGGACTAAGTAGCCTTGCGAAGAAAATTCCAAAGGCTAGATTTAAAATCTGGATGCTCAGATTTTCGGAGCCATTCCAAATTGCCGCAAAGAAAGACTGCTTAAACAGTGATGATTCCCGACTCATTCTAATCCACTGATATTAGTCTGGGAAAAAACAATAATGGTTTTCACAAATGCTGTGATAAGTTTGTTTTCAATTCTTTAACCACCTGATCCAGACTAATTTCCTTTAAAATCTTAGATCGATTATCCTTCATTTCAGATTCTGAAAGTGGCGCAAATGCTGAGGCATTACTAGCGACTAAATCTTCCTCAATAGAGAAAACTTTAATTCCTATTCGTTTTAAAAACCAGTAAAGGCTGTTCTTTTTACTTAAATACACTTTCGCTCCCAGGTAAATTAGGTTTAAGACGTTTCCTACGGCCTGTTGACGATAATGATACATAAGCGCGATGCTACAGGATTGCAGTAATCTTTGATAGTCCTTTAAGGCCATGAAATCCAATAGAGGATCAAATTGATCACCTAAGACAGTCTTGCCTTCCTGTGCAATAAGCTTAGCATACTGAAGGTCGCCATAATTTAATGGGCATATCACCTGTCCGATTTCGTCCAGGTTTTGCTTCTTTAAATGATGAAAGGCATCCAGATGATTATTTGAATACGAAGCTGAATTACCTAATAGTATATTCTTGCCATCAACGAATGGAGCATCCCTCTCAATGATAAAATCGGCTGGATAATACGTAAAGGCGATCCTTTTAGCTTCCTTCTTAATTAATTCATATTTACGATACAAATCAACTTCCTCCTGATACAGGATTGAAACATAGTCTGCTTGTTTCAAAATTTTCATCGAAGCCGTTTGATCCCTATTCCTTCCTAAAAAATCATTTACCGCTTCCTTTAAAAAAGGCCAAAACAAAAATTTGAAGAAGGTTTTAGGCGCAAAAGTGCTTTTCTTCACCTTATACAGTCCATATACCTCGATACCATATACAGACCAAACAAAAATCTTATTGCTAATCTCCGGATAGGTTTCGAAGACAGCGCGATGCATAGGACCCAAACCATGGAAAACCAAAACCTTAGACTCACGAATCAAGTCTTCAATTTGCTCCTTTCTGTCCGCCTTAAAACAATTCTTTTGAGATAGGGTAGAAAGGCCATCCTCAAAGGATATATTCTTCAAAGAACTCTTATCCTCTGCTCCTAAAATGAGAAAGTAGTTCTGATCTGGAAAGGCAATTTCATATGACTTCCGAGCAGCATTGATAAACTTTTCGTCGGTTCCTAAATGTAAGATCTTCATCCTACTCACAAGGCCAATTAAAAATGGGTTCCATGGATCCCTTTATACAAGAGCTAAAGGTATCCATGATAAGTGTGAAGTAATTAAAGAATTGTGTCTGAGCTCAATACACTCTCTAGGGATTCAGCCAGGTAGCTAAGTTCATCTTCTTCCATAATATAAAAAGGAAGGCGTACTAGTTTTTCGCCAGCCACATCGGTGTTATGCATTGTTCCGGTACTTCTGCCGGCCTTTGAGCCCATTGGGGAAGTATGTAATGGAACATAGCCTATATAAGCTGACACTTCTTTTTCTCTCAGGGCTTCAAGGAATTTTTCTCTGGAAAGGTTCGCAGGTAATTCAATCCAAAAAGCGTGGTAATTGGTTTCCACATCCTCAGGAACCTGAACGTAGCGAATATTCAGTTTATTCTTCTCCAGGATACTGGTGTATGTATCGAATAACACTTTGCGTTTCTCTTGCAGGTACTCTAAATGCGACAACTGGTCAAATAGCAAAGATGCCAGAAGGTCAGAAATAAGAAAAGAGCTTCCCAGGTCTACCCAAGAATATTTGTTTTTAACGCCCGCCAGCACTAAGCTGCGATCGGTTCCTTTTTCCCATAAAAATTGGGCTCTTCGATCGTATTGCGAATCATTAATGCACAGGGCACCACCCTCGCCACAAGAATAACTCTTGGTGGCATGAAAACTGAAGGTTGCCAAATGACCGATAGAACCGGCATACCTTCCTTTATACTTGGAGTTTACCGCTTGAGCTGCATCTTCGATTACAACCAGATTCTTCTCTTTGGCAAATTCCATGATAGGATCCATATCGCAAACTATACCGGCATAATGAACCACAACAATTGCTTTGGTTCTGTCGGTTACAGCTTCCTGGATACTTTCCAGGCTAATATTCTTATTGGCCTCATTTACATCAACGTAAACCGGAACAAAACCATGGGTAACAAATGCCAAAGCCGTACTACTAAAAGTATAGGATGGGAGAATTACCTCATCCCCTTTTTCGCCATCCAAAAGCAGAGCGCACATTTCCAGTGCATCTGTACAGCTAGTGGTTAACAAACACTTGCCAATACCAAAAGTATCCTCAATTAGTTTTTGAGTTTTTTTAGTGAAGGGACCATCTCCGCCATGGTATCCGGAATCAATAGACTCTCCTATTACTTTCTTTTCATTACCAGTTAATGGTGCTTTAACAAAAGGAATTCTCATGCTTTTAGTTCTTTAGAAATATAAATTACACACTGATAAATTCGATACTTAGTTTTAGTCTAAGTCCTCTACAAGCAGTTTAAACTTCTTCCCTTTATACTCGAACCAACAAGGGTAGCGATCATTATCAGCTACTCTTAACTTATTGAACTCGGCCTCCAGGGATGATTGAATATCAATTCTGTTATCCTCACGAGTAAATTTTCGGTAAAAGGTTTCTTCACCTTCCTGTTTTTGACCCTGAACTGGAAAATTCTGGATATACTTTAATACCAAACGCTTGGTTACTTCAAACTGCTTGGCTTTGATTTGAGCATTTAATTCGGTGCCATCCAAAGGAAAGTATTCCTGATAATAAATATCTCCGGAGTCTACTTTGTCCGCTGCTTCAATCAGGCTCACAGGAATCTCTGTGTTTCCTTCCAATACTTGCCAGGCTACCGGAGACCAACCTTTTCCTTTGGGCAAAGGACTAGGATGTGCCACCACACAACTTTTATAGCGATCCAAAACTTCCCTTTTCAGGATTTTCTCACAGCTTAAGGCGCATAACACATCTCCTCCTTCTGCATCAGAAGAATTAAAAACATGACGCACCTCATGGTCTTTTAAACCTTCCAGGAGCTCTGGAATGTACTCTACAATCCAGCTTTCTTTATTATCTGTTAAGACGTCTATTTTCATAGTGCTTTTGATGCTAGAAACCCATATGAACTTGTTTGAGAATTGAAGCTAATTCTCTGGAATTAAATGGATTTTTGTTTAAAAGACTCAATCAATTTCGCTTGAAGCAGATTTTGCTCATACTCCTCATTTCGCAAATCTGAATCCTTATCCTTCAACATTTTATGAAAGTGCAAGGCAATATTGGTGAAGGCATCATCTTCTGGCAGATCTACCGTTTTAGAACCCTCATTTGTCTCGATAGTCATTTGTGGCACAAAACCTTTACGAGCTGTAAACAATCGATTGGTGAAGAGCTTGCCTTTGGAGCCCCAAACTTCAATTCCACATTGGTAGAAATTATCAAAACCGAAAGAAACCTGAGCCGTAGCGGCGCCATCTTTGGTTTTCAGCATCCCATTTCCGTAGATATCTACCTGACGGTCCTCATCCATCGCTAATTGCGCAGCCACAACTTCAACATCCTTTCCGAGGAATAAAGCGGCGGTTTTTAAAGTATATGCGCCAGCATCGAGCAAGGCTCCGCCCCCTAAACTCTTTTGATACCGGATATTATCAGCATCGGGAAAAGGTGGAAAGCCAAAGGAAGCTCTAAATGAGCGAACTTCACCAATAATCCCATCCTTAAGAGACTCTTGAATGCTTTTCAACTGTTTATGGAAGCGAAACTGAAAGCTTTCCAATACTACTAATTGCTTTTCCTTTGCTAAAGAAATGAGCTCCTTTACTTCGCTCTCTGTGCTTGCCAGGGATTTCTCAACCCAAACATGCAAGCCTTTATTTAATGCCTTACGAATCCATTCATAATGCATTCCAATAGGTAATGGTATATATACGGCATCCAAGGTATCGATATCCAATAATTGATCATAGCCCTCTATAACCGGAATACCATTAATATCCGACTCTCCATCGGCTTTGGATCTGGTTGCAATAGCCACAATTTCGAACTGATCCGAAAGCTCAGCTAAAGTGGGGATAATGGAACGCAGCGCAATATTTGCTTTGCCTAAAACACCAATCTTTATTCTCATACGAATGATAATGCTGCAATCAGGCTACGTGCCTGAATGTTTAAATAATTATTATAGCGTAAGAAGTTATGTAGTTGACCCAAAGTCATCCAGATATAGTTTTCGGGTAATTCTACCGAAATTTCATCACCAGCGATAATCGCCATATTTCGATTTTGTTCCCTGTAAAAACGGCCTCCTTCTTCCGACTGCAGGCAATCAAAAATTACTTGATCCTGAGCCGCATTTAAAACATAATCCAAGAAGGGCAAAGAGCCTTGTTTGGATTCTCGGTAATTACCGGTTAAACATTGTACGGTTGGAGCTAATTCGATGATATCGTGATTACCACATTCCAATTTAGCTTGAACTGCAAAATGTAATATCCCATTAATCTCTTTACAAACAAAGGCACAGAGGCCTTCCTGTGCAGGCTCAACCATAGGCTGACTCCAACTAACAACCTCCCGGTTACCAATTTGTACATCCACAGGTATTACTCTAAAGTATTTGCCATCTGGACGATAAATCATTTCCTGATCAAAAACCCATTGATCCGTTTTAGCCAGATCAACCTTAGATACTTTTAGACTATACATACTCTTAAAGTGAGTAATAAAGGATATTACCTCATCTATTGGATGTAAGCTATTTTCATCGGTTAAGGCTGAACGCAAGATTTTACTGGAAACCTCCCCGTCGCTATTATCTAAAAAGGTGTAAAAATCTATAGACTCCTGGTTCACCGTACCAAATGGAATACCACTTATTACAGTTCGGGTATCCATATTCACCAAATTATCATAACGCATCAAGGTCTTTAATTGCGCCAAGGTGACCCATTGGAAGTTATCGTAAACTTCAATTTCTTCCTCTACCTTGATAATAATATTTCGATTGCGTTTTCGTAAAAAGCGTGCACCCTGTTCACTTTGTAATTGATCTAGTAATACCTGATTTGGACTGGCATTTCTGAAATAGTCCAGGTATAAGGGTTGACGTCCTTTATGAACCTGAGTATAATTACTGCGTGTAGCTTGTAAGGTGGGAGAAAGTTGTACGTAATTAACATTGCCTGGCTCAATTTTGGCTTGTACCAGGAAGTGTAAAATCCCATTGAACTCTTTCGTGATGAACCCTAAATAGCCCACTTCCGGCTGATTGATGATCGGTTGTTCCCAATAAGGAACTTTTCCCCAATCCGTCTCCACAGCAATACCATCAATAGAGAAAAACTTACCTGAATTATGGGCTATTCTGCCACTATCTTTATCGTAAGACCACTGCTGTAATTTATCGAAGCGGCTTTTGGTAATTTGAACATTGACCGCTTCATTTTGCTCGGCCACCCACTCAATCATTTGAGGAATGGTTTTAAAGCTCCCTTCCAGTGAGAATGCACTCTTTAAAAACAGCTGTGTCTTTTTCATAGGATCTAAATGCTTTTTATTTTCCTGCCGGAAATCTCAGTCTACTTTGTTAAAAGCTTATTCAAGTATTCACCATAAGAGCTCTTTCCCTGTTGGGTCACGTGCATTTGAAGAGTTGGCTTATCGATATTACCCATTCGATATGCGATCTCCTCAAGGCAAGCAATCTTCAGGCTGGTTCGTTTCTCAACCGCCTTAACGAATTCTGTAGCCTCACTCATACTTTCATGGGTACCAGTATCCAGCCAGGCATAACCACGACTCAACTTTTGAAGTTTCAAATTTTGAGCTTGCAAATAGTTTTGATTTACGGTAGTAATCTCCAATTCCCCTCTGGAGGAAGGTTTTACCTGCTTTGCAATTTCCACAACAGAATTTGGGTAATAATAGAGGCCTACAACCGCATAATTTGATTTGGGATCAAGTGGTTTTTCCTCTATGCTCAATACATTGCCGGTTTCGTCAAAATCCGCAACGCCATAGCGCTCAGGATCTTCCACATAGTAGCCAAATACCACCGCTTTTTGCTCTTCCCTTACTGTATTTACAGCATCAGCTAAAAGCTTTTGCAAACCGGCTCCATAGAAGATATTGTCTCCCAGTACTAAACACACATCATCATCGCCGATGAAATCTTCGCCAATAATAAATGCTTGCGCAAGGCCATCCGGAGAAGGTTGCTCGGCATAACTAAGCTTAATTCCAAAACCACTTCCATCCCCTAATAGTCTTTCAAAACCCGGTAAATCATGCGGCGTTGAAATAATTAGAATTTCGGTAATACCCGATAGCATCAATACCGACAATGGGTAATAGATCATGGGCTTATCGTAAACAGGTAAAAGCTGCTTGCTAACGGCCTTGGTTAAAGGATACAATCGAGTACCGGATCCACCGGCTAATATGATTCCTTTCATAAAGCTTAATCTTTTTTAGTGCTATACCAATCGAAAACTTCCTTCAAGCCTTTTTCAAAGCGAACTTTGGGCGAATATCCCAGAAGTTCCTCAGCTTTACTAATATTGGCTTTGCTATGTCTAACGTCCCCAGGTCTTTCCGGTCCATGGGTAACTTTAACTTTCTTCCCTGCGATTCCTTCCAGCATGCTCACCATTTCATTCAAGGAAATTTGGTCACCGCAAGCTCCATTATACACCTGATTAAGTGCCTTTGGATTATCGGTAAACAGACCCAAATCATTCAACAGTACCGCATTATCCACAAAAGTGAAATCACGGCTGGTCTCACCATCACCATTGATGGTAATCTCACCATCCTCTAAAAAGGCCTTACAGAAAATTGGAATAACCGCTGCATAGGGATTATCCGGATTCTGTTTAGGACCAAATATGTTAAAGTAGCGAAATCCAATCCAGTCCAGACCATAGGTTTTGCCAAAGACATCGGCAAACTGCTCTACAGAGTATTTAGTTACGGCATAAGGACTCAAAGGATTGCCAATACGATCTTCTACTTTAGGCAGACCGGGATGATCGCCATAAGTACTGGAACTACAGGCCAGTATAACCCTATCCACACCTTGTTTTACAGCGGCATGCAAAACATTTACCGTTCCGAGAATATTCACCTCAGTGCTTCGCATAGGATTTTCGATACTCCTTGGCACTGATCCCAAAGCAGCCTGATGACTGATTTTATCAATACCCTCGCAAGCCTTTAAGCAAGTCTCGTAATTGGTGATATCACCATTAATAAACTCAAATTTGCTGTGCCCTTCGAATCCTTTGATGTTTTCGTAGTAGCCATTACTCAAATCATCCAGAATGCGCACTAATGCCACACGTTCATCATTGAGAAAGTGCTCTACCAAATTGGAGCCGATAAATCCGGCACCGCCGGTAATAAGAAGATTGATTGGTTTATTCGCTTCGCTCATGCTATTGTAATTGAAGGCTTCGATTTTAATTCTCGGAGCACCTTAATTAATTTACAATTCGATTTTTCCGAATTTGAATAGATTAGGACAGGAGTACTGAAAAGATCTCAGACTTCTACCTAAGAAAAGACCCAGAACGATTTGAGAGGAATGATTACTCATGTCTTCTCAAATTAGATAGGGTCTTCATTTTAATTCAACATCACCCAATGGTGAGTTTATTTATAAGAATAGCTCTTAGTCGATTACAAACGGCCATCCACCAATTCCTTTGGCAGAATGCTTTTCACATCGTACAGAACGCCTCCGTCTCGGGCAAGAGATTTTAAATCCATCTCCAAGAACTCATTATGCGCTACGGCTAATACCACTGCATCATAATTTGATTCCAGATTATCCACTGCACGCAAACCGTATTCGTGCCAAACCTCTTCTTTATCCGCCCATGGATCATAAACATCCACACTCAGGTCATAAGAACGAAGCTCTTTGTAAATATCGATCGCTCGGGTATTTCGGATATCAGGGCAATTCTCTTTGAAGGTAATACCCAACATCAGGATTTTAGAACCTAATACCTTGAGATCCTTCTTCACCATTAGCTTCACCACCTGAGTTGCTACATACTGCCCCATGGAATCGTTCAAACGGCGACCGGCAAGGATAATTTCTGGATGATAGCCAACTTCCTGAGCTTTTTGAGCCAAATAATAAGGATCCACTCCGATACAGTGCCCCCCAACCAAACCTGGCTTGAAGGGTAAGAAATTCCACTTGGTACCTGCTGCTTCCAATACTTCCTGGGTATCAATACCCATCAAATTGAAAATTTTGGCAAGCTCATTAACAAAAGCGATATTAATATCACGTTGGGAATTCTCAATCACCTTTGCTGCTTCAGCCACTTTTAAGGACGAAGCTTTGAATGTCCCAGCCGTAATTACAGAGCGATATAACTCATCAACATACTCAGCCACCTCAGGAGTTGATCCTGAAGTAACTTTTAAAATTTTGGTAACCGTATGTAATTTATCACCCGGGTTAATACGTTCGGGAGAATAGCCTACAAAGAAATCTTCATTGAACTTCAAACCTGAGGCTTTCTCCAAAATAGGAACACAATGTTCTTCAGTTACCCCTGGATATACGGTAGATTCATAAATAACCACATCGCCTTTGCCTAAGACGCGACCAACAGTTTCGCTAGACTTGGTAAGGGGGGTTAAAACAGGACGATTATGTTCATCCGTAGGAGTAGGAACCGTTACGATGTAGATATTACATTCGCTGATGTCGGTAACTGCATCACTGCAATACAATCCCTTACCATTGATTTTAAGCTCCATGGGATTGGGCAATACAACAGATTGCAATTCTTCATCACTAACCTCCAGGGTACGATCCGTCCCTTTGGAAAGTTCTTCTACCCTTGCCTTGTTGATGTCAAAACCAACTGTAGGGAATTTCTTGGCAAATTCCACTGCCAAAGGAAGGCCTACGTAGCCTAATCCTATTAAAGCAATTTTTGAATCTTTCAGATCCTTCATCATATTAGCATTTAACTCTCCCAGATCAACAAATGACTCTGTCGATCCAGTAATTTTTCAATTTCTACTCGTGATTTAAAATGTACATAGCGGATCTTCCGCTCGATTTCCTTTTCTGCTTTCTCCAGTAAAATCAAGAGGTAATCCATATTTAGCTCTGATCCTAAAACAAAAAGGTCGATGATACCACTATCCCGACCTTCCGCATAATCCCCCACTAAATATACTGCTTCAACCTTACCTAAACGCTCCGTAATGTTGTCTACAATTTTATCTAAGCCAACATACTTCATTACCAAACCATGCAAGTTTTCAAATAAAGGATGCTTAGGATTGGCCCGGTAGACTTTCTTATTACCCTCTGATTCTGATGAAAGCATTCCGGCTTCCTCGAATTTATTGAGCTCTAAGCGGATGGCATTAGTACTTTCCCCAAACTCATGCTCTAAGCTCCTTAAATAACCCTTTGATTGAGCATTCAAAAAGAACTTCAACAGCAGTTTAATACGAGTACGAGAAGAAATGAGCGTTTCGAGCATATTTTAAATACAGCTTCGCCTGGTGAGTCCCACAGAATGTGTCTCACTTGTTAAATTGAGTAGAATTACTACTCAAGAAGCAAATATATACAGTACTCGGAAATTAATGTTGAGTTTAAAATTAATTTTTTGTTACGTATAAAAAAAGGAGCGCAAGGCGCTCCTTTTCAATATCTTAATAAGATACAGTTCTTAGTTTTCTTTACTCTTAGCTTGAACTGCTTTCGCCCCTACTAAGGCTCCGGCCGCTGCTAAAATTGCCAATCCAGGAATCGGAGTAGGTGTACCACCCGGATTAGGGTCTGCGGGTTGTGCATTAAGGGCAAAAGCTCCCAGCACAAAAAAGGCAATAATTACAATTCTCTTTTTCATCTCCAAAATTCTTTACTTGATCAGTTTTTGAGTAAACACGGGGCTTTTCTTAGACTCCACTTTAAGGATATACACGCCCGCACTTAAGGCTGTAGTAAGGACTTCTTGTTCCTGAACTTCATCAAAATGACCTTGCCACACTAATTGACCGGCCTGATTAAATAGATACATATCTACTTGTGGAAGCGTTTGACCGCAAACAACCTTGAAACCATTCTCAGTATTGTAAGCATAATTGTTACTTAAGGCTTGCTCTTTTACACTTACACCCGTTTGATTAATGTGGATCACAAATCGATCTGCTAAATTCCCAGGCAGGTGCATAAATTGGTAGTTACTGGTTTTTAAATCAACGCGAGTGCCGGTTAATTTGTCTTCTAACTCCACCAACCAAGAAGCAGGTAAACGCAGGTCATTAATGCTGATAGTGTAGGACTGCTCTAATCCCGATTTAAAGGATAAGTCTACTGATTTGCTGCTAAAAGATTCATTCAACTTATTTGCAAAGAATTGATCTCCATTTGCAGAAGTGGTATACAAGCTGGGGTATAAAGTGGTATTCATGCGTTTCACCGCATCCAGACCTTTATCCCATGAATCCGTATACTGGCTACTGAAAGCCAAAAGGGTTTCATCACTAATACCATCAGCAGAAGCCACCTTCAATTTCAGCACTTGAGCCGTACTGCTGGTTTTACTTTGGGATGGACTTTGAGATAAAATACGATCCGCATTATCCAGAGCCAGGTTAATGCTTCCGCTTCCTGTGTTCTGCACAAAGAAAGCTTGCATTGGCGCGATGTATTGAGACCCTGAATTTAATGGGCTATCCGTATTGGCATCGTATCCTATCCACTGACTACCATTATAGATATAATAGGTAGAAGTTAAGTTGCTGCTATTGGCATCATGGTAGGTATTCCAATCAATCGCAGATGGATACGGATTGGGAACTAAGTTCCAACCACTATTGCTATTGTCTAAGGCTATATTAATGGCGCCGTCGTTTAAAGCAGTTCCACTGGCAGTTAAGGTAATGGGCAAGGTGCCGAAATAAGTACCGTCGCCTAAATACAGTCCAAAGCCATTATCAGTGGTAGAGAAGGAGGTGTTTGGTACGGCAGTCCAGGTTCCTTCCCCATTATTAGCGGTGCTTGGATCATAATAATAGATATTCACTTGATTGCTGGTACCTCCAGTACTGGTAATAATACTACCATCACTCACCGACCAACCTGAAACGGTTCCGCTGGAAATTGGAGAAGCGGCGTAAAACCATCGTCCGCTCCCTGTAAAAGTGCGCTCAACATTAATGGTATTTCCACCAGAAACAGTTCCTATAATTTGACCATAATTTCCACTATTGTCAGAATCTAAGGTGGTAGTTCCACTTACTGTTAAGGTATTACTGTTCGTATTTAGGGTGGCGGAAGCATTCACTGTAAGGTCATTATTTACAGTTACATTTTGTGCCATTCCTACTGTAGCAGAGGTATTGCTAACGACCATATAATCAAAAGTGACCGGATCGCTTGTACCACCCACACTTTGAGCGGCAGTACCATCAAAAAATACCGCGCGGCTATTATTGGTTAAGGTTCCTCCGTTGAGATTGAAATCACCTGCAACATTTAAATCACCACCAGAAGTACTGGATAAGCTTAAAGTTCCTGAACTCCCAATAGTAACATCACCAGCTACATCGATCACATCTGATGAAGTTCCATAATCGATGGTACCATCATTTACAATAAAGTCGTTTGCAATGGTCCAGGCACCGGAGGCCGCTCTGGTAATTGACCGACCGGTACTATTCATGGTGAAGTCATAAACTGATATCGAACCAAAACCGGTAGCATCAGCAGTACCTACAAAGCAATAAGACTCTTGAGAAAAGGGTGTGGTTGAAGATCCATCCGCGGTATTGCTCACATTATAATAACGAACATAGTCAGCACTTATACCTGATGGATTATTGGAGGGAATACGAGCGAAGGTTCCACCTCCACCACCGGAGTAGGACATAAAACCAACGAAATTAAATGCAGAAGGACGACCCGATCCGGTGATAGCCGACCAAGGAATCGCAAATTCACCCACATCGTTGGCATCACTAAAGCTTTTAGTCAATGAACCAGTAGTAGAGGCTCCCCAGCTTCCAGCGCCATCATCCGTTTTGTAATCATCATAGCTATCCTTGATGAAAGCAAAAAAGTCGGCTCGAAATGGGAAATTAGGAGTAACTCCATCATAACCCGTTCCGCTGGCAGTACCATTGGAGTTGGATCCAGAGTTAATAGGACTCAAATTATCCACATCAATGTAAATCACAATGGCATCCCCGAAATTGGTATGCCCGGAAACACCGATGTATAAATTGCTATCATCCCAGGTAAGGTTCCACACCCGCGAATCCACGGTAAGGCTATGGGAACTACCATATTCACTGGCCCCAATGGTGCCATCAATTGTTGGTGTGGTAAATTGCCCGAATGAGGAGGAGGCGCCAAGTAGCATTGAGACCAGTAGCCCCAAAGTAAATTTGGCCTTAAAGTACTTTTGTACCATTCTAAGACATTTTTTATTAGTAGAAAAACAAATCAATCATCCGACTAATTTGCAGGCATTAACATTTTATTCCACCAAAAATATTAAAAGGGATGAAAGATTTAAAGAATAAAGTGTAGAAATTACACTTTAGCGATTTTTTTGAATGGTTCTAAGACCAAAATTCGCTATTCAATGACCCGATTTTAAGCTAAAAAGTTCAAGCTAGTTCTGCTTTTAAACTCATATCCAAGCCAGAGACACTATGGGTTAAAGCTCCCATGGAAATAAAATCAACTCCGGTCTCAGCATAAGCAACCAAGCTTTTCCCGGTAATCCCTCCTGAAGATTCTGTCTCAATTGCAGAGGCCACAAGTTCTACAGCGCGATAAGTATCCTCTACAGTGAAATTATCGAACATCACCCGGAGAACCCCCTCCGATTCAAGTACTTGATCCAATTCTTTAAAATCACGAACCTCAACCTCAATGGGGATATCCAACTCATTTTGTGCTTTGTAATCCAATGCTTTTTGAATTGCCTGCGGCACTCCACCAGCAAAGTCGATATGATTATCCTTAAGCATAATCATATCGAATAAGCCAAAACGATGATTATAACCACCACCCCAGCGCACTGCCTCTTTTTCAAAAACACGTAAATGCGGGGTAGTCTTGCGCGTGTCTAATAAACGAGCATGGGTATGGGATATCGTATCTACCAGGGCTCTGGTTTTTGTTGCTATCCCACTCATACGCTGCATCAGGTTTAAAGCTAAGCGCTCTCCTTGCAGCAAACTGTGCGCCGGTCCCTCGAGGTGAAAGGCCAAATCTCCTGGCTCAATACGACTGCCATCTTGGATGAGTACATCCATTTTTATTTGAGGGTCCACCAGTTTAAAAACCTCACGAGCCACCGATACACCTGCCAAAATACCTTGCTCCTTCACAATTAATTTCATCCGCCCCTGCATACCTTGCGGGAAGGCACAATTGGAGCTATGATCGCCATCACCAATATCTTCTGCCAGAGCGGCCTTAATCAATGAATGGTATTTTTCGGTACTCATGATTTTAAACTTAGGTGAAGGCAAAATTCGAAAATTGCAAAGACTCCTTATCCTTTATTTGATAATAAAAACTGAACAGAACCCGGCATGTTTGATTTCCGTTAAATCTTAATCAACTTTTAAAGCTCTCCATAAATTTTTGCGGCTGCTTCGAGGCAATTTCTAATTTTATACCATGAATCAATCGCATTCAGAAATCTTACATATCCTTCCCGGTGGTGGTTTTTCATCAGAGGTCAAGGCCTTAGCCAAAAGCTTGGGATACAGCCGATTTGAGTTTTATGACGATGGTATTCACTCCCTTAAAAACACAGCTGAAATACCAGCACAAGCAGTGGCAGTCATTGCTGCTGGTTCCTCACAATTGCGCTATAAAATTTTGAATGCCTTGCCAAGCAGCCTGCAATTCCCCAGCCTCATACATCAGTCGGCTCTAATCATGGATCCGGATTCGACTCAGATTGGCAAAGGAACTTTAATTGCGGCGGCCTCCGTTTGCACCACGAATATTCGCATCGGAAACTTTGTTGTGATAAACCTGCACTGCAGCATTGGACATGGATGTACAATTGAAGACTTTGCATCGCTAATGCCCGGAGTTCGACTGAGTGGTGAGGTTACCATTAAGGGGGGGGCCTACTTAGGCTCAAATGCAGTGGTACTTCCCAATTTAACAATTGGTGAAAATGCGACCGTAGGCGCAGGTGCAGTGGTCACTAAAGATGTTCCGGCCAACACAACTGTGGTTGGAGTACCAGCAAAACAAATACCGTCTGCAAGAGGGATTATTTAGCTTCGGATAAAAGCGCTAAAAGTTGCTGCTTTCTCAGATCAGCCGCATATCGATCTCGAATCAAAGACCTGGCTTCTTTGCGACGCCTTTCAATATCTGTGCTTTCCAAAGCAGTTTTCACCTGTTCCTTTAGGTTTGAAAGAAGAGCTCTCTCCACCACAAAACCACTTTCAGCTACTATTTCCGGTAGGATATTTACCGATGACACAATCGGCACACATCCACAAAGCATGGCCTCACAGAGGGAAAGGCCAAATCCTTCGAAACGAGATAATTGAAAATGAAAGCTGGATTGATAAAACTCTGCCTTTAATTCAGCTTGACTTAACCTGCCTAGGTATTTAACCCTGCCCATTCTCCATTCAAGATTCTTTGGACCTTCGGTGCCGATAACCACAAATTCACAGTTCGGGAATTCAAGGGTTAACTGCTCTATCAAATCGCCGCCTTTTAGGAGAAATTGAGAATCATTAAAAACCGCGGTAAATCGATTAGGATTGCGATGATAATCCTGGTCAGACTCCCATTTGCTAAAGTCCAGTCCATTCGCAATAACGCGAATAGGAGTCTTTAAATTCGGGTAAAAATGGTTCAAGCCTTGCAACTGATCAAACTCATTATAGTTATTCTCAGCATAGATTAGGGAATTGCTAACCGGCAAAAGACAAGTTGCCTTGCGGTAGGAAATCCCACAAATCCGTCGAATCCATTTCTTTCGCAGACTCCCATATTTATAGTGTGGTAAACTTGCCGCGTCTGTTCCATGCAGCACGATATAAACCGGGATGTTCAACAATGCTCCTAAATAAGCGGGCACCATGGACCAAAAGCCTCCAAACTCGATAAAAATGAAGCGGGTTTTCCTGGCTCGACTTAAAACCAGAAAAAATTGCTCCAGCCACCGCCAAGGAATTAAAGCTTTTACCTTCCAGTTACGAACACTCTGCCTTACCGAATAAACCGATTGTAAGGTTTCGAGATCACTGCGAATAAAAGCATTGTGAAATGGAGCTATAAATAAAACCTCTTTTCGAGTGGCCATGATGGTTTTTCTAAAAAACTGTGGCTAAAGTAAAATATCGAAGGCATTAGCTCTTTAATGCTTTGAGCAATTTTTAGCGCTACGGTGCTTTGCCCTTCAGAACTATTAAAAACCTAATTTTGAAGCAGCGCTATTTAGATCAGATTCTGATTTGCAGACACTATGGGTAAAGTTGCAAAACAATCATTTTTCAATTCTATCAATTCATACCTGGGGGTTGTTCTTGGAGCTTTTAATACGATGTTCTTTTTCCCTCGGGTTTTCATCGATGAACCGGAGTTTGTTGGCGAAATCACCACTCTCTTAGCTGCTGCAACCGTTATATCCACATTTGCTCATTTAGGTTTCCCGGTTTCTCTGGTCACCTTTTTCCCTCGTCTCAATAAAGAGCAACAGCAAAGTTATTGGAGCCTCGCTTTATTTGCATGTCTCGGAGCCAGCCTAATTATGCTGCTTGCAGGTTTTGGGCTTTATCAATATAACTCCTACTTACTAGGCCCCATCGGCTATGTACTCCTTCTGAGTATAAGTATGTTGTTTTTCGAACTCTTTGCCGCTTTAAGTCAATTCTCTAATAAGGTCGTATTCCCACAATTCATCAAAAACACCTTTCGGAGAATCATCATATTAGTTGCCTTGATTGTTGCGGCCCTCAATGAGCAAAATCAAGAACTGTTTTACCTCATACTTAGCGCTGGTTATCTCATTCAATTACTGGCCGTTATCATCTATAGCATTCCACAATTACCCGGTTTTAATTTCAATTGGGGGAATTTAAACCTCAAAGAAATTTTAGGTTATGGTCTCTTGATCATGCTGGCCTCTGGATCCATGCTACTGGTGAGTCGCCTTGATATATTAATGATTCGAAGTTTCCTGGGAAAAGCACCAGTAGCCTTTTACAATATTGCCTTCTTTACGGGCACTATAGTTTCGATTCCCCCCAAGGCATTAATGGTAAGTATACGTCCCTATTTATCCAAGGCATGGGCCCGAGATGACATGAGCGAAGTATCGCAATTGTATCGAAAATCCGCTCTTACTCAATTGGCTATTTCTGGTTTTATCTTCTTGCTGATTTGGGTAAATCTGGACCTCACCCTACTAATCATCCCCGAAAGTTTTCAGTTTGAAGCTTTTGCCGCAGTTGTACTCTGTATTGGTATTAGTGAAATGGTAAACAGCGCTACCGGTTCTAATGGCTTAATCTTAAGTATTTCCAATCGACAGGCTTATAATTTTTACACCGGTCTTTTCCTCATCGTAGTAACCTTAGTTGGAAACCTGGCCCTAATCCCCAGCATGGGCCTTTTGGGAGCAGCATTAGGAAGTTTAATTGCCTTGTCCAGTTACAATATAATCAAGCTAATATTGGTGCATCGCTTTTTCAATTTAGTTCCCTACAGCAATTCATTCTGGAAATTATTGACGGTAATTGGTCTCAGCATTGTGGGGCTAAGCCTCTTAAAGATGCTTGATTTGCCCTTATTAGGATACCTGGCTATAGGAAACCTAAGTATTCTCATTCTGTTTGTACTACTCTTTAAATTCACAGACACCCTTAACGACTTCAAGCAAATACGTCTACCGGGAATTAATACCAAGTCTAAAAATTGATTTTGCCCTTAATAAATAAAGGCGCAGTAATTTTGCCTTATGTGGAATTGGCTTAAAGAACAGTGGCATTGGCTAAGCAAAAAGGTAGCGCGCTACACCAAACGCATTACTCTGCCCTTATTTGATGGGCTGAGTTTATACGATGTGTCCATTTTCTTTTTCAGAGGTATTATTAAAGGAAGTGTAACCAGCAGAGCAGGATCGATTGCTTATTCCTTTTTTTTGGCTCTCTTTCCAGGAATCATTTTCTTTTTCACCTTGATTCCCTTTTTCCCCGTCGATTCCCTCGAAACCGAAGTTTTTAAGGTCTTTCAACGCATTTTACCCCCCGACACCTTCGATGCGGTGCAAAGCACGATTGCAGATGTATTGAATCACAAGCGGGGAGGATTATTATCAGTCGGTTTTTTCCTGGCAATGTTATTCTCCACCAATGGCATTAATGCGATTATCTCCAATTTCAATCAGACCATTCACAAGATTGAGGAACGCTCGCTTTGGCAACAGCTGCTGGTTAGCCTTGGACTTACGGTAGTAATCACAATTAATTTCCTGGTCGGTATCATTGTGATCATCTTTAGCTCGGATATTTTAAATGGATTTTTGGATTTCTTCGGCCTCGAAGCCATTTCCTCCTTTGCTGTAGAATTGGTCCGATATCTTTTATTGGTATTCCTGATTTTAATTGGCATCGTACTTATCTACAATTTTGCGCCCTCCGGGAAACGAAAATGGCGCTTCTTTTCTCCAGGCGCAATCCTGGCTACGGTACTCATCCTGGTAACCTCTTACCTCTTTAGTTTTTACGTAGCCAATTTCAATCAATACAATACCCTGTACGGATCTATAGGTACCCTAATGGTAATCATGTTATGGATATATGTTAATGCCCTGGTTTTGATTATTGGATTCGAACTAAATGCCAGTATTGCCAGTTTAAAATTGGAGCGTTTTGAAGAGGAACAAAATGAACTCCTAAAAGAGACCAAAAAAGCTTGAAATTTTTTCAGTAAAGTCTTTTTTTGATTTCAGATTTTCCATTTATATTTGCAGCCCGAAAAACGAATGGACCTCGGCGAGAAGCCGACCTAAATAAAGAGATATGAAACGTACTTATCAACCTTCAAACCGTAAGAGAAGAAACAAGCACGGTTTCCGTGAGAGAATGTCTAGTGCGAATGGTCGTAAGGTTTTGGCCTCTCGCCGCGCGAAAGGTCGCAAGAAATTATCCGTATCCAGCGAAGGAAATTACAAAGGCTAAGATGTCTTTGTATTCATAATATATTTATTAAGGTGTTGCCAGGCAGCACCTTTTTTTTTGCCTGCTCGATTATAGCTTCGTAGATTAAACACCAAATTCAGATCATGCCAAAGGATACTTCAATTAAACATGTATTGATTATTGGAAGCGGCCCCATCGTTATTGGACAGGCCTGCGAATTCGACTACTCCGGTTCACAAGCGGCCCGGTCATTGCGAGAAGAAGGAATAGAAGTGTCCTTGATAAACAGCAATCCGGCTACTATTATGACTGATAAAGTAGTTGCCGACCATGTTTATTTACTCCCCCTCGAAGTAGCTTCCTTGGAGAAAATTCTTCAAGAGCAAAATATTGATGCCGTACTTCCTACCATGGGAGGGCAAACTGCACTTAACCTCTGTATCGAAGCCGATAAAGACGGGCTTTGGGAAGAGCATAATGTGCGCATTATCGGGGTAGACATTGATGCCATTAATATTACCGAAGACCGTGAAGAGTTTCGGAAATTAATGACCGAAATTGGGGTTGGAATGGCTCCGGCCAAAACTGCGACCTCTTACCTTAAGGGTAAAGAAATTGCTCAAGAATTTGGCTTCCCTCTTTGTATTCGTGCATCTTACACCCTCGGTGGGTCTGGTGCGACCTTCGTTTTCAATAAGGATGAATTTGAAGAATCACTGAGCCGTGGATTGGAAATCTCTCCTATCCATGAGGTGATGATTGATAAGGCCCTTTTAGGTTGGAAGGAATTCGAATTGGAATTGCTGCGCGACTCTAATGATAATGTAATCATCATCTGTTCGATTGAGAACATGGACCCTATGGGTATCCATACCGGTGATTCCATTACCGTTGCACCGGCGATGACCCTTTCCGATACGACCTATCAACGGATGCGTGATATGGCGATTCATATGATGCGCTCAATTGGAAACTTTGCCGGTGGATGTAATGTGCAGTTCGCGGTAAGCCCGGATGAAAAAGAAGACATTGTTGCGATTGAGATCAACCCACGTGTTTCTCGATCCTCGGCCTTGGCCTCAAAAGCAACCGGTTATCCGATTGCTAAGATTGCCGCCAAATTGGCGATTGGTTATCACTTAACTGAATTGGATAACCAAATCACCAAAACCACCTCTGCCTACTTCGAGCCTACTCTCGACTATGTTATTGTAAAAATCCCACGCTGGAACTTTGACAAATTCGAAGGTGCAGATCGTCGTCTGGGCTTACAAATGAAGTCAGTTGGTGAAGTTATGGGAATTGGTCGTTCCTTCCAGGAAGCCTTGCATAAGGCTGCACAATCTTTGGAGATTAAGCGTAATGGCTTGGGAGCCGACGGTAAAGGGGAAACCGATCAAAACAAGGTTCTCGAAGCCCTGGAAAAAGCTTCCTGGAATCGCGTATTTATGATTTATGATGCGATGCAATTGGGTATTCCCTTGCGTCGTATTCACGATATCACCAAGATAGACATGTGGTTCCTGCGCCAGATTTATGATCTGGTTCAATTGCAGGCCGAAATTGAAAACCACAGTTTAAACAATATTCCACGTGAGCTCTTGCTGGAAGCAAAGACCAAAGGTTTTGCGGATCGTCAGATTGCCCACATGATTGGCGTATTGGAAAGTGAAGTTCATCAAAAGCGTCAAGACCTCAACATTAAGCGAGTTTGGAAATTAGTAGATACCTGTGCTGCGGAATTCCCTGCACAAACACCTTACTACTACTCCACTTTCGAATACGACTACCAAACTGCGGATGGCGAATTAGGCGTTGAAAACGAATCTAAAGCCAGCGATCGCCGCAAGATTATTGTGCTTGGTTCCGGTCCAAACCGTATTGGTCAGGGTATTGAATTTGATTACAGCTGTGTTCACGGTGTGCTTGCCGCTAAAGAATGCGACTATGAAACCATCATGATTAACTGTAATCCTGAAACGGTTTCCACCGACTTCGACACGGCAGATAAGCTCTATTTCGAGCCTGTTTTCTGGGAACATATTTACGATATCATCCTGCACGAAAAGCCAGATGGTGTTATCGTTCAATTGGGAGGACAAACGGCTCTTAAGCTCGCTGAAAAACTAGATCGCTTCGGAATTCCTATTGCCGGAACCAGCTACCAAAGTTTAGACTTAGCCGAAGATCGAGGTCGATTCTCTGAATTGCTTCGTGATAATGATATTCCTTATCCACGCTTTGGTGTAATTACTAATGCTGAGGAAGCCCGTGAATTAGCCGATCAGCTTGGATTCCCAATTTTAGTGCGCCCAAGTTATGTATTGGGTGGCCAGGGGATGAAGATTGTGATTAATCAGGATGAACTGGAGCACCACGTGGTAGATCTGTTCAAAGCATTTCCAGGTAACCGAGTATTACTCGATCACTATTTAGAAGGTGCCATTGAAGCAGAGGCCGATGCGATTTGCGATGGTGAAGACGTGTATATCATGGGAATCATGGAACATGTGGAGCCTTGTGGAATCCATTCCGGCGACAGTAATGCTACCTTGCCTCCCTTCAATTTAGGCGATTTAATTATCCAACAAATTGAAGACCACACACGCAAAATTGCCCTGGCTTTAAACACCGTAGGTTTGATCAATATCCAGTTCGCAGTTAAAGATGATAAGGTTTATATCATCGAGGCGAACCCCCGTGCTTCTCGTACGGTTCCTTTCATCGCGAAAGCTTACGATGAGCCATATGTAAACTTTGCTACCAAGGTTATGTTGGGTGAGAAAAAGATTAAGGACTTTAAGTTTGAACCCAAACGTAAGGGCTGGGCAATCAAACAACCAGTGTTCTCGTTTAACAAGTTCCCCAATGTAAACAAGAACTTAGGCCCGGAAATGAAGTCAACCGGTGAGAAAATTTACTTCATCGATAACCTTCGTGATCCGGTATTCAAGAAAATTTACGCTGAACGAAACCTCTATTTAAGTAAGTAGTGTTCTTATTCCGACTCTTATTTGTAGTTGTATTTATTTACCTGATATCCTTTGTGCTAAGGAACTTCTTTGTGCGTCCTTATCGCCAGGGATATCAGGAAAGAGATCAGTCAAACCGTACCAAACGAGCCCGTGAAAACGAAGGCCGTACCAGTCTAAACACCAATGGACAGGGCCGTACTCACGATAATCATCAAATAGGTGAATACGTAGATTACGAAGAGGTAGATGATGACGATAAAGCCTGATGAAAGTTGCTACGGTAGTAGGTGCTAGACCCCAGTTCATTAAAGCTGCTCCCTTGAGCAGAGCTCTGAAGGCAGCCCAAATTGAGGAGTTTTTCATTCACACAGGGCAGCATCATGATGCTAATATGAGCGGGAGCTTTTTCGCTGAATTGGAATTATCTGAACCACGCTACCACCTTTCTATTAATAACCTCCCCCATGGCGCCATGACCGGGAGAATGCTCGAACAAATTGAGAGTATTCTGTTGGATGAACAGCCCGATATGGTGGTGGTATTTGGCGATACCAACAGTACTTTGGCCGGAGCCTTAGCCGCTAAAAAAGCCGGTATTCCGGTAGCTCACGTCGAAGCTGGAATGCGCAGCGGCTTGGATTTTCAGCCGGAGGAAATCAATCGCATCTTAACGGATCACCTGAGCAGCTTACTACTAACTTCCAATGAAGGGGCTAAAGATCACCTCTTAAAAGAGGGGATTTCCGAAACCAAGATTGTGGTGAGTGGCGACCTAAGTCTCGATCTTTTTAATTGGCAAAAAAAGCATAGAGGATTACCCTCAGGACTTGAGCTTCCCTCCCATTTTGCATTGCTTACCCTCCATAGGCAGGAAAATGTAGATGAGCCCACTCGTTTAAAAGCTTGGATAGAGGCATTAGATAAAATAGCGAGCCATATTCCCTTGCTCTGTCCAATTCATCCGCGTACTCAAGCTCGTTTAAATCAATTGGGATTAAGCATACCCGCACAACTGATTCCCCCTTGCGGTCATGCTGAGATCTTAGCCCTAACCGAGGCTTCAAGTATAGTACTTACAGACAGTGGTGGTTTACAAAAGGAAGCTTACTTTTCTCAGCGTCCATGCTTAACGCTGAGAGAAGCTACAGAATGGACAGAATTGGTAGAGGGGGGTAGCAATATGCTCTGCGAGCCGGAAAACCTGGAATCCAATTACCTGGAACTACAATCACGAAACTTAAAATTCCCTCCTTTATACGGGAATGGGGATGCGGCAGGAACAATAGCCTCTGCCATTTCTGATTTCCTTAATTCTTAGATTAAAATCCTCTTTTTTCGCCTAAAAACAGCTTGTTTCAAGTCATGGCTGGCCTTTGCTTTTAGCTATATTTGACCAACAATTTTTTAGCATGTTTAAAGAAATTCGCATTCACCTGATTGCTATCGCCATATTCTTTGGTGTTACAGCTATTTTCAATGCTCCAGTATTTTCTGGAAAAACCGTTCAGCAAAACGATATTAAACAATACCAAGGCTCAGCTTCGGAGGTAAGCAAATATAGGGAAAACGAAGACCGGCAGATACTTTGGACGAATGTGATGTTCTCGGGCATGCCCGCCTATATGATTTCTGCTGTCTATGGCGGCGAGGTCCTCAAATCAATTCCTTTAGCTATAACCGGATTGCTTTCAACGGCACTGGCCTACCCTATTCTATTAATGTTAGGTTTTTACATTTTAAGCCTATCTCTAAAGGTAGACCCCCTTATTGCCATTGTTGGGGCATTAGCTTATGGATTTTCAAGTTACTTCATGATTGTGATGGAGGCTGGTCATAATTCAAAAGTTCACGCTATGGCCTACCTACCTGGTGTTTTAGCCGGTATGATCTGGGCCTATCGCCAAAAGAAGGTGTTTCTTGGCGCGGCTATTTTCACCTTATTCCTGGGTTTAGAGCTCGTTGCGCGCCACCCTCAAATGCTTTATTATTTCCTCTTTTTAGCAGTACCCTATGGATTTTGGGAGCTAGCCCAAGCAATTAAAGGAAAACAAATTCCTCAATTCATAAAAGGCACCCTATTCTTATTGTTAGGTGCTTTTATTGCCGTGGGAGCAAACCTTCCCTACTTAAGCAATAGCTATCAATATGGTAAGCATACCATTAGAGGTAAAAGCGAATTAACCCATAATCAATCGAATCGCACCGAAGGGCTGGATCGCGACTATGTTACTAATTGGTCTTATGGTATAGATGAATCCTGGACCCTATTGGTCCCTAATTTCAAAGGTGGTCCCACCAGCCAAATTGGATCAGACAATAAAGCACTGGATGGTATTAATGGTCAATTTAAGCAAGCCATCGCTCAGCAAAATTCCTATTTCGGAGATCAACCTTTTACAGGAGGTCCGGTTTATGCAGGAGCCATTGTGGTTCTATTGGCATTTTTAGCCTTTTTCTTTAGTAAGGGTAGTCTGCGTTATTTACTGCTAGGGGTTTTCTTTCTGACTATGGCTTTAGCCTGGGGTAAAAACTGGCAAGGGCTAACCGACTTTTTCCTGGATCATGTGCCTTTTTACGACAAATTCCGCGCGGTAGCCTCGATGATGGTAATTCCGGAATTCATCCTTCCCCTATTAGCCGTCCTTGCCCTTAAGGGAATCTCCGGTCTTAGTGAAAAAGACTGGAGCAATAAGATGAAACTGTTGATTGGTGGCAATCAAACCAGGTCGACCGTTCTTTTAGGAGCTATTGGCATCCTTGTGCTTTTCCTCGGCTTAAATTACATCAGCCCCGGAATCCTAAATGACTTCCTGAGTGATCGTGAGGCAGAAACTTTACCCGGTATGTTGAATAATGCTGGTTTGAATCAAGCACAAGCCAGTGACTTTATGCTTTCATTGGAAGAAGCGCGAATTTCCATTTTTAAGGCAGATGTATTGCGTAGTTTGCTCTTTGTCCTTTTAGGCGGAGCACTCCTTTTCCTTTACCAAAGGGGAGCACTTAAAAAGAACTACTTGTATATAGGAATGATTGCTCTGGTTGTTCTCGATTTGTTTCCAGTGAATAAACGCTATCTAAACGAGGAGAACTTTATTGATAAAGATCGATTGGAAAATAATTATGGTGTACAGCCCAGCCCTGCAGATCAAGCAATTATCCAACAGTATGCAAGCGATCCTTACTTCAGAACCTTAAATCTTGCGGTAAGCACCTTTAACGATGCATCAACTTCGTTCTTCCACTACAGCTTAGGCGGATACCATGGAGCCAAATTGAAAATCTATCAAGAGCTAATTGAAGGTCAATTAGGTAATGATATTGAGAAATTCAGGACTGCCGTAAACAACCGTAGCTTTAGTCCTTCTCTATTTGATCAGCTCCCTGCTCTTAACATGCTGAACACCCGTTATATTATCATTAATCCCAATGGAGCTCCTGTTGAAAACCCCAGTCGCTTAGGCAATGCCTGGCTGGTGAACTCAATTAAGACCGTGAGTTCGGCCGATGAAGAAATCGCAGCTCTATCCGGATTAAACCCGAAGACCACCGCGGTGATGCGCAGTACATACGCTGAAAAGGCGGGCAAAGCGGGTCCTGGAATAGGATCCATTAAATTAAGTTCTTACGATCCTGAAGAATTGGTTTATGAGTATAATGCCGATGCCGAAAACTTAGCGGTATTCTCTGAAATTTGGTATCCGGAAAATTGGATCGCAACAATTGACGGTGAAGAGACCGATATTTTACGAGCCAATTATGTTTTAAGAGCATTAAAGATTCCTGCCGGGCAACATACTATTATCCTAAAATATGTTGATAAGGCATCGACCCTGGCAAATACCATTGCATTAATTTGTTCAATATTGGCTTTAATTGCTGTTCCACTGGCATTTTTCTGGGATAAGAAGAAGGCGACTGCGTGAAAAAAGTATTGCTCTTAACATACTATTGGCCGCCTTCCGGTGGTCCCGGCGTTCAACGTTGGCTTAAAAATGCGGTATTCCTTCGTGACTTTGGCTGGGATTGTATTGTAATCACCCCCAAAGAACCAGTAGCATCAAGTACAGATCTCAGCTTACTCAATGAAGTTCCCGATGACATGAGAGTCCTGCACACAAAGGCTAAGGACCCTTTTAAAGCCTATGCCTTGCTGAAGGGAAAGAAAAACAAATCTACCGGAACGGGGGGTATTGGAATTAGCTCCAATCCAGGCAAACTTCAAAAAGCGATTAACTATATAAGAGCCAATTTCTTTATCCCCGACGCCAGAAAAGGTTGGAATCCTTATTTGATTAAAGAAGCGCGAAGAGTTTTAAAGGAGGAAAAAATCGAAGCGATAATAAGCACAGGTCCTCCCCATAGTACTCATTTGGCGGCCATGCAATTGCAAAAGGAATTTGATTTGCCCTGGCTAGCGGACTTTCGTGATCCATGGGTTAATATCTTTTATAATCAGTTCTTTCCTCGGACAAAGTCCACTCAGGCCAAAGATCAGGCCATGGAAAATGAGGTTCTTAAAACGGCCGATCGCATTCTGACGGTTAGCCCGGGTTTAGCTAAGGAGTTTGAGGACCGCGCCAAGAAGGTAGAAATTCTCTATAATGGGTTCGATCCCAAAGATTTACCCTCCACTTATTCCCAAAAGTCAGAGAAATTCAGGATCAGTTATACTGGCAATTTTAAGCCGAATCAAAATGTAGAGGCCCTTTGGCAAGGACTGGCCAAATTAATCAAGGAAAGGACAGACTTTGCTCAGGATTTCCAATTAGAAATCGTTGGGAATTTAGACAGCAGCATTCGTGAATCCATCGAAAATGCAGGCTTAAGTTCTTGCTTAAAGGATCATGGCTATCAAGCCCATCATTATGCCACTCAAGTTATGGTGGATAGTAATGCCTTATTATTTATTGTACCTCAAACAAAAGATAACCATCTTATTCTTACGGGAAAACTCTTCGAATATCTGGGGTCTGGTACTCCATTAATTTCCATCGCCCCTCCCAAAGGGAATGCAGCAAAAATTATTGCCGAAACCGAAAGAGGTCCATCCATTGATTATACTGATCATGAGGGGATCAAAAATCGAATTCTTAGCTTGTATAAAGACTGGAAATCCAAGTCCGGGGAATTAACAAAGCTCTCTTCCGAAAGCACCTTGGCCTATACCCGTAAAGGAAGCACCCAAAAGCTGGCCCAAACCCTTGATCAAATAAGCAAAGCTTAATGCAGTATTTAAAAGACTGGACCCTAAATCAGCATTTTTACCCCGAAGCGGAGCTGATCATGAGTATTAAAAGCTTCGATTTAGCGGCGATACGCAAACGTTATCTCGAATCGCGAAAGAATAAGTCGGGCAAAGGTGGGAGTGTGGAAAGGCGAGCTGTAAGCTTAGGAGGTATAGCACAGGTAAAGCTGCAAAAGGGTAAACTTGAAGTTCAACAATTAGTTAAGTCTTTAAAAGAACCCAGAGGTCTAAGTTCTGCTGGTGACCGACTGGCTTTTTCCCTGGAGAATCAAGTTATAGTATTGGATTCTGAAGGTGTTTGGAGTTTTAGTAACCCCTGGTTTAGCTATATCCACACGGTTAGCTTTCATCCTCAATACAAAAACAGGGTGCTGGTAAGCAGTAGTGGCTTCGACGCCGTTTTTGAATGCGACTATAAAAATGGAACGATTATCTGGGAATGGTTTGCTTGGGAAAATGGTATTGCCGAAGCCCATGGACCAGATGGCAAGAGCCTCCTTTTAACCCGAAAGGAAGAACAGCATACAGCCTGGAAAAAAGAAGGCTTAGCCCATATTTACATTTCTGATCCCTTAAGCGACCACCTTCCCACTGCACAGAGAGCCGCTTTTATAAATACTGCCAGTTATGACCTGCAAGGAAATGTACTCGCCACATTCTTCCATGAAGGAAGTGTAAGGCGCATTAACAGAAGGGATGGCAAAAGTGAAGTGCTTATTAAAGGACTTAAAAATCCTCATGGTGGATTTCTTATTTCGGAGTCTACAATTATGGCCACCAACACTGGAAAAGGAGAACTGTGGGTTGCGAACAAGCAAAGTCAGGAGAAATACTCCGGTTTAGATTTAAAAGATAAAGCTCCTGAAATGCTGGATGCCGAATGGTGGCAGAACGCCATTTCCTTTCATGATTACTTTATCGTAATTGACTCGAACCGAAATGCACTGTTAATTCTGGACCCTTCTGAAAAGCAATATGATCTCTTGCCTTATGACAAGCAATGGGCGGTGCAGGATTTAGTATTATTAGATGGCCAGGAACCTGCTTTCGCTGAAGCACTCAAAAAATTTCAAAGCAAGGATTAGAGAATCCACCGTATCAGCTCAAATGCTTCCGCGTAATTTGCGTTTATCTGAATACCACGGGTTTTTGCCAATCCGAAGAAATACTCTTCATCCATATAATTTCTGGACTTTTGGGATTGATAGCATTGTAGGGCATCCATTTTCGCCTGTATGTGTTCGCGCTCCAAACGAATATGGCAATTGTTCGTGAAGTTCAGATTATTCCAGGGTAACTCATATCCCAATAAACGGGTATGTTTAAAAGCACGCAATCCTTCCTTATGAATCGTATTGTGGTCCTGATGCATATCCAAAGAATTGGGTAATAAAACCAAATCAGGCTGAACCCGCTTCTTCAAAAGGATCAACTCTTCCAGGATTTCCTGACGATGCTGTGGAAAATAGCGAACCGGGAAATTATAAGTACTGATTTGATCTTCTGGAATTCCCAAAATGGAAGCGGCCTGATTTAGTTCCTTCCAAAGTGTATCTTCAGGCATACCTGAAGGTAATGACTGGATGCAAGGAGAAAATGCAGCATAGTGTATTTCCAGACCTAAATCACTAAATCGTTTGAGGCTACCGCCCGATGAGAATTCGCCATCATCAGGGTGGGGTGCTAAAACCAATACACGCTTTATATTCTGAAAGTCCATTTTAATTGCTAATTAATTTGTGCTTCAATTTGTTCGCTAACGATCGCTAAACCCTCTTTAAAACTATGCGGTTTATAACCTAATTCCGATTTAGCTTTATCGATAATAAATCCCGTTTTCGGAGGTCTTTTGGCTGCCTGATTTAAGGTTGAGGAATCCAGAGGGTTAATCAAGCTTTCATCCAAGTTCCAGAAGCGGGCAATTTCCCTCACCATGTCTATGATACAGAAGAAGTCAGAACCTGATATATTGTAAACACCTTGGGCCTTTTGTTTGGCGGCTAGAATACAACCTTGGGCAAGGTCCTCAGCCAAGGTGGGTGTACGAAACTGATCATCCACCACCTTAATGGGATCTCCTTTCTCCAATGCTCCTTTGGCCCATAAAACAATATTGCTGCGGCTCATATTTTCAGCTACCCCATAGACTAGTACAGTGCGTAAAATCGCCGCTGGTACGGTGGAGGCCTGAATCAATTGCTCCGCTCTCAATTTTGACTCCCCGTAAAATGACAGTGGCTCAGGAACGGCCTCCTCGGTTAAAGGTCCTTCCTCTCCATTAAAAATGAAGTCAGTACTGAGATGTACCAAATGACAATTGAAAGTGCTACAAGCAGCAATGATATACTGCACCGCTTCTACATTCAATTTCTCACATCCTGCCTTATCTTCCTCACATTGATCTACATGGGTCATCGCCGCGGTATGTATTACTACATCGGGCTTTTCCTGCTCAAAAACCGCTAAAACCGCTTTCAGGCTTGAAATATCCATGGAATGGTAAACATATCCTTCCTGCTTGTTTAAACGATTGGCTCCCCTTGCAGTGGCCACTAATTCCACCTCAGGATCCGTACTTAATTGATGAACTAATTTCTGTCCAAGTAATCCGTTAGAACCGGTTACCAATATTTTCATAACTAGGTATTACTATTCTGAGTGTGAATTTCTGCCAACAAATCATTTAAAGCTTTGATCTGAGTAGCATTGCCCAATACAAATAGGCGAGATTTTGGTCGAAGGATGATCTCACTGCTGGGGTTAATCATATAATTTCCTTCGGGATCTTTGATCCCAATAATGGTACAGCCGGTTCTTTGCCGAATATGCAGTTCATTGAGATTGCAAGAACGCTTTTCTCCCAATAGATCACTTAATTCAATTTCTTCCAGATTACTATCCGATGAGCCTTCTACCGAAAGGTGCTCCAGAAATTCCACAATATTGGGATTCATCACCAAGCTAGCCATGTGACCACCGCCTACTCCTTCGGGCATAACTACAGAATCTACCCCCACCGCTCTAAGCTTGCGCTCTGTACTTTCTGATGAAGCACGACTAATTAATCGTATGGATGGCGATAAGGTGCGGGCCGAAATAACAACGAACAGATTGTCTGCGTCCTTACTAAGGGTTGTAACCAGGGCTTTTGCTCGATCTACACCCGCTTGACGTAGCACATCATCATCGGTGGCATCCGCCTCCAGGTACAGGACATTGGCGGATTTCAAATACTGCTCAATTATTTGAGGATCGTTTTCAATAACCAAAACTTCCTGACCATAAGCCACTAATTTTCGGAGGGCTCTACGACCATTTCGGCCAAAACCACAAAGGATAACATGATCCTTAATTATATTGATGCTGCGATTCAAATTGCGTCGTTTAATATCTTCTGCCAATTCTCCACTAATCAAGACCTGGGTAAGCAAAGTAAGACCGTAGGCGAAAGTACCAAAACTACCAATGATGAGGAAGGAAGTAAACCACTGTCCGGCGGTACTTAAGGCTTGTACTTCTCCAAAGCCCACCGTACTAACCGTAATAATGGTCATGTAAAAGGCTTCTGAAAAATGGTAGTCTTCAATGAGCATATAGCCCGAGACTCCTATCAGAATAAGGGTTCCCAGTAAACTAACTATGGTTCTAAAGCGGGAAAGGACGTTGGTCTGGTACAAGGTGTATTATATGTCAAGTACGGAATGTCTCTTACTCCGCAGATGATCCTTTATCTGAATCCAAAATGCCAGAATAAGGTATAAGATAAGGGGCGACCCGAAGGTTAGAAAAGAGGTATAAATAAAGTATTTACGTACTACTCCCGGGGCTATCCCCATTCGCTCACCTGATCGGGTGCAAACTTCAAATCCCCACTTCTCCAGAAAATTCCGTAATCTTTCCATCTTGGCTATTGATTTAGCAACTCATTCCCGAGAGTGCAAGTTAAACATTTTTTAGGCTGACAATAGTTCTTATACCAAGCAATACAAGCCTGACTATCGAAGGCAGAACGTAGCTTTAAACCCAACTGTTCAAAATTTCGAGTGAGCCGGTTTGATTCTGCCGGTATTTTCATCAAAGAATCCAATGCGGCATCCTGCAATTCGTATCGCCCGGTCTTTTTGCCATAAAAGAATTGCAGGGGGATAAAAGCATTGATCAGTAGACTTTGCTTCAACACCTCCGACCATTGCAATCCAATATTGGATCTGCCTGGGGTTTTCAATCGATAGTGATTTCGCCAAAATTCCGGTAATTTAGGCCAGTAAAGGGCTTGTAAATTTAGTTCCCGACCTTCTCGAATGGACGAAAACCATTGTAAAGCTTGGGGCAGTAAGAGACTCAATTGGGCAATCCTTCGATCGGGAAAATTAGCCGGGCGCATTCGCGAATACTTCCAGATGGACAATTCCAGTTCCTTCAATCTATGCTTATGCTTTAAAAAGTGAAATTCTGAAACCCAGGGAATTTCTTCTGAGCCTATGTTTGTCAAGAGGCCTGCCATCCCTAAAAAGAGGGCATCACGTTGTAGGTCTTTATCTTGATACCTTCGCCAAAGCTCCAACTTTAGGACCCGGCTTAGAGATTCCATAGCGGGGCTATTCACCGGTGATCCCATTGCTTTAGCCAGGCTTCGATATAGCAAAGCATCCCAGTTTCCTCCTAATTCCTCCAAAGCGAGACTAAGCGTTTCAGAACGCTGCTGCATCCTTACAATACAGGCACGTTCCAGCATTTGATACTTCTTAATGTCATTTTCTCTTGGGAAGCTATCAGCACAAGCCAAGGTTTTGGCTCCTTGCAATCGTTGTTCGAAACGCCAATACAACTGAGAATCATACAGTCCTTTTAAACTTAAACATGTTGGGGCCCAACCCTTTTCGGTATAAATCAATTGGTCTTCTTCTTGAACCACATGTAGAATCACATTATTGTAACCAGGATCCAAATGATGTTGATGTCGGTTCCAATCTGAACTACGAATGTGAATTTCGACACTTCCAACCCAAAGTTGACCATTTATCTTAATGCGGGCTTGTTCAAAGTCGGGCCCACTATTGGAGTTTAAATAACCGGGGTGAAGTACCTCGATGCAGCTGCCATCTTTCGAGTACCAGGGATCTGGTTTCAATTGGCGAAATCGCCAGAGATAATGCAGAAAATCTTCAGTCATGGATTTTTTTCAATGTTTGAACATTAAAACATTTCACAGGTTAAGAGCAAGTTATATTTTAGCGCCATGGGTATTCAAGAAGAGATTAAGCAAAGCCATTTTAGAAACGCTTATCAAAAGGCTTTTTTAAACATCATGTACACTAATAACTGGCTCGATGAAAAAGTGCGAGGCATGCTTAGTGGCGAAGGCCTTACCAAACAGCAGTTTAATGTTTTGCGAATTTTAAGAGGCAGCTATCCCGATCCCTTGAGCACCTTACAAATTCGAGAACGGATGTTGGATAAAATGAGCGATACTTCTCGTATTGTGGATCGCTTAATCAAAAAGGAATTTGTTTCCAAGCAAACCTGTCCCAACGACAAACGCCTGGTTGATGTGATCATTACCGAGGCGGGCTTGGCCAAGCTCGAAAGCATTGATCAAAGGGAATTTCGAATAGAAGAAACCTTTGGAAATCTGACAGAGGAAGAAGCCAATCAGCTGAGTAATTTATTAGACAAAATGCGGGAAAGCGAAGAGGATAAGGCTCAATAATGCCATATAGGGCCGAGGGCTAGCCTGCCTCTTACCCAAGATACCGCCTGTAATCCAGTGGTATCACCCGCACATCCATTTCCAGCAATTATAGACTGTATCTGTAAAGTCCGGGTAGTATCATAGACGCCCAAATTAACCAGGCTTATGCTGTCTGTAAAGCTCTGAGTAAAAGTGCTGTCTCCATCATAGAAAGTAACTTCCCAGGGTCCGCTAGCCCCTCCAAAATTTAAGGTGGCCGTGTGCATATCTCCTTGACAGACCGAGTCAATACTCCAGGTCAGTGTTGGTGCAGGTAATACATGTAAATTGTATTCTACACTATACGAAGTTGTATTATAAGGAGGCTTAATTTCCGTGGCTTCTAAGATATAATCGCCAGACGCAGTAATATCCCAACTCACACCTACGGTTGTATCCTCCTGGCCAAAAACTAAAGTTGAGTCTATCCTTCCCCCGCTAGTTCCTAAAAAAGTCCAGGTCCAATCTGAGCCAGACACCGGGTAAGGAACTGTATATAATTCGTTTGATCCGGCACAAAGTGTATCGTAGATGTAATCATCTGCCCTACAATATCCATAACCATTATCATTATTAGGGTCGCTCATATCCTGACCATCAATAAAGATATCATCTACCATGGCAAAGGAGGTACCCCCACTCGAAATGAAATAAAAGCGCAGGATATATATTCCGGTAAAAGTAACTGGCACTACAGTTTGAACCACATTGGTTGGGGTTCCGTTTGGATAGGTACCGGTTGCACTATCGATATAAACATGACTATGCAGTACCTGCACCAGGTTTTCGTTTACATCCAATAATTGAATCTGCAATTCACGATGCGTGCCATTAGCAAAATCAAGTTTATGGCGAAAGTCAATAAAACCTGAACCATTGTATTCGATAATGGGGCTGGTGAAATGGTAGGCCGGATCTCCGTCTACTACTTTACCAGTTAAGGCCTTTTTCTGGTTGGCAGAATTTATTGAATTCTTTGTAGTAATCTCCATGTCTTGCCATTGCCAGCAATCGCCGATTTGGTTTACACTTTGATTAAAATTCTGTACTACAGTTTGCGCTCTAAGCCCGAAGGCAAAGAGAAGCATAATCAAACCATATATGAGGCCAACCCTTCTCATCGAATTAAGCTAAAGTAGTTGGTATAATAATGTGTCTCCCCCCTTTGGTTTTTCACCTCAACCTTAACGATATAGGTACCTTCCGGGCTCCTTTGACCACCATTGGTTCCATCCCATCCATTAATAGGATTATTGCTATCCCATTGGTAAACCATTTCCCCCCAACGGTTGTAAACTGAAGCCAGGAAATAACTCATACCTACCCCTTTAAATTTCCAAAGATCATTTAGACCATCTCCATTGGGAGTAAAGGCATTGGGGAAGAACACTTCAAATCTTTCATCAATGTAAACATATTTGTAGGTGGTATCCGAGCATACGCCATTGTCTACGATTTGAAGGATCTCATGTTTACCAAAGTCTGTAAACTCAATTCGTGTAGCTGTACCTTGATCAAAATAGATTCGATTGAGATACCACTCAATTTGAGCTTGGTTACTGGCCCTCCCTTGGAAAAATAAATTGAGTAGATCACCATAATAAAGCGTATCCGGAACATGGCTGATTCGAGCTTCAGGTTGATCATAAACCTGAATATCAAATGCCACGGTATCGTTCTCGCAAGAACCATTCAGAGCAATAAGGTAAGTACTGGTATCGGAATTTGCCTGAAAGCTAATGACCCGATCCCGGGAGCCGCCCTTCCACATAAAGTCGCCCACTATGGAACTCTCCAAAGTCACCCAATCTCCTTCGCAGGCCCTTTCCGGAAATTTAGCTAATGCCGTGCTGGGTGCGGTTACGCGAATCAGGGCTAAGGACGTATCACCAGGACACAATAAAGTATCTGAATACGCATACACACTAATTCCGTGAACTCCGGCCGAAGCATTCGACCAATCAATTTGCACAACATTACTATCCGAGCGTCCTACTATCTTTCCTTGCCCTACGCTCCACTGATACTTCATGCCAGCTTGAAAAGGAACCGCCAAACGATTTGGCGGATCATAAATACATACCGTATCTAAGGCTTGCTGCGCAAAGCTCAGAGAAGCGTAAAGGGTAAGAACCAAAAGCCCTATGTACCCTTTACGATTCAAGACTGCGGATTAGTAATGGTAAATTGCTCCGGTACTGGGCTTTGGATGAATGATAACTGGTGTATTTGGTAATCCACTAGGATCAGCCGCACATCCGTTAGCATCAGTTAAACCTGTAACCGTAACTGTTTGACTCGTGTTGTAATTAGGTAAGCTTACTACATAAGGAGTAGCATTTGCTGTGTCGGTAAAGTTGGTTGAACCATCCGTGTAATCGATAATCCAAGGTGCTGTACCGGTTAAAGTAAAGGTTAAGCTTGCGCTGAAGCCCTCACAGACTGAATCAGCTTGAATAGCCACCGTTGGCAGTGGGTTTATCACAATGTTCAAGCTATTGGTATCGCTGTAACAGCCATACTGATCTGATTCTACCACATAAAGGGTATAAGTTCCGGCCACGACCCCCCAGTCGATTTCAATGGTTCCATTATTAGCACTTACCGTACTATCAATGGTACCCGCGGTTGGATCATTCAAAAACCAGCTGTAATGACTGGTAGCTGCTGCTCCTGTTACACCATAAACTACATCGGTACTTCCCGCACATACAGAGTCGGTGTAAGTAACCTGTGCAGAAAGACTTTGCGCTGCCAATACAAGGATCAGCGAAATGCTCAATTTTCCGAAGAATGATTGAAGTAAAGTTTTCATGAAATTGATTAGTTTTTAAAAATTTCTATCACGCAGTGGAAAACTCATCCTTCAATAAGATGGGGTTTAACTCGGTCCGGATCAAGCATTTTCCGGATCGGGTATTTACCCTGCTTAAGCTTGCTTGATTGGTTGGTTGAACTAAACGGCCAGCTTATTAAAATTTGGGTTGTTCCTTTAAAATGAATTAGTTCGGCTAGTCCCCTTTCTCTAATTCACAATCAAATGTGGATAAAAGAGATATATTCTCCACAAACACCTGATTTAAAGGAATTAAGTAAAATAGAAACAGGAATTTAAGCAGGTCGCTCGCAGCTATTTACTGCTGATTTGCCCAATTTTTAAAAGCTAAGTAGCTCAGGCTCAACATCGCGATATCTATGCAAAATGAACAGCCCGAAAGGCCTTTTAATATGGCGTTTTCAGCGATTTGAAGAAAAATTGATAGCTACAAAAAAGCCGCCATTTCGGCCTGTAATTTAGCCGCTTCACGTCCTGCGGCCTGAGCAAAATCCTCAGCCTGAGAGGCATAGATAATACCACGTGAAGAGTTGATTAAAAGTCCGGCACCGGAATTCGCTTTTCCATGTTCCATTACCTCAGAAACAGTCCCTCCTTGCGCACCGACACCTGGTACCAATAAATAGTGATTTGGTACCCATTTTCGAATTTCTTTCAAGTACTCAGCCTTGGTCGCTCCCACCACATACATGAGCTCTTCCTCGGAGGCCCACTGGGATGATTGACGTAAAACCTCTTGATACAATTGATTTCCTTCCGAGAGGCTCTTTAATTGAAAATCACCCCCTCCAGGATTTGAGGTTAAGGCCAATAGAATAACCCATTTACCGGGATAGCCCAGAAAAGGCTTAACTGAATCGCTCCCCATATAAGGAGCCACAGTAATGGAGTCAAAATTTATTTCCTCAAAAAAGGCTTTAGCATACCGAGCACTGGTATTGCCAATATCACCACGTTTGGCATCAGCAATGGTGAAAAGCTCCGGATAATTTTGATTTAGATATTGCAGCGTTTTTTCCAGGCTTTGCCAGCCTTTAAGGCCTTCTGCTTCATAAAAAGCCAGATTAGGTTTGTAGGCCACGGCATATTGATGGGTTGCATCGATAATGGCCTTATTGAATTCAAAAATGGGATCTTCCAACTCCTTGAGATGAGCGGGAATTTTCTCAATATCTGTATCCAGGCCTACGCATAAAACAGACTTCTTAGCCTGAATTTGAGCTTCTAATTCGCTGCGTGTCATATCTAGTCTTCGCTTCCTTCGCGGAGTCGTTCTGCATTCTCCGCAAGCATTAATTCATCAATAAATTTCTGAATATCTCCGTTTACTACTTCTTGTAAATTGTAAACAGTAAGGTTAATACGATGATCAGTTACCCTACCCTGTGGATAGTTATAAGTACGAATCTTCGCTGAGCGATCTCCGGTAGAAACCATGGTTTTACGCTTATTGGAAATTTCGCTGTTATGCTTTTCCAATTCCATCTCGTACAATTTGGTTCTCAGCATTTGCATGGCTCGCTCGCGGTTACCCAATTGGGTGCGCTCCACCTGGCAAACCACCACAATACCGGTAGGCTTATGGGTTAATTGAACCTTGGTTTCCACCTTGTTCACATTCTGTCCACCAGCCCCTCCGGATCGAGAAGTCTGCATTTCGATATCGGATGGATTTAGCTCAACGTCTACCTCTTCAGCTTCAGGCAATACGGCTACAGTTGCTGCAGAAGTATGCACTCTACCCTGGGTCTCGGTTGCAGGCACGCGCTGTACGCGATGCACACCACTTTCAAATTTCAAGGTGCCATAAATATCTTCACCGGAAACCTCCATTACGATTTCCTTATAACCGCCCATGGTACCTTCGTTAAAGTCTACCACTTCAACTTTCCAGCCGCGGGCTTCACAATAACGGGTATACATTTTAGCTAAATCTCCAGCAAAAATGGAAGCCTCATCTCCACCTGTTCCCGCGCGAATTTCCAGAACCGCATTTTTCTCATCTTCGGGATCCTTGGGAATTAGCATAAAGCGAATCTGCCCTTCCAATTCTTCCAAGGCTGGTTCTACCTCATCGAGCTCCATTTTAGCCATCTCACGCATTTCCTCATCATCTGAATTAATGATAAGATCCTTGGCTTCCTTTAAACGCTCTGTGAGCTCCATATACTGGGCTCGAGCATCAACTATTTTCTTAAGATCTTTAAACTCCTTATTGAGCTTTACATAGCGCTTCTGATCGGAAATAATATCCGGTTGAATAATGAGATCATTCACCTCATCGAATCGCTGTTTAATCTGATCTAATTTCTCCTGCATCTCTTAGGACTTAAAATACTCAAAGCTTCCATGCTCTGATTGAATAGAAACTTGCGCTTTTTCAGCCGCTTCTACCCTACCCACTACCTGGGCATCAATACCAAAGGATTTACTAATCGCGATAATAGCCTCTGCGGCTTCGGCGTCACAGTACAACTCCATCCGATGCCCCATATTGAAAACCTCATACATCTCCTTCCAGGAAGTGCCGGATGATTGTTGTATATGACGGAACAAGGGTGGTGTTGTAAATAGCTTGTCTTTAATCACATGTACACCGTCCACAAAATGCAGCACTTTAGTTTGAGCCCCTCCACTGCAATGAACCATACCATGTACAGCTGAGCGCTGCTCCTTTAATATTTTGGAAATAACCGGTGCATAAGTTCGAGTGGGAGACAATACTAATTTGCCTGCATCCAAGGGACTACCTTCTACCTTATCCGTTAAACGGGATACACCCGAATACACCAGTTCCTCCGGGACCTGAGGATCGAATGACTCAGGGTATTTTTCCGCTAAATAATGGGCAAACACATCGTGACGCGCACTGGTTAAACCATTACTTCCCATCCCACCATTATAGTCCTTCTCGTAATTAGCCTGCCCAAATGAGGCCAAACCAACGATAACTTGTCCTGCAGCAATGTTGGCATTATCGATCACCTCCGATCTTTTCATTCGGGCAGTGACCGTGCTATCTACAATCACTGTACGCACCAAATCACCCACGTCCGCGGTTTCGCCCCCGGTCAGAATTAGGTTCATCCCTTCAGCATTCAACTCATCAATTAAGTCCTGAGTACCTTGAATCAAGGCGGAAATAACTTCAGCCGGAATCAAGTTCTTATTGCGACCAATGGTTGATGATACCAGGATCGGCACATCGGCTGCCCCCACGCAAAGCAAATCATCAATATTCATAATCAAAGCATCTTGGGCAATGCCTTTCCACACGCTCAAATCACCGGTTTCCTTCCAGTATAAGTAGGCCAATGAAGATTTTGTACCGGCACCATCTGCATGCATTATTACACAATGCTCTTCGCTGCCCGATAGAAAATCAGGGATAATCTTACAGAAAGCCTTAGGAAACAAGCCTTTATCCAAATCCTTGATTGCCTGATGTACATCTTCCTTTTGAGAGGAAACCCCTCGCTGGCTGTACTTTGATGATTGATTTTCCATTTTGCAAAAATAGAAAGCGCCCCGCGGTTTTAAACCACAGGGCGCTTCTAAATATTTAATTAAGCTATTTGTAGCGTATCCAGAGGCCTGGTTGAATTTCTACTTCTTCCAGTTCGGGGTTTAATTCCTCTAATACATCTTCGTCGATATCCAATTCTTTAGCGATATCGCCTAAATCGATACCGCGACGTTTTACTTGATAGTGAGTAGCATCCCACTGCTCATAGTTCCCGTCTTTTTCCATCTTCACTTGTAAGCCTACAAATGGACGAACGCCACGTAAACCACCGTTTAATTCCTTAAACTCTCGGATATTCATCCCGGCCTGACGCGCCAAGGCACCAAAGCTCATTGGACGCTTCATTACTAAGATTTCTCCTGGCTTCGCCTCATTCTCACGACCAGCTTGAATCAAGGCATCGGTATCCGCGGCCTGAGGCTTGTCTTCTCCACCCTCTGGAACAAAGTCATCGCTAAGTACTTTAAAGTCAGTACGACGGTTGATTTGGTTTCCAATTTCCTGCTTTTCGGCAGAAAGGGACTTGATGAAGCGCTCCGTAAGTTGATCTCCCTCTTTAAAGGATTCCTTACCATAGCCATCGTAATTCTTTGGAATAGTGAAAGGCTCACTCTCACCCATACCTTGAGCTTCTAATCGCTTAGGATTCACTCCTTTTGAAATCAAGTAATTCACACAAGTATCCGCACGTTTTTGGGATAATACTTTGTTACGCTCCTCTGTATCACGGTAATCCGTATGTGAACGCATTCCGATGGTGATATTGGGGTTGTTATCCAAAATGGTAACCACTGAGTCCAAAGCGGACATGGCTTCAGGACGCAAATCCCATTTTCCTAAATCAAAGAATACATTTGGAAGTACAATGGGCTTCTTGATTGGATCCAATTCCTTGTTTAAGGTTAATCGCTTGATGAAATAACCCGCTGAGGGCACGTATTCAAAAGCATCAATTTCAAATCCAATGGTTGTTACTTCACCGGTGTTGGCCAAATATTGTTTTTTAGAGAAATGCAGTGTGTAGTTCACATTCTCCATCACCTTAGTATCATCGAAAATGTAATATCCATTTTCATCTGCAGTAATAGTAACTGAGGACCCGTCCGATCCATCCATAGTTACGGTAGCCTCAGGAATTGGAGTCTTCTCTTCGGAGTCAATTACCACCCCTTCGATATTAAACACCAATGGAGTACGGTATACCGACCAAATATCGTCACTGTTCTCCTTCGAGCCATAACGTTTTTTAGCCCCTTCACGATTAGAAGAAAGGAAACCTTTTTTAGTATCAGAACCAGGCTCCCAAATCAATGCGAAATCATCACTGCTGGAGTTAATTGGATATTCCATATGGATCACATTCCCTTCAGGCATGCCATCCTCTCCTAATTTAACCTTGTAAATATCCAATCCTCCCATACCTGGGTGACCATTGGAGGCAAAGTACAAGAAGCCGTCACCATGAACAATCGGAAAACGCTCGGATCCGGTGGTATTTACCTTAGAACCCAAGTTGCGAGGCTTAGCCCAAGTCTTTGAGCGGCGATCGTATTCTGTAACAAAAATGTCGTGAGACCCCTTGGAATTAAAATCATCGGAAACAAAGTATAAGAACTTATCATCCAAAGAAAGACAGGGATCACCAATATTCGCCATGGTATCACCGCCAATAATTTGGCGCTCTGCCTCTTTCCAGGATTGACCTTGCATCTCTGTTTTGTAGATGCCACAACCTAATCGCAAATCATCGTCCACAATACAACGCGTGAAATACAATTCCTTTTTACGGCTATCGAAACTTGCAGTTCCTTCGTGGAATTCACTGTTGAGAATTTCTTCCTCATCCAACAATACGGGAGTAGACCATTTCAAATCAGCGTAGCTAACTTCTTCCTCTTCATCATTTCCGCGACGGCGACCACGAGACTTTCTTTCAGCTGTGCTGGTGTAGAGATCCATATAGGATTCTCCTGTCCAACTATCTTCATCGCTACCTACAGACTCATCCCGAGAGGATACAAATACAATCACATCATTTTCACGGCGATCTCCACCATAGGTCACCGAGAAATCCATGGCCGGACTGTTGATGTCCTTCATGTTATCTACCTGGTACTGACTAGGTTTATTTTTTCTTTCGATGGCTTTGCGAGTAGACTCAATTGCCTCATCAGCCAGGGAATCGGTAGGGTTCTCTTTCTTGTATTCTTGATAAACTTCGATGGCTTCTTCATAATTACCCATCGCCTTAAGCATATCGCCACGTAACAAGATCGCCTTTGGATCGCGATAGCCTACCTTAATTGCTTTATTGTAATTCCGTTCAGCTTCCTCATATTCATTCATCATTCGATATGACTCCGCTAACTTGAAAAGAACCTCCGACTTTTGGTCTCGACCTTTAGCTTCATTGTATGCATCCTGTAAAAGTTCTACTGCGTAGAAGTATTCTTCTGCATCGAATGCTTTGTAAGCTTTATCTATTTCCTTAGGGAGCTTCGGATCGCCATCTGGCTGAGCTTTAAGGGAGTAAGATAAAAAGCTCACAAGAATTAATGCAAATCCTAGACGAAAATGTCTCATATATGCCGCTGTGATTTTGGTCTGTAAGCCGCTAAAATAGTTAAATATTTTATTCAGCTAAGCCCGATTTTACTAGGGGTTTCAAAAAAAAGCCGCCTCTGTTAATAAGAGACGGCTTTGTTTGAATATCAATTAATCTTAAATGAAGATTAACTCGCGATACTTTGGTAATGGCCAAAGCTCATCATCAACCAATAATTCCAATTTATCGCAGGCATAACGAATCTTGTCGAAATAAGGGATCACCTTTTCACAGTAGGCAATGGCTTGCTCACGTGTATCTTCGATGGCATTGCAACGTTTACGCTCTTCGATCATCGCATCTTTTTCAGCAATAATGGTACTGATATACCCACTAATGCTTTCAATCATATGCAATTGATCCTTAGCCACTTTTTGGAATACTTCCGGTGCTAATACCTCTTTCAAGCCACGAACATTCTGGATTAATTTGTTTTGGTAATTAATCGCAGTTGGCACTACGTGATTTCCGGCGATATCGCCTAAAACTCGGCTTTCGATTTGAATTTTCATTTTATACTCTTCGAGCATAATTTCATGACGAGCATGTACCTCTACCGCATTCATCACTTCATTCTCTACGAAAAGCTTCACGGCCGAATCGGTAACATAAAAATCCAAGGCATGCGGAGTCGTACGTACATTGCTTAAACCGCGTTTTTCAGCTTCAGCAGCCCATTCATCTGAGTAGCCATCACCTTCAAAACGAATATTTTGACTCTGCTTAATATAGTCACGCAATACATTGAAAATGGCATCATCTTTCTTCATGCCATCAGCAATATGCGCGTCCACAGCCGCCTTAAATTCACGCAATTGCTGAGCCATGATGGTATTCAAAATGGTCATGGGCTGAGCACAGTTCGCTAAGGAACCTACTGCGCGCAATTCAAATTTATTTCCGGTAAAGGCAAATGGAGATGTACGGTTACGATCGGTATTATCCAATAAGATTTCAGGAATCTTACCTACCACGTTTAATTTGAGATCTGTTTTCTGCTCCGGACTCAATTTACCTTTCTCGAGCTGCTCAAGAGCATCTAAAGTGGCGGTTAACTGAGAACCAATAAATACAGAGATAATTGCAGGAGGCGCCTCATTTGCCCCTAAGCGGTGATCATTACTAGCGGAAGCAATCGATGCACGAAGAAGATCGGCATGATTATGCACCGCCATAATGGTATTAATAAAGAAAGTTAGGAACTGTAAATTGCTCTTTGGGGTTTTACCCGGAGCCAAAAGGTTAACACCGGTATCGGTCGCCAAAGACCAGTTATTGTGCTTTCCACTTCCGTTTACACCAGCATATGGCTTTTCGTGTAAGAGCACTTTGAAATGATGCCGACGCGCAACCTTATCCATCAAATCCATGATAAGGGAGTTATGGTCTACCGAAATATTCGCCTCCTCAAAAACGGGTGCTAATTCGAACTGGCTGGGAGCTACCTCATTGTGACGGGTTTTCACCGGAATTCCTAAACGATAGGATTCCATTTCCAATTCACGCATAAACTGACGGGCACGCTCTGGAATAGATCCAAAATAGTGATCATCCAACTGTTGGCCTTTCGCAGGGGCATGTCCTAATAAAGTACGACCGGTTAATTTTAAGTCCGGACGAGCATGGAACAATGCAGTATCTACCAAGAAATATTCTTGCTCCCAACCTAAAGTAGCGGTTACTTTACGCACATTGCGATCAAAGTACTGACACACATCGGTAGCAGCCTGATCAATAGATTGCAAGGCACGTAATAAAGGGGTTTTATTATCAAGGGCTTCACCTGTATAACTCACGAATACGGTAGGAATACAGAGGGTACGACCCATAATAAAAGCAGGGCTGGTAGGATCCCATGCCGTATATCCACGGGCCTCAAATGTGTTACGAATACCACCATTAGGGAAGCTGGATGCATCGGGCTCCTGTTGAACCAACATACCTCCGCTAAACTTCTCAATGGCCTGACCATCACCAGTAGGCTCAAAGAAAGAATCATGTTTTTCGGCGGTAGCACCAGTTAAGGGCTGAAACCAGTGGGTATAGTGGGTCGCTCCTTTATTGATAGCCCAGGCTTTCATCCCGGTGGCCACCTGATCAGCAATTCCACGATCAATCTTGGTTCCTTTTTTCACAGCATCCGACACACTTCGATAAGCTTCGGGAGTCATATACTCCTTCATCGAACGGTAGTTGAATGTGTACTCTCCGAAGATTTCAGAAACACGAGTATAAGGAAGCTCTACTTCTGGAGCCATCCGTCTTTGCGCTTCTTGCAATGCGGTAAATCGAATTTGAGGCATTTTGAAAAATTTTTCGCAAAATTAACTGCCTCAGGGGGTAGAAACCAGAAAAAACTAAAATTTTTACAAACACCCTCTTAAAAACTAGGGGTTCATTTGCGGATTACACTAAATTACCCCTACAACCCCCAATAAATACACGGTATACAGAGCGAACATGATAAATCCTTGCCAACGACTGATTACACCCCGCTTCATCCAAAGCATAAATGGCAATAGAATTAAGCTAATACCTATTAACCAGGGGAAGTCAAAAGTCATTAGGGCAGCACTTTGAACCGGTAAATCTGTAATCAGCCCGGTAATACCCAATACTGCGAGAATATTAAATATGTTGGAACCAATAAGATTTCCTAAAGAAAGATCCTGCTCTCCTTTAAAGCTGGCAATTAAGGAAGCTGCTAACTCGGGCAAACTGGTACCGATGGAAACCACCGTTAGGCCCACTACCCTTTCACTAATTCCCCAGTCGGTAGCAATATTTACCGCTCCCTTCACCAGGAACTCCGATCCAAATCGCAATCCGGCAATACCGGCAGCCAGGAAAAATACCATCTGCCACAGCTTTAACAATTTAGCATTTGAAATCTCCGTGTTTTCCTTCTCTTGCTTACGAGACCCCCTAATCTGAAAGAGGTTGTACAATACCAGTAGCACAAAGAGAATTAAAGCCTCCCAGAAGCTTAAAAGGTCATTCCAAAGAAAGAGGTATAGCAAGAGTGTAATCAAGAACATGATGCCCCAGTCCACTCGCATGGTACGTTTGCTTACCTGCATAGGGAACACCATAGCCGTTAAACCCAGGATAAGAGAGATATTCGCAATATTAGAACCGATAACATTTCCAAAGGAAATATCCACGTGACCTTCCAAAGCGGCCTTTAAGCTCACTAATAATTCTGGGGCCGAGGTCGCAAAACTAACCACGGTCATCCCCACCACTAATAAGGAGATTTTAGCTCTCAGGGCGATATCCACCGAAGCCTTAACTAACCAATCACCACCGAAAAGCAGGAGTAAAACTCCAACTAAGACCAGGAAATAATCCATTCTAGAATTTATTTCGCTTGATAGAACCGGTGATTTCTTCGATTTCCTTTTTCTCTGATTCGATCTTGTCTTTAAATTTCTTTAAGTCCGAACCTTCACTGGTTTTATTGATCTCATTTTTGATGTCCTCCGTAGCATTGCGCACCTCTCTAATTCCTTTGCCAATTCCACGTGCGATCTCAGGGATACGATTAGCCCCGAAAAACATAATCACCAACAGTAAAATCACTACGATTTCACCACCGCTGATATTGAAAAACATAAATGGGAGGGTCTGAAAAATCATAATTCAAAATTAACCAAAAAAACCCCGACTCCTTACGAAAGAAATCGGGGTTCAAGACTATTGTTTAAGAGGAACTATTCCTCTTCTTTTTTCATGGTATCGATCATAATCGGTGTTGCAATGAAGAGGGATGAATAAGTACCCACAACAATACCGATCAAGAGAGCGAACATAAAACCTCGGATTACCTCACCACCAAAAATGAAGATGATCAGCAATACAAAGAAGGTTGTTAAAGAAGTGTTGATGGTACGACTCAAAGTCCGGTTCAAGGCGTCGTTCACCACTTCGTTCATTCCTTTCTTCTTCAAGTTATGTGTACGCATGTATTCACGAATTCGGTCAAATACAACCACCGTATCATTCAGTGAGTAACCAATTACCGTTAACACTGCAGCGATAAAGGCTTGATCAATCTCTAAAGAGAAAGGCAAAATACCGTAGAGTAATGAGAAGAGAGACAATACTACCAGTACATCGTGGAAGGCCGCCACCACAGCACCGGCGCTAAACTGCCACTTGCTGAAACGAATCAAGATGTAAAGGAAGATTACCACTAAGGAGAAGATAATTGCTAATACCGCTGAAGACTTAATATCGTCTGCGATAGTAGGACCTACCTGGCGCTCGGCCACGATACCAATATCACTGGCACCTGAAGCTTCAGAGAAGAATTCCTCTTTGGAAGGCGCATTTTGATAAAATGCACTCACCCCTTCGTACAAGCGATTTTTAATATCTGCTTCTACCTCAGTTCCGGTTTCGTTGATTTTATACTTAGTTGTGATAATAACTTGAGAAGCCTCACCAATGGTTTTTACTTCAGGATACACTTTAGTACCATCCTCATTTACAAAATGGTCGCCAAGAGTGGTTTGGATATCTACAGAATTCACATCCTGATCGAAGCGAACCTGATAAGAACGACCTCCCACGAAATCTACACCGTAGTTTAAACCACGAGTAGAAAGTGAAATGATACCGGTTAGGATAATCAATCCGCTAATGGTGTAAGCAATTTTGCGCTTGGCCAAGAAGTCGAAACTAAACTTGGTAAAAGCATTACGAGTAGCTCCGGTAAAGAAGCTTACGGACTTCTTCGCCCCTAAGCGTGCTTCAAATACCAAACGGGTAATGAAGATCGCACAGAATAAAGAGGTAAGAATACCAATGATTAAGGTAGTGGCAAATCCACGAATAGGACCCGTACCGAAGGCATATAGAATAACCCCGGTAAGGAAGGTGGTTACGTTGGCATCAATAATGGAAGAATAGGCATTCTTATATCCATCTTCAATAGCTAAACGCAATCCTTTGCCATGAGTTAACTCCTCGCGAATACGTTCGTAGATCAGTACGTTCGCATCTACCGCCATACCGATGGTTAAAACGATACCTGCAATACCTGGTAAAGTGAGTACCGCGCCTAAAGAGGCTAATACCCCAAAGATGAAGAACATGTTAACGATCAAAGCTAAATCCGAAGCGGCACCCGCACCATTGTAATAGAAAATCATATAGATCATCACAATGGCCAGTGCAATTACGAATGACCATAATCCTGCACTAATAGCCTGCTTTCCTAAACTAGGACCAACAATGTCTGCTTGAATAATTCGAGCAGGAGCTGGTAAAGCACCGGCTTTCAAAATATTTGCAAGGTCTTGTGCCTCAGTTACCGTGAAACTACCAACGATTTCAGTATTACCGTTGCTAATCTCGTTATTTACACGAGGATAAGAGTAAGCGAGATTATCTAATACTACGGCTACAGAACGATTGTCATCTTGATTTCCTTGATCACCTACTGCTTCACGGGTAATCTTAGCCCAACGGCTGGCACCACTGGCATTCATGCTCATGGTAACAACGGGCTCGTTAGCCTGATTAAAATCTTGACGAGCATCAACCACAACATCTCCACTCATGGCTGCTTTGCCATCACGAGTAGTTTTTGCTGCTAAGAGATATAACAAACCTCCATCATCAGGCTTGGCAGTCCAGATAAACTTCACATTACGAAGATTTCCGGGAATCAAAGCCAGAATACGAGGGTTAGAAAGATATTCATTTACCTTGTCGGTATCACCCACACTGGAAACCCCTACAATAGGACCGCGGTTTGGCTGACCGGTTTCATTGTCCACATTAGGACCGAATACTTCCCAAAGAGGATTAAACTGATTAACAACACTGGTACTATCAGAGCTTAATGAATCTCCTTCAGCATTAGCCATTGAAGCCGTGCTGTCGCTAGCAGTACTATCGTTTGTAGCATCTGTTACCGCCTGAATTTCATTTAAGAAATCAGAGCTTTCCTCTGCGCCATTTTCCAAGGCAGCTGCACTGTCTCTTCCCGCATTTGGATTTTCTACCAATCCACGTAAACGCTCATTCGCCTGAACCAGGAAGTTGAGCATTTCATAGCCTTCGTAAAGCTCGTAAAATTCGAGTTCGGCAGTAGATTGCAATAATTTCTTTACACGATCGGGATCTTTAACACCCGGAAGCTCTACCAAGATACGACCACCATCATCTAAACGCTGAATATTAGGTTGTACCACACCGAATTGGTCGATACGAGCACGTAATACAGTATACACGTTTTCAACAGAGGCATTCACCTGAGCACGCAATTCAGCTTCAACCTCCGCATCTGAAGCATTGAAACCGAGTTTATCGTTCATCTCTTTAGTTCCGAACACCTTAGGATCACTCATTTTCAAGTTCCCTCCACGATCAGCATTAATTTGCTTGAAAGCAGCAAAGAAATTGTCGAGGTAATTTTCTTGATTCTCAGTTGCGTTTTGATCCGCAAGTTTGATAGCTTCGGTGAATACGATGTCTTTACTTTGATTAGAAATCTCACGAAGAATATCTTTCACGGATACTTCGAGGATTACGTTCATACCACCACGAAGGTCAAGGCCAAGGTTAATTTCCTTTTCCTTCACTTCGGCATAGGTGAATTCATCTAGAAAAACATTGTAAACCACCTCACTTCGCACTGAGTCGAGATAGCTTTCACGGCGTTCTGGATCGCCGGCAGCATAGTCATCTGCATCACTTTCGACAGAGCGAGTGATGTAAGTAAATGAAAGCTGATAAATACAAGCCAAAGCAAACACTATGGCAAACAGTCGGATAACTCCTTTATTCTGCATTACTTAGTCGTAAAAGGGTGTTCAAATGAAGGCGGCAAATATAGTTTTTCAGTAAATAAATCACAATGTACGTTGACTATATCACCAAGCCTTCAGTAAGATATTTGCGTAATTTTACCAAAAGTCTCTGTAAATGCGCACCTTTATCTCTTGTTTGCTACTCATTTTTCTTCAATTTCAAATGAGTGCTCAGCTTCGCTTTTCCTTTGAACAACAGATCAATACCAAGGTTTACCATGGCACTGATACCGTTGCCAACCCTTGGGCAGGTGGATTAAATTATCCTATTTTCAATAATTTGGATTTTAACTTCGATGGACTCACAGATCTTTTAGTTTTCGATCGCAGCGGAAAAAGACTATTACCCATGATGTGGGAAGTGGTAAATGGAGACACTGTTTTGCGCTATCATCCAGAATACATAAAGTATTTTCCCTTTCCTCGAGGTGAAGGCGCTTTTATCTTACTACGCGATTACAATTGTGATGGCTTAAACGACATCTTTTACTCCGACGGTTCCTTTATATATGTTTATGAGAATACCAGTTCCAATGGACAATTAAGTTTTAGCATTGCCAATAATGGTCAACATTTAGACACAGACTACCTGGATTCTGGAGTTTCAAAACTCTATATCTCGCGCGCTGACATGCCAGATATTAATGATGTGGATGGCGACGGAGACATTGATATCCTAACTTTTGGGAATGGTGGAGTAAAAGTAGAATTCCATGAAAACACCAGCCCTTGCGGACTTAATTTTGTTCAAACCGGCAATTGCTGGGGCCTTTTTAAAGAAGGAGGTATATTCCGTTCGGTGATTTTAAACCATTGTACAAGTGGCAATAAAAGAAGTTTAGGATCTGGTTCCGGAAAAGTTTTACATACCGGAAGCTCCATGCTTACCTGGGATTTGGATAATGACAATGTTCTGGACTTACTGCTTTCCAATGTTTCGTATAACAACCTGTCTGCTTTAAGCAATGGTGGTACCCTGGATTCTTCTGCTATGGTAGCTCAGGACACCATGTATCCACCTTCTCATCCGGTAGACCTATTCAATTTCCCGGCTGCCTTTAGAGCCGAAACCGGCACCGATGGTATAGATGACTTAGTGTTGAGCAGCTTTAGTTCAGCCACCAGCGGCAGCCCGGACATGTCCTCAAATCATAGGGGAATTTGGCATTATAAAAACACCGGCACCAATTCACAGCCCAATTTTGTATTCTCCGAAGATAATTTCCTGCAAGGAGATATGGTAGACCCGGGTGCAGCTTCAACACCACGTTTGGTAGATCTTAACGGGGATAGTTTAATGGATTTGGTAGTGAGTGTGGGAAATCGTTTTATGCAGCCCGGGTTTTCAAATTCTCAGCTGTATTATTATGAAAATACTGGTACCGCCCAACAAGCTGAATTCACTTTAGTTGACACAAATTTTGCGGATATACTTTCACTAAACTTTGGAACCGAAATTGTTCCTGCTTTTGGCGATTTGGACGGCGATGGAGATCAAGATCTAATAGTCGGTGCAAACAGCGGCTATTTCCACTATTTGAAAAATACGGGCTCCGCTAGCTCTCCTTCCTTTGTTGTGGACACCTATATTATCACCAATACGGATGTGGGAGCAAATGCAGCACCTTATCTATACGATTTGGATGATGATGGAGATTTAGATTTGTTTGTAGGAAATCAACAAGGCCATATTTATTGGTTTGTCAACAGTTCTGCCAGTGCACCCAATTTTAGCCAGGAATCTGCCTTCTTTGGTGCCATAAATGTCTCTTCCCAAAATCTTTCGGGAAATGCGGTTCCAGTTTTTTACCGCGATAGCACTGGAACTACTGCTTTATTTGTTGGATCCAGAACCCAAGGGGTGGTGCAGTTTGATGCGATAGATACTGTTTCGCAGCTACCCAGCTCCATCAGCGATACCATTGGTAATGCCAGTAAGCAAAGCCTGAATAGTGATGAAAGCTTATTTGGCATTAGCAAACGAAGTGGTAGAAATCAGTTCCTAATCCTTGCTTCCGAACTACAAGCCAAAGGATACCTAAATGGTTACATTGAAAGTATTGGCTTTAATGTCGTGGATAAAGGAGGATCTGTATTAACCAACGGTTTTACAGTGAAGATGAAAAACACTACGGCCAGCAGTTTAAATGGTTTCGAAGAGAATTTCCCCTACCCCTATCCCCTGGAAAATTACATCTACAATTTTGGCAATAGCTGGAATACAATACCCTTACAAAACCCGCATGCCTGGGATGGCCAATCCAATTTAATTATTGAGGTGTGTTTCAGTGGAAACTTCCCTGCCAGTAACATACATCTTTCGATGACCGATCAAGGCTTCAACTGCCATGCCTACGGAGACATTACCAATTTCAACAATCAATCGGCAAATGGCTGTGCCATGCCCTATTTACAGACCATTCAAAAGCGCCCGGATATTCGCTTGAGTCTCACCCCTGCAGCGATTCCAGTTCCAGCCGCCCAACATCATGACTTATATATTGGGGAACGTACGAATGCAGACTTTGCCGATCTCAATGCTGATGGTTATTTAGATGCAGTAGTTGGAAATTTAAGCGGTGGCCTGAGTTTGTTCTATGGAAATGAATATACTTTTTCAGCACCCGAAATCTCCAAGGAATCAAGCTTTGTAAGCATTTATCCTAATCCCAATAATGGGACTTTTCAAATTGACTTAGCAGCGGATGTTCTGGCAGAGTATTCATATCTACGCATCTTCAATACTCAAGGACAACAAGTTTTTAGTCAAGAACTTAGTTCCGACTCTGAAATCAGATTAACTCAAAATCTGACCGATGGATTGTATATCGGTATAATTGATAGTGCAAGCGATCGAAAGACTTTTAGGTTTATCCTCAAACATTAGTATTTAGCATTTTTCCCTTTCTGGCAAAGGGGTGGTTATTAACTAAATGTTAAAAATCATACACATTTCAAGCTTTAGAATCCCTCTAAACAAAGTGGAAAAGATTATTATTGCATTTGTAATAATTATCCATTGTTTATGAAAAGATTACTATTAACCCTCACTTTGGTGGGGTTATGGCAGTTGGGCTATGCCCAATGTCCGCCTAGCTCCCCCTTGGTGACGCCCTACACGGAGAATTTTGACTCCGAGACTGCGGGCTATCAAGCAACTTTCGGGAACTGCTACATTGGAACTACTAGTTCCAATCCTCGCTGGGAATATGAAACCAGCGGAACAGGTAACTCTACCGGTACCGGTCCCCTCAATGACGCCTCCGGATCTGGTTTGTACGCCTATCTGGAAACTTCAGGTGGTGCACAAGGCGACACTTCTGGTTTAATTACTCCAGCAATTGATCTGGTTGGTTTAAGCAACCCAGAACTCCGCTTCATGTACCATATGTACGGCGCAACTATTGGCCAATTAGATGTTTACGTTAATGACGGAACCGGTTGGACTTTAGAAAGCTCAATTATTGGTCAGCAACAAACTGCTGAAGGCGATTGTTGGTTACCTTCAGCTGTAAGTTTAGCCAGCTATTTTGGCGACACTGTTCGCATTAAGTTCGTTGGTGAGCGCGGAAGCTCATTTACCGGTGACATTTCTATTGATGAAATTGAGGTAGACAATGAATTGAACTGTGCTATCCCCTTGAACTTAACTTGGCTAAGCAGCACTCCAACTACTGCTACCATTACTTTTGATGCCGTAGCCAATGCAACTTCCGGTTACAACGTATATGTTGGTGCTCCAGGATTTGATCCAGCAACAGTTACTCCAACCAATTATACTAGTAACAACATTACTTTAACCGGATTAACTGCTGCTAGCAATTATGAAGTTTATGTAGAGTCGGATTGCGGTACAAATGGAGTAAGCGGAACTCTTTGTAAAGGTGTACTTTTCCAAACCTCTTGTGTTCCTTTCAATACCTTCTACAGCCGCGACTTTGATAGTGACGCTGCTGGTGATCCCGCGCAATGTTGGGCACAGTATTCTTCTTACAACCCTGCCAGCTCTTGGGCAGAAGTAGTAACGCTTTCCACTTTCAACAGTCCACAACCTTACAGTGGTTCTAATGTATTGGAACTCTACAGCGCAAGTGGTGGTACTCCTGCTGACACTCTGATGGCGATCAGCCCTGAGTTTAGTGACATGACCAGCAATGCTCGTCAGATTAAGTTCCAGGTGGCTGCTCAAACTACCACCAACACCTTAATGATTGGTACCACCAACTCTCAAAACCCTGGTGCCCCAATTAGCTGGATTGATACTTTATCAAACCTCACCAGCGCCTGGCAATTGGTTATCCTTCCTTTAAATTCTGCTTCAGGATATAATGGTACTGACAAGTATATCGTATTCCGTCATGGTTTAGAGAACACTTTCAGTGATGTATATATTGATGACTTTGTTTACGAAGCAATTCCGGCATGTCCTCAATTAACCAACATCAGTCAAACTAGTGTTGGAATCACTACTGCAAGCTTTAGCTATAACAGCAATGGAAACCCAGTTCAATACGAGTGGGGTCCTGTAGGTTATACTCAAGGTACGGGTACAGTAGGCACATTACCAGCCGGATCAGGAACGATTAATGGTTTAAGTTCTGCCAGCTGCTACGACATGTACTTGCGTACCGATTGTACTGGTGGTGGTAACGGAACCTCTGTTTGGTCCGGACCTTTCACTGTTTGTACTCTTTGTACTACTCAATCTTTACCTTATTCCGAAAACTTCGATATCGGTTTAGGTTGTTTTGTAGTAACTGACGGTGGTAACACAACGGACACGTGGATTCACGCCACATCATCCAATACCACCACTACGACCACTGGCACCGCGCTTGATGCTTCCCCAGGTTGGATTGAAGCAGATTCTGATAATGCCGGTTCAGGTGCAATCACCATGGATGAAAAAATTACCAGTGCTTATATCGATGCCGGTAGTATTACCGGAACCTTGTATCTGGAATTTGACCAATTCTACCAGCACTTAGGTTCTAATGCAGAAGTAGAAATTTGGGATGGTAATGCCTGGGTTAATGTGCTCACCCAAAACTCTTCAAACGTTGGTGCCTGGGGAAATCCTGATCATCAAAAAATCGATATTACCGCTTATGCCAACGACAGTCTTCAAGTACGTTTCGTATATAAAGACAACGGCGTATGGGCCTGGTGGTGGGTAATCGACAACGTTCTTGTACAAGAAGAACTTTGTGCTCGTTCTACCAACTTCACTGCAGCCTTTGTTACTGCTGACTCAGTTGGTCTTGCCTGGGATCCAGGTGCAGGTGGTACCTTCGGTATTGAATATGGCCCTGCCGGATTTACTCCTGGTAGCGGAACTCTTACCAGTACTACTGACTCCACTATAACTATTTCCGGATTATCAGCACAAACCAGTTATGATTTCTATTTGGTTGACACCTGTTTTGGTGGCGTAGCTAGTTTACCTGTTTTCTTAAATGTAGCAACCGCTTGTGCCATCAGCACTCCAGCTATATTGCCTTTAACCGAAGGTTTCGAGAATTACAGTCAAGGTCCTACCTTCAACGGTACTACCGAATATCTGTGTAATCCTTCGTATTACTGGTCTTTGAACCCATCTTCTGGAAATGGTCGCTTCCGCTTGCAAGCAGGATCCTCTTATTACCGAAATGGCTTGCAAGCACTCACAGCAGATCACGATCCATTTGTTTCTACGGCTGAAACCAATAGCATGGTTATGACCGTTGATCTGAGCAATTACACTACTGCTAATGGTATTGAATTGAGCTTCTACTGGATGCGTCATACCACTACTTCACGCCCTGGAAACAAGGTGTATGCCCGTGGCAGTGCTTCAGATACCTGGGTTGAATTAGCCAGCCTGAATAACTCTCTAAGTGGTGGTTTCGATTCAATTATCGGAATGGACATTGTTGCTCCATTAGGTCTTGTTGGTCAAACCGTAAGCGCAACTACTCAGATTCGCTTCGATCAAGAAGGTCAGTCTGGATCCAGCTTCAGCAATACCTGCTGCGATGGCTATACTTTAGAGGACATTACTCTTGAAGCAGTTGCCTGTCCACTTCCTGGTGGATTAAATGTGAGCAATGTATTTGACACTACTGCTACCTTAAATTGGGCCGGTGCATCTTCAGCTGCTAACTTCCAGTACTGGTTTGGACCTGCAGGATTCTATCAGGGTACTACCACTACCGGTGGAGCTAAAGGATTCAGCGCAAGTTCAGGTGTAGTTGTAGACACTTTAAGCCAATTTACCTGTTACGAATTCCTGGTACGTACTGTATGTCAGCCTGGTGATACTTCTTCATGGAGTGCTCCTTACCAATTCTGTACGCCATGTAGCCCAATTAGCGCTCCTCATTCTGAGAACTGGGATGCCTTAACTTCAGCTACTAAGGACCTGGGATGTTTTAGCTCTATTGAAGATCCTAGCTTAAATAGCTCTAACTTCTTAGGGGTAACCATCCAGAGCAGTACCTTCTACAATCCAATTTCTACTCCTAACTATGTAGAAATGGATAACTCATCGGCTACTTCAGCACCATTGCTTTTAGTATCTCCTCCTACTACCGACATGACTGCCGGTGATAAGAGAATTATATTCTATAGCCGTGCTACCTTCTCAGGTACGCCTCCTCATAGTCTAATTGTCGGAACTATGGCTGATGGTACTAATGCCTCTACCTTCCATGGTTTAGATACTATTCACCCTGACGGAAATGCCTTTACTCGTTACGTAGTTAACTTAACTACAGCCAACGGATACAATGGCACGGATCAATACTTTGCGATTGCTCACGGTCAGGATGCTTCTTTCTACACCATCTTAGTTGATGATGTTACCTATGAGCAAATTCCTACCTGTCCTGAAGTAAGCGACCTTAAGACCTTACAAGTTGATAGTATGAATGCTATGGTGAGCTGGACTCCTTTCAGCGGAAGTACTGGTAACTTCCAAATTGAATATGGAACTGGAGCTTTTGGTTCATCTAGTAACAGCCGTGTGGTTGCCTCTAATGATACTACTACCATCACTGGTTTAACTCCTGGAACTAACTACTGTTTCTGGGTACGTGAAATCTGTGCTCCTGGTGATACTAGCATCTGGATTGGCTCACAGTGCTTCAAAACTGAGTGTTTGAGTATTTCCGCTCCTTCTCATGAGGATTGGGATGGACTAAGTGCCGGATTAGATTTAGGATGTTTCAATAAATATGAAGATCCTAGTTTAACGGTTAGCACCTTCCAAGGGGTTACTATTCAGAACAGCACCTTTAACCAACCTTTTACTGCACCTAACGTAGTAGAGTTAGACAATGCTAGTATTGTTAATGATGATCTGATTTTGATCTCACCACGCACTACTGACTTAAATGCTTCTGATAAGCGTATTCGTTTCTATGCTCGTACTACCACTACTTTCAACAGTCCTGAAATTGTGGTTGGTTCTATGAGCAATCCATTAGACAATAGCACCTTCAATGCTTTGGATACCATTCCAATGCAAACCGGTGCCATGATGGAGTACATCGTTAATTTTGATGCCACTAATGGCTTCAACGGTACGGATAAGTACTTTGCGATTGCTCACGGATTAAAATCTACCTTCCATACTATCTTCATTGATGACATCTACTACGAAGCAATTCCAAGTTGTATTCGTCCTGATAGCCTGGATGTTACCAACATCACATCCAACAGTGCCAGTGTAAGCTGGACCAGTGCTAATGGTGGTTCTAGCTTTGAGTATGAATACGGAATCAACCCCTTAGGTGATCCTGGTAATACTCGTACTACTATTTCAACCCCTGCCGCTACCCTAGCTGGACTTACTCCAGGTACCGGATACTGTGTATGGGTACGTGAAATTTGCTCAGCTACTGATACCAGCTTCTGGAGAGGACCATTCTGCTTCAACACTTTATGTGCGCCAAGCAATCCTGCTCCTTACTATACCAATTTCGAAGGTATTACCATTGGTGTTTCTTCAGGTACTCCTGCTGGTTGGGAAAACTGTTGGACCCATAATACCATCAGCGGTTCAGTACACTGGGAATCTGAAGATGCCACTGGTTCAAACGAGAACAGTACAGGTACAGGTCCATTCTATGATGCTACTACACCAAGTGTAACTGGTGGTACTTATATGTACTTAGAAACTTCATCTACCGGTGGTCCTGCAGAGTTAATCTCTCCACCCATCGACATCACTGGTCTAGCAAGCCCTGAAGTAGAATACTGGTACCACATGTTCGGAGCAACTATTAACCGTTTGGTTGTATATGCTGAGGATAACCTTGGTGGTCGTACCGCTATCGATAGCTTGGTTGGTCAGCAACAAACTGCACAGTCAGATCCTTTCTGGCAACGTAATGTGAGCATTGCTAACTTAACTCCAGGTGTATACAAATTCGTATTCGAAGGACATCGCGGTACCTCATTTACCGGTGATATCTCTATCGACGAATTCCGTGTACAAGTTGGTGCAAGCTGTCCTCGTCCTACATTCTTAGTACAAACTGCTAAGAACTTAAACGACATCACTGTTGGTTGGACGGCTAATGGTACTGGTACCAGCTGGCAAATTGAATATGGTCCGGTAGGATTTACTCCAGGAAGTGGAACTCTTTTAACTACTTCCAACAATCCTGAAACCATCAACAGCCTTACCGCAGCTACTAATTATGATGTATATGTACGTGAGATTTGTGGTGCAGCTGATACCTCAGCCTGGACTGGTCCATTAGTGGCTAGCACAGATATCTGTTTAGCCAGCAGCAAATGTTGGTTCGTATTCGACCTGAAGGATACCTTCGGAGATGGATGGAACGGTGGTGAAGTAACCATTTACCAAAACGGTATCGAAGTAGGTAAAATGGGATCCAACTTTACAACCGGAACTTTACTTAAAGATTCTATCCAACTTTGTGATATGTTCCAAACCTCCGTGGCTTTAACTACTGCTGGTGGTTGGCCAAGTGAAATTGGAGTGGAAGTATTTGATCCAACCGGAGCTAGTGTAGGTAGCTATATTGCCAGTTCTTCAACTGCTCAAGGTGATACTTTGGTAAGCTTTGTAGCTAGTTGTACTGGAGCACCTACCCCATGTGCCATGCCAGACTCTATCTGGGCAACTTCTAATGTTAGTTGCGATGGTATTGAAGTGGACTGGAACAGCAATACCGGTGGTTCCTTAATCGAGTACGGTCCTGCTGGATTTACTCCAGGTACCGGTACCTTAACTGGTGTTGTAACTGCTCCTTATCTAATCTCAAGCTTGAGCCCAGGTACTGCTTACGACATCTATGTTGCAGACACTTGTGGAACCAGTGATACTTCAAGCTTCAATATGGTAAGTACTTCTACTGCCTCTGGTCCATTACCTGTAGCAAGCTTCACTATTGACAGTGCTATTGTAGGCAACTCTTATGAGATCTATGTGGATGCTTCTGCTTCTACAGATGCTGATACTTATGAGTGGAACTTCGGTAATGGTGTTACTTCTAGCAATGCGGCCGATACCATGGTTTACTTAGGAAATGGTGGATACA
>MDTD01043273.1_pt1 | contig 177637 bp, 176 predicted proteins | sample 811221 | NCBI WGS metagenome assembly MDTD01 (sample SAMN05326646, study PRJNA326480) | marine metagenome | isolation source: seawater | place: Pacific Ocean: South West | collected 2011
CGCGTCTCGGCGTGGCCCCCTTTCCGGGAACGCCGTGAACCCGTCCATGGGGGCTCCCGGTTTGACATCCTGTCAAACAGGGTCCCGGAAAGGGGGCCACGCCGAGACGCTTCGAGGTAGCGTCACCGTGGGTGGCCGGAATGGGCGGTTGGGGGCGGTGGCGGGCGTGGAAAGGATGCGGTAGGAGCGACTGGGCGGCACTCCGCTTTAGTCGCGATGGAGAGTGGCACGGCCGGTGGGGGGAAAGACGGTGTCGAGGCGGTCGGCGAGGGGGCGGTGGGCGGTGTGGTAGTGGCGTTCGAGGGCGGCGATCCATTGGCGGGGGCGTTCGGGGAGGCCCTGGTCGATGAGGTCGTGGGCGAGCACGCGGACATCGGTGGCGAAGCGGTGGGCGTCGCCGGGGTCGCCGTCCAGGTTGTCCAGGGACACCTGGAAGCGGTGCTCGCAGGCGGCGCAGAACAGCGCCTCGAAGGCCTGGGGACGCACTTCCACCTTGAGGAAGCGGGCCTGCTGGTCGGCGTCGCGGCCGTCCGGGGCGTACCAGTAGCCGTAATCCTCCAGGGCGCGGCGGCGCCGGCCGGCCACGCACCAGTGCGCCACCTCGTGCAGGGCGCTGCGGAAATAATCGTGGGTGTAGCGGATTCGCGCCGGCGCGCCGGGCCGATAAAGGGGTTCGGCGAAGCCGCCTTCCAGCACGGTGTGGTGGCGGGCGTAAAACGTGTCACGGAACAGGGTTTCCAGGTCGGCGGCGCGGTGCATGGGCGGGGTGCTTTGCGGTATGGTAGCCGCCCCTTGCCCTGTCGCTGATTCACCATGTCCTTGCATCGTCGGGAATACCTTGCTCAGTTTCGCATTGCTCTGCCGATTCTCGGCGGCCAGTTGGCGCAGACCGCCAACGGTTTCGTGGACACCATGATGGCGGGCCGGGTGAGCGCCGAGGATCTGGCGGCGGTGGCGGTGGGTGCCAGCATCTGGGTGCCGCTGTTCCTGTTCATGACCGGGGTGCTGACCAGCGCCACGCCGATCCTGTCACGCCATCTCGGCGGCGAAGCTTACCATCGCGTCAACCCGCTGGCCCAGCAAGGCCTGTGGCTGGCCCTGGGCCTGGGGCTGCTGAGCATGCTGATCCTGCGCTCCATGGCGCCGGTGCTGCATCTGATGGATGTGGACGAAACCATCCGGCCGCTGGTGCAGGGCTACCTGGACGCGCTCAGTTGGGGGATGCCCGGCGCCGCCGTGCTGCTGGCGTTGCGCAGCTATACGGAGGCCATGAACCACACCCGGCCGGTGCTGCTGATCAGCGTGGCGGGCCTGCTGATCAACATTCCCGCCAACTACCTGCTGATTTACGGCAAGCTGGGGCTGCCGGCCCTGGGCGGCGTTGGCTGCGGCTGGGCCACCAGCCTGGTGATGTGGTCCATGGCGCTGATGATGGCCGGCTACATCAAGCGCCACCCGGTGTACCGCCCGGCCAGGCTGACCCTGGGCCAGCGTCACTGGGAGCCGTCCAGCCTGGCCTACATGCTGCGCCTGGGCCTGCCGGTGGGGCTGTCGATTTTCTTCGAGGTGAGCATCTTCGCGGTGATCGCCCTGCTGATCAGCCGCCTGGGGCCGGAGATCGTGGCCGGCCACCAGATCGCGCTCAACTTCACCTCGCTGATCTTCATGCTGCCGCTGAGTTTCGCCATCGCCGCCACCGTGCGCGTGGGTCATGCGCGCGGCCGCAGCGACCGCCAGGGGGTGGGGGTGGCGGTGCGTTGCTCGCTGATCATCACCGCCGCCATCGGCCTGTTGGCCGGGCTGGCCCTGGTGCTAACGCGCGCCTGGATTCCACACATCTACACCGACAATGGCCAGGTAATCGCCCTGGCCGCCCACCTGCTGCTGTTCGCCGGCATCTATCAGGTGTCCGACGCCATCCAGGTGAGCGCCAACGGCTGCCTGCGCGGCTTCGAGGACACCGCCTGGCCGATGATGATGACCCTTCTGGCTTACTGGGGCGTGGGCCTGCCGATCGGTTACGTGCTCGGCCTCACCGACCTGTGGGTGCCGGCCATGGGCCCGGCGGGCTTCTGGATCGGCCTGGTGGCCGGGCTCACCAGCGCCGCCATCATGCTGGCGCTGCGACTGCGCTGGCGGTTGCGTCAACCGTTGCCGGCGACCGCGCGGCGGGATGAGGCAACCCTGGAGCAAGCCGCCTGACGGCGGATCGCGGCCGGGCGGCGTTCCGCTTCAGCCGCGATCGGGCGGGTAAAGAACGTATCGCCGGATTGCATCCCTTTCCTATATGCGGATAATAACGATTCTTATTTTCCGTGGGCTCCGGGGATTCCATGTCCAAGCTTTCTCTGCGGCAACTGGCCGCCTCGCCGCGCCTGGGGGTGGCCTCGCGCACCCTGGTGGCGGTGTTCGGCGGCTATGCGCTGGCCGCCGTGACCACCGCCGCCCTGGCCCTGTGGCTGCCCGTGGAGCGGGCGGACGCGGTGATCACCGGCACCTTGCTCTCCTTCCTGATCTACACCGTGGCGGTGCTGTTCGCCTTCTCCACCCGCAGCGCCCTGCGTGCCTGGGTGGGCATCCTGGCGCCGACCCTGGTGGGCGCCGCGCTGGTGTGGCTGGGGGGCCCGGCATGAAGGCAAGCCTGCGACAATCCATGGCCTGGCTGCACACCTGGAGCGGCCTGCTGCTGGGCTGGCTGCTGGTGGCCATTTTCATCACCGGCACCAGCGCCTACTTCCGCGACGAGATTTCCTTCTGGATGGCGCCGGAGCTGCACCAGTCGGTGGCCTCGGAGGCGGCGCCCCGGCTCGCCTGGGAGCAGCTCAACGCCACCGCGCCGGACGCCCGCAACTGGCTCATCGCCCTGCCCCACGAGCGCCACCCGGCGGTGGAACTGCGCTGGCAGCCGAACACCCCGGATGCCCAGGAGAACCGCCGCCGGCGCGGCGAACGGGCGGAGATGGACGCCACCACCGGCGAGCTGCTGGAACCCCGCGCCAGCCGGGGCGGCGGCTTCCTTTACCGGTTTCATTTCGAGCTCTACGGGGTGCCGCGCATCTGGGCGCGCTGGCTGGTGTGCGTGGCCACCATGTTCATGCTGGTGGCCATCGTCAGCGGGGTGATCACCCACAAGAAGATCTTCAAGGACTTCTTCACCTTCCGGCCGGGCAAGGGCCAGCGCTCCTGGCTGGACGCCCACAACGCCACCGCCGTGCTGGCCCTGCCGTTCCATTTCATGATCACCTATTCCGGGCTGCTGATCTTCATGGTGATGCTGATGCCCTGGGGCATGAACGTGGCCTACGAGGACGGCTGGCGGGGCTTCTTCAACGAGGTTTTTCCCCGCGAGGAGCAGGCCGCCAACGCCGGCGCCCCGGCTCCCCTGGTGGACGACATCCAGCCCCTGGTGGCGCGCACCGAAGCCGCCTTCGGCCAGCCGGCGCGCTACATCGAAGTGGAATGGCCGAACCGGGACAACGCCCTGATCCGCATCACCACCGCCAAGGAAGCGGCGATCACCGACCGCCGCCGGGGCGGCAACCCGTCGCTGAGCTTCGAGGGCACCAGCGGCCGCCTGCTGAAGACCGACCCGGGCGCCGGCGCCGACGACGGCGTCGCCGCGCGCACCTACAACCTGTTCGTGAACCTGCACCTGGCGCGCTTCGCCGACCCGGCCACGCGCTGGCTGTTCTTCCTGTTCGGGGTGGTGGGCAGCGCCATGGCCTGCACCGGCATGTTGCTGTGGGTGTCCAAGCGCACCCAGCAACTGCGCGGCAAGACGCCGGGCTTCAACCTGCGCCTGGTGAACGGCTTGAACATGGCCTCCATCACCGGGCTGCTGGCCGCCATGGCGGTGTACTTCGCCGCCAACCGGTTGCTGCCGGCGGCCCTGGAAACCCGGGAAAGCTGGGAGATCCGCGCCTTCCTGCTGGCCTGGCTGGCGACCCTGATCCACGCCCTGTGGCGGCCGCACCGGCGCGGCTGGCTGGAGCAGCTGGCCGCCCTGGCGGCGCTGTGGCTGGCCGTGCCGGTGATCAACCTGGCCACCACCGACAGCCACCTGTTCAGCGCCATCGCCTGGCGCCACGGTGCCCTGGCCGCCTTCGATCTGGTCTGCCTGGGCATGGCCGCCGGCGCCGGCTACGCCTTCTGGCGGGTGGCCGGCCACAAGCCGGCGCGCAAACCGGCCCGGGCCGCCCGGCCCCGCCACGCCGCCGCCGGAGAATCGTCATGACGCTGCTGCCGCTGACCTGGACCCTGGGCTACGCCGGCCTCACCGCCCTGGCCCTGGCCATGAAGCGCCACCACGAAGCGGTGCTCGGCGCCAAGGCCTCCGAGGCGCGGCTGCGCGGCTTCCGGGTGCTGGGCTGGGCGCTGCTGGCGGCCATGACCGCCGGTTGCCTGGCGATCTGGCCCACCGCCCTGGCGCTGTGGATGGCCCTGGGCATGGTGGCCTTCGCCGGGCTGCCCCTGGTGTTCCTGCTGCCCTACCGGCCGCGTCTGGCCGGCGGGCTGGCGGTGGGCTTGCCGGTGGCCGGCGCCGTGGTCGGATGGGTGGCTGGGTAACCTCGACGGCCGATCAGCCCCGTGCCGGGCCGGTGGCGTCCGGCCAGCACTCGGTGGCCAGCAGCCAGCGATAATATTCCTCGCTCAGCCAGGGCCGGCCGCTGAGCAGATGGTTCAGGTACCAGCGCTCCGGCAACACCGTGTCGCTTTGCCAATGTTCGTTGGCGATGTACACCCAGGTGTCGATGGGCCCTTCCCCGGCGCGCACCGTCATGGCATGGCGGCGGTAGCGCTCCGGGTGGCCCTCGAACGGGTCCATGCGGGCGATCTCGTCGGCGCCCACCAGCTCGTACAGCACCCCTTCCACGCCGCCACCGGCGTCCTCGACGATGTTGGCGTAGGCCCGCCCGTCGCGGCCGTTGGCGCGTTTGTTGAACGCCAGCGTCCAGCCTTCCAGAAAGCCGGCCACGCTGCGCCGGTAGCGCATGCCACGGCTGGCCATGCGCGCCGGATTCATATTGGAACCGTAAGCAAAATAATAAGTGGTCATGGCGCGGCATTGTAACGCGGCGCCGTAAACAACGCTTGCGCCGCCCCCGCCGAGCGTCTAGTGTGAATTTGGAACGTCGGAATAACTCATGCGTGAGCACGCCGGCAGCGAGCGTCTACGTATCAGTTATTCCGCAGTTCCTTGGTCGGCTTGCGCGGAGGCGCTTATGGCAAACCGGCGTGACCCTCGCGGCAATAACGTATTGCCGTTCACCCCCCGACGGCGGGCATCGATTCCGCCGATTCTGCGACTCTCACCCGAGTACGACGGCATGGAGCTGCTCTATGCCAACGATCAACACCCGGACACCCTGTTCTCCATCAAGATCCTCGCCTGGGCCCGCCGCGAAGACGGCGACACCGTGGCCGTGGTGCCCTGGCTCAAGGAGCTGGTCTCCGCCACCGATCTGGCGGACCCGCTCAACGGGCGCTGGGAGGGCTACCGTCTGCCCGACAGCGATTACCTTTTTCGCGACGCGCCACCGCACAAGGTCCAGGAGCTGGACGCGGCCGTCGAGTTCTTCGGCCGGCCCGGCGGCGACGGGCCGATCCAGGAGATCCCGGACACCATCGGCACCCACGCCGTGTTCTCCGAGGATCAATTCGAAACCCTCAGCCTGACCGAGGTGGTGAGCTGGCGGCTGTACGCCGATGGCACCGCCAAGGCCATGGTGGCCGACGAGGAGGCGGTCACCCAGACCCCGATCCTGCCCGGTGACGACTGCCTGCGCGCGGCCCAGGACGAACCGGACTTCCGCTACTTCTTCCAGCACGGCATCGCCAACCGGCTGAAGGACCGGGACCCGGAAGCCCTGGCCGCCATCGCCATGCTGTCCACGCGCTCCTAGCCCGGTGGCCCCTACCGCTCCGGCGGGCGTTTGCGGCGGGCGTCCGCGTTTTGCTGGTGCATGCTCCGCGCCAGGCCGATAAGCAGCACCTGGTCGCGGCGCGGCACCTCACCGAACAACCGCACCATGCTGCGCAGGCGCCGGGAGACACCGTCGCCCTCCGGCGGCGCCGTCTCGATGCCGTCCCACTGCTCCACCTGGCGCAGAAAATCCACCACCCGCACTCCCAACGCCGAACACAGCCGACACAAACGCCGGAAGCTCACGTCCTGGGCGTTGCGCTCCACCCGCGACAGATTGCCCGCGTCGGTCCCGGCGCGCTCCGCCACCTGCTGCAAGGTGGCGCCCTGCGCCAAACGCTGCCGCTTCAGCCCCGCTCCGATATTCATGACCCGCTCTCCCTTATCGCCTTCACGCTTTGCACGAGCGCAAAGCTTCGCTCTATACGGATAGCGAATCAATAGAACAACGATCAGGGGTCGGCGAAAATACGCAGGGTCTCGGGAAAACTCAGGCCGATCAGCAGCAAGGTACGGGCCGCGCCCCCGGGCGCCCCCACCCCACGCTCCCAGCGATCCAGGGTCACCGGGTCCACGCCCAGCAAACGGGCCATGCGAAAACGGTCCAGCCCGGTCAGCCGCATCACCGCCGTCACATGGGTGCCGTCCACCGGCGTCTCCAGCGGCAGGTTCGCCAGCTCCGCGCGGCTGTGCTCCAGCAGCCGGTCCACCCAGGTATCCAGCGCCCGCCGCGGGCACGGCCAATAAGGGGTCTGTTCGTCCGACATGGGCGTCCTCGCTGCCGGCCCGGGCCGGCGTCGGCTTGCGTATCACGCATTCATCGTGACCGCCCCGCCGCCATCGCAAAATCAGCGATCCACCGCAATCTCTGTAGGAAATCCACCCCGAACCTTGTAGGAACGCCACGCGGCGCGCCTACAGCAGGACTTCGAGCCCCTTGCTTTCCACCAGGTTGAGCAGTTTCAGCGAAATGCCGTTGGGGCTTTTGTCACCACGTTCCCACTTCTGCACAGTGGAGATCGACGTATTCAGATAAGCGGCGAACACCGCTTGGCTGACCTTGTAACGCCGACGCATACGGCGGATGTCGGTGGCGCTCAGAGGGCGAATCTCCGGCAGACACATTGCGTCGAATTCGCGCAACGTCACCGAATCCATCACACCCGCCTCGGAAAGATCACGGGCCGTCTCGTGCACCGCGTCCAGAATACCCTTAGCCATCGTTGCTCACCTCGATGATCGCTCCGTGCCTCAGCGCCCGGTCAATCTCCGCCGCGCCCAACGGGCGAAGGAACGGTTCATGAATATTCGCACATCTCACCCAATCATACCACTTAGTGCCATAGCGGCGGATTCAGAATCCCCTGCTCAGCCAAGAGCATGGGCGGAGTGAACCGGCACGGCATTGGGTGATCTCGGAGATCGACGTAGGCATTCCGCCCCACGGCCTGTAGGAACGCGCACGCGGCGGCGCCGTGGATCAGGGGCTGGTGAGGGGCGCCGGGTCGGAGGCCGGGGCGGTGCCGCCGGCGAGGGCGGCCTGGACGGAGTCGTAGCCGGCCAGACGATGCAGCACCGCCGTGGTGGGGGTGGCGAAGCGGCGCCGGCCGGTGCGGCGGTCCGCCAGGGCCTGGCGGGGCGTGAGCCAGCAATGATCGATGGTTTCCTGGCCATCGTGCAGAGGCACTTGCCCGGGCGGCGCCTCGGCCACGAAAAAGCGGGTGTCGAAGCGACGCGGCGGGCCCGGCGGCGTGACCCAGTGATCCAGGTACGCAACCCGGTCCAGGCACAGGTCCAGCCCGTGCTCACGGCACAGCACGGTGAGGCTGGCCTCGCCCCGGGCCACGGCGTGGCGCGCGGCCAGCACCGGATGGGCGGCGTCCACCCAGGCGCCCCGACCGTCCCGGGCCAGCAGCAGGCCGGCCTCCTCGAAGCACTCACGCACCGCCGCCACCAGATAGCCCAGCCCGCCCTCCTCCACGCCCAGCATGGCGTTGGCGGCGAGCTCCGCGGGCCGCGCGCCGTCGGCGGCCAGACTCAGATCGTGGTGGTCCACGGCGCCGCCGGGGAAGACGTAATAACCGGGCATGAACACGGCCTGGTGGGTGCGCTGCAGCAGCAGAACCTGGGGGCCGTCGTCGGAATCACGGAGCAGGGCAAGGGTGGAAGCGGGGCGTGGTTGCATGGCGTTATTATTCTCGAAACCGGACTTCAGCTTCGACCATAACCCGAGCCGGCGGAATCATCCAGGCACACGACACTTTCAAGACCGGATCAGGCAACGGAGTCGTTCAAAAGACTTTCGTAGGGAATTCGAAGCCCTTCGTGCAGCTTGCGGATCATCCGCAGGCTGAGCGCCCGCTTGCGATTCAGGACCTCGGACACCCGCCCGCTGGAACCAATGTAGGCTTCAAGATCACGCCGGGTAAGACCACGCTGCTCCAACGCGAAAAGAATCGCCTCGACGGGATCCGAAGGGCCAACGGGATAATGCTCATCTTCGTATTTCTCGATCAGGATGGAGAGAACTTCCAGTTCATCCGCCTCCTGGCTGCCTTCATCGGCTCCCCACAGCTCTTCCAGACGTGCGAAAGCACGCTCAAGATCGTCATCGGTATGGATCGGCTGAATATTCATCACACAATCTCCGCATCAACCCGGTCGTACTGAGCATGAGTGCCTACAAACCTCACCCAGGCGATCTGAAGATCGTAGCGGATGGCAACAATCACCCGGTATTTATTGCCGGCTATGTTGAAAACCACCCGACCGCCCTTCAGAACGCTGGCAGTACTGATATCGGCCTTAACCGCCTGGGGGGTGGCCCAGCACGCCCTGGTCATCATGTGGTACCACTGCGTAAGAGGCCTTTCCGCATCGCCATGGTCTGGCTCTTCCCAGAACTGCCTTAACGTCCGTTTCGCAATCACTCTCATCACTTTTCCCTACTTGTGCCGATCCTAGACCCTCCCAATTTGGGAGTCAAGAAAGATGAGCTCTCTCCCTCGCATTGTCCATGAGCTGATCACGAAAGCGCTGTTTTGCGGATTCCTCAAACTGGCCCCGGGCCCGGGGTCCGTGGCGGCGACCATGAAAGGACACATGGACCGGCTAAAGCGGCCACTGCTGAGCGGCATGCAAAATCTGGATGATCTCAACGTGGTCCTCCGAACAAGCCCTCCCGGGCCATCGCACGCCACTTAATTCTTGCGCTGTCGTTTCCTTTCGATGAGCTCCCTTGCATCGTCCATGACCTGATCATGAGAAGCGGCCGCGCGGGTGTCTTCCATGGCCTCGCGGACTTTTGCCTTGAACCAAGCGTCGTAAAACTCGGGATCAGCGGTCAGACCGAGGGGCAAACCACGCTCCCTGACCACTCGAGTCAGCAAGATCCGTACGGCATCCGAGACCGTCAAACCCAGTCCGGCCAAAGTATCGGCGGCTTCGCCTTTCAATTTCTCGTTAATGCGCACATGCAGCATCGTCGTTTCAGCGGCCATGATTCTGTCCTCCTTATCTCGATGCCAATTCTGTATCTCAAATGAGATACATGCAATCAAGTACTGCCGGATCATGGCCCCAGGAAGTCTCCAGGCTAGCGTCCGGGACAGCATGTCGCTGTAGGAGCAGGCTGAAAGCCTTGTCAGCCAAAACGGAAAGTCAGCCGGGAAGCCCCGGAGGCGGAAAACCCGGAGGCGGGAAACCGCCGAAAACCGTGCCTATAACGGCCGTTTTAGGGGAAAAACGGGGCCAAAATGGGAAAAAAGCGCTGTTTTGCGGATTCCTCAACCTGGTCCCCGGGCCCGAGGTCCGTGGCGGCGGCATAAACACGCAGCCGCCATCCGTTTCCATTCCGGCGTTGCGGGCGGCGCCCGGGTGCCTTCCCGGGCGTGCCGGCGGCCGTCAGCTTTCCATAAACCCCAAGCGGTTCAATCACTAACGCCGCTACTTCCGGGGCGTTCATCGCGTAAAGGCGCATTCGCCGCCCCACTGTCGCCACCGGTGCCCGCACCATGGACCATGAAAGCAAGGCGACGGGGATCCGCGGGCAAGGAGCCAGCCATGAGGGAGCGGGAACGACTGCTACTGACGGGGCACGCCCACCACCTGCTGCGGCAGGCGCGGGACGGCGAGCGCGTGTTCCGGGAACACACCGACTACGTGCACGGCGTCCGGCTGCTGCACGAACTGGCGGCGGAGCATGGCGTTGCCCTGCATGCCTGGTGCCTGCTTCCGGACAGGCTGCACCTGCTGGCGACGCCCTTCGGCGACCCCTGGGGCCTGTCGGTGTTCATGAAGGCACTGTCCTGCCGCGTGGCGTTGCGCCATCGGGAGCGCCACCGGTCGCCGTCACCGTGGCGGCGACGCGGTCGCGGACGGGATCACCCTCAGCGCGATCGCGCCCCGCCATGTCCTGCTCGACCACGACGGCCGCCTGGAAAAACTCACCCTCGACCAGCGGACCGCGCTGAAGGGCGTGGCGACCGGCCCCAAACCGGCCGCCGCCAGCGATGACGCCCGCGGCCGGCTGATCGAGAGTCTGGGCCTGACACCGATCCGGCCGGGCATGGCCGCCGGCTACCGGGTGGAGAATCCGGAAGGAGGCCTGGCACGCAAATACGGCTTCCTGGAAGGCGACGAAATCCTGTCGGTAAACGGCTATCCCCTGGGCACCGCGGAGGACGACCGGCTCGCCTACCACGTGGGCAGCCGGGCCGACGTGGCCCAGCTGCGGGTGCGCCGGGGCGACCGGGAGATCCGGCTCGAATACCACGCCGATCAGGACCGCATCGAAGGCCTGGACGCCCTCAAAGCCGAATAACCGCCCCCAACCGCCGCCAAAAAAACGCACAAGAACGATTTTAATCACGCACAAGTTACGCCGTCCGCGCCTTGCCCCGCCGTGCCCACGAGAATTTACGCCGAACGACACCGGTGAAAACAACAAACCGGCCCGCCGTTTTCATTGTGGTACGAACGAACCAGAAACTAATTTGGAAATCGCCGGCCCCGAGCCGGCTCGCGAGGAAAGCACAAGAACTCACAAGGAGAACGATCATGCATACGCTCAAACGAAACAGCCTGATGACCGGCGCCCTCGGCGGCGCCCTGCTTCTGCTCTCACCGCTCAGCCAGGCCGGCTGGGTCAGCGGCGCCTGCCCCTCCGGGCTCTCGGTGCCGTGCGTGGAACAGGACTACAACGGCACCGTCTACCACTTCAACGGCGGCCACGCCGATGAGTGGCACCCCGACGCCAACGGTGACGACTTCAGCTTCTCCGGCAGCGGCACCATCGAGTGCCCCAGCCAGCCCCTGAGTTGCTCGGTTTCCCCGCCGGGGGGCGCCCTTTAGCTCGAAGGCGGCTGGGCGTTAGCGGAACAGCTCGTCCAGGGAGGTGGCGTCCAGAACGCGATCGGCGAGGCTTTCCAGCTCAGCCTGGGAAGCGCTTTGCAGGCGCAGGCGGTACACGGCGGGCAGGTCGCCGAAGCGGTGCTGGATCAGGCGCAGGACCAACGCGCGCTCGCCTTCCAGACGGCCTTGCTCCACACCCTGAGCACGCCCCTGCTCGACGCCTTGCTCCAAGCCTTGCTCCAAGCCCTGCTCCACGCCGGCGAGACGCTGGCGTTCCTTCCATTCCTCGAACCGGTTGGTGATCATCTCGTAAGTCTCCTGCAGGTCGTGCATCTCAGGGAAGGTCTCGCCGGGGAACCAGCGCGGCAGCCGGCGGCGCAACCATTCCAGGCAGGACCGACGTAATTCCGCCTGATCCGGGCCCGACAGCCACTTTACCAAAAGGTGGAGAAGACCGGCCACTTCGTCGGAAGAGCGGTGGTGCTCCAGCCGGAACAGAGCGGCCACCAGGTTATCGACCGGCCGGCGTTCATCGGCGCTGTAGGCGCCCTCATCAATCAGCAGGAACGCCTGATCCGGCTGAAACCGCTCCAACCCGTCCGGCGGCGTCTGAACCAGGGCGCGCACGTCGGTGGGCGCCCGCCAACGCCGCTCGCCACTGTAGAGCACTACCGGCAGCACCGGCGGCAAGGCGTGGTCCGCGCCCAGCTCGCCGCGGCGGATCAAATCCTGATGGAGCAGCCCGGTATAGACCATCACTCGCAACGCCATGAAACGGTCCACCGACGACTGAAACTCCAGCAGCAAATACACGTAGAGCCACTCCTCGCCCCAGCGCATCCGCCAGACCGCGTCGCCGTGCCGTCCGCGCAGGTCATCGCTGACGTAGCTACCGTTCATCTTCTCCAGCGAGGCCAGATCCAGCGCCGCCACCCAGGGCGCCGGCAGAAAGCCGATCAACAGCTCCCGGATCATCCGCTCGTGAGAGAAAAGCAGCTTGTAGATGGTGTCGTGCTCGTTCATGGGCACCTCGGCAATTGGTGCCCCCAAGCGTGGCTGGAACAAACCAGGGCGTCTGTCCGACGACGCCGACAATGCCTGTAAGCCAAGACGGAAGAGCACCGGCGTCCAGGACGACAAAACGGCGCCAAACGCTGAAAAGCGTGCCCAGGGCGGGCGTTTTAGGGCGAAAAACGGGCAAAACTGAAGCAAAAAGTGGTGCTTTGCGGATTCCTCAACGCCCGGCCGCTGCCACGGCGATGGCGAGTCCATCCGCCCAGAACCGGCCGGAAAAGCGCCAATGTTTCACAAAATGTCCAAGGATGATATTTTATTTAATAAATACCGCCACACGAAGACCCAAAGAGAATAAGAAAACCCTTTTTAATGCCAGCCCAACCTGTCCTTTCCGGACACCGATAAATATTTTAATCGAAAATGTTCCTTTATTGGCAAAACCTCCGCCAAAGCCCCCTTCAAAGTCGACAAAAAAAGCCAATGAATCACGAAAAACCTGTCCCCAATATACCGTTTATCAGATTTTTGCTACCGCACAAAAGTGAACATCTCAACACTTACCTTCAATAAGCGCATGATTTCATTGAAATATCCGGCACGGAGAGGCATTCTTTTCACCATTTTCAACCCTCCTTTTCACTCGATAAAATTCCAAACACAAAACGTTTCCTATTAGGGTTGTACCGACACAAACAAAAAAACGAACACCACCAAGGGGACCGGGGGCTCTATACCAGCCACCTTCGAACGTTTGAACGTCCGGCAGAGCGGCACCCAAGTGACGCCGACCGGACACCTCCACGTGAATCGAACGGGAAACACAAGCACGGGATGAGCTCAGAACGAGAATATTGATGAAAGGAGAATCATCATGTCTGGTAAGGATCGCTTGTTACTGGCGGGACACCCGCACTATCTGATGCGCAAAAGCGCCGACAACCAACCGGTATTTCTCGACGAGGCGGACTGCAACCACTGCCTCGGAGACATGCGCGAACTCAGCGCCCAGTACGACCTGGCCGTCCACGCTTACTGCCTGCTGCCGCAAGGGCTGCACGTGGTGGCCACGCCGCGCGAGGACCCGGCGGCGCTGTCGCGGTTCATGAAGGCGCTGTCGTGCCGCGCCTCCCTGCGCCGCAAGAACCTTCATGGCCGCGACTCGGCCTGGGAGGTGCGCTACCGGTCCAGCCCCATCGAGCCCAGCCAATGGCTGCTCACCTGCATGTGCTATGTCGAGCGCCTGCCGGTGGTGCACGAGCTGGCGCCCTCCGCCTACCACTACCGGCGCAGCAGCTACCGCATGCGGCTGGGCAAGACCGGCCACTACTGGCTGACGGACCCGGAGGAATACACCCGCCTGGGCGCCACCCTGGAAGAACGGGCGGAGGCCTACCGCATGTACATGAGCAACGGAATCAACACCAACGACGAACGAGCCATCGAAGCAGCAGTGAATCAGTGCAAGCTGATCGGCTCGGTGCGCTTCGTGGAGGAAGTGTACCGGCGGTACGGGCCTGCAAGGCGGTAAGTAGGAGGCGCTGGAGCACGGGCCGGCGGGCCGTTCAGCCGCCGGCCCCTTCCTCGGCGACCGTCGCGTTAGCGGAACAGATCGTCCAGGGAAGAGGCGTCCAGAACGCGGTCGGCCAGGTCTTCCAGCTCGGCCTGAGAGGCGCCTTGCAGGCGCAGGCGATAGGCGGCGGGCAGCTCGCCGAAGCGGTGCTGAATCACGCGCAGGACCAGTTTGCGCTCGCCTTCCAGGCGGCCTCGAGCCATGCCTTGCTCGACGCCTTGCTCCACGCCGGCGAGACGCTGGCGCTCTTTCCATTCCTCGAACCGGTTGGTGATCATTTCGTACGCCTCCTGCAGATCGTGCATCTCGGGGAAGGTTTCGCCGGGGAACCAGCGTGGCAGCCGGCGGCGCAGCCACTCCAGGTAAGATCGGCGCAAATCGGCCTGTTCCGGACCCGATAGCCACTTTACCAAAAGTTCAAGAAGACCGGCCACCTCGTCGGAGGAACGGTGGTGTTCCAGCCGGAACAGGGCGGCCACCAGGTTGTTGACCGGCTGTCGGGGGTTGGCGCTGTAGGCGCCTTCGTCAATCAGCAGAAACGCCTGTTCGGGCTGGTAGCGCGCCAGCCCGTCCGGCGGCGCCTGAATCAGGGCGCCGACCTCTGTGGGCGCCCGCCAGCGGCGCTCGCCGTTATAGAGCACCACCGGCAACACCGCCGGTAATTTGCGGTCGGGGCCAAGTTCGCCGCGCCGAACCAGATCCTGATGGAGCAGCCCGGTATAAACCATGATGCGCAGCGCCATGAAGCGATCCACCGAGGACTGAAACTCCAGCAGCAGGTACACGTAGAGCCAGTCCCCGCCCCAGCGCACCCGCCAGACCGCGTCGCCGTGCCGCCCGCGCAGGTTATCGGTGACGTAGCTGCCGTTCATTTTTTCCAGGGAGGCCAGATCCAGCGCGGCGACCCAGGGTTCGGGCAGGAAGCCGACCAACAGTTCCTCGATCATCCGCTGGTGAGAAAAAAGCAGCTTGTAGATGGTGTCGTGCTCGTCCATGGGCACCTCGTCGATGGCGGCCCCCAGCCTGGCCGCGACGGATGGGGCTGTCTGTCCTCCGGCGCGGACAACGGCTGTAAGCCAAAGCGGAGATCGGCATAGACAGGAACCGACAATCCGTTTCCATTGGGGGCGGACCCTATCGCGGACAGTACCGGGCCGCGCCGGCAAGGCGCCGCCGAGGCATTGATAAACCCGCCCGGATTCAGTCACTAAGACCGGTACTTCCGTGCCACTTGAACGATAAAAGCTTTTCCCCCCACTTCACCCTCGCGAATGGCGGTCGGGCCGGGGACCATGGTAGCCAGGGGTTCACGCGGAGCGCGGGCAAGGAGGCGGCCATGAAAGCAAGGGAACGACTGTTACTGGCGGAGCACGCGCACCACCTTCTGCGCCTGGCGCGCGCTGGCGAGCGGGTATTCCGGGAACATACCGACTATGTGCATGGCGCCCGGCTGCTGCTCGAGCTGGCGGCCGAGCACGGCATCGCCATCCACGCCTGGTGCCTGCTGCCGGACCGGCTCCATGTGCTGGCCACGCCACCGGCGCGGGCACGGGATTTGTCGGTGTTCATGAAGGCGCTGTCGTGCCGCCTGGCGCTGCGCCACCGCGAGCGCTACCGGGCGCCGTCACCGTGGCGCCGCCGTTACCACGCCAGCCCGGTGGAACCGGGCCAGTGGGTGCTGGCGACCATGTGCTTCATCGAGCGCCTGCCCATTGAGCACGGCCTGGCCGTGGCCGCCTACCATTACCCGCACTCCAGTTACCGCACCCGCCTCGGCAAGACCGACCACTACACCCTGCACGACCCGCCGGAATACGGGCGCCTGGGCGACACCATCGAGGAGCGCGCGGCGGCCTACCGTCGCTACCTCAAGGAAGGCCAGGACCACCGCGAGGCACGGGCCATCGCCACCGCCGTACGCCGCAACCGGCTAACCGGCTCACCGCGCTTCGTGAAGGAGGTCTACCTGCGCTATGGCGTGCTGTACATCAACCGGGGCCCGGGCCGGCCCCGCAAGCGACGGCGCCTGACGCCGCGGCATGGGAATCCCGGCTAGGCGCGGACACCGCTTCAGTCGCGACGGAAAGTCGCTCCTACAGCCCGAGCCAGGGGCGCGGGCGGATTCACGGTCCCGGCAAGGACAACCGCCCGGGAATCTCCCACAAAAAAACCGCACAAGAACAAATTTAACGACGCACAAGATGAGCCCCATGGCCCTCCCGCTCCAACCCCCCAGCGAATTCCTGAACGACAGCCCCGGCGAGAACAACAAACCCGCACCGCCTTTCCATTGTGGTACGAACGCGCCAGAAACTAGCGTGGGAGTCGCCGGCCCCCGCCGGCCCGTGAGGAAAGTACAAGAAATCACAAGGAGAACGACCATGCATACGCTCAAACGGAACAGCCTGATCACCGGTGCCCTCGGCGGCGCCCTGCTGATGCTCTCTCCCCTGACCCAGGCAAGCTGGGACAGTGGCGCCTGCCCGACCGGGCTCTCGGTGCCCTGCGTGGAGCATGAGTACAACGGCAACGTCTACCACTTCAACGGCGGCCACGCCGACGAGTGGCACGGCGACGCCAACGGCGACGACTTCGAGTTCGCCGGCAGCGGCACCCTCGAATGCCCCAGCCAGACGTTGAACTGCTCGGTAACCCTGGATGCCCAGGTGAAGAAGTTCCAGGATGACCAGAGCGACTGGCGCATCGGCTTCAAGGTAAACGACGCCAACCTGTCCGGGGGCTTCCTGTGCATCCTGGCGGATCTGCAGGGCCTGCCCTGGTACCTGGCGGACAGCGGCACCCACGACAACTTCGGCAACAATGATGGCATGCTGTGGCCGGGCCCGATCACCGGGAACATCGGCACCTTGAGCGTGCCGCTGGCGGGCATTTCCGACATCCACGCCCATGGCGTGAGCTACGACAACTACGACACCTTCAACCTGACCGGAGATCTCTACGAGAACGGCACGGATGACCCGCAAGGCTGCAGCCTGAACGGCGCCCTGCAACTGCAAGGCGATGTGGACTACCTGACGGTGTACTGACACCAGGCACGCGTTCCCGGCCCGCCAACCGGGCCGGGAACGCGCCGCCCGCCGGCAATGTTTCAGATAATGTCCAGAGATGGAATTTTGTTTAATAAAACACGAGGCTGTAGTATAAAAAATAATCGCGAACCAATATGCATCATTTTAAAGGGGACAGATATATATATTTTAACAAATAATGTTACCTTTCCCTCCATAGTCTTGACCCGCTCCCCCTCCAACACCCCCAAAACACAAAAAAGTGCCTGTTATTTTCTGTCCCCAATATACCGTTTATCAGATTTTTGATACCAGTCATCATCAGAATTCCGATTATATAATCTCTGTAAGTTGCTGATTTTAAGGAAAAAACAGCCCCGTTCATGTTCAACCTTTCATTTTTTTCAAACTCACTTTTCAGAGAAAAAGTCTCCATACACAAATCGTTTCGGATTAGGGTTGGAGATACAAAAAAAGCAAATCGACTGCGTTGCCAACCCAAGTGGGGGGAAGAAGCAAAGCGGGCCCGGGCGCCGCTCAAAGAGCGGCGCCCGAGTGACCCGCCCCTCCAGCGAGACCTCTCCGGCCCGGCGGAACATCGGGTCAGCCGAGAACAACAAACAGTGATGAAAGGAGATTCATCATGTCTGGTAAGGATCGCTTTTTGCTTGCGGAACACCCGCACTACCTGATGCGCCAAAGCGTGGAAGACCAACCGGTTTTTATCGACGAATCGGATTACACCCACTGCCGCCGCGACCTGCGCGAGCTCAGCGAAGAGCATGGCCTGGCCATCCACGCCTATTGCTTGCTGCCCCAGGCCGTGCATGTGCTGGCCTCGGTGGGGGAAGACCCATCGGCGCTGTCACGGTTCATGAAGTCACTGTCGTGCCGCGCCTCGCTGCGACGCAAGAAGGTGCACAAGTGCGATTCCGCCTGGGAAACCCGCTACCGCTCCTGCGTCGTCGAACCGCGCCAGCCACTGCTGACCACCATGTGCTACATCGAGCGGCTGCCCATCGCCCATGGGCTGTCCAGCTCCGCCTATCACTACCGGTACAGCAGCTACCGGATGCGCATGGGCAAGACCGAAAGCTACACACTCGGCGACCCGGAGATCTACGAGCGCCTGGGCCACACTCTGGAGGAGCGCGCGGAAGCCTACCGCACCTACGTCAGCAACGGTCTCAGCAGCGAAGAAGAAAGGGACATCGCCCATGCCATGAAGCGCGGCAATATCATCGGCTCGGCGCACTTTATCAAGGAGGTGTACCACGAGTACGGCCTGCCCGGGGTGGAGAAGGAACTGGCCCGGGAACCGGAAGGTGCCTGAACGGCAAGGAGAAGTGGCCGGCGAAAGCCGGCCACGGCGCTCACCCGCCCTGGCCGGGCAGACTGACGCCTTTAAGATCGTCCGGAAAGTGAAAGGAAAACTCCTTACCGTCCTCGGTGCGGACCAGCACGCTGGCCCGGTAACGGTCCTTGAAGGAAAGCCACACCAGGTAATCGCTGTGGTATTCCCCCACCGGATAGCCGTTCACCGCCACGATGGTATCGCCGGGTTTCACGCCAATTTCCTCCGTGCCGCTTTCCGGGAAATCATCGCCAACCCGATACCCCTCCGGCGAATCCTTGCTGACCGGCGTCAGGTCCAGCTTATTGAGAAAATCCAATACCTTCTGCGGCATCTTGGGACCGTCGTCCGCAGGCTCTTCTTCCGGATCCGCGTCAGCCACTTCGGCACGCCCCGCTCCGCCCCTCAGCGCCAGGCGCAGCGTGATCAGCCGTCCAGCGTTCTCGATGACCACTTCCGTAGGCCGGATGGCTTCCAGCACACCGCCCTCCGGCAAGGGCGAACCCACATGGTAGCGGTGGGCGCCGTGGCCCTCGACCTGGATCACCGCGGCGGCCAGCGGGCTGTGTGCCTCGAACACGGCCAGCAACGCCAGGGAGCCCACATCCAGCTCTGGCCTCGGCAACGGCGTGGCGAGCGGCTCAACGGAAGGTGGCGGCACCCGGGCAGCACTGTCGGCACGGTCCGCGCGGGGAGTGAGTGCCGGTGAAGGATGGGTCGCTTTTTGGCCGGCATCATCCGTGCCATTTTCTCCGTTCGCAAAAAAGAAAATAAGGGATAAAAAAAACAATGCCGCCAAAAACAGGCACTTAGTAATTATCTTCTGACCTTTCATACGCACCCGGTATTTTTTTATGGTTTACGACATGTTTTACAAGGAACTTAAATAATATATAGCTCTCTTTACAGAGAACAACAAAGACAACAAAACCATAGCTAATAAAACAATCAGGAGGAACCATGAGGAAGTTAATCGTTGGCGCGCTACCCCTAGCGATTCTCGCCGGCTGCAGCCACACCCCACCGACCACCGAAATGGAAACCAACCAGCAAAAAGCCTCCTACGCCGCCGGCATGATACTCGGCGACAGCGTCGGCCCCAGCCTGGCCAAGAGTAAACTCAATGAGGATCTGGTTCTGGAAGCCCTACGCGACAAACTCCAGGGCAACGAGCTCCGCCTCAGCGAGGAGGAGGCCCGGGAGGCGTCCAGCGCCTACCAGCAGGAGGTGATGCAGCGCCTGGAGAAAGAGCATAAGCAGCTCATCGCCCGCAATACGGCACAGGGTAAGGCGTTCATGGAGAAGAACGGGCAGCGCCCGGAAGTGAAGACCCTGCCAAGTGGCGTGCAATACGAAGTGCTGGAGGCCTCCAGCGGCGGGGCCAGCCCGGACGCCAACGACGCGGTCCGGGTGAACTATGCGGGCACCTTGCTTGACGGCACCTTTGTGGAAAGCAACATCGCCTATGGCGAAGCCGTACAGGTGAACATGGGGGTGGCATTGAAAGGCTGGCAAAAAGCCCTTGTACACATGAAAGAAGGCGATAAATGGCGCCTCTTCATTCCGCCGGAACTGGCTTACGGCGAGGCGGGCATTCGCAAAAAGGTACCGCCGCAGTCCACCTTGATCTATGAACTGGAACTGGTCGAAGTCATCGACAAAAGCTGATAACCACCATTCGAAGGGGGTACACCCATGAGACCATATCGCCACATGTTGAATGTTCTACTGATCGCCTTGGCGCTCCCCGGCCTGGCCACCGCGGACCTTCGCGAGCGGGTGGAAAGCGCCCTGGCCGCCACCAACCCGAACCTGAGTGTAAAGAGCGTGCAAGACAGTCCGGTGGAAGGGGTCAAGGAGATTAAGCTGAGTAACGGCCAGTTCCTCTACGCCGAGCCGGGCAGCGACCACATTTTCTCAGGGCGCCTGCTCAGCTTCACCAAGGATTCCTGGAAAGACCATACCGATGAACGGGAGCGGCAGGACCGGGCACAAAGACTTCAGGCGGTGGACCAGGGCACAATGATCACCTACCCCGCCACCGGCGGGGAAAAACACGAAATCTATGTGTTCACCGACACCACCTGCCCATACTGCAAGCGGTTCCACGCCCATATGGCAGACATCAACCAGCGCGGCATCACGGTGCACTACCTGGCCCTGCCCCGGTCGGGACTCGACTCCTCGGCGGCCAACAACATGGCCCAAATATGGTGCACCGCGGACCCGCAAACCGCCCTTACCGACGCCTTTGCCGGCAAGCCATTGACCCAGGAGGTTCTGCCCTGCCGGTCACCGGTGGCGGACCAGTACACCATGGCGAAGACCCTGGGTGTCAGCGGCACGCCCTCTGTTTTCGGCAAGGACGGCAGAAACCTGGGCGGCTATATGACGCCGGATGAGCTCAGCGCCGCCATCGCCAACACCGCCAGCCTCAGAAACTGACAGCCCTCCGGGCCTGTATGGTCACTGCGACATACAGGCCCTATCCCGCCGTTAAACACGCCCGCTACAAAAAACCGATTTAAAGCATTTCAACCCTCACCCGCCGCACCCAAGGGTCATAAGAAGCGGGTTAAGTGGCTGATTAAAAAGGCCATCGCTAAAACACCTCAATTAAACCCCGCCAAACTGCGGAACCACCACAAAAACCTTGCTACGTTTAAGTGGCAGTACATTCTGCATCATACGAAAGACAAACAATTACGGAGACTAATGTCATGAAGACAAAACTGCTTCTTTCAGCACTGCTCGGTATGGCTGCCTGGTCCTTCTCTGGCGTGGCGACCGCGGATTGGGACACCGGCGCCTGCCCCGGCGGCGGCTCCGCTCCCTGTATCGAAACCGAAATCAACGGCAACACCTACCACTTTAACGGCACTGGCGGCCACGCCGGCATCTGGCATGGCCGTCCCGCTGCTGAAGGCGGTGGCGACTTCGTTTTCGAAGGCGACGACGTGGCACTGGCTTGTACCATTGATCTCGAATGCACCCTGGCTCTTAGCGGTCAGGTGAAGAAGTGCCAGGACGCAAACGGCGCATGGCGCATCGGCGTGAAGGTCACTGACGCCGATGTGTCCAACGGCCTCTTCTGCGGCTCGGTCAATGTGGGTGGCTTCCCCTGGTACTCAAAAGACGCGACCATCGCCAGCCACTGCCCGTTCGAGGATGACTGCGACAGCTTCATCCCCTATGACGCAAATGCCTCCTCCTATACCGGCAATTTCGGGACCATTGATGTTGATGTATTCGGTATCGACCTGGTGAGCAGCGAGCACGTTCATAGTGTGGTCTTCACCCCGGGTGTAGGCGCCAACTTCGCTTTCGCATCTGACTTCTACGATTGTGATGATAACGCGAGTTGCTCCATTAACGGTGTGCTAACAGTGAATAATGCCACCTCCCTGGACATCCAATAACAGCGATTAGTGGCAGTACGTTCGGCGCCGTAGGCCGCAATAAGGCTGGCGCCGAACACTTCCGAATCCAGCCCCGGCCTGGCCGGGGCTTTTTTTAATCGTTAAGGAATGACGATCATGAGAATAGCAGCTTTACCCCTAACTTTTCTCGGCCTGACGGCCTGGTCACTGTCCAGCATCGCGGCGGCGGACTGGGACACCGGCGCCTGCCCCGGCGGTGGATCAGCGCCCTGTATCGAAACCGAAATCAATGGGAACACCTATCACTTCAACGGCACCGGTGGGCATGCCGATATATGGCATGGCCGGCCCGCCGCTGAGGGCGGTGGTGACTTCGTTTTTGAAGGCGACAATGTGGACCTGCAGTGTGCCCTCAATCTGAACTGTAGCGTAGCCCTAAGTGGCCAAGTGAAGAAGTGCCAGGATTCAACCGGTGCCTGGCGCATCGGCGTCAAGGTCAATTCGGCCACGCTCTCAAATGGCACTTTCTGCGGCGCGATCACCGTCGGTGGCTTCCCCTGGTACTCGAAGGATCCGACCATCGCCGGCCATTGCCCGTTCGAGGATGATTGCGACAGTTTCATCCCCTACGATCCAAACACCACCTCTTATACCGGCAATTTTGGCTCCATTGACGTGAGCGCTCTAGGCCAGCCCCTGGTGGAAGACGAGCACATTCATGGCGTTGTTTTCACCCCGGGGGTCGGCGCCAATATCGCTTTCGACTCGGACCTTTACGATTGCGATGAAAACGCAAATTGCGGTATGGATGGTGTCCTTACGATCAATAACGCCACATCCTTTTATATACGCTGATAGCCAACCTCTTCACTGAGCCCTACACCGCGGATATCCAAGCCGCGACGTATCACCAACTTAACCCAAAAGCGCCGGCCCAGCCCGGCGCTTTTTTTACAGACGCTTATTGAAACTCAACCAGGACCTCAATTCGTCCGGGCACAGTAAGAGCAGGCTCAACCGCGACAACCACCATGTGAGCTTACCTCCAAAACGCCAGCTAAGCTCGGGGTTCGTCAGGCTCTTCTTCTCCTTCTATCCGTTCTGGACAAGGCGAACATAGACCACCACTGCCGAACGGAATAGCCGAGCTATGTGAAACAACATCCAGATGTTGGCTGTGGAACTAATGAAAGAGGTCTTACCTACGACAGCCTCCTCCATCTTGTAGCTTTCAAGGTTTAGTGGTGCTTAACGTATCAATTCAAAGCCATACACATCAGCCGGCCGTCACAAAAAAACCGATGCGTTGCATCAAACCATTCGAGTGAAATCAGGCGGTTAAGAGACATAAAAAAAGGGCCGCCAAAATGGGCGGCCCGATCTCTGTTGAGGATTTACTTCACCTACTTGATAGGTTCGGAAATCATTTGCAGGAATACACCCTCCTCAGGGATTTGATAGGGGATGCGACCCGCAGCGGTTCCCACTGCGAGTGGCTGGTTATTACTGTTTGGAGTTGGCGCGTAATAGAGTTTCACATCAATATCGAGCGAATTGTCATTGCGCTGCTGTACCACCATTCTTCCATCATCAAGAAAAGAAACGGGCCCTGACAACGACATAGTGACTGCATAGCTCCTCAGGTTATGGCGCAGGCTGATCAGAGGGAACTCCATTACGGGGCCAAGGAAGGGAGCGTCAATATAGAGATCCACATCCGCCGTAAGCACTGGCTCTCCGTTCGAGCCTTCTTTGATCCAACCGGTAATCGGTTTGGTTCGACGGCAGGGGTTGGTCGCAGTGTCGACACAGGCAGGGTCGTCTTTCGCATACCGCATTCTCATAATCTGCTCACCGGAGGGCATGGCGAGCGTGGCGTCGCCCCTAACCGCATTCCGGGCGTAAGAAATAAACGAGGTGGATAAGACCTGAGAAGGGTATATCTCGACCTTGATGGCTTCTTCTACAGGATCATAACGCCCCACGCTGGCATTCAGCCCCATTTTCAAGTAAGTAAACTTGTTTTCAGGGCATTCCGTCGGATCAGATTTAGGGAACATATATGCAAATAGGTGACCCAAATTTCCCTCGTATTCTGGGGGAAGAGGATCACCGGTAACGGGGTCATAAGCCTCATCATAGCCACAGCCCACATTGGCCCCATCAACGCTGGCAAGCAGACCATACGGAAAGCTCTTAGGGTTAGTTGCAAAGGCTGTATCCTCCGCATACCAGGGCAGCTCCGGTCGGCTCGTTCCCTTGGTATTCAAAGAAAGAACCTTGGCGCTGTTCGGCAATCCTTGAACACCTTCCGGGTCATAGGCCTGGTCGGCGTCGGGATCAAGGACGCTTGGTACCGGCTCGTGGAAGGGATAATCGGCGGTCGGTATGCTGCCATCAGTTAGACGGTCCTGCAGATCCGTATTCCTGTTTCCCGGATCCGTATTATAGAAAGGAGTCACCAAGCCAACTGCTGATGAGAGTTTACCGACCTTGTTGTCAGCGTCGTGAATCAGGTTTCCATTGACATCCACATCGGGGCTGGTTCGTAGTGTCTGCAGCACCTCATCGCTAGCGGGCTCCCCTTTGAAGAAGATAGCCAGGTCGGGCCCGCCGCCATCGGCAATATAGACATAGTTTGCGATCAAATAGTCGGCCACCAGCCTCAGTGCCCCACCGGCGTCATCCTGCTCAATTTCCTGACGGTATGCTACGCCCAGCGGCTGGGTGCGGAGCGGGAGGCCTGCCTGCCCGTCTTCCTCTTTACTGCAGATTGACTCCGTGCCGTCACAGACGGCATCTGAACTACCCAGATACGGTAAAATTGGGTACGTACCCGAACCAGAAAAGCTAATATCTGCCAGGTCCGTGTCGTTATTCGAACCCAGGGTATATTGATAGTATTGATTAGCCTCCCAGGGCTCATCCGGCACAAAGGTTATACGCTGGCCCTCAACGGTCAGAGAACCTTGAATCGTTTCTCCGTCAACGGGCTGACCGGACGCATCAACACGGAAGATGTCGAAGCTGCCCCCCAATTTAACGCTGGCCGGATCGATGGCCTTGGTGAACTGCAACACGATGGGTCGGTTCGCCGGCAGTGACATCAGCGGCAAAAGGTCGTCGGGGTGATAGTCAATAAGCGGGTAGTCCTCGTTGGACCAGTCGCCGGGACCGCCGGCGCAACGACCAACCAGACCGTTGGCCAAATCCCGTGTGGCCGGGTCAGTCACACAGGGATAACCCGGGTAGGCGCTCAGCAGCTCCGGCGAGTTGACCTGCACATCTTCTTCCGAATAGTTGCCGTCACCAACAGGAATGTTTCTCGTCGTAACTTTACCCGGCAGCTTGAAGGTCAAGGTTTGTGGCACGAAGTTGTTGCCCGCCAAATCCGTGATCTGGCTACCAAGCTGGAGCTGATACTCCGGGTTAGTGTCCGCTTCAGAGTATTGCAGCTCTTCTTCCGGCTGAATCACCAAAGCCGCGCCGTCCAGCGTATAGCTGATTTCCATGTTCGCGCCGCCCTTGGTCATGGTCAGCGCGCCCGGTTCACGCAGGCTTTCGGCGCTCAGCGGCTCATCGAAGTTCAGCACGATGGGCTCGCCCGGAGCCTGGAACCAGGAAAGCGCATCGTTGCTTTCGTCCACCGGCATCTCCGATGACGTCTGGTCCGCCATCCAGCTCTGCAGAGCCGGGGGCGTGGTGTCGCCTTGCTCTATGCGAACGTCTTCCACCAGTTGATCGGTCTGATCGCGGTAGGTCTGCAGCTGGAAGCTCAGGGTGCCGTAGCCGCGTTCCTGGCCAAGGATCATGGGCTCAACCACGCCCACGGCGTTGATGTCGATAACGCCGGCGTCGGTGTCGGTGCTGACCGTACCGATCAATTCAAGGTGGGTAATGTTCTGGGTCACACCGCCGTTAGCGGTGGGGTCCTCGGTGCTCATGGCTACGTCCATGAATAGCCGCACCATGCGCGGGCCGTCCGGATCGTAGACGTTGGGGATCAGATAGCCGTTGGCGTCGGACAGAAACTGCACGCGCACCTGGCCGCTTTCAAAGCCGGCGTCCACTTTACCGCCGATCTTCACGTCGATGTTGCTGCCGGTGAGCAGGGTGCCACGGCGGATGCGCAGCGGGGAAACGGTGGGCCAGTCCGGCAGGAACGCCAGGTCACCGAGTACGTCGCCTTCCTGTTGAGTGACGGCGGGCGCGGTGGCGCTGCCCACACCGCCAAGGAGCATGGCGTTCACGGGAATTGCGTTGATCGGCTCGCCGGTGAGCGGCGACAGGCCGTTGCCGGCGCCCTCATCGTTAGGGGTGGTGATACGTTGCACCAGGGGCTGCGGCCGCTGGTTCGGGCTCTTGCCTTCGGCCAGGGAGCTGGCCGGGTTAAAGCGGAAGCGATTGCTGTTGGGGAAAGCGAAGCTCTCGCCATAGATGCTCTGGATGGTGCCATCCTCGAAGGCCAGCCGGTAGGACTGCCCGGGGGTGAGGTCTTCCTTGGGATCAATGGTGAGGTAAGGGCCGTTCACCAGCATCCAGGCGGGCACCAGGTCGCCGTTGCCGTCGAGCAGGCTCACGGTGCTGTCGCCGCCCTGACCATAGACAAGGGTCTTCTGGTCCAGGGGCTGGGTGAACTGCAGGCGGATGGTGGAGAAGTCCATCATCGGGTCCTGCTCACCGCCGCTGGGCATGGCGCGGGTGACGTCCAGGGTGTCGGCGGTGATGGTGTTGGCCTTGATGCCCTCCTCGGCCGCGCGGGTGCTGAAGCGGATGTCCTGGGCGCCCTCAATGCCGGTGTCATCCGGGAAGTCGACCATGTACTCGGAGTGGTACTGGAGCTTCTGGGTCGGCGTGAGGATCAGTGATCGCCCGCCGTCGGCGAAGTGGCTTTCAGTGTCGATTGCCTGGCCGTCGAGGCGCAGGACCACGCTGTTCTCGATCCCCTGCCCTTCGACGCTTTCCGAGAAGCGCAGCACCACCGGCGTGGGGGTGGGCACTTCCTGCTGGTCTTGCAAGGGGAAGGAATAGATCAGCGAAGTGCCGGAGGCCTCGCCGGCACTGCCGGACGGGCTGCTTGAATCCCCCCCGCAGGCGGCCAGCATCACGGCCGCGGGCAAGGCCAGCGCGACTGGCGCTATCTTTCTTATCATGGTCGCTCCTCGACGTTTCATATTTAACCTCATTGTTATCAACGTCTTTTTTATATCGGCGTATTTATTTTAAATAGCCGCCGCGCACCGACCGCCACCCTTCCATTATTTTAAGAAGGCTCCGGCGAGTGGCGCGCGAATTCCTGATTTCCATTTTTTATGGGCACAAAACCCCTAAGGGCGGACTCCGTCTATAGTGGAAACTCGTTCACGTTTACAGCACTGAGAATAGCCAGCCGCTGGCCGGGGTGTATAGGCAGGGGAGACGTTAAAGAGGGTTTTCAGGGACAACCCTCAAAAGGGGACAGATATAATAAATTATTGTTTATTAATAATGACTTACGGGCGGGCCCGGAGCGTTTTTTGTGTATTTGGCAAAAATCGGCGTTGGCGTACGCACAAACAGGGAAAAGGTGACGGAATAAAAAACAAGCGGTTTCGTCTACATCTGTTACCGATAGAAACAGAGCCGCTGCCCGGGGTGCCTCAGTCGCCGAACACTATTGTTACTCCGGCGTGCAGCGGCCTTCTTGTGCCGGGCGGATGCGGTCGCCCGTGGCCACCTGGTGGCGGCGGAAGAACCCGGCGTTGACCTCCAGGGCCGCGGCGTAGTCGGTGCCCGGGCGGTAAACCCGGCAGCGGCGGGGATCGCGGCTCTCGCAGGGGGTCATGGTGCGCAGGGCCAGAATGCGGCCGTCCGCGTCGAGGAAGGCGATGTCCAGCGGAATCAGGGTGCGGTACATGTAGAAGCCCTGGGCCCCGGACACCGGAGGATCGAAGCGGAACAGCATGCCCGTATAGGGCGCCAGGGATTCGCGCTGCATCAGCCCCCGCTGCCGGGACTCCGGCGTGGCCGCCACCTCCACGCGCACCGGTTCGTCCAAATCGGCCACGCACAATGTTTCTTGCGGTGCCCCGTGCGTGACATTCGGAGTAATAAACAGCGCGCCAGCCAGCAGGGTCAGGGCTTTTAGTGGGGCAATGCGTTCGCCGGGCATGGTCATTTTTTGGACGCCTCTGGAATGTTTATCCGCACGGGGCGGGGCTTCAAAGGCTAGCAGACGCTTCGGTCCGCCTGAAATTATACATCGCGGGTAATTTTGTCGACCTTTCTTCACGCACATGCCGCTTATCAGATTTTCCATACCGCCTGTCATCGGATTTCTTAATAAAGGGGACGTATAACTTATTGAATTCACTGGATATTCTCCCTTTCCGCCCTCCTTGTTTTCCTTTAACGCAAACCCGGTTTTCAAAAAATGCCATTCCCGGACCCCGCCATTTCGATTAGGGTTTTATGCGCCGTCAAGAAAAGCGGCACGCGCCCAAGGGCACGGAAGAAAAACCCGGCCGGCGTATACAAAACGAATATGGAAATCTCATGTCACTCGAAAATAAAGAAACGTTCCCGGTAACCGTGGCTTGGTAAAGCCCCGTGGCGGGGTCGCACGGACAGCACCCCGCCTCCCCTTTTTTACCCCCGGTTCCACCATCCAGGAACGTCCAGGAGGTCTCATGGCCATCCGCAGTACCTATACCCGCGCCGCCGGCTCCGCGCCGGGCGGCCACCACTCCGCCATCGATCCGGGATCGGGCGGCCCACCTTTCGCAAGACGCCATCCACCCTGGTCTCGCGTGGCCGCCTTGTAGCCCGCGGGCACACAGCACGCCGATCAAACAGAGGCCATCACGCGCAGTTGGCGAACTCTCGCTTTCGTGACCTCAAGGAACAGACACCGTGATGAAGGAGAGTCATCATGCCTGGCACGGAGCGCTTGCTGCTCGAAGAGCATCCGCACCATCTGATGCGCAAAAGCCGTGAAGGCGAGCGCGTCTTTCAGAACGAAGCCGACTACCGGCACTGTTACGGCCAGATCCGCCAGCTCAAACAACGCTACAAGCTGGATCTCATGGCCTGGTCCATCCTCCCCGACCGGATTCACCTGCTGATCCGGCCAACACAGAAAATCAAGCACATCTCCGCCTTCATGAAGGCCCTGTCCTGCCGCGCCACGCTGCGCCAGCGCTACCTGAGGCAGCGCGGCTCACCCTGGGAAGAAGGCTTCCGCGCCAGCCCGGTGGAGCCCGGCCAATGGCTGCTGGCCACCATGTGCTACATCGAGCGGCTGCCCGCCATGGAAGGGCTGGCCAGTTCCGCCTTCCAGTACCGGCACAGCAGTTACCGCATGCGCCTGGGCAAGGGCGACCGCTACTGGCTCGACGACCCGGAGGAATACGCACGGCTGGGCGACTCCATCGAGGAACGCGCCCTCGCCTACCGCACTTATATGAAGGAAGCCCTGGACCCGGGCGATCTGGAAACCATCCACGACGCCATCCACCACAACCTGCTCACCGGCTCGCCCCGGTTCGTCCAGGAGGTGTACAAGCGGTTCAACGTGGTGGCGCGCAAACGCGGCCCCGGGCGACCGCGCAAAAACGACGACGATGGCTTCGACGGCTTCGAACCGATCCCGCCGAAAACCTGACCCACCCTCGTTTTAACCCGGGCCCACCCAGCGTGGGCCCTTTTTATTCCGGCAACTCCCAGCAGGAGCGGCTTCAGCCGCGATCATCGGCGCCGGTTATCGCGGCTGAAGCCGCTCCTACAGTGGTATTCCGCTCACGCTGTGAACGCATGTACCTGGCACCCTTGAAGCTCCATATCGGCCAGCCACCGCCCTCGACACAGCGCCTTATCCAGATAATTCATTGAAATGTTTGGGCTTTCCCAGGCGCCGGACGACATTAGAGAGCGATCCAACCTGCGCCCAACCACCTGAACGAACTCAAAGCGTTACCTCTGGTAACACGCCGGTGACCAGCCGCTCTATGACGGTCGCATTAAAATTTTAAAAACGGAATAGCTTTCTATTTCGCGGAACTTTTAATAACCAAAGGAAATAAAAAGAGCAGGATTACCAATTAAAGGTCACAAAAAAGCAGCCCGAGACCACCTTCCCATGAGGGAAAGTTTACAAATGTACCGGGATGTTGATTCGCAAGTGTTTGATATCCCTTAATTTTCAATTTTCCGCGGGAATGAAAACCGCAATGAAAGGCACTTTTCGCCATTTGCTATTTTTATTCACGACCGTCTCTACTAACTTTGAAGTTGTCGGTTCGGGGGGAATAAAAACAACTCACGAACCGACGTCACGGCGAGCATGGAAGAAGTAAAGAATCGCCGTGGCAACCAATCCTTACTAACGGAAAAAATGAGGAGACTCTCATGTCCATGAAAATCATGAAGAAAGCCATCGTATCCAGCATCGGCGCAGCCGCTCTTCTCGGCGCGGCATCCGCCCAGGCCATTACCGTGGAATACCCGGGCACCTATACCTTCGAAGGTCAAACCACGCTTTCCGCAAGCTTCGTGACCGCTACCTGTAACCTTAGCCTGACCGGCGATGTGGATGCTGCGGGCAACGTCAGCGTTACCACTGGCAGCGTTTCCGGCTCTTCAGCCGTATGCAGCAACATCGACCTGCAAGGCTTCCCTTGGACCGGCACCGCCGATGTCAGCAACTACACCCTGCCGCTCAACGGTATCGAGGTTGAGATCTATGGCGGCCTGGTTAGCTGTGACGGCAACATCACCGCCGGGTTCTCCAACGGTACCCCGACTGACGCCGATCCTTCCTTCTTCGCCCTGAATGATGCCGACTTCGGCATTTGCTCCGTAACCGGCGATCTCGAAGTGCAAGGCACCGACATCAACATCTACCCGTAAGCGGGTAATCAAGCTTCATCCAGACCAGGCCGGGGCTATTCAGCCCCGGCCTTCCTTTTTAAGCAGAGCCACCCTCGAATATCATCCCTCCCGTTAATTAAATAACCTTCTGGATCTTTAGTTGGTTATTACAGTAAAACCATAACGGTGATTTCCCCTACTCTCTGCCCCACCACGGTGTCCACTCAAATTCGACGGCAGCGTTAAAACCTCTTAGAGGCAAGAGATCAAGAGACTGGGAAGTAGCATCATCACCAGGTAATGTTGTCGGTATGCGCAGGCGGCGGCTGAGGGTTACGGTAGGAACGGTTAGCCGCGAAAAGGCACAAGATGTGCCACGGAAAAACTCCACGTTGTCATCGCGGCTAAAGACATCTTATTCGCCCATAAAAAAGCGAGCCTTCTTTCGAAGGCTCGCCCTTAATGGCCCATCTATTCGATTACTTAATCGGGTTTGACACGTAACTGATGTAGCTCCCTCTTTGTGGAATCAGCAGGTCAAGAAAACCAGCTTGAAAACCCAACGGGGAGAAGAACTGCACATCAACCGGAACATCCTCGGTATTGAACTGCTCGACAACCATACGGCCATCATCGAGGAACTTCACACCGCCGGAGAGCGACATGGTGATCGGGTAGCTGTAGATATTGTGGTACACCGTCAAACCGAACAAGTTCCGCTCAAGGAAGGGCGAGTCCAGATAGAGGTCTACATTCTCGGCGCTCAGAACAGGGCCATCCGCGCCATCCTTGATCCAGGCCTCAATAGGCTGATTTCTCTGGCCGTTGCCGTCCTCCTGATAGCGCATTCGCATAATCTGCAGGCCTGAGGGCACCGGAACCATATCGGTGTTCAGGTTCTGATACACCCGGAAGCTGGTGGTCAGGATACGACCCGGCCAGATCAGAACCTTGAGCCCCTGACCCTCCACGTATTCGTCCGTGACTTCCGCGTTCAGCGCGGCGGTGAGATAGGTGAATTTCTCTTTCGGGCACACCAGCGGGTCGGCGACGCTGTCCACGGTTTGATCTTCCGGCGCTGGATAATTGAACCCGCAGCCGACCGTGCCACTGTTCAGGGTACCGAAGGGTGGCTGAGCCTGCCCCTGGGGAAGACCACCCGGGGTCCGCACGAGGATTTTCGCGCTGTTGGGCAGCGGACGCACACCATTCGGATCAAGCTCCGGGTCCGTGAAGGGATCGGGCTCATCACCGGGCACGGGCTCCTCCATCGCGTACTCAAACGGTGAATACGCCGTGGAATTGGGACCGGTCTCCTCGACGGTATGATTCATTTCATGCTCGAAGTTGGCATTCACGTCGGCGGTAGGCAAGTTGACCAGCGACTGAAGCACATTTTGTGTCCGCTCACCGCCCTGAAAGAGCTGTACCAGATCATCCCCGCCACCGTCGGCCTGCGTCACGGACGGCGCTGTCAGCAAAGTAGCACGGGTCGCCGGGAATGGCCCCGGTGCGGCCGGGGCGACTTGCAGCTCCGCCAATTGACGCGTTTGCAACGGAAGCCCGTTCAAGCCACAAATTGCTTCGCCCCCACACTGGGCGTCACTGGAATTCCAATCGCCATTGGAGCCGAGAGTGTATTGATAGTATGTGCCCTCCTGCCAGGGGCTCTCAGGCCGAAAGGTAATACTACGTGCCGCTACGGAAACGTCGCCAGAAACCTCCCCAACAACATTGCCTGTATTGTCTAGTTCCTCGACCACGAAGCTGCTTCCGTATACGACGCTGTTGGGATCGATGTCCTGGGAAAAACGCACGATAATCGGCCGATTCGCTGGAAGCTGATTGATCGGAAGCAAATCATCCGCAGGCTGTATATCACCCGGCAGAAGATCCAGATTCGGGTATTGTTCATCGGTTATGCCCTTAAAGCCACCCAGACAGCGGCCGGCCAGGCCGTTGGCGATATCCCGGGTATTGGCGTCAAGCACACAGGGATAGCCCGGGTAAACGCTGGTGATCACTGGGGACCACTCCACCATTTCCACCGGGTCCCCGAAATTGTCGGTACCGCCAATAATTTCCTGAACCCGTGTCGGCAACTCAAAAGTCTCGTCCACAGGCACGGACAGCGCATTCCCCGCGAGATCAGTCACCCCGGCGGCAACTTGAATACGGTATTGGATGGGATTCAGTTCCTCACTCAGGCGCAGCGGCTCGCGGGGACGCACCACCAGGGAAGCGCCGTCCACCTCCACGTCGATGGGCTGTTCGACCACACCATTGTTATCCGTTTTATACAAGGTAACGCTCGTCACCGAGCTGCGCGACAACGGCTCGTCGAAATTGAGCACAATCGGATCGCCCGGCTTCTGCAGATCCACTTTGTCTCCGGGCATCCAGCTCTGAAGGGTGGGTCCGACGACGTCCGACTGAGCCCCGGGCGCGCTGTCCTGGTCCTTATAGGACTGCAGCTGGAAGCTCAGCAGACCGTAGCCGAATTCCTGGCCGAGGATGTCCGGCTCCACCACGCTGACCGCGTCCACGTTGAGCACGCCGGCGTCGGTATCGATCTCGGCCATGCCCACCAGCTCGATGTGCAGCAGGTCCTGGGTAAAGGCGCCGTTGGCCCGGGCTTCGCCGGTGGCGATGCCCACGTCCATCATCAGCTTGATCATTCGGGCGCCGCTCTCGCCGCCGTCCGAATACGGGTTTTGCATCAGGTAGCCGGTGGCGTCGGAGAGCAGCGTCATGGTGACGTCGCCGGAGCCGAAACCGGCCGGCACTTCACCGCCGATCAGGATCGGGTTGATTTCATCGCCGTTGAGAACGGTGCCCTTCGGCAGGCGAATGGGCAGGGTCTCGGGGAACTGGGTGGCGTCGCCCAGCTCGGCGATCACCGATTCGGCCCGGGCCTGGGTAACGTTCGCGTCCTCGCCCAGCAGGGTGCCGTTCACCGGTACCTGGTTGACGTCGCGGCCGGTGAGCTTGGAGCGGCCGCCCACGGTGAGGCGCTGCACCAGCTCGGTGGGCTCGCCGCGCGGCGAGGTGTCCAGAGGCCGGAAGCGGAAGCGTTCCTCGGTGAGGTTGGCGCCGTAGGTGCTGGCCAGATCACCGGTGAGGGTGAGGGTGTAGTTCTGGCTCGGATCCAGGTGTTCCGGTTCCGGGTCCACGGTGAGGTATCGACCGTCCACCAGCAGGGTCGCGGGGACCTGCTCATTGTCCGCGCCGTAGGTGAGCGTGACGCTCTCGCCGTAGACGGCGGTGCCGCGATCCACGGGCTGGGACATCTGGAAGCGGAAGCTGGAGAAGTCCATGGCCGCCAGGCGTTCGCCGTCGGCGACGGTCTGGTTGTCGAAGTTCGGGAAGGTGCGGATGACGTTGAAGTCATCCATGTCCGTGACCACCAGCTGCTTTGGCCCTTCGTGGAGCGCCCGGGTGGTGAACTGGAGGGTGCGGTCCCGGGCGGTGTCGCCGTTGGTGAGCCGCAGGTCGTCGATAACCACGGTGTATTGCTGGTTGGGCTGGAAGCGGTCGTCGTCCGCGGGGACGATCATCACGTTGTTGGGCTCGCCCTGAACGGCTTCCACGTTCGGGGTCATCTCGCGGCCGTCGGCGCCGCCTTCATAGAGGCGGATGCCGTTCATGGCGTCGCCGGCGTTGACACCGGCGGAGAAGCGCAGAATGACCGGCGCGGCGGTGGAAACTTCGCTCTGGTTATTGCTGGGGTAAGCGTACACCAGGCCCTGGGATTGCGTGGAAGGGTCTTCGGCGCGACCGCCGGCGGAATCTCCGCCCCCTCCACACGCGGAAAGGAGTACCGCGGTGGATAACGCCACCGCGGCGGAGTTGAGGATTCGAATTGTCATAATGCCCTCTGTATACGATTTCGAGTGATGGAGCTGGTGAAATTCCGTCCTAGAATTTCAGTGTTACGGAGCCGGAAAAGACGTTGACATCCCCTTCGGTTACGACGGAGTCCGGTACCGGATCGCCGGATTGCGTGGTGACGATGTCGAAGCGACGCTCGTCGAGTTTCTGGTACTGGTAGGCCAGGTCCACGGTCAGCGGCCAGGCCAGCAGCGGCGGGTTCTGGAAGGTCGCGGAGAGCCCCGCGCCGATCACCAGTTTGTCCGCGTCCAGGTAGTTCACGTCCTGGGAGGTCTGGTCTTCCAGGGGTGACTCTTCCCAGGCCACGCCGGTGGTGAACATGAAGCTGGGGGTGAAGTCGAACTCCAGGCCCACGCGCGGCACGAAGGTGTCCTGGAACTGCAGGTTGCCCTGGTCCTTCACGGTATCGCCGGCGAACTCCTCGGAGAGATCGGACCACACCTGATATTCGCCGGTGAGGGCAAGGCGGGTGCGACCGAAGTCATAGCGGATACCAACGCTGTAGATATCCGGCTGGTAGCCTTCGATCACGTCCGCCACGCGGATCGGCAGCGCGTTGATCAGGCCGGGCACGTTGGGCGTGGCGGCAATGGAGGTGGTGGTCTTGGAGTAGCCCCGGAAAGCCACCGCCGTGTCCAGGTTGTTCAGCCAGCAGGCGTTGTCCGGACAGAAGGTTTCCCCCCAATTCATGCTAAGCCCGACGATGGGCCGATAACTGGTCTCGGCGGAGACGTCCAGATTCTCGTAGCGGGTTTCGCCACTGAGCTCCAGTTGAGTGTCCAGATCCGCGCTGTTCTCCAGGGTGATGTTGATCGACGCCCCGAAGTCGATGCCGCGCCAGATCGGCGTGGCGGCGCCCACGTTCAGGAACAGCGGGTTGCGGCCGTAGGTGAGGTACTGGCCATCCCGGGAGGTCTGGGACTCAAAGGCGAGCATTTCCCGGCCGTACTCCTCGCTGCCCAGCATCAGGGCGAGGTAGATCGGATGGCCGGTGGTCAGCAGGTCGCTGGCGTCCGCCTTGAGGCCGAGGATCAGCTGCTGCGAGGGCTCGTTGTTGATGCGCTTGCTGCGCGGGCCCGGGCCGGTGGCGTCCTTGTAGCCGATGTCCGGCTCGCCGTGCAGGATGGCGCCGGTGAGCTGGCCCCGGGTGTCCTGCGCCAGGGCCGCCGGGTTGTAGAACACCGCGTTGGCCTTGTCGCTGAACATGGAGAAAGCCTGAGCCGATGCCACATCCGAGGGGAACATGCCATAGGTGGACGGCGCGTTGCTCATGCCGGCCGCGGCGGTGGAGCTCAGCGCGAGCATGACGCCCGCGGACAATAGGTTGATTGGTGTCGAATTGCGGCTCATAGAAGCGGACCTCTTAACCCTGTTCTGCTTATTGTCGTATTGGTAGTTTTTATTTCGCATTGTGGTACCCACCGTATTCGTTTAACCGGTTAGAACTTCATGGTGATCGAGCCGGAGAAGACGCTGACTTCGCCGTCCGTGCTCACCGAGCCATAGGTCTCGTTCGGTTGACCCAACCGGCGGGTCCTGCTCAGTTCGAAATCACGCTCGTCGAGCTGCTGATACTGGTAACCGAAGCTCATGGTGACCGGGTGCGCGATCATGGGTACGTGCTTGAGGTTGGCGCTGACGCCCACGCCGAGAACCAGGCGGTCGGCGTCGATGTAGTTCACGTCCGGCGAGGAATCGCTTTTGAGGGGGGATTTCTCCCAGGCGACGCCGGAGGTGAGCATGAAGACATCGTTGAGATCCACTTCCAGGCCCACGCGCGGCACGACGATGTCCTCGAATTCCAGGCCGGCCTGATCCTTGATGGTGTCATCGCGGAACTTGCTGCCGAGGCGGGACCATTCCTGGTATTCCGCGGTGAAGCCGAGACGCCAGGCACCGAAGTCGTACTTGAAGCCGGCGCTGGTGACCGCTGGCTGGAAGGAATCAATGACGTTGTTGACCTCGATCGGGATACCCGGCGAGGTGACGGTGCCCGGGATGATGGCGTTGGAGGACACGGAGGTCTGCTGGTCCGCGGAGGCGCGGTAGCTGATGGCCGTGTTCAGTTTATCGAGCCAGCAGTCCCGCACGTGGCAGAAGGTTTCGCCCACGTTCATGGTGAGACCGACGATGGGCCGGAACTGCGGGCTGGATTCCACGCTCACCCGCTCGTAGGTGGTGGTGCCGGCCAGGTTGTTGGTGATGAACAGTTCCGCGTCGTTGTGCAGGGTGACCTGCACGCCCGCGCCGAACTTGATGCCGCGCCAGACGTTGGTGCCGATACTGGCGGCCAGGAACAGCGGCTGACGGTCGTATTGGAAGTACTGGGCGTTGTCGCCTTCCGCGGAAGAACTGAAGGCCAGCATTTCCTTGCCGTAACGATCCACGCCGGCGACGAAGCCGAGGTAAATCGGGTGTTCGGATTTCATCAGGCCGCTGAGGTCCGCCTTGAGCCCCAGCATCAGTTGCTGTGACGGATCGTCGAGGATGTTGCCGTCGTAGGCGGGGTTCGGGCTTTCGGTGTTCAGCTCGTGTTCGGCGTGAAAAATAGCGCCGGTCACTTCGCTACGACGATCCAGCACCAGGTTGGCCGGATTGTAGTAGGTGGAGGACGTGTTGGTGCTGAACAGTGAGAGCGCCTGGGCTGAAGCGATGTCCGACGGGAACAGACCGTAGGTGGTACCCGTGTTGCCCATGTTGGCGAGCGCGGGCGAGCCGAGAGCCAGCATTCCCGCGGGCAACAGGATTGTTTTGATTATCGATTTTTTCATAGTTAGACAACCTTTCTACCTGATGTTGTTCTTCTTGATGAACGCAGCCGGGTGACCGCAGCTCAACCATTAGCACAGCTTTTACATTTTCAGTAAGGATCATAGCGCCGCGTTAAACGGTCTCCACGGCTAGAGCCGCGGCGGGACCGGCGTTTACGCGGAGCGGTATTCGGGTAATGGGGGAACGGATGGGCCGTCCTGGCTTGTCGATGCGAAGAACATGCGTTCTCGACCTCCTTCTTTTTTTGTTGTACTTCACCGCGATCCGGTCGCGGCTGATTGCTGTTTTCGTCGTTTTTTCGGACGTCCAACCCGGGCGTCGGAAAGACGGCGGAAAGACTGCCGAAATCCTAGTGGGTCAACGATGAAACCGTAAACATAAAACCGGTGAAAAGCGGGTTTTCAAAAATTGAAAAGAAGGATTTTTTCTTCACCCCCGCCTATCACGCCGCCGCCCATGGGGCGCGACCGGCTTAAGAACAAATGTAAACACTTATCCCCCTCCAAGTCCAAGCCCCAATTGGCGACGAAAAGCGCAAAAAAATATACACAAGGGGCGGATTTGTTTCTTTTTTGAAGAAATCCTTCCCTTGGTCCTATAATTTAGGAAACATCGAAGGGCCTGATGTTGACCTTGTTTACAGGTGTTACCTAAGGGAACACGGGGGTGCCGGAAAGCGCTTTCACGGGGTTTCGGGTGATCGGACGGTGAGGCGCGGCGTGGGCCGCGGCCCGGCCGGCTCTGTACTCCAGAGGATAAAGATGGTGTTTCCGCGGCCTATGGTCGCGACGAAATGGCTATGCCATACTCAACGACGTTCATGGATGGACGTACATGCACCCAGCTGCACCGCGCCAGGGCGTGGTCATAAGAAAACGAAATCAGGTGTAAACAACAAAAAGGGAATGACCGATGAAACGGCTTGCGGATTTCGCCATTTTCGTGGCGGTTGTTAAAGCAGGGACCATCTCCGAAGCGTCCAAAACGCTGGATCTCTCCATTGCCTCGGTCAGCAAATACGTCACCCGTATCGAACAGGAAATGGGGGTGCGTTTGCTGGTGCGCAGTTCCCGGGGGCTGAAGCTCACCGACGAGGGCCGCGATCTTTACGAGCACGTGGACCGGCTGCTCAACGAACTGGACACCGTGGTCACCAAGGTGAGCAAGGCCGGGCTGCACCCTCAGGGCGTGCTGCGCATCACCTCCAGCATCGGCCTGGCGCGGCGGCAGATCGCGCCGCTGGTGTCGGAGTTCGCGGCCCAGTACCCGGATCTTTCGGTGCAGCTCACGTTCAGCGACCGGGAACCGGACACTTCTTCGGAGCGGGTGGACGTGGCCATCGTCATCGGCCGCCCGCAGGATTCCTCCCTGGTGGCCAAGCGCATCCTGCGCAATCCCTGCGTGCCGTGCGCCTCGCCGGCCTACCTGGAGCACCACCCCGCCCCCCACGACCCCGAGGATCTGAAGGAGCACGATTGCCTGGTTCTCGACTGCCCGGGCTCGTACAAGGACCTGTGGGTGCTGGAGGACGACGCCGGCAAGCGGCAGTCGGTGCGGGTCAAGGGCGGGCTGATCACCGACAACAGCGAGACCCTGCGCCAGTGGGCCCTGGAGGGGCGCGGCATCGCCATGGAAAGCCTGTGGGACATCCAGGAGCCGCTGAAAAGCGGCGAACTGATGCGGCTGCTGCCGGGCTATCGGGCTCCGGACCTGGATTTCTATGTGGTGTACGCCGGCCGCGAGCTGGTTCCAGCGAAGACGCGGGCGTTCGTGGCGTTCATCGAGGACCGCGCCGAGCACCTGCAACAAGCGGGCTGAACGCAACCTTCACACTCCCCCGGTTAAAGTTTGTAGACCGCCATCCGCGGCTGAGTCCCACCCTCAAGCCAGGGCCGGATAATCCAGCGTGCGGTCCAGGCGCCGTACCCAGGCTTCCACCTGCCCGCCCAGTTTGTAGTACAGATCCTGAGGATGAATCGACACCCGCAGCGAGCGGCCGGCCATCAGGGCCATGGCCAGGTTGGCGCGGTTGAACAGGTTCAGGCTCCAGGCCCGCCAGGCGGTGTCCGCCTCGAAGCCCACCAGGGGCAACCGGATGAAGCGGCGTTCGCGGGCGTCGTACACGCCCCCCAACGTCTCGAAATACCGGAACGGCAGCGCCGCCAGGGCCTCGGGCTCGATGCGGCCCAGCGCCCAGGCCGGCGGCACGTAGAGCGGCGACGGCGTGAGGCCGTGCTCCACGAACCAGCGGTGGCAGTCCTGGATCAGGGCGGCGATGCCGGCGCCATCCAGGGACAGGTGCTCGGCCACGTCGCGGGAAATGAACAGGCTGTGCAGGCGGTGATGGAGGGTGCGCGGCGGGTCGCAGCGGTGTCGCCAGCCGTGGCCGGCGAGCGGGTGGCCGCGGGCGCTCAGGTCGCGCAGCCAGTCCAGATCATCGCCGCTCCAGTCGCGACCTGGCACCACCAACAGGGTGACCGCCGCCGGCGGCACGTCCGCCAGCCGCTCCAGCAGCTCGGCGACCCGGTCGCGGGTCTCCGGCATCACATCGTGAATGGAGACGAGCCCGGAAAGCGCCATGTCAGAGCCCGGGGCGGGCCTGGTTGGTGCTCAGCCGGCGCAGCACCGCCAGGGTCGGCGAGCGGCGCGGCTTGGGCAGGAAGGCGCCCTGGCGGGCGCAGCCCTGCAGCACCTGCAGCCAGCCGTCCACCGCCTCGCCGTTCATGGCCAGGGCCGCCTCGCGGCCGGCGCGGGCCTGCTCGCGGCGCTGTGCCGGCGTCATCGCCTGCAGGCGGGCCAGGGTGTCCGCCAGGGGTTCGTCAGCCTCGGCCACGGTGAGGGCGCGGGCCAGGGCCGGCCATTGGTTGATGCCGCACACCGGCGTGGTGATCACCAGCCGCTCCCGGGCCAGGGCTTCCAGGGCCACGGTGCCGAACGCCTCCACGGCGGAGGGCAGCACCAGCACCTGGTGGGCGTCCAGCTCCGCCACCACCCGATCGCGGCTGCACCAGCCCAGGAACTCCAGGTTGGGCAGATCCTTCTGGCGCTGTTCCACCAGGCCGCGCAGGGGGCCATCGCCGGCCACGGTGAAGCGGCAGTCCGGGCGCGCCTCGGCCAGGGCCAGGAAATGCTCGATGTTCTTTTCCGCCGCCAGCCGGCCCACGTAGAGCACCGAGTCCACCTCATCCGCCAGGGGCGTGACCTCGCTGTTGACGAATTCCGCGCCCAGGGGCGTTCCCACCAGCTGCGGGTGGCGGGCGCCGGCGGCGCGGGCGTCGGCGATCATGCTGTCGCAGATGGTGGCCACCGCGCTGCTGCTCCGGAACATGGCCCGGTTGAGCCAGTTGAGCAGGCCGCCGGCCAGGCGCGCCAGGCGCGGCCCCCAATACAGCTGCACCAGCCGGTCGTAGTCGGTCTGGAAGGTGACGCACACGGGAATGCCCAGTTTGCCGGCGATCCAGTAGGCGCCCAGGGAGAAAATGCCGGGCCCGGGGATGACGATGACGTGGGGTTTCATCTCCCACACCAGGGCGCTCAGCTCCCGCATCTTGGGGAAGAACAGCCGCTGGGTGGGGTCGCCGGGGATCGGCATGGAAATGCCCTGGCAGGGGTGCGGGTCCTCCAGGCTGGGACAGACCAGCTCGGCCCTTTCCACCTCGTGGTCGAGGTGCGCCACCAGGTCCTGGAAGTAGGCTCCGACGCCATTTCGGCCTTTCATGGCGTCCACGACAAAAAGTACGCGCAGGTCTTTTGTTTTCATAACAGGCAGTATGAGTACCACTTATTTCCGATTTGTGACAAGAGAAATGTCACTCGTGTTCATCCCCCGGCAAGGGGTAACCAAACTTTTCGTAGACCCAGCCGAAGGTCTCGCGCAGCCGTTCCGGTGCCACGCCCAGGTTCTCCAGGGAATAATGGTGGCCGCTGCGGTAGCGCCGCGCGCGTTCGTCCTCGGCGGCCAGGCGGGCCTGGTAGGCCGGCGACGGGGTCAGGCCGAAGCGGTGGTAGAAGCCTTCCACCGTGGCGCGGGGCTCGGCGGCCAGGGTTTCCATCACGGACAGGGCCTGGCGCTCGGCGGGCAGGCGCGCCAGCTGGTCGAGCAGGTGGCGGTAGTAATAGTCGAGCATGCCCAGGAAGCCTTCGCGCCAGTAGGCGGCGGTGTCGCGGCCGTCGAACACCCGGGCGCCGATGACGATGGAGTTGATCTGCGAGGGCACCGCCGCCGTCGGGTTGCGCAGGCAGCCGATGAAGCGGGCGTCCGGGAAGGCCGCCGCCAGCGTCGCCATCAGCGGCGTGAAGGACGGGTTCTTGGACAGGAACGTCAGGTGGTCGCCATGGAAATAAAGGTGGCGTTGCACGAAGCGGCGGTAGGCGGCCATCAGCCGGTGCTTCTCCGCCGCCGGCAGGTCACGGTCCGCGTAGGTGAGCCGCCACAGGCGCGGGTCCGGCACGGCCAGCACCAGCAGAAAACAACCCAGCACCGGCAGCAGCGCCAGATAATCTTCCTCCGGGTCGCGCAGGCCGGTCTTGTGGACGTCGTCCAGGCCGCCCAGCAGACGCCGCTCGGCCCATTGGAAGGCGCGCCCCAGCGGGCGCCCGACCAGGGCGTCCAGCCGCCCTGCCCCGCGCCACAGGCAGCGCTGGGTGATCGAGGGAGCGAAGATCAGCTCCCACAGGGCGGTGGTGGTGAAGCGTTTGTCGTCGGCGGCCAGCAGCCGGTGCAGGAAGGTGGTGCCGCTGCGCGGCACGCCCACCACGAACAGGGGCTCGCGCACCCGCACGCGGCGGAAATCGGGAAACAGCAGGTGATCCAGCAGCAGCCCCGGGCCGTTGATCGTCTGCACCAGCAGGAACAGGGGCCAGAAGCCGGCCATGACCAGCCAGCGTCGCGGCGAGACGCCGCTTACGGTGCCGTCGTAGTCCGGGTTCCAGGAGCGCACGAACAGCACCGCGTATGCCTTGATCAGGGAACCCATCCCGGTCTCCGGCGGTTCGCGGAGCGCCAACCCTAGCAGGCGTAACATGACCCTTCCATGACAATTGCCCCGCGGCTATTGATGCGGCCGGAACGCCCACGCACAATGCCCGGCGATCCAGCGGGCGTCCGCGCAAAGCACAAGAGACCCATGACCCAAGGCATCCCCACCATTGTCGGCCACCGCGGCGCCCGCGGCGAGGCCCCGGAAAACACCCTGGCCGGTTTCCAGGTGGCCCTGGAAGCCGGCGTCCGCGAAGTGGAGCTGGACGTGCGCCTGTCCCGGGACGGGCACCTGATCGTGGTGCATGACCAACACGTTACCCGCACCACCGGCGAGCGCGGCAAGGCGCACCACTACACCCTGGCGCAGTTGGGCGTGCTGGACGCTCGCCACAATACGCCTGGCTGGCACAGCCCGGTGTGCATTCCCTCCCTGCGCGAGGTGGTGGCGCTGTGCGGCCCGGACATGCGGTTCCAGTTCGAGGTGAAGGGCACCGAATCCACCCTGCTCCACCGTCTCGCCCACCAGCTGGTGGCGCTGATCGACGAGCTGGGGCTCCACCACCGGGTGGTGGTGACCTCCAAGCACACCGGCTTTCTGCGCATGCTGGGCAATATGACGCCCCGGGTGGAGCGCGGCTATGTGGTGGAATACCGCTACCAGCAGCCCACCCGCCGCGCCGCCGGGCTGGGCTGCGCCTGGGTGATGCCGCGCCATTCCCTGGTGACGCCGGCGCTGATGCGCCGCGCCCGGCGCCGGGGCCTGAAGGTGTCCACCTGGACGGTGAACGATCTGATGGAAGCGGAGCGCCTGGCCGGGCTGGGAGTGGACGGCATCATCACCGATTTCCCCACCAGCTTCATCGCCCACTTCAATAAGCGCCGCGCCAATCGCGACTGAAGTCGCTCCTACAAAACCTCGCCAATAGCCACTGTAGGAGCGGCCGGGCGGCCGACGATGACGGCGGTGCGCAGGCGGGCCTGCCCGTAGCGGGTCATGCGCTCGAAACGGTCCCGGGTGATCGGCACGTGCTGGCAATCCAGCGGCACCTGATCCTCCGCCGGGTCCGGGTCGTGGATGTAGAAGCATTCCTCGTCGGCGCCGCTCACCACCACCCAATGGGGCGCCTTGCGCCCGTCCAGCCGCCAGGTGCTGATCAGCACGATGGCCACTTCTCCGTTTGCCAGCGCCCGGTCCAGCCGTGTCGCGGTGAGTTCCTGGTAGTGAACCGGAATCGCCAGCGCGCGGGCCTCCTCCTCGAAATGACCGTGCACGGTCTCGATCACCCGCTTCTTGTTCTCGTCGCGTACCGAATCCAGAAACAGCGGCCCGCGCTGGTTGCAGTAGACCTCCGCGTTCAGCCCCCGCCGGCGCGCCGCCAGGGCCAGCCCCAGCGGGTGGCAGCCGCCATGGCCGGCGGTCATGAAGATGGTGGTGGCCTCGCGCCAGATCAGCAGCTCCTCGCGCTCGTCCGGCGTGCGCCGCAGCAGCGCGGCCAGGGCCATCTGCAGGCAGGCCGGGCCGCAGGTGAATTCGGTGCTCTGACGCACCCAGGGCACCGCCAGCCGGCTGCTGCCCTGGGGCGTGTAGTGCAGCCGCTTCTGGTAGCGCAGGGCGTCCTCGTGGTCCTCGTAGTAATCCGGCGTGCGCGCGAACAGCCTGTAGCCGCGCCGCTCATAGAGGCGGATGGCGGCGGCGTTGTCGCGGCGTACCTCCAGGCGCAGGTACAGGCGTTTCTCCTGGTGGGCATAGTCCTCGGCGGCGTCCAGCAGCTGCTCGCCCAGGCCCTGGCCGCGCCGCTCTGGATCGGTGGCGATGGAATACAGCCGCGCCAGGCGCGTGCCGCGCTGCAGGATCACCAGGGCGTAGCCGGCCAGAGCCCCGTCCTCGGCCTCCGCCAGAATCAGCCCGGAATGGGCCTGGCGGATCCAGTGGCGGAAGCTGCGGCGTGACAGTCGGTCGCTCTGGAAGCAGCGGCGCTCCAGGGCGGTGAGGGCATCAAGATCGTCGGCACGGGCGGGGCGGAAGGTGAAACGATGGGCCATGGGTCTATCCATTGAAGTGCGGCCAGCATAGCGCCGCCCCGGCACCGGGCGCCAGCGGTTTCCGACGGATGACGGGCCGCCCGCCGTCGCCCATAATGCCGCCATAAGGAGATCGCACCATGCCAGTTTCGTCCGCCCCCACGCGGGGGCTGATTCTGTCCGGCGGCGGCGCCCGCGCCGCCTACCAGGTGGGCGTGCTCAGCGCCATCGCGGACATGACACCGCCCACCGCCGCCAACCCCTTTCCGATCATCTGCGGTACCTCCGCCGGGGCCATCAACGCCGCCGGCCTGGCCGCCGGCGCCCACGATTACCGCCAGGCGGTGCGCGGGCTGGAGCAGGTGTGGGCCAACATGACCGCCGACCAGGTTTACCGCACCGATATCGTCGCCTTCCTGCGCAGCCTGCTGCGCTGGCTGTTCAGTTCCGCCGCCGCCGGCCGGGGCACCACGCGCAGCGCCTTGCTCGACAACACGCCGCTGAAACGGCTGCTGCGGCTGGTGATCAACTTCCAGCGCATCGGCCAGAGCATTGATGAGGGTCACCTGCGGGCGCTGTCGATCACCGCGTCCAGCTATGCCTCCGGCGAATCCGTGGCGTTCTTCCAGGGCGCGCCGGATCTGCCGGAATGGAACCGGGCGAGGCGGCTGGGGCGGCGCTCCGCCATCGGCGTGCAGCATCTGCTCGCCTCGGCGGCGATCCCGCTGCTGTTCCCGGCGGAGAAAGTGGATGGCCGCTACTACGGCGACGGCGCCGTGCGCCAGTTGGCCCCGGTGAGCCCGGCCCTGCACCTGGGCGCCGACCGCCTGCTGGTGATTGGCGTGTCCGGCAATTCCTCCGCCGAGCACCAGCGCCAGCTGAGCGGCTACCCATCCCTGGCCCAGGTGCTCGGCCATGTGCTCGACAGCGTGTTCGTGGACACCCTGGAAGGGGATGTGGAGCGTCTCGAGCGCATCAACCGCACCGTGCAGGCGCTCAGCAACCGGGCCCGCAATCAGCACGAGATCCAGTTGCGTCAGGTGGACGTGCTGAAGATCTACCCGTCCCAGCCCCTGGACGAAATCGCCGCCGAGCACACCAAGGAGCTGCCGCGTACCCTGCGCTTCTTCCTGCGCGGCTCCGGCGCCACCCGGTCACCGGGGGCGTCGGCGGTGAGCTATCTGCTGTTCGAGCCGGGCTTCACCGGGCGCTTGATGGCCCTGGGGTATCAGGACGCCAAGGCCCGCGAGGAAGAGATCCGCGCCTTTTTGGCGGACTGAAGGGCCATCGCGGCAATGCGCGGCGGCCCTCGGGATAGGCCGGATCGCGGCGGGCGGCGCGAGCCGCCGGCCACGGTGCCGGTTCAGGTTTTGAGGACGTCGCGGCCGAGTTCGGCGGCGCGTTGGGCGTTGACCTGGCGGGTGTTTTCGTCGCAGGCGTCCTTGTCGCCGCCGCAGATTTCGCAGCCGTCCTTCATGCCCAGGGCGGCGAGACCGCCGCAGGAGCCTTTCACGGGTTTGTTGGCCAGGATGGCGCCGATGGCCATGCCGGTGAACAGCAGGGCCACGATCACGAAGCTGGCGAGTACAGTGGCGAGCATCTCAGTTTTCTCCTTCCTCGGCTTCCAGGAGGGCCCGGAAGGCGGGGGTCATGATTTCCTCGGGGCCGTCATCGGTTCGGACAATGAACAGCGCCGGCAGTTCGCGGGCCTCGGCGAAGGCCCGCCCTTTTTCCGGCCCCAGCACGGTGAGCGCGGTGGCCAGGCCATCCGCCACCATGCAGCTTGAGTGTAACACGGTGACGGAGCCCAGTTGATGGCCCACCGGGTAGCCGGTGCGCGGGTCGATGGTGTGCGAGTAGAGGGTGCCGTCGTCCTCGAAGAAGTTGCGGTAATCGCCGCTGGTGGCGATGGACAGGTCCTTGAGGGCGATGACTTTTTCCATTTCGCGGACGCCGGGGATCGGGCGTTCCACGGCGATGCGCCAGGGCTGGCCGTAGGGTTTGCGTCCGCCGGCACGGAGTTCGCCGCCGATTTCCACCAGATAGTTCTTGATACCGGCGTTTTCCAGCACTTCCGCCACCTTGTCCACGGCGAAGCCCTTGGCAATGGACGACAGATCCAGGTAGACCCCGCCGGGCTGCGCCAGCTGGTCGCCGTTGAGCTTGAGCTTGTCCCAGCCGACCCGGGCCCGGGCCGCCTCGATGTCCGCCTCCGGCGGCGGCTCGAAGCGCTCCGGGTCGGGCCCGAAGCCCCACAGGTTGACCAGCGGCCCCACGGTCACGTCGTAGGCGCCGTCGGTGTCCCGGGAGATGGACAGGGCTTCCCGCAGCACCCTGGCGAAGTCCTTGGAAACGGTCACCGCCCGGCCCGCATCGGCCCGGTTGAAGCGGCTGATGGTGGCGTCTTCCCGGTAGGTGCTCATGTCCGCGTTGACCTGCTCCAGGGCGGCCTCGATGTTCTGGCGCAGCGCCGGAACGCCGCCACCGGGGGTGCCGGTGAATTTCACCGACCAGGTGGTGCCCATGGTGGGGCCGGTGAGCGCGGACAGGCGGTCGTTGGTATCGTCGCAGGCGGCGAGGAGCGCCAGGAGGGCGAGGAGCGGGAACAGGCGGAAGAGAGGATTGGTCATAGGATATCGGCCGACAGGGGGACATAACAGGCCATTGGCGCTGCCGTCCCTGGCGCGGCGCCGATGCCGCTCGGAAGGCCCGGCCCGGCCATCCCTGGCCGGGCGTTCGCCCTGCTGCGACATGCCACCGGCATGTCGGTCAGGGCTCACCCCCCGAAGTCATCCAGCATGATGTTCTCCGGCTCGACGCCCAGATCCTCGAGCATCTTGATCACGGAGGCGTTCATCATCGGCGGACCGCACATGTAGTACTCGCAATCTTCCGGTGCCGGGTGGTCCTTGAGGTACATGTCGTAGACCACGTTGTGGATGAAGCCGGTGGGGCCTTCCCAGTTGTCCTCGGGCTGAGGATCGGACAGGGCCAGGTGCCACTCGAAGTTGTCGTTTTCCTCGGCCAGCTGGTCGAACTCTTCGTTGTAGAAGGTCTCGCGCCAGGAGCGCGCGCCGTACCAGAAGCTGATCTTGCGCTTGGAGTTGAGGCGCTTGAGCTGGTCGAAGATGTGGCTGCGCATGGGGGCCATGCCCGCGCCGCCGCCGATGAACACCATCTCGGCGTCGGTGTCCTTGGCGAAGAACTCACCGAAGGGACCGAACACGGTGATCTTGTCGCCCGGCTTCAGGTTGAAGACGTAGGAGCTCATCAGGCCCGGCGGAATGTCCTTGGCGCCCGGAGGCGGCGTGGCGATCCGGATGTTGAACTTGAGGATGCCCTTCTCTTCCGGGTAGTTGGCCATGGAGTAGGCGCGCACCACGGTCTCGTTGCTCTTCGCCTTGAGGTCGAAGAACTTGAAACGCTCCCAGTCGCCGCGGAACTCCTCGTCGATCTCGAAGTTGGAGAAATCGATGTCGTAGGGCGGCGCTTCGAGCTGCACGTAACCGCCGGCGCGGAAGTCCACTTCCTCGCCTTCCGGCAGCTTCAGGGTCAGCTCCTTGATGAAGGTGGCCACGTTGGGGTTGGAAACGACTTCGCATTCCCATTTCTTCACGCCGAAGAATTCCTCGGGCACCTTGATCTTCATGTCCTGCTTGACGTTGACCTGACAGCTCAGACGCCAGCCGTCGCGGATTTCGCCCTTGGTGAAGTGGCCTTCCTCGGTGGGCAGAATGTCACCGCCACCGTCGAGCACCTGGCATTTGCACTGGGCGCAGGTGCCGCCGCCGCCGCAGGCGGAGGACAGGAAGATGCCCTGGTCGGCCAGGGTGCCGAGCAGCTTGCCGCCGGCCGGGGCGTCGATGCTCTTTTCCTGGTCGCCGTTGATGTCGATGTGGACGTCGCCGCTGATCACCAGCCGCGAGCGGGCGGCGAGAATCACCGCCACCAGCGCGAGCACGATGGCGGTGAACATGACCACGCCGAGAATGATTTCAAAACTCATGTTCTGGCTCTCCCCTTACCCTTAGAGTTGCACGCCGGAGAAGGACATGAACCCGAGTGACATCAGGCCCACCGTGATGAAGGTGATGCCCAGGCCCTTGAGGCCGTCGGGAACGTCGCTGTACTTCAGCTTCTCGCGGATACCGGCCAGCAGCGTGATCGCCAGGGCCCAGCCGGTGCCGGCGCCGATGCCATAAACCAGGGATTCGCCGAAGTTGTAATCGCGCTCCACCATGAACAGGGACGCGCCGAGAATGGCGCAGTTCACGGTGATCAGCGGCAGGAAGATGCCCAGGGCGTTGTACAGGCTCGGCACGTACTTATCCAGGGTCATCTCCAGAATCTGCACGATCGCGGCGATCACGCCGATGTAGCTGAGCAGCCCCAGGAAACGCAGGTCCAGGTTGGCCAGGGCATCGATGCCGGTCCAGGCCAGCGCGCCCTCGTCGAGCAGGTACTTAAGAATCAGGTTGTTCACCGGCACGGTGATGGTGAGCACCACGACCACGGCGATGCCCAGGCCGATGGCGGTGGAGATCTTCTTGGAAATGGCGATGAAGGTACACATCCCCAGGAAGAAGGCCAGCGCCATGTTCTCCACGAACACGGCGCGGACGAACAGGCTGATATAATGTTCAAACATTGCTTAACTCCCCTGTTCCACGCCGTTAAAACGCGTCGCTGACGCGGGTATGCGGCTTCATCTTGAAGTCGTCCTCTTCCACCTGCTCCGGCTTCCAGGTCCGCACCGCCCAGATAAAGAAGCCGATCAGGAAGAAGGCGCTGGGCGGCAGCAGCAGCAGGCCGTTGGTCTGGTACCAGCCACCGTCGGCGGTGCTGGGCAGCACCTGCATCCCGAACAGGCTGCCGGCGCCGAACATCTCGCGCACGAAGCCCAGGGTGAGCAGCAGCACGGAGTAGCCCAGGCCGTTGCCGATGCCGTCCATGAAGGAAGGAACCGGCGCGTTCTTCATGGCGAAGGCTTCCGCGCGGCCCATCACGATGCAGTTGGTGATGATCAGGCCGACGAACACCGACAGCTGCTTGGAGATGCTGTAGGCGTAGGCTTTCAGGAACTGATCCACCACGATCACCAGCGACGCGATAATGGTCATCTGCACGATGATCCGAATGCTCGACGGAATGGTGTTGCGGATCGTGCTCACGAAGAAGTTGGAGAACGCCACCACCAGGGTCAGCGCGATGCACATGGTGACGGTGGTGCTCAGGTTACTGGTCACCGCCAGCGCGGAGCAGATACCCAGGATCTGCAGCGCGATGGGGTTATTGTCGAAAATGGGACCGAACAACAGGTCCTTGGTCTTCTCCGCCATTACGCCTCTCCTCCAGTCTCGCCGGCGTCGGATCCGGCATCACCGGCGCCGTTCTGCTGCATGCGCTCCAGGTAGGGGCCGAAGCCCTTTTCACCGACCCAGAAGCGCACCAGATGACTTACGCCCTTGCTGGTCAGGGTGGCGCCGGCCAGGCCGTCCACCTTGTTTTCCGCGTTGGGCGTCTTGCTGTCGACAGTGCCCTTGATGACCTGAATGGCCACGTCGCCGTCTTCGTCGTAGATTTTCTTGCCTTCCCAGAGTGCCTTCCACTTGGGATTGTCCACCTCGCCGCCAAGACCCGGGGTCTCGCCGTGCTGGTAGAAGCCCAGGCCGGCGATGGTCTTGGCGTCCGGCTCCAGGGCCATGAAGCCGTAGAGGGTGGACCACAGACCATAGCCGCGCACCGGCAGGATGATGCGGCTCAGGTCGCCGCTGTCATCACGGGCCAGGAACACCTCGGCCACGTCCGCCTGGCGCTTGATGCTGGCGATGTCCTCGTCGCCGCTGAGCGCCTCGCTCTGCTCCGGGTCCTTGGCGGCCTTGAGCTGGTCGTAGGAGTCCGGCTTGTCGACGTACTCCCCAGTTTCCAGATCGACGAAGCGACGTTCAATGGTCTCGAACGCCGCCTGCACGTCCATGCCGGGCTGGTAGAGGCCGGCGGCCTGCAGAATGTTGACGCGGCGGTCCAGGGTCTGGTTCTTCTGCTGCACGGGACGCAGGGTCACCGCGGCGGTGGACACCACCACGGCGCACACCAGACAGACCAGGAACGCGACCGTGAGGGTTTTTGCTACGCTCTCTTTGTTTCCAGCCATTACACCGCTCCACCGGTCCGACGCAGGCGACGACGGATGTTCGCCTGGGTCACGAAGTAGTCAATCAGGGGCGCGCACAGGTTGCCGAACAGGATGGCCAGCATGATGCCTTCCGGGAAGGCCGGGTTGACCACCCGGATCAGTACCGTCATGACGCCGATCAGCGCGCCGAAAATCAGCTTGCCGGTGTTGGTCATGGCCGCGGACACCGGGTCGGTGGCCATGAACACCAGGCCAAACGCCAGGCCACCCACGGTCAGGTGCCAGTACCAGGGCATGGCGAACATGGCGTTGGAGTCGCTGCCAATCGCGTTGAACAGGCTGCTCATGGCCACCACGCCGAGCAGCACGCCGAGCATGATGCGCCAGGAGGCGATCTTGGTGAGCAGCAGGAAGGCCGCGCCCAGGCCGATGGCGATCACCGAGGTTTCGCCGATGCAGCCCTGGATGCCGCCCAGGAAGGTGTCCATCCAGGCCAGGCTCTGGGTGGCGCCGTTGGCGCTCGCGGACAGGGCGTTCTCGGACAGGCCGGCGGCGAAGTTCAGGTCGCCGTTGGCGGCCAGGCCCAGGGGGGTGGCGCCGGAGAAGTTGTCCACGGCGGTCCAGATGGCGTCGCCGGACATTTGCGCCGGGTAGGCGAAGTAAAGGAAGGCACGGCCCACCAGCGCCGGGTTGAGGAAGTTCTTGCCGGTGCCGCCGAACACTTCCTTGCCGATCACCACGCCGAAGGACACGCCCAGCACCACCTGCCAGAGCGGAATCGCCGGCGGCAGGATCAGGGTGAACAGGATGCCGGTGACGAAGAAGCCTTCGTTCACCTCATGGCCGCGCTTCCAGGCGAACAGCGCCTCCCAGAAGAAGCCGGTGAGGTAAACGGCGATCAGGATCGGCACATAGTAGACCAGGCCGTGCAGCAGGTTGGCCCAGAAACTCTGGTAGTCGAAGCCGGTGAGCGCCATCACCAGGTCCGCGCGCCAGCCGGGGATGGCGTCGTAGCCGAACTCGGTGATCTGCAGGTTGGCCTGGTAGCCGGTGTTGTACAGGCCGAACAGGATCGCCGGGAAGGTGGCGAACCACACGGTCATCATGATGCGCTTGAGGTCGATGCCGTCGCGCACGTGGGCCGCGGACCGGGTCACCGAGTCCGGGCTGTACAGCATGGTGTCGAACATCTCGAAGAAGACGTAGTACTTCTCGAGCTTGCCGCCCTCGTGGAAGTGAGGCGCGATTTTGTCGTCGATGTAGTTTCTCAGGCCCATCTCAGCTCTCCGCCTCGATCGTGGTCAGGTTGTCGCGCAGGATCGGCCCGTACTCGTACTTGCCGGGGCACACATAGGTGCACAGGGCCAGGTCCTCCTCCACCAGCTCCAGGGCGCCCAGCGCCGTGGCGCTGTCGGTGTCGCCGACGATCAGCGAGCGCAGCAGCTGGGTGGGCAGAATGTCGAGCGGCATGACCTGCTCGTAGGCGCCGATCGGCACCATCGCCCGTTCACTGCCGTTGGTGGTGGTGGTGAGGTTGAAGCGCTTGCCGGGCATCAGCTTGGACAGGTAAATGTTCATCACCGAGAAGCGGTTCATGCCGGGGGAGATGTAGCCCAGCAGATCCCGGTCGCGGCCTTCGCGCAGCACCGTCACCTGGTTGGCGACACGGCTCAGGTACATCAGCGGACCGCGGGCGTGGTGGCCGTTGAACACGGACCCGCCGATCAGGCGATTGTCGCCGTCCTTGAGTTCACCGCGCGTGAAGTCCTCGAGGCTGGCGCCGACGCGGGTGCGCAGCAGACGCGGGGTCTTCACCTGCGGGCCGGTGAGGGCCAGCACTCGGTCGGTGGCGATGGAGCCGGTGGTGAACAGCTTGCCGATGGCGATCACCTCCTGGTAGCCCAGGCTCCATACGGTTTTTTGCATGCTCACCGGATCCAGATGATGGATATGGGTGCCGGCGTTGCCCGCCGGATGCTTGCCACCGAAGGCCTGCTCGCGGATCTGGCCCTCGGCGAAGGACGGCAGATCGCCGCCGGCCGCCTTGCACACCCACACCGGACCGTCGGTGAGGCGGGTCAGGACGGTGAGGCCGTGGCGGAAGCTCTCTTCGTTCTCCTTGATCACCACCGCCGGGTCCTGGGCCAGGGGGTTGGTGTCGATGGCGGTGACGAAGATGGAGTTGGGGGCGCTGCCCGGCGCCGGCACCTTGCCGTAGGGGCGGGTGCGCAGCAGGGTCCACTCGCCGGAGTCGACCAGTTGCGTCTGCACGGCTTCCCGGTCCAGGGAGGCCAGGGACGCCGGGTCGTGGGCGGTGAAGGTGATTTCCTCCTCCTGGTCGGCGATTTCGATCACCACGGACTGGAGGACGCGCTTGTGGCCGCGGTTCACGGCGGTGACCTTGCCGCCGGCGGGCGCGGTGTATTTCACACCGTCGGTCTTTTTATCCGTGAAGAGCAGCTGGCCCTTCTTGACCGTGTCGCCTTCGCGGACCTCCATGGTCGGTTTCATCCCCACGTAGTCGCCGCCGAGCACGGCGACAGAACGGACCTGATGACCCTCCTCGATCGCCTGGCGCGGCGCACCGGCGATGGGAAGGTCAAGCCCCTTCTTGATTTTGATCATAGTGTCTCGCCCACGTTGCGTGTTGCTGAAGTCGAGCGGCGCTTTCCCCGGGGACCGCTGAATCGCGGTGGAGGCGGGAAGGCGCGCGGAAACCGGCAGAAAGCGTCAGGAACACCCGTTCGGGAAGTCCGGGCACCAAGCTCCGGAGAGGCCGGCGCCGGGCCGGCGCGCAACATTATAATGACCGACCGGTCCGGATGCCAGGATTGCCCGTGTGGGTATTCCCTCAAAAAAGCCCGCTAAAGCGGGCTTTTTCCTCTGACCGGTCAGTCTTTCGGGTAGATGGGGTATACCACCCCGGACAGTTGCTGCAGCAGGCGCACCACCTGGCAGCTGTACCCGAATTCGTTGTCGTACCACACGTACAGCACGCAGTGGCGGCCATTGTTGACAATGGTGGCCTCGGCGTCGATGACGGCGGCGTGACGGGAGCCGACGAAGTCGGTGGAGACCGCGTCCGGGCTGCTGATGAAGTCGATCTGACGCTGCAGCGGCGAATGCAGGCTCACCCAGCGCAGGTATTCATTCAGCTCTTCGAGCGTGGTTTCCTTGCCCAGGGTCAAGTTCAGGATCGCCATGGACACGTCCGGGGTCGGCACCCGGATGGAATTGCCGGTGAGCCGGCCGGCCAGATCCGGCAGCGCCTTGGCGGCGGCGGTGGCGGCCCCGGTTTCGGTGAGCACCATGTTCAACGGCGCGGCGCGGCCACGACGCGGACCCTTGTGGAAGTTATCCAGCAGGTTCTGGTCGTTGGTGTAGGAGTGCACCGTTTCCACGTGACCCACTTCGATGCCGAACTTGTCGTTCAGCGCCTTGAGCGGCGGCACGATGGCGTTGGTGGTGCAGCTGGCCAGGGACAGGATGGTGTCCTCGGCGGTGACCAGGTCGTGGTTGACGCCGGGCACGATGTTCTTGAGGTCGCCCTTGCCGGGCGCGGTGAGGATCACGCGCTGCACGCCGGCGCACTGCAAGTGCTGGGAAAGACCCTCGCGATCCCGCCATTTGCCGGTGTTGTCCACCAGGATGGCGTTGTTGATGCCGTACTGGGTGTAATCCACCTTGGACGGATCGTTGGCGTAGATCACCTTGATGTAGTTGCCGTTGGCGATGATGGCGTTTTCTTCCTCATCGACGGCGATGGTGCCGGCGAACGGACCGTGCACGGAGTCGCGGCGCAGCAGGCTGGCGCGCTTCTGCAGGTCTTCCTTGCCGGATTCGCGGACCACGACGGCCTTCAGGCGCAGGCCGTCGCCGGAGCCGGTCTTCTCGATCAGCAGGCGGGCCAGCAGGCGCCCGATGCGGCCGAAGCCGTACAGCACCACGTCGGTCTGGCCGGGCAGGTCCACCTTGTCGTTGACCGCTTCCGCCAGTTCCTCGCGGACGAAGTCCTCCACGGACAGGCCGCGGTTGTCCTTCTTGTAGGCCACCGCCAGCTTGCCGATGTCGATGCGGCTGGGGCCGATGTCCAGCTTGGACACTTCCTGCAGAATCGGGAAGGAGTCGACCACGGACAGGCCGCTCTCGAACAGCTCGGACCCTTCGATCTGCTTAACGAAACGGTGGGTCTTGAGGATCTGGATCACGGAATTGTTGACCAGGGAGCGGCTGTACACCGAGGTGGTCACATTCTTTTCCCGGTAGAGACGGCCGATCATGGGGATCATGGCCTCGGCGATCTCTTCGCGGTTTTTCCAGCGTCCGAAGTGGTCTTCCAGTTTGTTCACGGGGCGCCTCTCAGTCAGGTTCTGCAGGTCGGTTTACCGGTCCTCGGGGGACCGGACCCGGGGCGCGCGCATGATAGCGCCAAACGCCGGCCGCATCCAGCGGTGCCGCGACCAGTCGGCCGCGATACAGGATTCAGGATGCAGGATACAGCGCGTCCACCGTGCGCGGCGGCCCGACGGCCGTGCCCGCGTTTCGGCGTGGGCGTGGTGGCCAGCCTTGCGGCGCGGGGCGCGGAGGTCCGGGAATCCGCAAGGCCTCCGTTCGTGCTGTATCCTGAATCCTGCATCCTGAAACGGGCGCGAAAGCGCCCTAAACCAGCTCCTCGCCGGGGCGCAGGCGCATCAGCCCCTCCTGGGCCACGGTGGCCACCAGCACGCCGTCGCGGCGGTGGATGTTGCCGAAGGTCAGCCCCCGGGCGCCGGCGGCGCCGGGGCTCTGGCAGTCATAGAGCAGCCAGTCGTCGACCCGGAAATCGTCATAGAACCACATGGTGTGGTCGAGGCTGGCGCACTGCACGTTGCTCTGCCAGAAAGTCATGTCGTGGGGCTGCATGGCGGTGCCCATGAAACCGTAGTCGGAGCAGTAGGCGAGCAGCGCCCGCTGGGTCATGCGGTCCGCTTCCACGGTGTCACCCACCTTGAACCAGAAGCGCTTGACCGGTTCCCGGGATTCCGGTTCGAAGGCGTCGCGGGGGGTCACCGGGCGAAACGACAGGGGCCGCTCGCGGAGGAAGTCGTCGCGGAACTGCTTGGGAATCCGGTCGGCCATGCGCAGGCGGGCCTGCTCGTCGGTTTCCAGTTCCTCCGGGGCGGGCACCTCGGGCATGGGCGCCTGGTGCCGGGCGCCCTCCTCTTCCACCTGGAAGGAGGCGGCCAGGCTGAAAATGGGACGACCGTGCTGAATGGCGTTCACGCGCCGGGTGGTGAAGCTCTTGCCATCGCGGATGCGGTCCACGTCGTAGATCACCGGGCGGCGGATGTCGCCGGGGCGCAGGAAGTAGGCGTGCAGGGAATGCACCGGCCGCTCCGCCGGCACCGTCATGGACGCCGCCAGCAGCGCCTGGCCGGCCACCAGGCCGCCGAAGATGCTGCGCTGGCCGTTGGCCTCGCTTTGTCCCCGGAACAGATTGTCTTCCAGGGGCTCCAGGCTGAAGCGCTGCATCAATTCGCGAACCGATTCTTTCATTGTCTGCCTCTGCGTATACCGAGCGGCGGGATGCTACCACAATCATCGCGGCTAAAGCCGCTCCTACGGTGAAGCCTCATGAACCCGTCACGCGGCTGCGTTACAATGCGCGCCCTCGATGGAGGCACGATGACCCTGTTACCCGATACTCCCCTGTTTCCCGCCGGCGCCGAGCACTTCAAGGATTGGCGCGGGCTTTCCGACGGCAGCCTGGCGGCGGTGCTCACCCAGGTGGCGCGCTCCCTGGACGGCCCCCTGGTGGTGGCCGCGCCGGGCAGCGGCCGCGCCCAGCAACTGGCCGACGCGCTGAGCTTTTATCTGGCAGGCAACCCTGTGGCGGGCGACGCCACCGGGGGCACCGGCGGCGCGCCGGACCTGCCGGTGATGCTGTTCCCGGACTGGGAGACCCTGCCCTACGACCTGTTCAGTCCCCACCAGGACATCGTCAGCGATCGCATCCGGGTGCTCAACTGGCTGCGCGGCGCCCGCGCCGGGGTGCTGGTGGTGCCCATCAACACCTTGATGCAACGGCTGGCGCCGCCGTCGCACATCGGCGGCAACAGCTTCATGCTGCGCGTGGGCGAGGCGTTCGACATGGAGCGCACCCGCTCGCAGCTGGTGGATTGCGGCTACCGGCAGCGCGACAACGTCTACGAGCACGGCGAGTTCGCGGTGCGCGGCGCCATCATGGACGTGTTCCCCATGGGCTCCACCCAGCCGTTCCGGGTGGAGCTGTTCGACGACGACATCGAATCCCTGCGCCTGTTCGACCCGGAGAGCCAGCGCTCCACCGGCCAGGTCAACGAGATCAACCTGCTGCCCGCCGCCGAGTACCCGCTCAGCGCCGAGGGCATTCGCCGTTTCCGCACCGCCTTCCGCGACACCTTCGACGTGGACCCGCGCCATGTGCCGCTCTACCAGGACGTGTCCGAGGGCATCGCCGCGCCGGGGCTGGAGTACTACCTGCCACTGTTCTTCGACGGCCTGGCCACCCTGTTCGACTACCTGCCGGACAACGCCCGGGCCCTGGAGATGGCCGGCTGCGAGGAGGCCGCCAGCCACTTCTGGGACGAAGTGGGCGCCCGCTACGAGTCGCGCCGCCACGACATCCACCGGCCGGTGCTGCCGCCGGCGCGGCTGTTCCTGCGCCCGGACGAACTGGACGCGGCCTGGAAGGGGCTGCCCCGGGCCCGCCAGCGCGACAGCGACCAGGCGGTGTCGTTCCGGGTGCAGGCGCCACCGTCGGTGGCCGCCGACCCGCGCGCCCGCAACCCGCTGGCGCCGCTGCACACCTTCGCCGACGAGCACCCGGATACCCGCATCCTGGTGGTGGCCGAGACCGCCGGCCGCCGGGAAGCCCTGCTGGAGCTGATGCAGAAGATCGGCATCCAGCCGGCGCTCAAGGACGGCTGGGCGGACTTCATCGCCGACCCGCAACGCTGGAACCTGACCCGGGGCGAGCTGGACGCCGGCTTTTACGCCCCGGAACACGAACTGCTGGTGGTCAGCGAGAGCGAGCTGTACGGCGAGCGGGTGATGCAGCGCCGCCGCCGGCGCACCAGCGAGGACAGCGGCAACGATCTGGGCATCCGCTCCCTGGGCGAGCTCAGCATCGGCGCGGCGGTGGTGCACCTGGACCATGGCGTGGGCCGCTACCAGGGCCTGACCCACATGACCGTGGACGGCCAGCCCCATGAATTCCTGCTGCTGGAATACGCCGGCGGCGACAAGCTTTACGTGCCGGTGTCGTCGCTGCACCTGATCAGCCGCTACGGCGGCGGCGACCACCCGCCCCTGAACCGGCTGGGCACCGAGCAATGGAGCAAGGCGCGCCAGAAGGCCGCCGAGAAGATCAACGACGTGGCCGCCGAGCTGCTCAACACCTACGCCCGCCGGGAGGCCCGCCAGGGCCGGCCGTTCGGCGTCGAGTCGGAGGACTACGAACGCTTCGCCAGCGGTTTCCCGTTCGAGGAAACTCCCGACCAGGAGGCCGCCATCCGCGCCGTGATCAGCGACATGCAGCTGGCCAAGCCCATGGACCGGCTGGTGTGCGGCGACGTGGGGTTCGGCAAGACCGAGGTGGCCATGCGCGCCGCCTTCGTGGCGGTGCAGAGCGGCGCCCAGGTGGCGGTGCTGGTGCCCACCACCCTGCTCGCCCAGCAGCACTACGAATCCTTCGTGGACCGCTTCGCCGACTGGCCGGTGAACATCGAGGTGCTGTCGCGGTTCCGCAGCGCCAAGGAAAAAGCCGAGGTGCTCGACCGGCTCAAGGCCGGCAAGGTGGACATCATCGTCGGCACCCATCAGCTGCTGCAGGAGAGCGTGTCGTTCTCCGACCTGGGGCTGATCATCGTCGACGAGGAGCACCGCTTCGGGGTGCGCCACAAGGAGCGCCTCAAGGAGCTGCGCGCCGAGTGCGACATTCTCACGCTCACCGCCACGCCGATTCCGCGCACCCTGAACATGGCCATGAGCGGCATGCGCGACATCTCCATCATCGCCACGGCGCCGCAGAAACGGCTGTCGGTGAAGACCTTCGTGCAGCAGAGGGATTCCACCGCCATCAAGGAAGCGATCCTGCGCGAGCTGCTGCGCGGCGGCCAGGTCTATTACCTGCACAACGACATCGACACCATGGCGCGCACCGCCGAGGAACTGCGCAAGATGGTGCCGGACGCGCGGGTCGGCATCGCCCACGGGCAGATGCGCGAGCGTGAGCTGGAAGCGGTGATGAGCGACTTCTACCACCGCCGCTTCAACGTGCTGGTGTGCACCACCATCATCGAGACCGGCATCGACGTGCCCAGCGCCAACACCATCATCATCGAGCGCGCCGACAAGCTGGGCCTGGCCCAGCTGCACCAGCTGCGCGGCCGGGTCGGGCGCAGCCACCACCAGGCCTACGCCTACCTGATCACCCCCAGCCCGCGGGCCATGACCAAGGATGCCCTCAAACGCCTGGAGGCCATCGAGCAGGCCACCGATCTGGGCGCCGGCTTCGTGCTGGCCAGCCAGGACCTGGAGATTCGCGGCGCCGGCGAGCTGCTCGGCGAGGAGCAGCACGGCAACATGGAAGCGATCGGTTTCTCGCTGTACATGGAGATGCTGGAACAGGCGGTGGAAGCGCTCAAGAACGGCGAGCAGCCGGACACCGCCAAGCCGCTGTCCGGCGGGCCGGAGGTGAACCTGCGCATTCCGGCGCTGATTCCGGAGGATTACCTGCCGGACGTGTTCACCCGGCTGACCCTGTACAAGCGCATCGCCGGCTGCAAGACCACGGAACAATTGGAAGAGCTGCAGGTGGAAATGATCGACCGCTTCGGCCTGCTGCCGGAGCCGCTCAAGAACCTGTTCCGGGTCACCGCCCTGCGCCAGCGCGCCGAGGCCCTGGGCATCACCCGGCTGGACGCCCACCCGCGCGGCGGCAAGCTGGAGTTCGCCGAGCGCACGCCGGTGGACCCGCTCACCATCGTCAAACTGGTGCAGTCCGGGCCCAATATTTACCGGCTGGAGGGCGCCAGCACCCTGCGCTTCGAGCTGGAGTCGGAGACCGCCGCCGAGCGCTTCGAGGTGGTGGAGGGGGTGTTGGAGCGGTTGTCGGGTGGTGGGAGCCATCGCGACTGAAGCGGTGCGCCGCCCGCCGCCGGATCGCGACTGAAGTCGCTCCTACAAAGAGAGGGGTGTGGGAGCGACCGGGCGGCGCTCCGCTTTAGTCGCGATCGCCGCCGAGCAGGCGGCGCCACCAGGGCCGGCGCGGAGCGTCCGGCGGCACCCCGGCGACCGCGCGGCGCTGGTAGAACGGCGTGGTCTCATCGCGCAGGTAGCCGGCCACGCCGCCCTCCTCCGCATCGCCGGCGATCTCGATCAGATCCACGGCGCGGCCTTCCGGAGCGGTGTCGGCGATCACCGAACCGGCGGCGTGGCGGGCGCGGACCAGGCCATCGCCGCGCAGCCCCACCAGCAGGCTTTGCCGGGGCGCGTCCCCGCCCTCCTGCATCAGACACAGATAGGCGGCCTCCACCTCCGGGTAGCCAGGCAGCAAACGCTGGAGCGCTTCCACCATGGCGGTGGGGTAGTCCGAGGGCTGGCCGAGCAGTACGTCGGTGTCGGCTTCCGCCCGGCGGGTTTGCGGGGTCTGGTTGCTGCCGTTGTCCAGCAGCGAGCGGATTTCCTCCGGGTGGAATTCCTTGCCGTAATCGGAACGGGGATTGAGCACCAGCCGGGTGCCGGCGGTCATCTCGAACAGGCTGCGCGCCGGCAACCCCAGGTAGCTCTTCTCCTCATCGATGGCCCGCTGCAAGGCCTCCAGATCGGTGAAGAACGGGATCACCGATTCACCCTCGGCGTTTTGCCAGTGCTGGATGGAGAGATGGGCGCCCGCCGGCACCGTGCTCCTCCCCTCGCCGGGACCGTCCCCATGGCCGATCACGAAGACCTCGGCGGCCAGCAGCCGGCGGTAGAATTCCGGCCGCGCCGCCGGATCGTCGGCGGCGCGTTTGAGCGATTCAAACAGAGGGCTGTCCGGCATGTTCACGTCCTGCTGTGAGTGGTGGGCCATTTTAACCGGCGGCGACACGGCAGTGCCCGGTAGTGGTGCGCAATTGGCGGTTGAAGGATGCCGTAGGAGCGACCGGGCGGCGCGGTCAGAGCGCCAAGCCGGCGGCGTGGGCGCTGGCCCAGGCCCATTGGAAGTTGAAGCCGCCCAGCTCGCCGGTGACGTCCAGCACCTCGCCGATGAAGAACAGGCCCGGCACCGCCTTGGCCTCGAAGGTCTTGGAGGACACCGCGTCCGTGTCCAGGCCGCCCAGGGTCACCTCGGCGGTGCGGTAGCCCTCGGTGCCGGCGGGTTTGAAGCGCCAGCCCTTGAGCACGGCGGCGATCTCCGCCAGCCGCTCGTTGCTCTGGTGCTGCAGCGGCCCGCGCCAGCCGAAATGCCCGGCCAGGGTGGCGGCCAGGCGCTGGGAGAAGAAGCCGCGCAGCCATTTTTCCACGCCGGCGGCGGGCTGATCGGCGCGGGCCTGGCGCAGGGCCGCCGCCGGGTCCGCCAGCGCCGGCAGCCAGTCCACGGCCACCTCGGCGCCGGGCCGCCAGAAGCTGGAGACCTGCAGCATGGCCGGGCCGGACAGCCCCCGGTGGGTGATCAGCAATGGCTCCTCGAAGCGGCGCCCGCCGGCCTCGGCGGCCACCTCGGCGCTGACCCCGGCCAATTCCGCCAGCCACGCCTTGTCCGCCGGCTGCAGGGTGAAGGGCACCAGGCCGGCCCGGGTGGGCAGCACGGTGAGCCCGAAGCGCTCCGCCAGGCGGTAGCCGAAGGGCCCGGCCCCCAGGGTGGGAATGGACAGGCCGCCGGTGGCCACCACCAGGCGGCGGGCGTGCAGCTCGCCACCGGCGGTGCGCAGCCGGAAGCCGTCGGCGGCGCTTGCCACCAGGGTCGGATCGGCGCCCTGCCTTTCGCCGCCGTCCGCGCCGGTCACCGGCCGGTCGTTCACATGGGTCACCGAGGTGTTCAGACGCACCTCGGCGCCGGCCCAGTCGCACTCGGTGAGCAGCAGCTGGAGGATTTCCTTGCTGGAACCGGCGCAGAACAGCTGACCGGGGGCTTTCTCCACGTGCTCCACGCCATGGCGCTCCACCAGCTCCAGGAAGTGCCAGGGGGAATAGCGGTTCAGGGCGGACTTGCAGAAATGCGGGTTGGCGGAAGTGAAGTGCGCCGGGGTGGTGTTCAGATTGGTGAAGTTGCAGCGCCCGCCGCCGGACATGAGGATCTTCTTGCCCGGCTTGTTGGCGTGGTCCAGCACCAGCACGGAGTGGCCCTGGTAGCCGGCGGTGGCGGCGCACATCAGGCCGGCCGCCCCGGCGCCGAGGACGATGACGTCATAGCGTTCGGTCATGGGGACGGCTGGTTGGCGGCCAGGGCCGCCAGGGCCCGGCGCACGCCGGCCATGCCGTCGTGGAGGACCTGTTCGATCTCCGCCATGGTGATTTCCCGGTCGGCCTTGCCGGCGGCCGGGTTCACCACCAGCGACAGCATGGCGTAGGGCAGGCCCAGCTCCCGGGCGAGCACCGCCTCGGGCATGCCGGTCATGCCGACGATGCTGTTGCCGTCCTGTTCCAGGCGTTGGACCTCGGCGGCGGTTTCCAGGCGCGGGCCCTGGGTGGCGGCGTAGCAGCCGCCGTCCTGCCAGGGCGCCTTGGCGGCTTCCACGGCGATCCTGAGCCGGTCGCGCAGGGCGCGGTCGAAGGGCCAGCTGAAGTCCACGTGCACCAGGGGGTCGTCCGGGCCATCGAAGAAGGTGCTGTCGCGGCCCCAGGTGTAGTCGATGATCTGGTCGGGAATCACCAGGCTGCCGGTGGCGGCGGTGATGCCGCCCACCGCGTTGACGGCGACGATGGCGCTGGCGCCGGCTTCCTTCAGGGCCAGCAGGTTGGCGCGGTAGTTGACCTGGTGCGGCAGGCGCGTGTGCGGGTCGCCGTGGCGGGCCAAGAACAGCACCGGCGCGCCGTTCAGTTCGCCTGCCACCACCGGCGCGGAGGGCTCGCCGAAACGGGTGCCGGCGGCGTGCCGCTGGCGGATGGTAAGGCCGTCGATGCGGGTCAGGCCGGTGCCGCCGATGAACGCCAGCATGGTCAGCCTTCCTCGCCGTCAAGGGCGAAGATACCCGGCGCGTTGCGCCAGTAGCCCTTGTAGTCCATGCCCATGCCGAACAGGTAATGGTCCTCCGCTTCCAGGGCGGTGTAATCGGCTTTCAGGCCGGGCCGCGCCTTGCGGTCGTGGACCTTGTCGACCAGCACGCAGGTGGCCACGCTGGTGGCGCCCTGGGCCTTGCAGGACTCGACGATGGCCAGCAGGGTGTTGCCCTCGTCGAGGATGTCGTCGAGGATCACCACGTCGCGGCCGTTCAGGTTGGCGCTGGGGGTGACGATCCAGTGCACGTCGCCGCCACTGGTTTCGCCCAGGTAGCGGCTGGCGTGGAGGTAGTCCACTTCCAGGGGGAAGTCCAGCCGCGTGAGCAGGTGGCCGGCGAACACGATGCCGCCGTTCATGATGGTGACGAACACCGGACAGCGCTCGGAATAGTCACTGGTCAGTTGCACCGCTACCCGACCGACGGCCGCCATCACCTCATCATGGGAATGCAGCTCGCGGGCATCGCGGCGCACCCGCATCAGTTCGTCCTTGAGTTCACTCGCCGTCGCCATCGCCTGTCTCCTGGTCCTGTTCGCCTTTCCAGCCCTGGCGGTGGTCGCGGCGGTTGCGGTTGCCGCGCCGCGCCCCGCGCCGGGCGCGCGGGGGTGGATCGCCGCCGTCATCCTCGACGTCGTCGTCCTCCACTTCGTCATCCCGCCCGCCGGGCTCGCTGGTGTGCATGTGCAGGGTGCGCGTGGGGAAGGCGAATTCCGCGCCGTGCTCGTCCACGATGTTCATGATGCGCAACAGCACATCCTGTTTGATCTCGTGGTAGCGCACCCAGTCCGTGGTCTTGGTGAAGGTGTAGATAAAGAACTCGATATGGGAATCCCCGTAATGATCGAAATTGACGATCAGGGTCCGGTAATCGGTTTCCATGTCTTCATGATCGATCAGCATCCGGCGCACGGCGGCGACGATGTCCGGCATCGCCCGCCAGTCGTCGTAGCGAATGCCGATCTTCTCGTTGATGCGGCGGTTGAGCATCCGCGACGGGTTTTCCAGCACCACCGTGGTGAACAGGGAGTTGGGTACGTACAGCGGGCGCTGATCGAAGGTGCGGATGCGCGTCAGCCGCCAGCCGATGTGCTCCACGGTGCCCTCGATGGCGCGGTCCGGGGAACGCACCCACTCGCCCACTTTGAACGGCTTGTCCAGGTACACCATCATGCCGCCGAAGAAGTTGGCGAGCAGATCCTTGGCCGCGTAGGCCACCGCGATGCCGCCCACGCCGCCGAAGGCGAGCACCCCGGAAATGCTGTAGCCCAGGGCCTGGAGGATGATCAGCAGCGCGGTGATCAGCACCGAGATGCGCAGCAGCTTGCCCACCGCGTTGGCGGTGGTCTTGTCCATGGGCTTCTCGACCCGGTCCGGGTTGACCAGGTTGTGCTCCACATTGCTGACCAACCGGGTCAGGAAGTAGGCGATGATGGCGATGAAGGCCACCCGGCGCACTTCCGAGACGTACTCGAAGATGGCGCTTTCGGACACCGACTGCAGCATCTCCGCGGCCACCGACAACCCCACCACCCACAGCAGCAGGCGCACCGGCACCCGGGCCGCTTCCAGCAGGGCGTCGTCCCAGAGGTTCTCGGTCTTGCGGCTGAGGTGGTCGATCAGGTCGATCACCCGCATCAGGATGAAGTTGGTGGCCACGGTGCAGAACACCACCACGAACACCTGGGTGAGCCAGACCAGGGTTTCGGTTTCCGGGCCGGGCCAGTTCAGCAGTTGGCGCCAGTCGGTGAGGGTTTGCCAGTTCATCGTGCGTCCTTCAGCAGCAAATCGGCCACGTCGCCGGCCTGGCGCCGGCGGCTCAGATCCATGGGCGCGCGGGCGCGGCCGCGCAGGGTGGCGGCGGGGACGCGGGCGTCGAAGCGGCGGCCTTCCAGCCATTCCAGCACCGCCACGGCGCCGGGCCGGTCGTTGCACACCAGCACCATGTCACAGCCGGCGGTGAGCGCCGCCTCGGCCCGTTGCGGGTAGTCGCCGGCCGCGGCGGCGCCGGCCATGGCCAGGTCGTCGGAGAAGATCACCCCCCGGTAGCCGCATTCGCCGCGCAGCACCCGGCCCAGCCAGTGGGCGGAGAAACCGGCGGGCTCCGGCGCCACCGCCGGATAGCGCACATGGGCGGGCATGATGCCCTCCAGGCGCCCGGCCAGGGCGCGGAACGGCGCCAGGTCCGGCGCCAGGGCGTCCCGGTCGCGGGGGTCCTCGGGGAGCTCCAGGTGGGAGTCCGCCGCCACGTGGCCGTGGCCGGGAAAATGCTTGCCGGTGGCGGCCATGCCGGCGCGGGCCATGCCGTCCAGGAAGGCGCCGGCCAGGGTCGTTACCCGGTCCGGGTCGGCGTGGAAGCTGCGGTCACCGATCACGCTGGAGTGGCCGTAATCCAGGTCCAGCACCGGCGCGAAACTGATGTCCAGGTCGAAGGCGCGCAGCTCATCGGCCATCAGTTCGCCGAGCAGGTCGGCGGCCTGGCGGGCGCCCTCCGGGTCGCGGTCGTGGTAGCGGCCCAGGGTGGCCATGGGCGGCAGCCGGGTGAACTCGGTGCGGAAGCGCTGCACGCGGCCGCCCTCCTGGTCCACGGCGATGAGCAGCTCCGGCCGCTCGGCGCGCACCGCGCGCACCAGTTGGTGCAGCTGGTCCGGTTCCTGGTAGTTGCGACTGAACAGAATCAGGCCGCCCACCGCCGGGTGGCGCAGCAGCTCTTTTTCCTCCTGGTCCGGGGTAAGCCCGGCCAGGTCCAGCATCAGCAAGGGCTGGGTATGGTTGGTCTCTGGCATGTAACGGGTCTTTATTCGACGAGGGTCACCGGCGTGGCCGCCGGCACCCGGGCAAAGAGTGCGATCACATCCGCGTTGCGCATGCGGATGCAGCCGTGGGACGCCGGCGTGCCCATGGGCTCGCTGTCCGGCGTGCCGTGAATATAAATAAAGCGCCGGAAACTATCCACGTCGCCGCCGTGATTGAGGCCCGGTTCCAGGCCGCCGAGCCACAAAATGCGACTCAGGATCCAGTCCCGTGGTGGTTGCGTGGCGGCGTGTTCCGGGTCGTACACCTGGCCGTGGAAACGGCGGCCCTGAAACACGGCGCCCTCGGGCAGGCCGTCGCCGAAGCGAGCGCGCACCAGATGTCGGCCCAGGGGCGTGGCGTTGCTGCCCTGGCGGCAGCCGGCGCCGGCGGCGGCGGTGGACACCGGGAACGTGGTGGTGCCGCCCGCTTCCTCGAGCGTCAGGGTCTGGTCGGAGAGAGAGACGGTGATGTGCATGACGCAACGATACAGCAACCGTGAGCATTGCGGGAACGGGGAAGGAATCCTGTAGGAGCGGCTTTAGCCGCGATTCAGCGCCGGATCGCGACTGAAGTCGCGCCTACAGAGGATGGAGGGGCAGCCGCTTCAGCCGCGAATGCCGCCAACCACGAAGGGCAGCAGCTGCTGGGTGATGCGGGCGGCGGTGATGTCGATGTTGAAGTCCTTCTTGCTGATGGTCTGGAGGGACTCCATGCCGGACAGGGTGAAGATCACCGCACCCAGGCAGAAATGCACGCGCAGGAACAGCTCCAGGGGCGGCACGTCCGGCACCGCCTCGTGGAGCAACGCCAGGAAGCGGCGGAACACGGCGCCGTAGTGTTCGCGCAGATAGGCACGCAGATGGTCCTGGGGCTGGCTGTAGGCCTGGCCGGCCAGGCGGAAGAAGATCATCGCCCGGCGCGCTTCGTCGCCGTGGGAGCCCAGGGCAAGCCGCGAGGCCACGCCGAACAGTTTTTCCAGGTCGGCGCCGCCGGCCTGCTCCAGCTCCTGGAGCTTGGCGTCCAGGGCCTGGCAGAACGGGGTCAGGTAGCGTTCGAACACCGCCTGGATCAGGGCTTCCTTGGAACCGAAGTGGTAGTTCACCGCCGCCAGGTTGACCCCGGCCTTGCCGGTGATGGCGCGCAGGCTGGTCTCGGCGAAGCCTTTCTGGGCGAACAGGACTTCCGCCGCATCCAGGATGCGTTCAACGGTATCGGACTGGGACATGGGGCCTCGCGCCAAGGGATAGGCGTTTTAAACTAGCGTTTGACCGACACGAACGTCAAGCGGGGGTGATCGCGGGCCTTGGCATCGCGACTAAAGTCGCTCCTACATCTCCTCCATCCTACATCTCCTCCATGTAGGAGCGACCGGGCGGGCGAGGCTACCACTCTTCCATGTAGGCGGCGCACTGCTCGACCAGCTCTTCGACCCGGGCGGCGGCCCCGTCGAGGCGCTGGCGGTCGCCACCGGCCAGGGGCGCGTAGGGGTCCTCGGCACGGATCGCCAGGGCGTCGCGCTCTTCCGGTGGCGTGGGGCGGCGGGCCAGGCCGGCGGCGCCCACGGCGGCACGCATTTCCTGGTCCAGCCAGAACACCGGATCGGAACGGTTGGCGCGGGCCTGGGTAAGCAGGTTCATTTCCGGCGCCTGGACGCCGGCGTCGCGGAACGCCTGCTCCAGGGCCGCCAGGCTGATCAGGTCGTCATAGCCGGGTACCCGGTAGCTCTTGGCGGCCTGGCGGGCGATGCCCACCAGCACCGAATAAAGGTGGAAGACGGCGCCGCCGCGCAGCGCCAGGCGCGGGCCGGCGGCGCCGTCCGGGTCGGCGTCCAGGGCCTTGAGCAGGCTGCGGGCGAAGAACAGCCGCTCGCGCAGGCCGCTGATCTCGCTTTCTCGAACCATTCGCGACATGGGGTCAGCTCTTCCTGGCGGCGGCTTTCTTTTTCGCGGCGGCCTTTTTCTTCTTGGCGGCGGCTTTTTTCTTGGGCGCGGTTTTCTTCTCTTCCTCTTCCCAGCGGCCGTCGCGGTAGAAGGCGTACCAGCCGGTGGGCTTGCCGTCCTCCTCGGTCATCACGTACTGCTCCTTGGCCTTGCGGCTGTAGCGCAGTACCGCCTTGCGGCCCTTGGCGTCCTCCGCCGGGGCGTCCGCCAGGTACTTGTGCTTGGGATCCAGCTTGTCGGCGACGGTCTGGATCTCCTCGATCAGCGGCGCCCGGGTTTCCCGGTTCTTGGGGAACTGGCTGGCGGCCAGGAACAGGCCGGAGGCGCCGTCGCGCAGCAGGTAGTGGTCGTCCACCTTCTCGCATTTGAGGTGCGGCATGGGTACCGGATCGGCGCGGGGCGGCGCCGGCTCACCGTTCTTGAGCAGCTTGCGGGTGTTGCCGCAGTCGTCGTTGGTGCACTTGAAGAACTTGCCGAAGCGGCCGGTGCGCAGCTGCATTTCGCTGCCGCACTTCTCGCATTCCAGGGTCGGGCCGTCGTAGCCCTTGATGCGGAATTCGCCCTGCTCCACCAGGTAGCCGTCGCAGTCCGGGTTGTTGCCGCAGACGTGCAGTTTGCGCTTCTCGTCGATGAGGTAGGATTCCATCGCCGTGCCGCACTTGGGGCAACGCTTCTTGCGGCGCAGCTCGTTGGTTTCCGCCTCTTCGTCATCGGCGTTGACCGCCTCGGCTTCCTCGCCGGGCAGCAGATTCAGGGTCGCCGTGCAGCGTTCCTTGGGCGGCAGGCTGTAGCCGGAGCAGCCCAGGAAGACGCCGGTGGAACCGGTGCGGATCTGCATCGGTCGGCCGCATTTGGGGCACTCGATGTCGGTGTCCGTGGGCAGGTTGGCGCGCATGCCGCCCTTGGCCTGCTTGCCGGTGCCTTCGCCCTGGGCGGCGTCCAGCTTGGCCAGGAAGTCCCGGTAGAACTCGTCGAGCACGTCGCGCCAGTGGCGCTTGCCCTCGGCGATCTCGTCCAGGGTTTCCTCCATCTCGGCGGTGAAGTTGTAGTCCATCAGGTCCGGGAAGCTTTCCGCCAGCCGGTCGGTGACGATGTCGCCCATCTTCTCGGCGTAGAAGCGCCGGTTCTCCTGGCGCACGTAGCCCCGGTCCTGGATGGTGGAGATGATCGCCGCGTAGGTGGAGGGGCGGCCGATGCCGCGCTTTTCCAGCTCCTTGACCAGGCTCGCCTCGGTGTAGCGGGCCGGCGGCTTGGTGAAGTGCTGGGTGGCGTCGATGTCGTCCACCGCCAGCACGTCGCCCTGCTTGAGGTCCGGCAGCACGGTGTCTTCCTGGCCCTTGCGGGAGGCCTGGGGCTGGATACGGGTCCAGCCGTCGAATTTGAGAATGCGACCACGGGCTTTGAGCTCGTAGCCATCGGCTTCGGCGGTGATGGTGGTGCTCAGGTACTCCGCCGGCGGCATCTGGCAGGCGATGAACTGGCGGCGGATCAGCTCGTAGAGGCGCTGGGCGTCACGCTCCATGTCCTTGAGGCCGCTGGCCTCGCGCTTGACGTCGGACGGGCGGATCGCCTCGTGGGCTTCCTGGGCGCCGTCGCGGCTGGAATAGCGGTTGGGCTTCTCGGGCAGGTATTTGCCGCCCAGCTTGTCGTCGATCCAGGCGCGGCAGTCGTTGACCGCGTCGGCGCTCAGGTTGGTGGAGTCGGTGCGCATGTAGGTGATGTGGCCGGCCTCGTAGAGGCGCTGGGCCATCATCATGGTCTTCTTCACCCCGAAGCCGAGCCGGGTGCTGGCCGCCTGCTGCAGGGTGGAGGTGATGAACGGCGCCGGCGGCTTGGAGCGGGTGGGCCGCTCCTCGCGCTGGGTGATGGTGAGCTGGCCGGCGGCCTTCAGGGCGGCGCGGTGCTTCTCGGCGTCGTCGCCGTTGTTGGGGCGGAAGTTCTCGCCGTTGTGGCGGGTCACCTGCAGGCGGATCTCGTCGCTGGCCTTGGCGGTGCTGTGGGTGTCCGCGTGCAGTTCCCAGAATTCCTCGGGCACGAAGGCGCGGATTTCCCGCTCGCGCTCCACCACCAGCTCCACGGCCACGGACTGCACCCGGCCGGCGGACAGGCCCCGGGCGATCTTTTCCCACAGCAGCGGCGAGATCATGAAGCCCACCACCCGGTCCAGGAAGCGGCGCGCCTGCTGGGCTTCCACCCGGCTCATGTCCAGCTTGCCGGGCTCCTCGAAGGCGGCCTGGATGGCCTTCTTGGTGATCTCGTTGAACACCACCCGGTCGAAGCGCTGGTCGTCGCCACCGATCACTTCCCGCAGGTGCCAGGCAATGGCCTCCCCTTCGCGGTCCAAGTCAGTGGCCAGATAGATGCGGTCGGCGTTGGTGGCCAGACGCTTGAGCTCGTCGATGACCTTTTCCTTGCCGGGGAGGATCTCGTAGTGGGCGTCCCACTCATGGTCCGGGTCCACTCCCATGCGATTGATCAGTTGGGCGTGGGCCTTCTTCTTTTTATAGGCTTCCCGTTCTTCCTTGGGCAGGGACCGGGTATAGGCGGCCTCCTTGGCACGCTCCTTGGGCGTGGTTTTCTTGGCCCCGCCGCTCACCGGCAGGTCGCGCACGTGGCCGACACTGGATTTGACCACGAAGTCGTCGCCCAGATAGCGGTTGATGGTCTTGGCCTTGGCCGGCGATTCCACGATTACAAGGGACTTACCCATTCGTTGCTCACCCGATCATGCTACGGATACTCAAAAGAAACCTCCGATGCCTGCCCGTCGCGCCGGGATCGCCGTGCGCCGGGGCGCAATCGGAGGTGTCGCCGTGGGACGGTTGCGACCCCCGGCGGGCGCCTATTTAGACAGCGCCGGTATTGTCCGGTCAAGCGCCGGCGGCCCGGGCCGCTTCCGGCACCGCCCCGCCGGGGGCCCGCCCGGCGGCCGCCAAAGCCGCGCGGGGCAAGGCTTTGCGGGCCGCGCCGCCGTGGGCTGGCGAGGCGCCGCGAGGCGGTTATACTGAGGCCATGACAAGCCAGCCGCTGGAGGAAATACCGTGACCGCACCCTACCGCAAGGTCCTGGTGGCCATAGATTGCAGCGATGAATCCGCCGAGGTGCTGGCCCGCGCCGCCGGCGTGATCGAGGGCACCGAGGGGGAGCTGCACCTGATTCACGTGATCGAGCCGCTGGCCCTGGCCTACGGCGCCGACGTGCCCATGGACGTGACCGATCTGCAGAGTGGCCTGGTCAAGCAGGCCCGGGAAACCGCCTGCAAATACGCGCAACAGTACCGGATCCCCAAGGAACGGGTGCACGTGGAGCTTGGCTCCATCGAGAAGACCATCGTTGATAAGGCCGATACCCTGGAGGCGGACCTGATCGTGGTGGGCAGCCATACCCGCAGCGGCCTGGCCCTGCTGCTCGGCTCCACCGCCCGGGGGCTGGTGCCCGGCGCCCATTGCGACGTGCTGGCGGTGAAGATGGACCGCAAGAAGAAGGAATAGACCCGGCGGGCCACGCCGCACGGCCCGGGTGATCGCGGCTCAGATGGCGCGCCGCTGATCGCGACTGAAGTCGCTCCTACGGTGGGGCGGGGCTCCCGTAGGAGCGACTTTAGTCGCGATCACCGTCAGGTGAGCTGAGCGTTGCCGGTGGTGCCCGGCGGAAGGTGGTTCCACCGGTAAAGCAGATCGGCCAGGGCCCGGGCCTGCTCCCGCAGCGAGGTCAGCTCCGCCTCGCTGTCGCGCTCGCCGGTGAATACCGGCACCTTGCGCAGGCCGGCGGCCAGGGCCTCGTCCGGACTCTGCATGCGCCGCACCTCCACCGCCCAGCGGATCTGATGCACCAGCATGTGGAAAAACGCCAGCCGCGTGGCCAGACTGTATGGCGTGTCGCGATCGTCGTCGAAATCGTTGAAATCCAGCCGCGCCAACACCGCCTCCCGGGCCGCGTCCGCCACCTGGATGGTGGCGCCACGGGCCCGCCCCAGCAGCATGGACAGGGTGCCGAACACTTCCCCCGGCGACACATAGTAGAGCACCGCCGCCGGCGCCTCCTCATCGCCCAGCACCACCAGCTGGCCACGCAATAGAAAGTACAGGGACGACTCCACCTCGCCGGCGCGGATCACGGTGTCGCCGGGCCCCGCCTCGATGATCTCGGTGCGCGCCAGCAAGCGGGCGCGCTGGTCGGCGTCGTCCCGGGCCACCTCGTTGAAGAACGGCACGCCGGCGAGCAGCGCCTCCACCCGGTGGTGGCCCGAATCCTGCCAGGATGCATGCTTCATGGTCGTTCCCGATCCCGGTTGAAAGCGTCAATGCTAGGGGCTGAGCGGGACAATTGCGATGGCCGCGTGATCCGCGGGGCTTTTAAAAGTACTGGACATATAATACTGTTCATATTATCAGTATGGGTCTGTGACGGGCACGGCCCCAAGGAGGACGTTATGAGCAGCACGCTAACCGCACGCCAGCAGCAGGTGTTGGACTGCATCCGCGATTCACGCCAGGAAACCGGCATGGCGCCAACCCGCGCCGAAATCGCCGAGCGCATGGGGTTCCAGTCCAAGAACGCCGCCTCGGACCACCTGCGCGCCCTGGAACGCAAGGGCTACATCCGCCTGCATGGCGACCGCTCGCGGGGCATTCAGCTGCTCGAAGCGGCCATGGAGGCGGAGGACGAGCTGCCGGTGGTGGGCAAGGTGGCCGCCGGCACCCCCATCGAGGCCATCGAGAACGTGGAGCGCACCGTGCCGGTGCCCCAGGGACTGTTCCGCCAGCGCCCCACCTACTTGCTCAAGGTGCAGGGGGACAGCATGGTGGAGGCGGGCATCTTCGACGGCGACCTGATCGCGGTGCGCAAGAGCCAGACCGCCCGCTCCGGGGAGATCGTGGTGGCGCGCATTGACGACGAGGTCACGGTGAAGACGTTAAGACTGAACAAGTCCAGCGCCACCCTGCTGCCGGCCAACGATGCCTACGAGCCGATCCGGGTGCCCGCGGACGAACTGATGATCGAGGGGATTTTCGTGGGACTGATCCGTGATCCGAACCGCCATTAACCGTCTCGCCACGGCGTTCATACTGGCCCTCGCCCTGGCCGCCAGCGGCTGCCAGAGCGACCCGGAGGCGCCCGCCGCCGAGACGGCCGAGACCGAGACGGCCGAGAAGAGCCACACCATGACGGACACTCGTTTGCTTGCCCCCTGTCCATCGTCGCCGAACTGCGTGTCCAGCCTGGCCGACGATGAACGCCACCGGGTGGCGCCGCTGCCCGGCGCCGGCCACCGCGAGGCCAGCCTGGCGCTGCTCAAGGATACCCTGGGCGAATTGCCCCGGGTGCGGTTCGAGGCGGTGGGGCCGGCGCGCCTCCAGGCCCGTTTCACCACCCGGGTGATGCGCTTCGTGGACGACGTGACCTTCTACGTGCACGAGGATGGCGTGATCGAGGTGCGCTCCGCCTCGCGCCTGGGCTACTGGGACCTGGGCGCCAACCGGCGCCGGGTGGAGGACCTGCGCGAGCGACTGAGCCGGCGCCTGGAGCCGGAGGCCGGCCAGGAGCAGGCCTCATGAGCACCACGCAATGGGCCGACATCGGCGTCAATCTGGGCGACAAGCAGTTTCGTGGCGACGCGGACGCGGTGCTGGAGCGGGCCCGGGAGGCCGGTGTCACGCGCATGCTGCTCACCGGCACCAGCGTGGCGGAGTCCCGCCAGGCCCTGACCCTGTGCCGGGATTATCCGGGCCGGGGCCTGCGCGCCACCGCCGGCATCCACCCCCACAACGCCCGGTTTTTCGACGACGATGCCCTGGCGGAGCTGGCCGGCCTGCTCGACGAGCCGGAGGTGACCGCCGCCGGCGAGATGGGCCTGGACTTCAACCGCGACTTCTCGCCGCGCCCGGATCAGGAAAAGGCCTTCGAGGCCCAGCTGGCCCAGGCGGCGGAGCGCGGCCTGCCGGTGTTCCTGCACCAGCGCGACGCCCATGACCGCTTCCTGCCCCTGCTCAAGGCCTGGCGGGACAAGCTGCCCGCCGCCGTGGTGCACTGTTTCACCGACGGGCGACGGGCGCTGTACGACTATCTGGACCTGGACTGCCACATCGGCATTACCGGCTGGGTCTGCGACGAGCGGCGCGGCAAGGCCCTGGCCGAGCTGGTGCCGGCCATTCCGGCGGCGCGGCTGCTGGTGGAAACCGACGCCCCCTACCTGCTGCCCCGGGACCTGCCGGAGCCGCCGCCGGTGAAACGGCGCAACGAACCCTGCCTGCTGCCCTGGATCGGCCGCCGTCTGGCCGCCCTGCGCGGCGAAACGCCGGAGGCCCTGGCCGCCCTCACCTTCGCCAACAGCGCCGTTTTTCTGGGCGACTAGCGTTTGTCCAGGGCGATGCCCTGGGCGGCGCAGAAAGCCCGCAGCTCGCTTTCGGCGGCGTCCGCCACGGTGAGCCGGGCGGTGACGCCCTGGCCGTAATCCACCCCGTCCAGACGGGCGTCGTGCTGGTCGCACCAGTGGCGCAGGGGCTGCTCGTCGGCGAAGCCCAGGGTCAGGGTGAAGGCGCTCTCCGGCACCTGCTCCACCACCTCCATGGCGGACAACACCGCCTCGGCGGCGCCGGCATAGGCCCGCACCAGGCCGCCTGCGCCCAGCTTGACGCCACCGAAGTAACGGATCACCACCACCATGACGTCGCCCACGCCCTTGTGCTGAATCACGTTGAAGATCGGCTTGCCGGCGGTGCCGGAGGGTTCGCCGTCGTCGTTCATGGCGCCCTGGCCGGAGTTGGGCGCGCCGATCAGCCAGGCGTGGCAGTGATGGGTGGCATCCGGATAGCGGGCGCGGGCCTCCTCGAGCACGGCCTGCCCTTCCTCCCGGCTGCGCACCGGGCGCAGCCAGGCGATAAAGCGGCTTTTATTGATCTCGATCTCGCGGTCCACCGGACCGCCGGGCACCGGATAGGTCACGATACCTTGAGCACCACGGCGCCGTGGGTTTTGCGCGCTTCCATGTCCTGGTGGGCGCGGCCCACGTCCTTGAGGTCGTAGATCGCCGGGGCGGCCGGGGCCAGGGTGCCGTCCTGGAGGGCGGCGAAGAACTCGGCGGCGACCTGATCGCGGCGCGCCAGGTCACCGATGTAATGGCCGAGCATGGGGCGGGTGACGGTGAGGGAGGCGGCGGCCAGGCGCGGCATGGCCAGCGGCTCCACCGACCCGGACGACTGGCCGAAGTTGACCAGATGACCGCGCGGGGCCAGGCAATCCAGGGAGCCATAGAAGGTGTCCTTGCCCACCGAATCGTAGGCCACGTCGACCCCCTTGCCGCCGGTGATTTCCTTCACCGCGCCGGCCACGTCCTGCTGGCGATAGAGAATCACATGGTCGCAGCCGCCGGCGCGGGCCTGCTCGGCCTTGGCGTCGCTGCCCACGGTGCCGATGACGGTGGCGCCCAGGTGGTGGGCCCACTGGCACAGCAGCTGGCCGACGCCACCGGCGGCGGCCTGCACCAGCAGGGTGTGCGACGGCTTCAGGGCAAACACGTCGGTCATAAGCACCCGGGCGGTGAGCCCGCGCACCATCATGCCCGCCACCAGGGTCGCGTCCAGCCCATCCGGCAGCGGCACGGCGTTGTCCGCCTTGATCAGCCGCTCTTCCGCGTAGGCGCCGTAGCCATGGGCGATGTAGGCGACCCGGTCACCGACCCGGAAGCGGTCCACGCCCTCGCCCACCGCCAGCACCTCGCCGGCCCCTTCCAGGCCGGGCACGCCGGGCAACGGCAGCGTCTGGTAGAGGCCGGAGCGCACATAGATGTCGTGGAAGTTGACGCCCACGGCGGTTTGCCGGAGATGCAGCTCGCCGGGGCCGGGCTCGCCCACCTCGATGTGCTCGGGTTTCAGAACCTCGGGGCCGCCGGGTTCGTGCATGGTCATCGCGATGGGCATGGGGACTCCTTGCAAAGGTTTAATGGAAGAATTGTAGCATCGGCGCGTGCGGGTGGTCGGCGGCCATCGCGGCTAAAGCCGCTCCTACGGCGACGGCGTGTCTGATTGCGGCAGGAGCGGCTTCAGCCGCGATACCCACCGCTCAGCGCATGAAGCCTTCCTCGCGCAGCTTGTGAATCTTGTCGCGCACGGCGGCGGCGCGCTCGAACTCCAGATTCTTGGCGTGCTCCATCATCTCCGCTTCCAGCTTCTCGATGTCCTTGGCCACTTCCGCCGGGGAACGCGCCACGTACTTTTCCTTGTCCTCGGCGACCTTGCGGGTGCGCTTGCGCTCCGGCTGGCTGGCGCCGGTGGTGTAGGCGTCGTCCATGATGTCGAGCACCTGCTTCTTGAGCGCCTGGGGCGTGATGCCCTGCTCCTTGTTGTGGGCGATCTGCTTGTCGCGGCGGCGCTCGGTTTCGTCCATGGCGCGGCGCATGGAGCCGGTGATCTCGTCGGCGTAGAGAATGGCGCGGCCATTGATGTTACGGGCCGCCCGGCCGATGGTCTGGATCAGCGAGCGCTCGGCGCGCAGGAAGCCTTCCTTGTCGGCATCGAGAATCGCCACCAGGGCCACTTCCGGCATGTCCAGGCCCTCGCGGAGCAGGTTGATGCCCACCAGCACATCGAACTTGCCCAGGCGCAGATCGCGGATGATCTCCACCCGCTCCACGGTGTCGATGTCGGAGTGCAGATAGCGCACCTTGACGCCGTTCTCGTTGAGGTATTCGGTCAGGTCCTCGGCCATGCGCTTGGTGAGCGTGGTGACCAGCACCCGCTCGCCCTTCTCCACCGATTCGCGCACCTCGCCGAGCAGATCGTCCACCTGGCTGCCCGCCGGGCGCACCTCGATGGCCGGGTCCACCAGGCCGGTGGGCCGCACCACCTGCTCCACCACCTGGCCGGCGTACTTCTCTTCATAGGGCCCGGGGGTGGCGGAAACGAACACCATCTGCGGCGCCAGCCGTTCCCACTCCTCGAATTTCAGCGGCCTGTTGTCCAGGGCCGAGGGCAGCCGGAAGCCGAACTCCACCAGGGTCTCCTTGCGCGAGCGGTCGCCTTTGTACATGCCGCCGAGCTGGGGAATGGTGACGTGGGATTCGTCCACGATCAGCAGGGCGTCGTCGGGCAGGTAGTCGAACAGGGTGGGCGGTGCCTCGCCGGGCTGGCGGCCGGAGAACAGGCGCGAGTAGTTCTCCACGCCGTTGCAGTAGCCCAGCTCCTGGAGCATCTCGATGTCGAAGCGGGTGCGCTGCTCCAGCCGCTGGGCCTCCACCAGCTTGTTGTTGTCTTTGAGGATCTTGAGCCGGTCCGCCAGCTCTTCCTTGATCATTTCGATGGCCTTGAGCACCGTTTCCCGGGGGGTGACGTAGTGGCTCTTCGGGTAGATGGTGATGCGCCCCACCCGCTTGATCACCTCGCCGGTGAGCGGGTCGAAGATGCTGATGTCCTCGATCTCGTCGTCGAACAGCTCGATGCGCACCGCCTCTTTTTCTTCCTCCGCCGGGAAGATGTCGATGACATCGCCGCGCACCCGGTAGGTGGCGCGGCGGAAATCCATCTCGTTGCGGGTGTACTGCAGCTCCGCCAGACGGCGCAGCAGGTCGCGCTGGTCGATGTGGTCGCCGCGCACCAGGTGCAGCACCATGGCGTGGTAGCTGGCCGGATCGCCCAGGCCGTAAATCGCCGACACCGTGGCCACGATGATGGTGTCGCGGCGCTCCAGAATCGCCTTGGTGGCGGACAGGCGCATCTGCTCGATGTGCTCGTTCACCGAGGCGTCCTTCTCGATGAAGGTGTCCGAGCTGGGAACGTAGGCTTCCGGCTGGTAGTAGTCGTAATAAGAGACGAAGTACTCCACCGCGTTTTCCGGGAAGAACGCCTTGAACTCCCCATAGAGCTGGGCGGCCAGGGTCTTGTTGGGCGCCAGGATGATGGTGGGCCGCTGAACATCCTGGATCACGTTGGCCATGGTGAAGGTCTTGCCGGAGCCGGTCACGCCGAGCAGGGTCTGGTGGCCCAGGCCGTCGTGAATGCCCTCCACCAGGCCGGCGATGGCGGTGGGCTGATCGCCGGCGGGCTGGTATTCGGAATGCAGGTTGAACGCGGTGTCTGCCATCGTCGTCTCTGTAAAATTAGGAAAACTATCGGCGCCGAATCCGGCGGCGGCGGGCGGTGCCTCGGGCCAGGCCGGATCGGGGCTGGCGGCGGCCGGCGGGCCGCCCGGCGGCGGGGGTCGAAGCCGCCTCCGGCCTAGGAGGTGGCGGCGGAATACGGTAATATCAATGCCCCAATCCGCGCCACAAGCGCGGCCAGAACTCATTAGAGAAATGAGGAGTGCATGTCCGATATCAACCTTTCCGACCGCGTACAACGCATCAAGCCTTCCCCGACGCTGGCGATCACTTCCAAGGCAGCGGAACTGCGAGCCGAGGGCAAGGATATCATCGGCCTGGGCGCGGGCGAGCCGGATTTCGATACCCCGGATCATATCAAACAGGCCGCGATCGACGCGATTAACGCCGGCAAGACCAAGTACACCCCGGTGGACGGCACTCCCGGCCTGAAGAAGGCCATCATCGAGAAGTTCAAGAACGAGAACGGCCTCGACTACGAGCCCGGCCAGATCCTGGTGTCCAGCGGCGGCAAGCAGAGCTTCTTCAACATGGCCCTGGCGCTGCTCAACGACGGCGACGAAGCGATCATCCCGGCGCCCTACTGGGTCAGCTACCCGGACATGGTCAAGGTCGCCGGCGGCGTGCCGGTGATCCTGGAATCCGACGTGGACAGCCGCTTCAAGATCACCCCGGAACAGCTGGAAGCGGCGATCACGCCGAAAACCCGCCTGTTCGTGATCAACAGCCCGTCCAACCCGTCCGGCATGGCCTACTCCGAAGAGGAACTGGCCGCCCTGGGCGAGGTGCTCAAGAAGCACCCGGACATCGTGGTCGCCACCGACGACATGTACGAGCACATCCTGTGGACCGGCAAGCCGTTCGTGAACATCGTCAACGCCTGCCCGGAGCTGTATGACCGCACCGTGGTCATGAACGGCGTCTCCAAGGCCTACTCCATGACCGGCTGGCGGATCGGCTACGCCGGCGGCCCGCAGAAGCTGATCGCGGCCATGAAGAAGGTACAGAGCCAGTCCACCTCCAACCCGGCCTCCATCAGCCAGGCCGCCGCCGAGGCCGCCCTGGCCGGCGACCAGCAGTGCGTGAAGGACATGGTCAAGGCCTTCAAGGAGCGCCACGACTATGTAGTGGACGCCCTCAACAAGCTGCCGGGCGTGACCTGCGCCGCCGGCGACGGCACCTTCTACGCCTTCCCGGACTTCTCCGGCGCCATCGCCGCCATGGACGGGGTGGAAAGCTGCACCGACCTGGCCGCCAAGCTGCTGGAGACCGCGGAAGTGGCCCTGGTGCCCGGCTCCGCCTTCGGCGCCCCCGGCTGCCTGCGCCTGTCCTTCGCCACCGGCATGGACACCCTGAAAGAGGCGATCCGCCGCATCGAGCAGGCCCTGAACAAATAAGCAGCAAACGCACCCCGGGAGGTTGACGCCCCCCGGGGTCGCCACTACTATACGCGCCTCAAGATATTCCGCCTTAGCTCAGTTGGTAGAGCAGCTGACTGTTAATCAGCGGGTCGCTGGTTCGAGCCCAGCAGGCGGAGCCAAATAGAACAAGGGGTTAGCGAAAGCTAGCCCCTTTTTCTTTGCCTTCCAAAAACTCCGTGTAGCCACGGTGTAGCCAATTTCGCCCTATCCAGCCGCCCCAATGGGGCCTGTCCGCCGATGTGACCATTGGTACGATCCTCCCTATACAAGACACGAGGGAGCACACCACATGGCCTTGATCGCGATTAGAGCGAGTGACGGCGAGGAAATCGAATCTTTCTCCATCCCCCGCGACCGCTGGAAGAGCATGCAAGCCGAGCCCAAGGGCAGCTATCGCATGCGAGGGACCGACTGGCCAGCCGTCCTTAAACGCAGCCCACTGGGATTGCAGTTCTTCGCCCACTCCCCAGGCTACCCCGGCCAGAAACCCGAACCAGAGTCCGCCCACCACATTCTGGCCAAGATATGGATCGCCAAAGCCCTGCGAGCGGCAGGCTATGTGGCGGAGGTGGAGAAACCGGGAGAAAGCGTCAATAGAGAGAAATGGCAGGTGGATACGTCGTACGGGCAAGCACCAAAAGCATAGATCTTCGCTCAGCTCCATCAATTGCCTCACGGGCATGCACATAGACACCAAGCGACTAAAGCAACGAGATATCGCCATCAAAATTAGCAAACATTCACTTTCGGCCGAGAACTTTTTCTACTTTCCGCTTATGTGCCTCAACCACGTCTTTCGCAAATTTTGTCTGCTCTGCCGTCATTTCATCCATCTTCGGAAGCTTATTTTCAAATTCAGAAAACCGTCTAGCCGCAGACTCGAGCGATATTCCGTCAAAATAAGACGTTTGAAAAACAGAAGCCGCCAAACCCTGCAACTCTTCAGACAACCCCTTACCTGAAACCATCCTATTAAAAATCCAAAGATAGATATCGACAATCTGCAAACCAATACTGTCACCGCTATTTAAAACATCAATATTTCTCCCGGGCACACCTTTTCTTAACAAATCCGACTCGTTCAGCCCACTATGCATCGGGTGGCCCACAAACCATTCCCTCTGATCCGAGGGAGCGGCCGCAAGCCCCGCGCTTATCTTTTTCGCCATTTCATGTGTATCGACCTGGGCAACATTGAATTGGCTCTGCCTGTCCACAAAAATACCCAATGCGTCTTTTCTCTTTTTCTTTCTCAACCTCTGAGCCATTGCAATTACGACAAACTGAAAGCATATCGTATTCGGAGATAGCATGGTTGGAGTATGCGCACCGAAATCCATTTTTTCAGGGTTGGATGCACCATACTCAAGAGCATCACCTATAATCTCTTTGGATCTCGCATCCAAGCCAACCAATTCGATCTTCCTTCGAACTTGGTTTAAAAGACGAGAGACAGCCTCGTTCTCACGCTGTATAGAAAGATGTGAGCAAAGACGCCAAGACTCCTTCAGATCACTTTCATCAAGCAAAAGAGAAATTTTATGAAGGAGCAAAAATCTCATTGGCGTCCAGTAGCAAGTCCAGGGAACAACCTCATTTAAACCAGCATCAAAAACAGCCTCAAAAAACGTCACGAGAGCAAAAAAAGGTTTATCTATATAATAATAGTCAAATCTAAAGTCCATCTTCCTCTGCAACTTCAAGAGAAGTGGATATATCTCAGTCAACCCCCCAATCCCTAACTGATTAGCATGCAAATCCTCCACGCCCAGCTTTTTGCACATTTTCTCATGGATTGCCTTACCCATAAAATCAACATTGGTACGAGAAGAAAGCACTCCATAGCTTAGCCTGGACTGGCTTTTATCGAATAGATTGTTACCCGTATTACCCGACTCATCTATATGAAAAAACACAAGCCCCCCCTTATCCTTTATTATTCCAAAAGACATTCTTCACAAAGATCGAAAAACCGATTTTAAATATCATCAAAAACCCATGACAAAGCGAATACAACTATAATATCGTCACATCTATTCTTTACATCAATCCATATAGTTGAAGTACTTCGGCTGGCCATCCCACCGGCCGTATAGACGGTTACCATCCCAGTAGCCGACGTTTCCGTTGCCCGACTGACGCTTAGCGCGCCAGACCGTTTCACGGGTCAAGGGTGGTGGATTGGCCGGATCAAGCAAAGGCACTTCAGTACCTATCTGCCCATAGCCGTCATCGGTTACATTAACTGCGGGAAGGCCCATCAAGAGCGCAGCATTGCGGGTCTCTTTAAGCACAAGCGCGAACGCGTTCGTGGTCATCCCGATGCCGCCAATAGAGTGGACAATTCTTGAATCGGTCTTGCCGCGCACTTCAGCGATCAACTTAGCGACATTGACCGGATCGACCAAACGAGATTTGTCCTCGATGACACCGTTGTAGGCTTCTTGGCACCATTGCAGAACGTCACCAGAGGCTGCAAATTCGATGGGAACGCGATATCGCTCCGCCCATTTCTTGACGCCAGGTAAATAAGATGAGCTGGTTACGAAAAGGGATTTTTGAGCTTTAAGCGCACTTGCCGCTCCGTGAAGGGCCTGCACGGCTTGAAGACCAATTTTCTTGTGCGGTGCAGATTTCTTAACCTGCACCATCGTGAGAATATCACCTAGTGGATCACGCTGAAGCAATCGCATATCCACCCCCTCGTCCCCCCAGCCGGGACCAAGCTCGACTTCAAAACCCTGGCTGCGCAACACCTCACTTATCAATATTTCAAACTTACGCCAATGTAACTTATGAACATCATCAACGCGCCGCGCAAAATGGCCATATACTTCGTCATAAACATCGGCAAAGTCCGGCTTCACCAAGCCACAAATCCATTGCCAACGCATATAATCCACGATCGGCTTCGCTAATGGACTATCTTCCTCGACATAGAAATGCGCGCTCACCCCATCCCAGCGTTCGTGCCAGAAACCATGCTTTTTCTCTATACTCTCGAACTCCCGATAGAGTTCGGGGTAGTCTTCGTCCAACATGCGACCAAATTCGCCTTCGAAATAAGCAATTGTCGCAACTGGTGGATCACCTGGCTCACCATCTACGCGATCAGCCCAGGACTGAAACCCACAGTCCAACCATAAGTCATTTTTTGTAGCCCAGATCTCAACTGCTTTCTCGAAATCTCTGATACGGCGCGCAATGAGCTTATCGGAAAGATGTATACCTTCCATCGGCTTTCACTAGAACGGTATAGGCCCGCTCTCCTCCCAGTCCATGTAATTCGGTTTCGGGCATACGCGATAGGCCACGATGTCCCTGCGCCCGCCGTCATGCACCCAATTGCCGCCGATCCAGGGAGCCGACCGGTAGAAGATAAAGCGACCGCTTCTCAGGCGAACGTCCACGTTTCCACCTTCCAAGGGGCATTCCCCGCCCGGCCAATCTATCCAGCCCTCGTCGGTGACCCATTCCCGGTGGGCCACGACATGCACCGCGCCTGGCGGAAGCCGTTCCCGGTCCAACAACGGTCCGTCGGGTGTTTCCCGGGCGATCATCAGGCAGGTGTCAGGCCAGCCTTCGAAATCAGATTCATCGCCTTTGCGGTAGTACCACATAACGCACCTCCGCCCCTATGAGTTAATCCGGCTGCCGTAAAACTTGTTCCAGTAATCAGGGTCTTTGGCCGCTCTCCGAGCGTAGAAGGGTATTGAGGAGTATGCCTCTTTTAAGCGTTCGGCTCCCCGCGCCTGCCGCTCTAATTCTTCCACGAGTATGACTCCACTCTCGTAGAGTTCTGTCAGTAAGGGGCTCGCCTTTACCAGTTCGGAAGGTTCGGGTTTGGAAGTCGGTTTTGACATGGCTGAACTCCTTGTCTGGAATCGGCGTGCTGGCCCCAGGGTGCCACCGCCGTGCCAAGTGTCCTCAAGCACCCTTACGAATTGACCCGGCTATCGTAGAACTTATTCCAGTAATCCGGGTCTCTGGCCGCTTTCCGCGCGTACCAGGGTATGTGGGAGTGTGTCTCTTTTAAGCGTTCGGCTCCCCTCGCCCGCCGTTCGACCTCCCGTGAATCCATTCCATAGCTCAGCAGAGCCATCAGGTAGGGACTGGCCTTGACCAAATCGGAGGGCTCATCCGTTGCTGGCGGCAGATGTGCCTCATTGAATGCGCTGCTGCCCGGCCTGGCAGACACCATTGCAAAAAAAGCATCGTCCAACTCCGTCTCAGGGGCTGGGGGCTTTGAATCATCAGACATTCTTGATCTCCGTCCTGGACTGAGGCTATGGACACTAGCAACACCACACCGAAGAGCCAAGGCTGCATCGACGGCGCCGATCCAGCCCAGCGGTGAAGAGATGATTGCGGATCTGCCCACCCACCCGTCCGTCCGCCATCGCGGGCTATGGGGTGATGGGGTCTGCGTCCATATCGCCTAGGAAGGTGGACGCCCACTGTTGGGCATGGCCACGGCCCAGGAGGGCCAATTGACGCGCCCTGGCGACTTTATCCATTTCGGGGTCGATCTTTTCCAGGGCGTCGGCCAGCGCGGCGAATACCGCCTCCAGATAGCCGAATTGCTCGACGGCGAGGGCCAGCGTGTCCTGTTTTTCCAGGTGGGCCCGCTCGGTTTGCTCATGGGTCATGTTTTTCTCCTTGGATTGGAAACCCCCTCCCGCTGTCGCCAAACAGACGTGGAGGCGGACTGTGCGCAGGTTGGCGAACCGGCATCCAAGGGAACCGGCAGACCCGAAGGCCTCCCACGCACAGCCGCCATGACACATGGCAGGCACGAAAAAGCGCCAACCATGACGGCGGCGCCTGTGCGCCTTGGATGTTTCAGGTCGCCAAACCTGGCCGGGGAATTTGCCCCGACCGGGATAGATTACCGGCGGCTTGAAGCATGTGTCCAGGCGCGGGCTGCTTCGTGCGGACCTCCCGCTGCTACTTGTCGGGGCTGAGAAGCTCCGTCACGTCCACTTCCAATGCCCTGGCGAGCCGATCCAGGCCGTCGATGCTGATATTGGTGACACGACGTTCGAGCTGGGAGACGTAGGTGCGGTGGAAGTCGGCCATCTCGGCCAGCTTTTCCTGGCTGAGACCCCGCTCCTGGCGCAGGCGCTTGAGGTTCGAGGATATACGTTGTCGCCCGGAAAGAGCGTTGGAGCTGGGTTGGGAGGTCATGGCGGGAAGAATCCCAATCTACCGCCACGGCATCTACAGCCCATAGCTCTACTGGATTTGAATCTCGCCCGTTGGTAGGCTCTCGCGGAGCGTTGTGAACGCCATCACACAATAACCAGGGAAAGGAGTCGGGGATGCGGGGATACCAAGTCGTCGCGGTCACCCTGTCAGCGATCTGGCTGGGCGGCTGTGCCTCCCAGTGGTATCGCGGCGATATCAGGGACGCGGAAGCAAAGCGGCGGCAACTGGTCGTGGATAGGGGGTATTGCGAGGCGGCCGCCCACGGGTCGGTGCCCATGCCTCAAATAGCGTACAGCGGCTCCAACAGCGGCTCCGCCCGGTTCAATATGTCTGGCCAGAGCTTCAACGCCTATACCGGCACCACCTTCGGCAACTACAGCGGCACCATCACTTCCACGCCCTCGGCGGCGGAGAGCTTCACTCGCGGCATGGCGAACGGTGCGAGCCTGGGTGCTGCTCTGGCCGCCAAGAAGGCCCAAAAGGCGGCGTTTCGGGCCTGTATGTACGCCAAGGGCTGGTCCGACGAGCCGCTTCCTGAACCCAGTCTCCCCAGCGCGAACCGCCATCTTGATAACGGCCGTTTCACGGTGGCCGATATCCAGGTCTACGAATCCAATCAGGCTCGCTGGAATGACGAAGGCAAGGAGCTGATTCGTATCTTCCCCGTGTACCAGACCTCCGACCGCGCCCGCGAAGCCTTCCCCGAGGAAGCCCGCCAGGTCGCCCGACAATACCCGGATGCCTCGAACCTGGAAGTCATGCTGGCCGCCCATGACACCCTCGTCGACATGGGTGTTCTCGAACCTGCCGCCCCTACCCCTCTGACACGCCTGTATCGGCGGGCCATTGGCGGGGACGCGGACGCCCAGGCTGAACTGGGCCTCGGTTACTCCACGGGCCAATACGGGCTCCCCATCGACGACAGGCGCTCCCTGAGCTGGTCCCGAATGGCCGCGCTTCAGGGCCACCCGAGCGGGCTGTTCGGCTGCGGGCTGTACCTGTTCTGGGGCAAGGGCGTGCCCGTGGACCGGGTTCATGGCTATCAACTGGTCGCTCAGGCCGGCGAGCGGGGCGCCAAGGCGGAGGACGTGCTGGGGAGGTTCGAGCAGCGCATGAGCCGCGAAGAACTGCGGGCCGTCCGTGACGGGGATTGATCGTTCTCGCGCGCGCACGCGTTATTGGTAAACGTCCGGCCAAAAAAATGGAGCGAAACCATGGCAGACGCCAAGACCATCACCTTGAACAAGGCCGTCCTGATCGGCCTGGCAGCCCTCATTATCGGTCTGATGCTCGGTCCTCGCGTGGACCGTGCTTTGTTCGGCTATGACAGCGTGGAGGAATGCATCCTCGATGGGCATAGCGCCATGTTTGCCGCCCAGGCTTGCGCCACCCTGTATCCCGACCATAACGATCGTTGACAGTGAGGATCGAGCAACGTGCCACTCATGAGTGGGCAGGAAGGCTAACCAAGGTGGTCGTTGCCCGTACCAAACGGAGGCTCCGAAGCCTTTTCGACGGCGCCACACTCTCCGGCGAAGGCAGTGGGCTCCTAAACGTCTGGGATGAAATCTGCGTGCAAGAGCGAGGCGGGCGCTCGTTCTACTGGTCAGCCTACGAATACCAGATCGAGCAATACCTGTACGACGAAGTGGCACGGCTCGGCGAGCCGGCGCGTTTGGCGTTGTGGGCCCAGACTCCGGATGGTTGGGATTGGGTGTATGACCATCACGGCGACAAGGATGGCGAGACCACGGCCCCGCTGGACCTCGGCGCGGTGCTGGGATACCTGAAGCACGGTGTCCTGGCCAAGGCCGAGCGTGAAAAGAACTCAAGGGTGGACGAGTACCTTTACGGGCCTGGGCAGCCGTAGTGTCCATAGGACCGGCCACTCGGACTCGCAGGAGTAACGAACACATCTGAATTGGAGGGGATGGCAATGCTGGGGATAGGTCTGATCTTACTTGCGCTGAACATCGTGGTGAGGGGCTTCCTGTTTCCCGCCGAATACAGCATGGCGAATGATCCGGGGAACCTTCCGAGGATATTCTTCAGCCCTGCCTCCAGAGGGGCGTATCTCGTTTTTGAGTGGGTCTCCCGTTGGCTGGGCAGTGTTGTGGTGGTCATCAGCGTGACCGGGCTGGAGATGACGTTGTTCAACGTGATCGCTGGGGGTCTGGCTACCGGGCTTCTCGCCATGCTCGTGGCCCCCGCTCTTGCTCTGTTGATCGCCACCAGAATCGACCCGCATTTCAAGGCAACTCTAAAAGGGCCCTAGGGGCGGTCGTCCGAAGAAACGGAATCCGCCCCTATTGGCGTTTCAGTTCAGCGGCCTCCGTTTCCGGCCACGCAGAGGCTACGCTTTCGCATAACCCGGCATCCGAGTAAGCACTGCTGAACCCATACCCCCTGGTAATATAGTAAGGGGGCCATTTTCTGGCCCAGGGATACAGCGCTATCGGCATAAATTTTGGTACCAACCGAACTGGTGTCACCCGCCAGTTCGATCAGATTTTCACCGCTTGGGTTCATCTTTTGATACCTCTCCGCCAATTTCTGGTCCAGGCTTTCCGCTCACTTGGAGCGCTCCAGCGAAAGCTTTCGGAGCGGCGTAATCGTGCTTGCCACGTCTAGCTTGCCCCAGCACTCGTCGATGGACTCCCATGTCAGCGCATACAGGGCGCAACGACCACCGGGGTTCAGGAAACGCCCTTCTCGGGTGCGCACAATCATATTCGCCTCCAATAGCTCCTTTATCGCCTTTTGCGCGGTGGTACTGGATTTGATACCCCATCGCCTGAGCAAGCGATTAGCTGCACTCAGATCACCATTGTTCTTGCCTCTGTACTGGTAGACCAGGGCAAGCAGAACGACCTTGGCGGAGGTACTCAAACTCAGGTAATCGCGCTGCTCCGCCAGCCTTCTGGGGATGCCAATATACCCACCGGGATGGTTTGCCTTGCCTTTACCACTACGCCGACTCATTGGCTCACCTCCTTGACACCGAGCACTCTTCGGATTTCCGATACTGGCCAGGCCAACCGCCGGTTGACGCGGCGCGGCTGAATGGGACCGTTCTCCAGGCAGGCCCAGGCTCTCAAGGTCTGCTGGCGGCGGTTGAGGTAGTAGGATGCCGCCGCCGTGTCCACTGTGGGACTGGTAACGGCTTCGAGGGGCGGGAAGGATTGATTAAGCTTCATATCGGGCTTTCCTCTTTGTCGATTGCTATTCGGGAAGCCCAATTTTTCAGAGGTTCTACGCCCCCGCATCTAAGCGCGCCCTCGCGCGCTTTGGCGCGTTCTCGCGAGCGCGAACAAGGTGCAGAGGAACCGTCAAAGCTCCAAGCGAGCGGGCGCTGACTAAAGATGCTCATACAGCATCGGAGGCGAATTCGTATGGATGGTATTGGGGCGGAATTTAGCCCTGAGAAAACGAGTGGCCGGCCAATTCAGATATCGAGGTGGAATATCTGACGGGTGTGGACGGGGCTGCGGACATATCCAGCCTCCGGCCTACCGAGAATCGCAACCAGTAATCTACAGACGAGCGCCTGCATTTGGAGGATCACATTCGGCCGGTTGAGTGGCTGCTGGCTTCCCCCGTACAGTGAGAAGCCCAGAGGGGCACCAAAGAACAACGCCTCGTGAAAGCTATCATTGCGAACAGCGGCCACCGATGCAGGAGCTTTATCAGAGTGCTCAGCCCATTCAGGTACGGGTATTTCCAACAGGCCACACATCCACTGGATTCGGCTTCCATGAGGAACATATGACTTACATGACTCAGCGTCTGATAGCGACCTAAAGCACGCGTCCAGTGCCATATATAGGTATTGAAAACTCTCAAATTCAAGGTTTTGGGGGTACTGAGCCATAAAAAGAGCATGAATAACCGCTTTGACCCTTTGGCAGGCGCCCGGGTCTGTGCGATGTGATTCAAAGTAGGCAGAGCACATGTCGAGCGCCCCGCCCATCGCGTTTCCCGAAAGACGGAAATCCACGAGTACCCCAGGCTTTATCGGGGTCGCGTCAAGGAAACCAGCCTCTGTCTTAGTCAGACGCATGCCAACAAAAAACGACATGCACCAAACCAGAAAATCAAGCTTTTCCCTACTTCCCTCCCCGTACATGGTCATAATATGCGTCGTAGGAAGACCGAAAATACGCTCACTGTATGGTTTGCCATGAACAGTTCCAGCATAGCGCCACTTCCCGCAAACACGTGAATCACTAGAAACGGCAGCTATACTTTCCTGGAGGCAAGGTAGCGTCTGAACCGAGAAGCCGTCACCAGAAATATTGCAATCAAGTGGATAGTAGCCAAACTCAACGGATAGCTCGTCTTCGAGAGGTCGTTCCTTCAAATCACCCGTCATGACTCTTTATCCCGTCGCTTCTTCTCTCTACGCAAGCGATCCGATAGATTCTTCCGCGTAAAAACACCTATCGTTCCGTCGCTTTTTTCCCACTGTATACCCCCAGGAACAAGGCCTTCCAGCGGGGGAGTTTCGTCTTTTCCCTCTTCAAGAAGGGCCGTCCATATCTCGGTAGCTGAATAGCGGTCAAGGGCCTTCAACTGCAACCTGCTTATCAAGACTCGAAGCTCATCCTGACGGTTACGTTGATGGCTGCCTTTAGGGCGAGCTTTTTGCTTGCCGGTCGGTGCGCCGACATGGCTGATTCCCCGAGGAACTGTCTTGCAGGCGACCACTTCCTCGAAAACTTCTGGTTTCAGGGGAAAATCGTTTCCAGTGGAAGCCGCGAAAACGAGCACATTCCTCAACTGACCAACGTTGAAAGGAAACGGCAGGACCGGCTCCTTGAGATTACCGGTGGGATGCTCGGACAGCGCCGCCGCTTCCTCGGGGGTAAGCATCGCCTCATCGTCGGGATCGAGGTTTACATACAGCCCATCCAGCTCAATTCGTAGCCAGCCGCCAAAATCCTGGGGGCTCACCTCGCCGCCCGGTCCCGGATAGGCGATTTTGATGAACTCGGCACGGCCCATGGTGATATTTTGATCAAACTCCTCCAGGTGTTCGGCCAGCAACTCGGGCGCGAGCAAATCATCAAGGTGGTCCGTCATCGTCCTCTCCTTCTCAACCTGATTTGGCGAACGGCAGTACCGCGCCAGCAGTGAGGCGCTCGGTCACTTCGGCCAGCCGGCTTTCCCAGGCGATCAGGGCCGCTCGCTTTTCCTCGATGTAGTCATGGCGGTCGTAATGGGCGCTTTGGACGCCGCTGATACCGTGACTCAACAACTGAGACCGTGTGTCCTTACTAACGCGCAGGGCCGCCAGCATCGTTTCCACGGTGCGACGGACATCCCGAAGGTCGAATGTCTCACCGCCCATGGCATGGCTGATCTCCGCCAGCCGCTTCCCAGGGGTGCCGGTATCCATGGGCACCGCCCCGGTCGAGGAGAACAACCACGGATCAACCTGTAGCACGCCGCGCTCTTCCGCCATTCCCTGGGCCCGCTCTATCAATCGGAGCACCAGCGCATTTGCCTCAGGTCCAAGCGGCAAGAGATGTTCCCGTGGCTCTGCTCGCTTTCCTTTCCGGTCCCACAGGCGCAGCGTGGCCGTTTCCGGCTGGTAATCGCTCACCCTCACGCGAAGCAACTGAGCCATGCGTTGGCCTGCGCACAGCAGCGCCAGATAGAGGGCCTGATCCGCCAAATGCGGTCCCAGGGCGGCAAGGTAATTCTTCAACTCATTCGGGGTGAGCACACGCTTACCGCGTTGAACAGGAATGGTGGGAATGTCCGCCGCTGGGTTGTGCTCTACCCGGAACGGGATCAGCGAAGAAGGCAGGTTACCGTCCAAGGGCGCTCGCTTGGCGGCATTGAAGGCGGCGCTCAGGTAGCTGCGCAGAACGCCCGCCGCCCTCTCCTTCCCAGCTTCCCGAACCTGGCGCACCACCTGGGCAATTTGGTGGGGCGTCACGTCACGCGCCGGCAGCGCGGCGATCTCCGGGTTGGCCTCATAGAGGTGGCAGCGGAAGGACGATCGGGTGTTGCCGGCGCTTTTCTTCTTGCCGGCGCTCTCCAGCATGGCCACATAGGCCTTACACAACGCCTTGAGGGTGTATCGGCGCCGTTCTTGCTCTTCCCTTTCGGCGGTTTCGCGGGCGGCTTTGTCGGCGGCCCGGCGCGCTCGTTCCTGCCGGTCCTGCTCACGGGGGTCGATACCGCGATCCACCAAGGTTTGCAGCCGACGGGCCTCGACCCTGGCGTCCACCACCCGCCAGTCCCGAACATCCCCAATGGTGCGCCGGATGGTGCGCCGCTCCAGCTTCGCTTCGAAGATGAAGGACCTGGAACCCGCCGTCGCCCGCACGCCCAGGCGCGGGGCCTCCGTGTCCCACATAAATATCTGCTTGCGGTCGGGCGGGCAGGTGAAACGCCGGATGCGTTCGGGGGTGAGTTTTTCTCGTCGCATGGCTGGCTCCAACGGGCTGGCTACACTGCCGTGTGTAGCCCCTGTGTAGCCATATTCTATCTACAATGCTGTTTTTTGATCAACACGAAAAGGATAGAAAACCCTTTAAAAACAGTACCATATCAGCACTACCCCATTCACTCGGATTGATCTTCGACGGCAAAACTTATGACTGTTAATCAGCGGGTCGCTGGTTCGAGCCCAGCAGGCGGAGCCAAATAGAAAGGGCCTACCCCATCGGGTAGGCCCTTTTCTTTGTCCGCTGATTGAGCGGCCTTCGGCCGCTGGTTAATCAGCGCGCGAACGCCCCGTCGCATGCAGGCGACGGGGCCGGGGGGCTTTCACTGCGCCTGCTGACCAATGAAGAAGATACCGCCAGTGCGCTCGTCATTGGGGGCAATCGCGATCACATCGCCCTCCTGAACCACCACGATGCCTTGCAGGGTCTCGCCGTCGTAGGTGCAGATATTGCCTTCAAAGGTCACGTTCAGATTGTAGACATCGCCACTATCCCGAGGCGCCAGGGTGCCATTGAACTCACAGCCGAAATCGTCCACGCCCAGAAAATTGCCCTGAGCGTCGATCTCCACTTCCGCGTCGCCCTGCCCTCCGGGGTTCAAGGCGGTGCCGAGATAGGTACCGGCATCCTCCGTCAGGTCCGGCGTCTGTTCGTAGCTGTCATCGTAGGCCAGGCTGAAACCCACCTCTTCGCCGCTACCGTCCTCCTCGATCGTGCCGGTCAGGTTCTGCTTCCGCGTAAAGGTCGCGTCCAGACTGCCCTGGTACACCTCGCCGTCCGAGAAACTGAAGTCCCTGGCGTTGGAGGACGTGAAGCGGTCGCCCCGCGCGACACCCCTGCCCTGGACCACCCCTTGGAGCTGATACATGGCGCCGCTTTCCTCCCCATAGAGGATGTAATAGTCGCCGTTATCCAGAACCACCCCGGTCAGTTGCGCCCCAAGATCGCTGGTGCCTTCATAGAACCCCTCCGGCGCGGCATCACGGGGCTCCGAACCATCGGAGCCGTCGCTCCCATCACCGCCACAGGCCGCCAGTACAGCCACCAGCGGTAACCCCCAAAGTGCATGGATCGTTTTCATCCGTTTCTCCTTTTTTGGTTTGCTGATCTCTTCTCCGCTTTCCAAGCGGCTCCTGCTCGCCGTCCCCCACCTGGCCTGGCCGCTCGCCGACTTGCACGTCTCGGCGCCTAGGAGTTGACCCGGCTAACGTAGAAATAATGCCAGTAATCCGGATTTTTAGCCGCTTTCCGCGCGTGAAAGGGCATTGATGAGAATGATTCTTTTAAGCGTTGCGCTCCCCATGCGCGCCGCTCGATTTCTTCTGGAGGAAGCCCGGTCACGCTTCGTGACCGAGTCTCCATTGAGCCTTACCGGCACCGTGTTAAACTTGCGCGATTATCCGGCTGTTCCAGGGACCGCATGCAGCAGCAACATAGTGTCCATGCCGCGCCGTCGCGACACGACCGCTGGTATGAAAAACTGTTCCTAAACCCGGTTCTGGGACATGCCACGGGACTCGGCATTCTCATCGCCGGCGCCCAGTTCCTGAGCTATCAGGGGGCGCCCCGGGACGAGAATCAGGCCACCACCCTGATGCTGCTGGCCAGTATCTATCTGATCAGCATGTATCTGAGCCAGCACATCGGCCGCTTCGCCGGCGGCCGGGCCCTGGCCTGGACCCTGGGCACCACCCTGCTGTCCGCCGGCCTGGTGATCACCGTGGTGCTGCTGTGCCGCATCGGCTACGCGCGCACTTCCCTGGTGGTCGGCATGGGCCTGCTGCTGGGTCTGCAAACCCTGTCGATTCTCATTAACCGCCGCTTCCGGCACCTCAAGCTGGCGGTGGTGCCCTCTTCCCTGGTGGGCGGCGAGATGCCGCGCACCCGCAACGTGCAGTGGCGCTACCTGGCGCGCCCGGAGCTGGGCGACTGCCGCTACGACGGCCTGGTGGTGGACATGCACGCGCGGCTGGACGACGACTGGATTCGCTTTATCAGCCATTGCAGCATCGCCGGCCTGCCGGTGCTGGACAGCGGCAGGGTGTTCGAGGCGATTCAGGGCAAGGTGGACCTCACCCGCCTGAAGAGCACCGATCTGGGTTCCCTGCAGCCCTCGCCGGTGTACCTGTCCGCCAAGCGGGCCCTGGACCTGGCGCTGTCGGTCCTGATGCTGCCGCTGATCATTCCGGTGTGCCTGGTGGTGGCGCTGTTGATCCGGCTGGATTCCCCGGGGCCGGCCCTGTTCGTGCAGGAACGGGTGGGACGGGGGAACCGGGTGTTCCGGATGTACAAGTTCCGCTCCATGCGGCCGGACGACGGCTCCAAACCCCAGTTCGCCGACGAGGACGCTCACCGCATCACCCGGCTGGGGGCGTTCATCCGCAAGTTCCGCATCGATGAGCTGCCACAGATTTTCAACGTGCTGCGCGGCGACATGAGCCTGATCGGCCCACGCCCGGAACAGCCCGGCTTCGTCGAGCGCTTCGAGCAGGAAGTGCCTTTCTACAGCTACCGCCACATCATCCGCCCGGGCATCACCGGCTGGGCCCAGGTGGCCCATGGCTATGCCACCGACACCGAATCCACCCGCCAGAAAGTGGAGCACGATTTCTATTACATCAAGAACCTTTCCCTGGGCCTGGATCTGCTGATCCTGATGCGCACCGTGAGAACCGTGTTCACCGGCTTCGGGGCCCTCTGAACGCAGGGGAGTTATGGTTCCACTCGTTTCCGTCTACATTCCCACCTATAACCGTGCCGCCATGGTGCGCAGAGCCTTGACGTCGGTAACCGCCCAGACCTGGCCGGCCCTGGATGTGATAGTCGTGGACGACGGCTCCTCCCCGGCGCAACGGAAACGACTTGATGAACTGAGTCAGGCTTTCCCTATACGGTTGCTGGACAATCGTTTTACCAAAGGGGCATGCGGCGCCCGGAACACCGCCATTGAGGCCGCCGAAGGAGAATTCATCACCGGCCTAGACGATGACGATGAGTTTCTCCCCGAACACATTGGCGCAATGATGGCACGCTTCCGGGCCGGCGACTGTTCATGCGTGGCCAGCAGCGTACAGGTTCATACGCCGACCGGTACCTCGATTCGGGACGCCGATAGCGGGCTGATTTCCCTGGACTCCCTGCTGCACTACAACAAAATTGGCAACCAGGTTCTGACGCGTACGGAATGGTTGCGTGCCATCGGCGGTTTCGACGAATCAATGCCCGCTTTCCAGGATTATGATACCTGGGTAAGGCTGGTTGCCCGTTTCGGTCCGGCGGCTAAACTCTCCTCCGCCGGTTATGTATTACACCAAGAACACGAGGGTGAGCGCATATCCACTTCTGGTGATCGCCGACGCCGGGCCCTGGCGCTTTTCATGGAAAAACACGCCTCTTTACTGACCTCCTCACACAAACGGTCGCTGCAGCTCCTGCAACTCCGGTGCGACAACCAAGGCATCGGGTTTCGGGATCTGCTACGACTTTGCTCCAGGCAAAACTGGAAATCCGCCTGTTCTTTGTTCATGGACACACGTTACCCCCGCTTGGCCATAACCTTACGCCGCTTGAAAAGCGGATTTAGGGGGCGTTAATGAAACCACCAACACTCACCCTCGCTGTCTGTACACTCGACGCCGACCTGCAACGGGCGGAGGCCGTGTTCGCTGACCTTGCGCCGATCGGCGGAGTCGAGTACCTGATTTTATCCCAGGGTGATGGAACACCGGGACGACGCCACTACACCAATACCAGAGGCGCCCGCATTGGTATTGTCACATCCGCGTCCCAGGGGCTGAGTAAAAACAGAAACATCGCCTTGAGCGAAGCGTCGGGTGATCGAGTCTGGTTTCTAGACAATGATGTCGAAATCACTAACAGCGACATCACCAGGTTGCTAGATGAAATCAAAACCCATAACGCGGACATTCATGTATGTCGCATTCGCTGCTCCGACTGCGACGGGGTTTATAAAGACTATGGGCGAAGGCGGGACGGGCTGCTCGGTTTGTTGCGAGTGAGTTCCATCGAAATCATCGCCGATCGCCATAAACTTGCCGACAACGGCATCCGCTTCAACGAGTCTCTTGGGCTAGGTACGGCTTTCCCGTCCGGCGAGGAAAACCTGCTGCTGATCCATGCATGGTGTGCCGGACTTCGGTTTCACTTCAGCCCCGCCACCCTGGTCGCGCATCCTTGCCTTCTGGAGGAGCGCCAGCCACGACAGGCCTGGCGTAATCCAGGGATGCTCCGCTCGAAAGGCATCATCGCGAGGCAAATCGGCGGCTGGCGAGGCGTGGCGCTATGCCTTTGGTGGGGAGCCCGGGCACTTCGGTATACCGGATCCGCCATGGCGCCTTTGCGCGTACTCGACGGTTTCCTGCGCGATTCAAGGCGGGTCACTCGATGAGCCCCAGCGTTTCCATTATCACCCCCTGCTACAACGCCGCCGACACGTTGCCGGGCACGGTGGCGTCGATTCTGGCCCAGGACTTCGATGACTGGGAGCTGCTGCTGGTGGATGATTGCTCCGGCGATGCCACCGAGGCGGTGGCGCGCGGCTTCGCGGAGCGGGATGGCCGGGTGCGTTATGTGCGCATGGTGGAGAACGGCGGCGCGGCGCGGGCCCGTAACCGCGGCATCGAGCTGGCGCGCGGTCGCTACATCGCCTTTCTGGACGCCGACGACCTGTGGCTGCCCAACAAACTGTCCGGCCAGCTGGCGTTGATGCGCGAGCGGGGCTGGGCTTTGACCTTCACCGCCTACCACAAGGTGGACGGCGAGGAGCGGCAACTGGGTCGGGTGGGCGTGCCGGAGCGGGTCGCTTACCGGCAGTTGCTGAAGACCAACTACATCGGCTGTTCCACCGCCATCTACGACAGCGAGACACTGGGCAAGGTGCTGATGCCGGACATTCGCCGGCGCCAGGATTTCGGTTTGTGGCTGCGCCTGCTCAAACGCACGCCCTATGCCTATGGCATCGACCGGGCCTGGACCCGCTACCGGGTGCGCGGGCAATCCTTGTCCGCCAACAAGACCCGCAGCGCCGGCTACAACTGGCGGTTGTACCGGGAGGTGGAGGGGCTGTCCCTGCCCGCGAGTCTTTATTACTTCGCGCATTACGCGGTGCGCGGCCTGCTGCGCAGCCGGTTGCCGAACCTGGCGCGCCGGCTCGGCTGGCTGTCCTAGGCGGCGTCCAGGGAGCGCTCGCCGCTCTCACACAGCCGCACCACGCTGTCGTGGGGCCGGTCGTAGCGGCGCCGGATGGCGTCACCCAATGCCATGCCCAATACCCGGAGGTAGGTTCCCGGGGCCTGGTAGAAACGGGCCTTGAGCGTCCACTGCAGTATTTTCAGCGGGGCGATGCCCCAGAACAGCCAGCCGGCGGCGGCGTGGTAGACCCGCAGGCCGTTACGGTAGGTGTAATAGGCTTTCCAGAGTGGCGTATGGACCTTCGCCGCGTCCTTCAGCGTTGAGCAATCGTGGGTGAAGCGCACCCAGGGCAGGAAGCGTATGCGGCCGCCGGCACGGCTGATGTTCAACGAATAGAGCACATCGTCGCCGTAGATGAACAGCTCCCCCGCCGGCAGCCCCACCTCCTGCAGCATTTCGCCACGCACGAAGAAGCCCACGAAGGACGTGGCGTCCACCGGGATCGCGTGCCCGGCCTGGTAATCCTGGTCGTCGATATGAAAACCGTCACGCCCACCAAGCAGAGTGCGCAGGAACAACCGCCAGTGCCAGAACGGGTTGCGGCTGGGCCGGTTCATCTCGCAGATGCGGCCGTCCGGGTAGTAGACCGCCGCCGCCGCGGCGTCCACGCCGTCCAGGTCGGAGTCCAGAAAGGCACGGAAAGCGCCGGGCTGCGGATGGGCATCGTCGTCGAAGCACACGATCCACTCCGGCCGGTAGCGGGCCTGGGCGTGCCAGAAGCCCACCTCGAAGCCGCCGGCGCCGCCCAGGTTGCGCGGCATGGGCAGCAAGTCCAGGCGCTCGTGACGCTCGGCCTGCTCGCTCAGCCATTCCCGGGTGCCGTCGGTGGAACCGTTGTCCACCACCAGGATGGCATCGCAGTCCTGTTCCAGCAGCGCCGCCACGCAGGTCTGTAGATGCGCGAGGCGGTTGAAGGTGACCACCACGGCGGCCAGTCGGTTGTTCATGCGTGCACCTCTACGTCGCAAAAAGGAGTGGCGGCTTTACAGCGGCCGGGTGAAGAACGCCGGCTGCGGCTCTCCACGGGCTTCGTGGTCCAGGAACGCGCGGGCGGTATCCAGCGCCTCGCGGATGGTGACGTCCATGTCCAGATACCGGTAGGTGCCGAGCCGTCCCACGAAGGTGACGCCTTCACTGCCTTCCGCCTTGGCCACATAGCGCGACAGCATGGCCTTCTCGTTGACCAGCCGGATCGGGTAATAGGGAATGTCGTCCGGGCCGCAGGCGCGGCTGTATTCCCGGTAGCAGACACTGGCGCGGTGCTCCTCCCAGGGAGAGAAATGCTTGTGCTCGGTGATGCGCGTGTACGGCACCGCTTCATCGCCATAGTTCATTACCGCGCAACCCTGGTAATCGCCGTCATGGGTAAAGCGTTCGAAGTCCAGGGTGCGGTAACCCAGGCGGCCCTCGCTGTAACCGAAGTATCCGTCCAGCGGGCCGGAATAGAACACATGGTCGTAGTCCCGGGCCATGGCCGGGTCGAACGGGGTGTTCAGGTGCACCTGCATACGCGGGTGATCGAGTATGCCTTCCACCAGCGCCGTGTAGCCGTGTTCCGGCATGCCCTGGAAACGGTGGAAGAAATAGTTGTCGTTGTAGTTGAAACGCACCGGCAGCCGCTTGAGGATGCTGGCCGGCAACTCCGAGGGATCACAGCCCCACTGCTTCTTGGTGTAGCCGTGGAAGAACGCCTTGTACAGATCCGGCCCGACGAAGCGCATGCCCTGCTCCTCGAAGTTGCTCGGCTGGTCGATGTCGGTGGCGGCCTGGGACTCGATGAACTCGCGGGCCTCCTCGGGCCGCAGGGTGGTGCCGAAGAACTGGTTAATGGTGTGCAGATTGATCGGCAACAGATAGACGCGCCCGCCCACGGTGCTCTTCACCCGGTTCACATAGGGCATGAAGCGGCTGAAATGCCCCACGTAGTCCCACACTTCCCGGTCGTCGGTGTGAAAGATATGCGGCCCGTAGACATGCACCATGACACCGGTGTCCGGATCGCGCTCGGTGTGGCAGTTGCCGGCGATGTGATCGCGCTGCTCCACCAGCGTCACGGAGTGGCCCGCCTTGGCCAGCTCACGCCCGATTACCGCGCAGGAAAAGCCCGCGCCCACCAAAAGAAATCGTTTCATCATCGGCCTCCGATTCCGTCGCGCCAGCCTCTCACAAGGGCCTTGATCATGGCCCAGCCCGGCTTATGCGCCAACGCGCTCAGCGAGTATCTGGAGAGGTTGAGAAAGAAAAGAAAATTCGTATAACGACTGGAGTGACCAACAGGCGCCGCATTAAAGGCGTCCCGCTTCAGGCGAAAGGAATTGCGAACCATGTAATAGGAACGGAAAGGGTTCGGATCTCCATACCCATAGATCTTCTTCCTGAATACCGCTTTTCTGGTGTAAACCACGGTGGTATGAAAAGAGGCTTTTACACCGTATATCGTATCGTCATGATAGATAAAATAGGCGGGATCAGGAAAACCAATTTCACCGATCAGGTCACGATGGATCAACATACCTTCGAAACAGGCCACATTCACCGGACACCAATCACGCCCCATGGCGAATGAGACGTTCTTCAGATCGATCAGACGCCCGGTGGAAAAATCGAAAAACTGCTCCCAGTATTGAACCTCATTGTTCTCCGTAAAAACCTTCGTCGCGTTAATACAGCGGGAAATATCGCGATAGGACAGCATTACCTCCAGCGCGTCTTGATCCGGCTCGACATCATCGTCCATGGTCCAAATCCAGTCGTAACCCGCGTCATAGGCCAGCCTCATCCCTCTTTCAAATCCGCCGGCGCCGCCAAGATTGCGACTCATCTTCATGTAGGAAACGTTGTCGCGGTCTAGCCATCCTTCAGCTTCGAGCAGTTCCTCGGTCCCGTCGGTGGAAGCATTATCGACCAGCACTATCCGCCCAACCGGCACGGTCTGACGAGAGAGCCCGCGCAAGGTTTCCAGCAACAGTTGCTTGCGGTTGAACGTGACTACCACGGCGGCGATATTCATACGCGCAACACCCTCCGGATAGCTCGCAGCGGCGCGACATTCTTAAGCCTTTCCACTACCTGAACCAAGCGCCATGTATTGCCGCCCAGGCGATGAAAATAGTCGCCCCAGGCCATCAGCATTCCCATGCTGACGCGGCCTTCTTCCAGGTCATTCCGGAGATGTTTATTGACAATCAGGTCGCGGTGGAACAAATGTCGGTCCCGGCCCGCCGTCACCGTGTTGGCGTAGTTGGAACTCTCCTCGACGCGAATGTGATAGTTCGCCAGCCGGTCTTTAACGACGATCAGATCGAATTTTGAGAGGAACCGGATGTTGAATTCCCAGTCACCGATCACAGGCAGCGTCTCGTCAAAAAGACCTATGGCCTCAAACACCTCCCTGCGGAACAGGAAGGAAATCGGCATGAACTTATTGATTTCCGTTATCTCCGGCAGGGACACGGATACCAGCCAGGGATCGAAATCACGCCTGGAAACTTCCTCGGCACCATACTCTCCCACGCGCTCGAAGATTTGATTGGTATGGGTGACGACGCCCTTAACCGATGGAAAGGGCGTCTCCTCAAGCGTGCGCACGCATGTTTCGAGAAACTCCGGCTCCCAGGTATCGTCGTCATCATGGATCGTCAGATAGGTCGAATCGGAGGCCTCAATACCCTTATTCGAAGCCGCCTCCATGCCAACGGACTCCGGGTTGTGAATCACTTTCAGCCGGTCGCGGTAGCGCTCCTTGTAAGGCGCGAGAACCTCTTCCACGGGCGCCACCGCACCACCGTCATTGACGATGACATGGATCCAGTTCCGGTAGGTCTGCCCCAGGACACTTTCGACCGCCCGACCAAGAATCAGGGGTCTGTTCTTCGTCCGGGTAATGACCGCCACACACTCTTTCATATCATTCACTTAACGATTCCTTCCGAGCCACTTGTCCCAAGCCGATGGCGCGCGCGCCGGTTCGGCGTCTCCGGAGCCGGCCTCCAGCTTCTGATTTTCCTCACTCATTCTGTCCAAACGGCTATTAACGCCCGCGACCTGCCGTCTCAAATGCGCCATTTGGGAATGGATATTCTCGAGATAGATGCGATTGACGAGTTGCCAGTCAGGCGTGGCCCCGGGGCGCTGACTGTCCGAATAGCCGTTGCGGCAGGATTCGAACAAGGAGCGATTCCTTTTCATTCTTTCGTCGGCGTCCTCGTCCTGCTGGTAGCCAAAACAGTACCCATCCTCACGGTAGTATCGTCTCAGTAATGCGATGGATTCCGGGGCGGCCACGCTCCGTTCATCTTTCTCGGTCCTGTTGACGGCGGTTATGTCAACCTGACGACCGATGACCGCCATCAGTTCCTTCCAGTGTTCCTCGATGCTCTCCAGCCGGCCGATCCAGTCGACGATGGCTCCGTCGGTCTCGAACACGGTATCGGCCTGCGGGTAGAGATGCTCTTCCAGATCCTGAGGGTCTATGGTGACCAGCCTTTGAATAAAGGTATCCGCGTCACAGCCATATTCGATCCCCTTTTCCTGGTAATAGGGCGTTACGTTCTCGTCGTAGACGAGCACTTTGTTGCGATAGAAAGACAGCGCCCTGTCCACCGGGTCTCTTACGAAAGTGAACTTGAAAACACTGTCCAGAAGCCGGCTTTGCGATGACAGGACATCCAGGAAAAGAAGGTCATGGTCTCCCGCATTGTGCACATTGAAGCCGGCCTCTTCCGGTGATGAATCCCGGAAGTTAGACAAAGCCAGCTTGATGGCGGTGCAGCCGCTTTTCGCAATGTTCAGATAAGCGACATCGCCACTTTTGGCGACATAGAACCGTTTCTTGATCATTGCTGCTCCTCGTGAACCGACTGACCGGGTAACGCATAAACGCGATCACAGTTTCTTTGAATGACCTGCTCGGAGTGGGATACCAACACCACGGTCTGGTCGGAATGCATCTTCTTGGTCATTTCCCGCTCGGCTTTCTTCCTGAAGGCCTTGTCGCCAACGCTGAGCACCTCATCCAGCAGCAGCACGTCCGGCGACAAGAACATGGCGACGGAGAATCCCAACCGGGCGCGCATCCCGGAGGAATACGTTTTCACCGGTTCCTGCATGAATTCTCCCAGCTCGGCGAACTCGGCAATCTGGTCAAGACGGTCGAGTGCCTGGCGCCGGGTATAGCCGAGCAGCATGGCGCTGAGCACGGCGTTGTCGGTGCCCGGTAGTTCGCCATCGAAACCGGCCTGTAAGGCCAGCAAGGCGACGCTGACGCCGTGATTGACCACCTGACCGCTGTCCGGCTGGATGATGCCGGCCAGGGCCCGCAGCAGCGTGGATTTGCCGGCGCCATTGCGACCGACGATGCCCAGGGTTTCTCCCCGGTGCAGCTCAAAGTTCAGGCCCTCGAACACCTGGTAATAGCGAGTACGCTGGAACAGGCTGCCCGCGCGCTTGTAGCGGACGCCCATATCCCGAACGGAGATCACCGGCGACCGGGTCATTCCACCACCACCCGGGGGAATACCCCTTCGAGACGCCGGTAGGCGAGCAGCACCGCCACCAGGCCCAGCGCGCAGCCCAGCGCCAGCCAGCCCAGCTGGCTCCAGTCCGGCCATTGATGGTCCAGCAGAATGCGCCGGTATTGGTGCAGGAGATTGGCCATGGGGTTGGCCAGGAACAGGTCCCGCCAACGTTCCGGAATGGTGTCCAGGGTGTAGAACACGCCGCTGCAGAACAGCAGGAACTGAAGGCCGGTGGGCACCAGGTTGAGCAGGTCGCGCACGAATGGAATCAGCATGGCCAGCGCGCAGCCCACCACCACCATGAACGCGAGCTGCAGCGCCACCACCGGCGCCAGTGCCAGCCAGTGCGGCGTGGGCGGCAGCCCGTAGACCACCAGGAACACCGCCAGCATCAGGAATACCAGGGTTTGCTTGCCGGCGTTCTGGGCCACCGCCACCAGCGGGAAGAACAGCGGCGAAATGCGCACCTGGTTCATCAGGCCGCGCCCTTCGACGATGGTGTTGGAGGCGTGCTGGATGGTCTTGGCGAACCATTGGAACGGCACCAGGCCGGTGAGCAGATAGGCGACGAAGCCCTCGCCGCCGCGATGCAGCAGCAGGCCGAACACTACGTAGAACACCGCCATGTAAAGCAGTGGATCAAGCACCCACCAGAGGTAACGCAGATGATTGCGGTTGGCTTCGGATTTGAGATTCAGGCGCGCCTTGGTGAGCACCAGATCAATGAAGTTGCGGCCGTCGCGGCGGCGCGGTGGCGCTACCGGAGGCGGCGCGGCGGCGTCGAGCTCGGCCAGCCAGTCGGTGCCGTGCTCCTCGGCCAGGCGCAGGCGCCGGGCTTCCCGGGGGCGGCCGAGCCGCTCCTCGGCGTCGGCGGCGCGGCGATAGCCGGCGGGCAGGTTCGGAAACCGTTCGCGCACCCGGGCCCAGCGGGCCAGAGCCTCTTCCCAATCGCCGGCTTCCATCGCCAGCTCCGCGTATTGAACCGCGCCGCCGGGCTCGTCCGGGAACGCTTCCCGGGCGTGCCGGTTGTACACCAGAGCGGCGGCGGGATCGCCGTCGGCCAGGGCGAGCGCGGCACTGCGCAACCACACTGGCGGCTCGTCGGGGAAACGGCAACGGGCGTCGGCCAGCAGGCGTGCGGCTTCGCCATGGTCGCCCCGGGCCAGAGCAACATTGGCGCCCTGCACCCAGCCGCCCGGGTGTGAAGGGAAACGGCGACGGGATTCGTCGAGGAGGACGGCGGCGTCGTCATGGCGCCCCAACTGCTTATAGGCCACCGCCGCCTGAATCCACACGGGGGCGTGGTCGGGGTAAACGGCGCGCAGAGTGGCCCAACGGCGCGCGGCGGTGTCCCACTGGCGCGCCGTCATGGCGTCGCGGGCCCATTGAAAAGCGTCTTGTGGGGCGAGCCGGTCATCCTGCGCCGGCAACGGCTCGGGGGGCTGAATTTGGCGTGGCGCCATACTGCATCCGGTCCAGACAGGGTCGGGCAGAAGGTGCCACACCGAGCGCCAACGGAACCGAGACGCAGTCGGTAAAACACACCCTGATCAGGGGGATTTTTGAATTTTTTACGACTTGTTCACGCCAGAATGGCGTGGGAACGGGTCACCGAGGCTAGCGATAACCGTTGGGATTGCGCTCCTGCCAGCGCCAGTGATCGGCGCACATCTCATCGATGCCACGGCGGGCGCGCCAGCCCAGCACTTTCTCGGCGTGAGCCGGGTCCGCATAGCACACGGCCACATCGCCGGGACGACGTTCGACGATGCGGTAAGGCACGTCCCGGCCGCTGGCGCCGGCGAAAGCCTGGACCATTTCCAGCACACTGTAACCACGACCAGTGCCCAGGTTGGTGGTGATCAGGCCGCCCTGCCCGACTAGCGCGGTCAGGGCGGCCAGATGGCCCTGGGCCAGGTCCATGACGTGGATGTAATCGCGAACGCCGGTACCATCCGGAGTGGCGTAATCGCCGCCGAAGACGCTCAACTGGTCGCGTTTACCCACCGCCACCTGGGCCACATAAGGCATCAGGTTGTTGGGTATGTCGCTGGGGTCCTCGCCGATGAGGCCGCTTTCATGGGCGCCCACCGGGTTGAAGTAGCGCAGCAAGGCAATGCGCCAGGACGGGTCGGCGACGTGCAGGTCTCGCAGCATATCCTCGATGTGGAGCTTGGTGGCGCCGTAGGGGTTGGTGGCGCTGAGCGGGAAGTCCTCGCGGATCGGCACCGTGGCCGGGTCGCCGTAAACGGTGGCCGAGGAGCTGAACACCAGGGTTCGCACGCCGGCGCGTTCCATGGCTTCGAGCAGACGTAGCGAACCGACTACGTTGCAGTCGTAGTAGCGCAGCGGCTGAGCCACGGATTCGCCCACCGCCTTGAGTCCGGCGAAATGGATTACCGAACCCACATCGTGGTCACCGAACAGTCGGTCGAGCAGCGCGCCGTCGCGGATATCGCCTTCCACGAACACGGCCTGGCGGCCGGTGATCGTCTCCACCCGGCGCAGCGCCTCGCGGCTGCCGTTGGAAAGATTATCGAGCACCACCACCGGGTGCCCGTCCTCGAGTAGCCGAAGCACGGTATGCGAGCCGATGTAACCAGCGCCGCCGGTGACCAGAACGGTTTTCATCTTCCTCGGGCTCCTTGGCGGGGCGGTTCAAAATTCGGCATGCAGGATACAGGGTTCAGGATTCAGGGTACAGGCGCGGTCCGGGCCCCTTTGGCGGCCAGGCCGTGCCCGCGTTTCAGCGTTGAGGCGCGGGCACGGCCTATAATAACCAAAGCACCCGACCCGCGCCTGAATCCTGCATCCTGAACCCTGTATCCATCAGCTGGAGAAGGGGCGGCGGCCTCGCAAGGCATGAGCCAGGGTGGCGCCGTCCACGAACTCCAGATCCCCGCCCATGGGCACGCCCTGGGCGATGCGCGAGACGTTGACGCCGGCTTCCCGGGCCAGATCGAGTACGTAATGGGCGGTGGCCTCGCCTTCCACGGTAGTGCCGGTGGCCAGGATCAGTTCCTGGATCTCCCCCTCGTTGAGGCGCCCTTCCAGCACGTCCAGACCGAGTTCGCGGGGGCCGATACCGTCCAGCGGCGAGAGCTGGCCCATGAGCACGAAATACTGGCCTCGGTATTCACCGGATTGTTCCACCGCCAGCACGTCCGCCGGCGAGGCGACGATGCACACCAGCCCCGGGTCGCGGCGCGGGTCCTGGCAGATCGGGCACAGCTCCTCTTCGGCGTAGTTGCGGCAGCGCTTACACTGGCGCACGCCGTCCATGGCCTGGGACAGGGCGGCGGACAGGGCGCGGCCGTCGTCGCGGCCGCGCTCAAGCAGCGTGTAGGCCATGCGCTGGGCGGAGCGGGGCCCCACCCCGGGCAGGCAGGTGAAGGCCTCGATCAGGGTTTCCACCAGGGGCGGATGTTTCACGGGTTGAAGCCCGGCGGGAACGGGAAGCCATCGGCCATGCCCTTCATGGATTCCTGCTGCTGGCGCTCCACGCGGCGCACCGCGTCGTTCACGGCGGCGGCGAGCAGGTCCTCCAGCATGTCCTTGTCCTCGCTCATCAGGCTGTCGTCGATGGCCACGCTTTTCACGTCGTGGCGGCCGTTCATGACCACCTTGACCATGCCGGCGCCGGCTTCACCGGTGACCTCTGCGTTGGCCGCGTCTTCCTGGGCCTTCTTCATTTTCTCCTGCATGGCCTGGGCCTGCTGCAGGAGATTGTTCATGTCGAAATCCATGGCAACCTCGGTGGGGTCGGTTCAGTCTTCCCGGGGCTGGATGCTGTGCTCGTCCAGCCGGGCGTTGAAGCGTTCGATCAGGTTTTTCACGGTGCCGTCGTCAAGCAGCGCCTGGCGGGCTTCGGCGAGGCGCTCGCGCCGGCGGGCCTGGTCCAGGGCCTCCGGCGTGTCACCGGCGTCGGCCTCGAATTCCAGGGTAAGACGGATGCGGCGCTGGAAATAGTCGCTCAGCGCGCCGGCCAGCTCCTGGGTGCGTTCCTGGTTGACCAGCACTTGGTGGCCGGTAGCCAGCGTCAGAGTCCAGAGATCGTCCTGGCGCTGGGCGAGCACCGCGTTACGGGCCAGGTTGCGCACGGTGCCGTCCAGGGGCAGGCGCTCCACCAGAGCCGCCCACCAGGAGCCCACGTCGCGGTCGGATTCGGGCTCGGCCAGCGGCAGCGGCGGTTCCTGGGCCTTGGCCGGGGCGGACGCCGCGGCCGGGGTCTCGGCGCTGTCCGGCGCCGGCACCTGGGAGCCCGCGGGAGTCCGAGGCGGCGTGGCCGCCTGGGACGCCGGCGTCTCCGGCGGCGCGCCGTCCATCATGGCCGGGGGCGCTTCGTCCCAGGGCGGCGGTTCCTCGTTCCAGGGCGGCGCCTCGTCACCGCCACCGGAGGACGGAGCCGGCGCCGCTGTCGGTTGGACGGCACCGCCCTGCTCCGCCGGCGCCGGGCTCGGGGCGGGCCCCGCCGGAGGTTCGGCGGCGGCCGGGCGCCGGGGAGCGGGGTCATCGCCGAGCAGAGCGCGCAGGTCGCCGGGGGTCGCGGCGGGCGCGCTGGCCGCCGCGTTCCCGGCCGGATCCCGGGCCGGGGCGTTCACGGTGGAGGGGGCGTCGCCGGTGGCACCGGCGGCGGGCGCCGGCTCAGGCTTTTTTGCCGGGGCTCGGGCCTCCCCGCCGGGCAGCACGCCACGCGGGGAGAACAGCACCATGCGCAACAGGATCATCTCCAGGGCGGCGCGGGCGTCCGGCGCTTCCTGGATGTCCCGGCGCCCACGCAGGGCCACGTCGTAATACAGCTGGATCTGCTCCGCCTGGAAGGCGCCGGCCAGTTCCGCCATGGCCGGTTCCGCGTCGTCACCGCCCAGGGCCTGTATCACCGCCAGCTCGTGGAGCGCCGACACCACCTCGTCGAGCAACGCCAGCTCGTCCGGGGCGTGCTCGGCGATCCCCGCCAGGGCCCGCAGCACGCCGGCGGCCTCGCCGCCGGACAGGGCCTGCAGCAGGGTGCGCACATGGCCCCGGTCCACGGTGCCGAGCATGGCCGCCACGGCCTGCTCGGTGAGCTGCTCGCCGCCGAAGGCAATGGCCTGGTCGGTGAGGCTGAGGGCGTCGCGCATGGAGCCCTGGGCGGCGCGGCCCAGGGCCAGCAGCGCCGGCTCCTCGAAGCGGATCATCTCGCGCTCCAGCAGCGCCTTGAGGTGCCCGGCGATCTGTTCCGCCGGCAGCGCCTTTAGGCTGAACTGCAGGCAGCGCGACAGGATCGTCACCGGCATCTTCTGGGGGTCGGTGGTGGCGAGCAGGAACTTCACGTGGGGCGGCGGTTCCTCCAGCGTTTTCAGCAACGCATTGAAGGAATGGGCCGAGAGCATGTGCACCTCATCGATCAGGTACACCTTGTAGCGGCCCCGGGTGGGCGCGTACTGCACGTTCTCGAGCAGCTCGCGGGTGTCCTCCACCTTGGTGCGGCTGGCGGCGTCCACCTCGATCAGATCCACGAAGCGACCCTCGTTGATCTCCTGGCAGGTGGGGCACACACCGCAGGGCTGGCTGCTCACGCCCTCCTCGCAATTGAGGCAGCGCGACAGAATCCGCGCGATGGTGGTCTTGCCCACGCCGCGGGTGCCGGTGAACAGATAGGCGTGGTGCAGGCGGTCCTGGTCCAGGGCATGGGTCAATGCCCGGGACACGTGCTCCTGGCCCACCAGTTCATCGAAGGTGCGCGGGCGGTATTTTCGGGCTAGAACCTGATAACTCATCGCTCTCCGGCCGGACGGCGTTCAGGGCTTCGGGAAAACCCGTATGCTAGCGAATCTCGCCGGTGGGGGACAGCGGATCGACCAAACAACGGGCCTGCACCCTTGCATTTTCAAGGAACTTTAGGGAAGTTATCATTTTTATATAAACTTGCTAACCTGGCTATAAGCATGAACCCCATCACCAACCCTTACGCACCGGGCGCCGGTGCGCCACCACCGGCCCTGGCCGGTCGCGATGATTTGCGCGAGCGCGTGCACGTGGCCATCGAGCGGGCTCGCCGCGGACGTCATGCGAAGAGCGTGATTCTGGTTGGCCTGCGGGGCGTGGGCAAAACCGTTCTGCTCGACAGAATGCGGCTGGATTGCGAAGCGCGGGGCAACCAGACGATTCGTGTTGAGGCGCCGGAAGGTCGCTCCCTGCCAGCCATTCTGGCTCCCCGGCTACGCTCGGTTCTGCTCGGCCTGAGCCGGGTGGCGGCGGCCAGGGACCTGGCCGACCGCGCCCTGCGTGCCCTGGTGGGCTTCGCGCGCTCGCTCAAGGTCACCTTCAACGACATCGAGGTGGGCCTGGACCGGGAGCCGGAACCCGGGCTGGCGGACAACGGCGATCTGGAAGCCGACCTGGGGGTATTGCTGGAACAGGCCGGGTTGGCGGCCCGCCAGGCGGGCGTGGCCATCGCCCTGTTCATCGATGAACTTCAGTATCTGGAGGAAAGCCAGCTCGCCGCCTTGATCAGCGCCCTGCATCACTGTAGCCAGCGGCAGCTGCCGATCGTCATGGTCGGCGCCGGCCTGCCGCAATTGCGGGGCCGCGCCGGCAACGCCAAATCCTACGCGGAGCGGCTGTTTGACTACCCGGACGTGGGCCCCTTGACCCGGGAAGAGGACTTGCGGCAAGCGCTTATCGAACCCGCCCTGGAGGAAGGTGTTGAATACACCGACGGCGCCTTCCGCGCCGTGCTTTCGCATACCGGGGGTTATCCTTACTTCCTCCAGGAATGGGGTGCCAGCGCCTGGAAGGTGGCCACCGCCAGCCCGATCACGGAACAGGATGTGGAAGCAGCCACCGAGCAGGCCATCGCGGAGTTGGATCAAAGCTTCTTCATGGTGCGTTTCGACCGCCTCACCCCGGCGGAAAAGAGCTACCTCAGAGCCATGGCGGAACTGGGCGCGGGTCCCCATCGCAGCGGCGAAATCGCCGCCAAGGCGGGGCGCACCTCGGCCTCGCTGGCGCCGATTCGCAACAATCTTATTCAGAAAGGGATGATCTGGAGCCCGAGCCACGGGGATACCGCGTTCACGGTGCCGCTGTTTGACGCGTTCCTGAAACGCGTAATGCCCGAGTTCGAACCAGGCTGAGCGGGTACCAGAAGAAAGAAGGGGGAAGGAATGGAGGCCTTCCCGCCAGCCGCACCCCGGCACACGAGTCCACTGCTACCGTTGCTCCCTTCCGGGCCTGGCGGGGTTCACAGTTTGTCGTTGCGGGGGGACCGGCGGGTCGGCCATCGCTCGCCTTTCAGCGAGCGCGCATTGTGGCCAATGGCCCGGGGCTTTGCAAGCACCCGGGCCGCGCCCGGCGATCAGCCGCCGATTTATTCGGCGGATGGTCCGTCCAGGGTGTCGCCGGCGCCGTTGATCGGCACCTGGCGGGGCTTGGCGGACTCAGGCACCACCCGGGTCAGGGCCACCACCAGCAGGCCGTCCTCGAAGCGGGCGCCTTCCACCTGCACGTGGTCGGCGAGGCGGAAGCTGCGCTCGAAGGCGCGCCGGGCGATGCCACGGTGCAGCCAGGTGCGGGTCTGGTCCTCGCTTTCGCGGGGCTTGCCGGTAATTCGCAGCAGGTTTTCCTGGACGGTGATGTCCAGTTCCTCCCGGGAGAAACCGGCCACCGCCATCACCACGCGGTAGGTGCCATCTTCCTCACGGATGATGTCGTAGGGCGGATAGCCGTTGGACTGATCGGAGCGCAGCACGCTTTCCAGCCAGTCGTCGAAGCGGTCGAACCCCACGGAATGTCGGAACAGGGGGGCCAAGGTATTCATCACGTTACCTCCAATCCATCTCGAACGGTCCCCGAAGGCGACCGAAAGGACAAAGTCAGTGTCGTGACGGGTTAGCCGGCTAAAGCTGTCACGCTTTCTTATTTAGGGGTGGGGGAACGGATTTCAAGGGGTTGTTTGAAGCTGGGGGAGGATCGCGGCTAAAGCCGCTCCTACGGTGCTGCGGGAGCGGCTTTGGTGGCAATCAGCGGGCCGGGTCCGGCGCCAGGGCGGTGCTGTTGTTGCAGCGGAACCAGCCGGCGATGCTGAGCCGCTGGCGGCTCGCTTCCATGACCTCGTGGGGAATGCGGTCGCTGAGGAAGCACACCAGGGTGCCGGCCCGGGGCGTTACCTCCATCACCGGGGTGGCGGCGTCCGGGTCCGGCCACAGCCGCAGCCGCCCGCCTTCGTCGTCGCGCCATTGTTCGTTGAGGTAAAGCACCGCGGACAGCACCCGGCCGTTGTTGCCGTTGAAGGCATCCAGGTGGCGGCGATAGAAGGCCCCCGGGTCGTAGACCGCGAAGTGCGCCTCCAGATCGAACAAGCCCAGGAACAACGCCCGGTTCACCGCCAGCCGCAGGTGCTCCATCTCGTCGAGCAGGCGGCACTGGGCCAGGGTGGAGCCGTCCAGCCAGCGGGTGCGGTCCCGGCGAACCCGGGTGTTACGGTGCTGATCCTGGCCACGGCCGATGCCGGCGTGATGGAACTCGCCCCGACGATGACGCAGCAATGCCTCGCGGCGCAGGGCGCGCACCAGGTGAGCGGGAAAATAGTCCGGCGCCACCGCGTAGTGGCGCGCCACCAGATCATCGATCAGCCGCTGGCAGCGGTCGCCGCCGGGGCCGCCGATCCAATCGGCAGGATTGTTCAGGGTCGTGTCCTCGGTGAGGGTGAAAACGGCTCAGTGCAGGGCGCCGGGCTCCGCGGGGCCGTCTTCGTCATCCGGATCCGGCCAGATCAGCCAGTCCGCCTGCTGGCAATCTTCCAGCAACTGCACGGTGGCGTCCAGCGTCGCCTGCACGAAGTAAATGAACTGGTCGAAGGTGACGCCTTGACGGCCGAACAACAGGTCGCAGGCGACCATGCGCGGCATGGCGTCGTCGTTGACATCCAGGAACAGTTTCAGGGAGGGGTAATCCACGTTGAGCCGGGACAGATCCGCCTGGGCCACGAAGATCGCCGCGGGCCGCAATTCCAGTTCGGTGGACAGCAGCACGCCGTCTTCTTCCACGAACAGGCGCGCGTCCACCACCCCTTCCCGGCCCTGCAGCTCGGACAGGTGCAGACCATGGCACTGGTCGCAGATGTAGTATTGAATGTTGGCCTGTTCCAGCCAGCGCGTGACTTGTTCCGCGTCCGGCGTGACCACCGTCAGCATCGGCTCACTCCTTTATCCGGGGGCGCATGATCCGGCATTCCCGCCATAAAGGAAAGGCCCGGACCGGAAAAAAGCAGCGCTTGCGCCCCCGACCACAACGGTGGTTATCATTGCCCGCGATACAAGCTGTTTACCTTCCGGAGATATCCCTTCCATGACAACAAAAACCTATGTGGCCTTCCGCAGCAGCCCCCGCCTGCACCAGCTCACCGACGGCTTCATCGAACGCATGCGCCATGGCGCCCGCGAACCGGAACCCCGAGTGGTGGAAGACATCATGACCACCTTCATCGACGAAGCCCTGGACGCCTTCTTTCTGACCCCGGCCTCCTACTCGGGCCTGAGCACTACCCAGCAACGGCTGGTGCGGCTTGCCGCCGACACCATCTCCCGGGCCACCCGCCTGGTGATCGGCCGCAGTGCCCGCAAGATGGACCTGTCCCAGAACCGGGCCGCCGCCGACTACATGGACAGCATCCGCTTCCCGGGCCCGCAACATGCCTTCTGGTACGTGGCCTTCCCGATCGAGCCGGGCCTGGCGGAGCGCGGACGGCGCCTGGCGGAACGCACCGAGGAAGGGCACTTCGAAGGCGCCCGCGAGGACATGGTCCATTACCTGCGCGGTGTCACCGACCAGGCCCTGCATTGGTACTTCAACAAACCCATCGACTTGCTCGGTTTCGGCCCGATTCTGCGCAAGGTGGCCTCGATGGGCGTGGACACCACCCGCAAGGCCAGTTACGGGGTCATCAACAAGGTGATTCCCAATCTTAGTGACGAACAGTTGACCCAATCCGCGCTCTATTACCTGGACATGCAAGTGCGCCACTGACGATCGTCGGCGGCAACCCACGCCTTTTCGGTCACTCAAGAAAACACTCTGATAACAAATACTTACGCTCGTACCGGGAACGGAACGAACGTCACTAAGTTTTTACAAAAGTGCTTATACAACGGATTGCGCAGCGCTTCGACGGCTCTCTACTATCAAATCAGCATCACGATAACGAACCAACGAGGAGCCCGCCGTGTCACTGCGCCATGCCATTCTTGTCCTACTGCAAGACCAGGAAGCGAGCGGCTATGACCTCGCCAGGGAGTTCGCCAACAGCATTGGCCTGGTTTGGAACGCCACCCATCAACAGATCTATCTGGAGTTGGGCAAGCTCAACGAACAGCACATGGTCAGCTACCGCCATGTGCCTCAGGAAGGGAAACCGGATAAAAAGCTCTACCAGCTCACCGACGAAGGTCGGGAGGAGCTTATCCGCTGGCTAAAGAAGCCCGCCGGCCCGGCACGGATTCGCGACGCCTTCATGGTGAAAGTGGCCGGCGGACAATTGGCGGATACCCAGAGCCTGCTCTCTGAGCTGGAACAGCTGGCCAAACAGCGACGGGAACGCCTGGCCACCTTCGAGGCCCTGGCCAAACGGCTCGACGACGAAGGCCTGGAAGACAACCTCTACAACTACCTGACCGTGCGCCGCGGCATCCTCGACCAACGGGCCTGGCTGCAATGGGCGGAAGAAGTGCGCCGCACCCTGGAACACGCCTCCGTCGGCAGCGCCACCTCTTGACCTCCCCGGCCCCGGCGGCATCCGCCGGGGCCCGCCTTGTCCGACAGAAGCCGACGCCCGCTTGCTCCTCCCCGAGGCGCTGGCTATGTTGGCCTTTGACTGTTCACCCGGGATCGGCCGCATGCACTTCGATGATCAACCCTCCCAGCTGGTCGCGCCGGACGGCCAGGTCCACCTCGGTCTGTTTCCGGATACCGTGGCCCACGTTAACGGCCGCGATCACGATTACCGGCGCCCCCTGGGGAGCCCGGCGTCGCGGCGGGCACGCCATTTCCATTACAAGCAGTTCCAGTATTTCGGGCTGGTCAGCGACGAGTTGCTGATCGGCTGCGCCCTGGCGGACACCGCCTATCTGGGGCTGGCGTTTTTCTATGTGTTCGAACCGGCCAGTGGCCGGCTGCGCGAGTACACCTGGCGCTCGCCGCTGGCGCGGGCGTTGTCCATGAGCGCCACGCCCCTGGAGGGCGAGAGCCGGTTCGAACAAAACGGCGTGGCGATCCGCCTGGGCTACGGGCAGACCGGGGACGGCGAGCGGCGCAAGACGTTGTCGGTGGCGTTGAAGGATCTGACCCTGGACGCGGCGTTGGTGGAGCCGCTGGATTACCGGCCCATGTCCCTGTGCACGCGCACCGGGGTGAACGGCTGGACCTACGCCAACAAGGTGGCCGGGGTGGACGTGTCCGGCACCCTGCGCGACGAAGGCGGCGAGCGGGATCTGGGCGCCCTGCCCGGCGCCGGCGGCCACCATGATTTTTCCGCGGGCTATATGCGCCGGGAGACGTTCTGGAACTGGGCCTGCCTGTCCGGGCGGCTGGATGGCCACCGGGTGGGGCTGAATCTGTCCTGCGGGGTGAACGAGACCAGCGTTAACGAAAATTGTTTGTGGCTGGATGGCGAGCTGATCAAGGTGGAAGGCACCCGGTTCGATTACCAGCGCGACGATCTCCAGGCGCCGTGGCGGATACGCAGCCGCTGCGGCCGGGTGGATCTGACCTTCACGCCCTTGGGGCGTCATCGCGAGCGGCTCAATCTGGGGCTGTTCGCCAGTAACTTTCATCAACTGTTCGGGCGTTTCGATGGCGAGCTGCGCGCCGCCGACGGGGCGCCGCTGGCCGTGCGCGGCCTGCACGGTTTCGTCGAGGAGCAATACGCGAAATGGTAGACGAGCAAAAACAGCCGGACGAGCCGGAAACTCCGCCCGCCTCCGAGCCGGTCAACGAGCGCCTGCGGCGCGGTCTGTTCTGGGCCCTGGAGTACTGGCGCGAGCTGTTCAACTTCCGCTTCGACAAGTACATGATCATTCAGGTGATCCCGGGGGTGTACGGGGTGGCGCTCACCGCCATCGGCCTGGGGTTGCTGTATCTGTGTTTCGAGGCCTTCGTGGCGTCCACCTGGCGGGGGCTGTTCTTCCTGTTCATCGGCGGCCCGCTGCTGTTTCTGTTTTCCGCCACCTTGCTGCGCGCGCTGCTGGAGTTCTACATGGTGGTGTTCAAGATTTCCGAGCACGTGGATCAGCTGGTGGGGCTGCGCGACACCGTGGACCGGCTGTCGGGCATCGGCGATTCCGTGGACGAGATGGTGTCGGTGACCCGCCGCATTCCGTTCTGGCGGGTGCTGGCCGGTACCCGCCGGCGCGGACGCGGCGCCGGAGAGGACGACTCGCACACATCCTGACGGCGCTCGGCGGGTGTATGCTGAAAAGCCTCTCCCCGCATGGAGCGTGATCATGGACGTGCTCAAACCCCATACCCGTGACATCGGTTTCCCGGTGCGGCGCCTGCTGCCGGCGGCCGGCCGCCAGCGCGTGGGGCCCTTTATTTTCTTCGATCACATGGGCCCCCATGTGTTTCCCGCCGAGGGCCGCGAGGGCGACGTGCGCCCGCACCCGCACATCGGCCTGGCCACGGTGACCTATCTGTTCTCCGGCTCGATGATGCACCGCGACAGCCTGGGCACGGAGCAGCGTATCGAGCCCGGCGCCGTCAACCTGATGACGGCGGGCCGGGGCATCGCCCATTCGGAGCGCATTCCGGAGGACACCCGGGCCGCCGGCGAGGCGGTGGAAGGCATCCAGACCTGGCTGGCGCTGCCGGTGAACCAGGAGGAGGACCCGCCCTGCTTCAGCCACCATCCCGCCAAGGCCTTGCCGGTGTACCGGGACCGGGGCGTCACCGCCCGGGTGCTGCTGGGCCGGGCGTTCGGGCTGGAGTCACCGGTGCCGGTGCCCTCCCCCGCTCTGTACGTGGACATCCAGCTGGAGGAAGGCGCTTCCCTGCCGTTGCCGGCCAGCGACCATGAGCGCGCCCTGTACGTGGCGGAGGGCACGCCCCGGGCCGGTGATTTGCCGCTGCGCGAGCATCACGTGGCGACCCTGGACAGCGACCGCAGCTGGCTGCTGGAAACCTTCGAGGGGCCGGCCCGGCTGATGCTGTTCGGCGGCGCGCCCCTGCCCCACCCCCGTCATATTTACTGGAATTTCGTGTCGTCCCGGGCGGAGCGCATCGAGCAGGCCAAGGAGGATTGGCGGGCGCGGCGGTTCGACGATATCCCCGGCGAGACGGAGTGGATTCCGTTGCCGGGGGAATGAGCGCCGATCGGCTTCAGCCGCGATTGGCGTCCAGCGCGGTCAGCAGCAACCGCTGGTAAAGACGCTCTCGTATCCCGTCCGGTTCGTACAGCCCCATGCGCTTGAGTTCGTCGGCGTGGGCGTCGGCGTCGTGGTCGTGCAGCAGGGCTTCCCGGGCCAGCTTCAGGTAATCCTTCTGGCTCGCGGTTTCCTTCAGCCAGGTGAGCCCCTTGAGCAGCCGTTGCTCGGTGTCGTCGAAATCCGTGCCCAGGGGGAAATCCGGGAAGGCATCGGCGCCGGCTTCCGCCTTGAGGCGTCGCAGGAAGTCCGGGTTGTTGTGCCGGAAGCGTTCCGGAATACGGTAGTCGTGGCGCAGCTTGCCGGCCTGCTGGGCCTGTTCCATGAGCTCCACCTGAAAGCGGCTGTCGGCCACGTTGAGCATGGCCATGACCACTTCCTCGTCGGTCTTGCCGCGCAGGTCGGCGATGCCGTACTCGGTGATCACGATGTCGCGCAGATGCCGGGGAATGGTGTTGTGGGCGTAGGAGAACAGCACGTTGGACGCCGCTTCACCGCCGCGCTCGCGCCAGGCCCGGGTCATCAGGATGGAGCGCGCGCCGGGCAGTTCATGGGCCTGGCTGACGAAGTTGTACTGGCCGCCCACGCCGCTGAGCACGCGACCGTCGTCGAGCTGATCGGAGACCGCCGCGCCCAACAGGGTAACGGTGAAGGCGGTGTTGACGAAGCGTGCGTCGCGGCGCTGCAGGACGCGCAGTTCCTCGCCGCCGTAGAGATCGTTGATCTGGTTCACCCGGGTCATGTTGATCTTGCCGCGCAGCTCCGCGTCCAGCTCGCGCAGACGCTGGTAGAACGCCGCCGGCCCCAGGAAGAAACCGCCGTGCATGATGATGCCGCCGTTGAGGCTGTCACCGCGCCAGGTCTCCAGGGCTTCGCGGGTGTCCGGGTGGTCCAGGTCGTTGGGCACGCTGTCGTCGTTGGGCAGCCGCAGGCGGTTGCCTTCCACGGTGATGCCGCGCCGCAGCACGCCGAAGTCGGTGAGCCGCTTGAGGTGTTCCGGCGGCAGCGGCGAGAGGATGCCGCGCCGGCGCCTCAGGCCATCGATCAGCTCCAGGCCGGGCACGCAGTTGGCGTGCTTGAGGCATTCCGCCTGCAGCGCTTTCCAGTCGTACACCGGGCGGCGGATGATGCCGTCGTCGATCAGCCGCAGCAGACCGTGGGTCATCATCTCGCTGCAGCCGTAGAGCCCCAGCTCGAAGGGCCGGTCGCCGCCTTCCCGGCCGATCAGTTCCCGGTGCGCCTCGGGCAGTTCCAGGGCGTCCAGCAGGCGGCGGTAATCCTGATTGTACTGCTCGCGGCGGCGGGTGTGGTGCACCAGGGCGTCGCCCAGGGCGCCGATGCCGATCTGCAGGGTGCCGCCATCGCGCACCAGGGCGCTGGCATGCAGGCCCACGAAATGATCCTGCAGGCTGACCGGCATGTTGGGGGTACTGAACAGCCGGGTCTGGGCCTTGGGGTCGTCGATGACGATGTCCATTTCGTCGTACCAGCGGCCCAGCTCGGCGTCGTTGCCCATGAACGGCAGGTCGTGATGCACCTGGCCCACGGCGACGATGGTCTCGCCGGCGTCGCGGCGGGCCTTGAGCATGGGCAACAGTTCCAGGGTCACTTCCGGGTTGCAGGCGAAGCTGTACCGGCGCGCGTCGCCCTCGCCTTCCACCGCCAGCATCTGCGCCACCACGTTGACGCCGCGGGCGTTGATGTCGCGGGCGGCGTGGGTGTAGTTGACGCTGATGTAGCGGCGCTGGGCGCTTTCACTGCGCAGCAGGCTGCCCGGCTGGAAGAAGAATTCGAACACGCGCACGTTGTCCGGCAGCTGGTCCTTGCGCAGGGCGTGCAGGTAATCCAGTTCCTCGTAGTCGCCGAACACCCGGTCCGCGAACGGCTCCAGAAAGCGCCGCTCCAGGTCGCTGCCGGCGGCGGGCCGGCCCAGGGACAGGGCGGTGTAGATGTCCAGGCGGATCGACGCGTCGTCCTGGGCGCGCCGATAGAGAGCGTTGACCAGACGGTTGGGCTTGCCCAGCCCTAACGGCAGCCCCAGGCGAATGTCGCCACCGGTGAGTTCGATTACGCGGTCGGCGGCCTTGAAGGCATCGTCCAGTTGCTCGGGCACGTCGGGCTCCTTGTTGTATTGGCAATACGTTCCTGGGAGTCAGTGTCCTCCGGTACGGGAGACGGCACTGACCAGAATCACGCCGATCACGATCAACAGCATACCCAACACCGCCGGGGCGTCGGGTATTTGTTTGAAAAATAAGGCCCCCACCAGGGCGATCAGTACGATGCCGGTGCCGGCCCATACCGCGTAGGCGATTCCCATGGGCACGGTACGCAAAGTCAGCGACAAAAAATAGAACGCCAGGCAGTAACCGGCCACGGTAACCGCCGAGGGCCAGAACCGGGTGAAGCCTTGGGAGGCATTGAGGGCGGAGGTGGCCACCACCTCGCTAAGAATGGCCACCGCCAGATACCAGTAGCCCATCAGTCCTCCACGACGGGAATGCGGGTGTCCGGTGCTTTCAGGGTCCAGGCCCGTTCGCCGGCCGGCGTCACCAGAAGGATGTCCAGGGGCACGCCGTTGATGAACTCCAGCAAGGGCACGTCCAGAGCCAGGAGCGCGTCCGGCTGTTGGCAACGCCAGGCGTAGCGGCCGGTGAACACCGCCGGCGGCGCCGAGACCGGCGGTGACAGGGTGGAATCCGCGTTTTGCCGGGTCACCGAACAGAGCGCCTCGGGCACCGGCTCCAGCACATTGCGGGCTTCGCTGAGGCGGCCCAGAGCGTCGCGCACCGCCAGCCTTTCCTCATCGGTGCACGGCGCCTGCTCGAAGCCCACCACCTGGGCGGCGGGCAGGGACAGCCGCGCCACCAGGGCATGGCCCTTGAGGGCGATTTCCAGGCTGCCGGCGGCGCGCCCGGCGTCGCCCTGCTCCGCCGCGCCGACGGCGCCGGCCAGCGTCAACAGCCCGGCCAACAACAGCTCACGCATGCTCATTCCCCTCCGTAGCGATCTCCAGCCGGCGCTGCCAGTCCCGCAGAAGACGTCGCGGCGCCGCCGGGTCGTCGCCGGCGGTAATCACCACCAGCCGGCTGTCCTCGTCGCCGCCAGGCCAGGCCGGCAGCGGCGTCATCTCCAGAGGTTGCGCGCCCACCGCCTGGATCAGCAAGGGGCCGTCCAGTTTTTCGATCGCCACCAGCCCCTTGAGGCGGACCAGATCGTCGCCGGCATCGTCGCGCAGCGCGGCGACGGCGGCTTGCAGCCGCTCATAGACGACCCGCCCGCGCCAGCGCAGCCCGGCGGGCTGCAGGGCATGCCCGCGCACCGGCGCGGCGGTGCTCGCCAGCGGCGACATCGACGTGGACACGGAAGCCATCCCGGACAGCGGCGCCAGCACCCCGGTGATCCGGCAGCGGCGGGGAAAATCCCGGTCCAGCAAGTCGGCGCCGGCGTCGGCGGCATCGATGACCTCCGCATCCGGATTGAGCCGGGCCAGGGCGTCCGCCAGGGTCCGGCGGGCACCGGCGTCGACCCGGTCGGTCTTGGTCAGCAGCAATTGATCGGCGGCGGTGACCTGCTCCAACGCTTCCGGGTAACGGGCCAGCGCCGCCTCGCCGGCCACCGTGTCCACGGTGGTGAGAATGGAGCGCAGAGTGAACCGTTTGCGCAGCCAGGGGTCCTGCTCCAGCACCGATACCACGCCGAACGGATCGGCGGCGCCGGTGGTCTCCAGCAGCACCGTGGAAAACGGCGGCAGGTCACCGGCGGCCCGGGCCATGTAAAGATTGCGCAGCGTGGTGCGCAGGGTGCCCTGCACGGCGCAGCACACACAGCCGCCGGCCAGCAGGCTGACCGGGGCGCCCACCTTGCGGGCCAGATCCTGGTCGATGCCGATGTCGCCCAGCTCGTTGATGATGACGGCCAGGTCGCCGCGCTCGCCCAGCCAGCGGTTGAGCAGCGTGGTCTTGCCACTGCCCAGGAAGCCGGTCAGGACCACCAGGGGGGTGGGCGCGGTCATGGCGCCTCCCGCACCGCCCAGGGCAACGCCTGGCCGGCCATGAACGGCACCATGGCCTCGCCGGCGGCGGTGACCGTGTCCGGCACCGCCCAGTCGCGGCGCTCCAGGGTCACGGTGTCGGTGTTGCGCGGCAACCGGTAGAAATCGGCGCCGAAATGACTGGCGAAGCCTTCCAGCTTGCCCAGGGCGCCATGGCGGTCCAGGAAACTGGCGTACAGCGGCAGCGCCGCCCGCGCCGAATAACAGCCCGCGCAACCGCAGGCGGCTTCCTTCTTGTCACGGGCATGGGGGGCGGAATCGGTGCCCAGGAAAAAGCGCGGGTGGCCGTCCAGCACGGCACGCTGAATGCGCTCCTGATGGGTGCGGCGCTTGAGCACCGGCAGACAGTAGTTGTGCGGCCGCACGCCGCCCACCAGAAGATCGTTGCGGTTCATCAGCAGATGCTGCGGCGTGACGGTGGCGGCGGTGAGCTCGCCGGACTCGCGCACGAAGTCCACCGCTTCGCCGGTGGTGACGTGCTCGAACACGATGCGCAGGCCGGGAAAGCGCTCGCGGATGTCGCCCAGGTAGCGGTCGATGAACACCCGCTCCCGGTCGAAGATGTCGATTTCCGGTTCGGTGACCTCGCCGTGCACCAGCAGCGGCACGTCGTGCTTCTCCATGGCCTCGTAGAGATGACCGATGCGGCCCGGGTCGGTGACGCCGCTGTCGGAATTGGTGGTGGCGCCGGCCGGGTACAGCTTGAAGGCGTGCGCGAATTCGCTTTGCGCGGCGCGGGCCACTTCTTCCACCGGGGTGGCGTCGGTCAGATAAAGCACCATCAGCGGATCGAACCCGCTGCCTTCGGGAACGCGCGCCTGGATCCGTTCCCGGTAGGCGGCGGCCAGGGCCACGGTGGTCACCGGCGGCGTCAGATTGGGCATGACAATGGCGCGACGGAAGACCCGCGCGGTGGCCGGCACGGTTTCCGCGAGCATTTCGCCGTCGCGGAAGTGCAGGTGCCAGTCGTCGGGTCGGGTGATCGTCAGGGTGTCGGTCATGTCTGCTGTCCTGTCGGCCGGTGGAGGACGCTCATGATACGCAAAATTGTCGGCTCTCCACAGTTGGCGTGCGACCAAGCGCACCCTTTGGCGGGCTGCTTTTGAAGTCCATGACCCGCCCACCTAGGCTTACCGCGCCTTTACCGAGGGCGTTGTTGTCCAGGCTTTTTTACCGGTGCTGATCGCGGCTGAAGCCGCGATCAAACCGTGAGCCTGCGATGAGTAAGACTCAGAAATTCCTATGATAATCTGAACCAGTCGATGGTATTGCACGGCCCGGCATGTTTGAGGCCGTGAACAAGGGGGAGAAATGGGGCGCACCGCGGGGCAAGCTTCCACGCCGGGACACCTGGTCTGGCAACTGGATCATTTCGAGAACCACCGGCGCGCGATCCGCTTCGTGCGGCAGTTCCAGGACACCCTGTGCGTGTTCAGCGCTCCGGTGGGGCAGCTCTACACCAATTACGAGATCGCGGTGCCCGAGGGCCAGGACCGGTCACTGATCATCCTGCCCAACCCCTACGCCTACCACGACACCTTCAACGGCCTGCCGGAGGACAGCGCGCGGGCCACCGGCATCACCATCATTCCCGGCGAGCTGGCCGGTGGCAGCGGGCTGCACATGCTGATCCCGCTGCGCGGCAAGACCGGCCGCACGGTGCGCCGGGTGCCCCTGGCGACCGGGCTGAGGGCCCTGATCCGCCAGGAAAACACCGCCCGGCCGTTTCTGCCGGTGATCACCAAGGGCGACCTGCGCGCCTTCGACAAGGACAACCCCAGCCTGCATCTGCACCGGCTGGTGCCGGACCGTCTGAGCAACAGCTCGGCCATGGAGATCAACGGCATCCGCCGGGCGATCCGCGATCGCCTGGCGGTTTACCTGGACTAGTTGGCGCGGGCGCCTAGCGCTCCACCGCCAGGGCCACGCCCTGACCGCCGCCGATGCACAGGGTGGCGAGGCCTTTTTTCACGTCCCGGCGCTGCATTTCGTGCAGCAGGGTCACCAGCACCCGGCAGCCGGAGGCGCCGATGGGATGGCCCAGGGCGATGGCGCCGCCGTTCACGTTGACCTTGGCCGGGTCCCACTCCAGGTCCTTGCCCACCGCCAGGGACTGGGCGGCGAAGGCTTCGTTGGCTTCGATCAGGTCCACCTGATCCAGGCTCCAGCCGGCGCGCTCCAGGCAGCGGCGGGTGGCGGACACCGGACCGATGCCCATGATCGCCGGGTCCACGCCGGCGCTGGCCTGGCCGGCCAGGCGCGCCAGGATCGGCAGGCCCAGTTCCTTGGCGCGGGCTTCGCTCATCAGCATCACCGCGGCGGCGCCGTCGTTGAGCGCGGAGGCGTTGCCGGCGGTCACCGTGCCGTCCTTCTTGAAGGCCGGGCGCAGGCCGCCCAGGGAGTCGGCGGTGGTGTCGGCGCGGGGCTGCTCGTCGGTGTCGACGATTTTCGGCTCGCCCTTGCGCTGGGGCACCTCCACCGGGGTGATCTCATCCTTGAAGCGGCCGGACTCGATGGCCTCGGCGGCCTTGCGGTGGGAGGCGGCGGCGAACTCGTCCTGCTGCTCCCGGGTAAGGCCGTACTTCTCCGCCAGGTTCTCGGCGGTGATGCCCATGTGGTAGTCGTTGAAGGCGTCCCACAGGCCGTCCTGGATCATGGAATCCACCAGGCTGGCGTGGCCCATGCGCAGGCCGGTGCGTGCCTTGGGCAGCACATAGGGCGCCAGGCTCATGCTCTCCTGGCCGCCGGCGATCACCACCTCGGCTTCGCCGCAACGGATCGCCTGGCTACCCAGGTGCACCGCCTTGAGGCCGGAACCGCACACCTTGTTGATGGTCAGGGCCGGCACTTCCTGGGGCAGGCCGGACTGGATGCTGGTCTGGCGGGCGGTGTTCTGGCCGGCGCCGGCGGTGAGCACCTGGCCCAGGATCACCTCGCTCACGGCACCGGGCTCCACGCCGGTGTCCGCCAGCAGCCGGCGCACCACGGTTTCGCCCAGTTTGGTGGCGGGCAGGTCCGCCAGCCCGCCTTGAAAGCGGCCGATGGCGGTACGGGTGGCGGCGACAATGACCACGTCTTGCATGCGATTCTCCCTCGTTCAAACGACAACAGGATTCAGCGAAAGGCGGCCATTTTAGGCGCTAACCGGCCGGCAAGCGACCACCCCGGCGCGGATAGGTCCACGCCGGGCGGTGGCGGGCATTACAGGGCGCGGGCCCGGTCACGCAGCACGTACTTCTGGATCTTGCCGGTGGAGGTTTTCGGCAGCTCGCCGAACACCACCGTCTTGGGCACCTTGAAGCCGGCCAGATGATCCCGGCAGAAGCCGATCACGTCCTGCTCGGACAAACCGTCGCGGCCGGCTTTGAGCGAGATGAAAGCGCATGGGGTCTCGCCCCATTTCTCGTCCGGGCGGGCCACCACGGCCGCCTCCATCACGTCGCCGTGGCGATAGAGCACGTTCTCCACCTCGATGGTGGAAATGTTCTCGCCGCCGGAGATGATGATGTCCTTGAGCCGGTCCTTGATGTCCACGTAGCCGTCCGGATGCCAGACCGCCAGGTCGCCGGTATGGAACCAGCCCCCCTGGAAGGATTCCCGGGTGGCCTTTTCATTCTTCAGGTAGCCCTTCATCACCGTATTGCCGCGCATGAAGATCTCACCGATGGTTTCGCCGTCCCGGGGCACCGGCTCCAGAGTCTCCGGGTCGGACACCATCACCCCTTCCAGGGTCGGGTAACGCACTCCCTGGCGGGATTTGATGGCGGCGCGCTCCTCCAGGGGCAGTTGGTCCCAGTGCCCGTGCCAGGCGCACACGGTCACCGGCCCGTACACCTCGGTGAGGCCGTACACATGGGTGACGCGGATTCCCATTTCCTCTACCGCGCCGATCACCTTGGCCGGCGGCGCGGCGCCGGCGGTCATGGCGTTGACCGGATGATCGATGGCGGCCTTGGCCTCGTCGGGCATGTTGATCAGGGCGTTGAGCACCACCGGCGCGCCGCACAGGTGGCTCACCTGGTGCTGGCGAATCAGGGTCAGGATGCGCTGCGGGTCCACCCGGCGCAGGCACACGTGCACGCCGGCCTGGGCGGTGATCGTCCAGGGGTAGCACCAGCCGTTGCAGTGGAACATGGGCAGGGTCCACAGATACACCGGATGCAGGCCCATGGACCAGGTGGCCTGGTTGCCCAGGGAATTCAGGTAGGCACCGCGATGGTGGTAGACCACGCCCTTGGGATCGCCGGTGGTGCCGGAGGTGTAATTGAGGGAGATGGCGTTCCACTCGTCGTCCGGCCAGTGCCAGTCGAACGCCGGGTCGCCCTCGGCGAGGAAGGCTTCATAGTCCAGGTCGCTGACCGGCTCGCCCTCGCCGTACTCCGGGTCGTCCACGTCGATCACCAGCGGCGGCGTGTCCAGCCGCGCCAGGGCGTCACCGATCACGGCGTGGAATTCCCGGTCCACGATCAGCGCCCGGGCCTCGCCATGCTCCAGCATGTAGGCGATGGCGTCGGCGTCCAGGCGCACGTTCAGGGTGTTGAGCACGGCGCCGATCATGGGCACGCCGAAGTGGGCCTCCAGCATGGCCGGAATGTTGGGCAGCATGACGGCCACGGTGTCGCCCTTGCCGATGCCACGGCCGGCCAGGGCCGAGGCCAGACTCCGACAACGCCGGTAGGTCTCCCGCCAGGTGCGGCGGATGTCGCCGTGAATCACCGCCGGGTAGTCCGGGTACACCGAGGCGGTGCGCTCGATGAAGCTGAGGGGGGTCAGGGGAACGTGGTTGACCTCGGTGGGCGCCAGGCCCTGCTCATAGATGGACATAACGATGGTCCCGTGGTTGTTCGCGGTATTATTCGGGTAGAGTCCCGGTATTGGCCCAGGACTCCGGGGCACATTTATAGACCAAACAGAATAAATATGGAAATTAAACCAGAGTATTATAGTAATTATACTAGCTCCTGCTCCGAGGGACGCCGATGACCCGGGATGCCGCCCTCCCGCTCCTGGAACACGACCCGCAACCGGCGGCCCTGCTGGATGCCGAGGGCCGCCCCCAGGACGGCAACCGGGCCCTGACCGCGCTGCTGGAAGCGCACCGGGCGGACACCGCCGCCTGCCTGCCCGCCAACCACGCCGCCCTGGCCGGCGCCTGCCTGGCCCAGGGCCGGGCCATCGTCGAGGTGGAGGCGCGCCTGGGCGACCGCATCCTGCTGTGGACCTTTATCCCGGTGCCCGACCGGGCCCGGGTGCTGGCCCGGGGCCGGGACGCCACCGATCAGCTGCGCAACGAAAAGGCCGCCCACCGGGCCCGCCGCCTGTACCGGCTGATCACCGAAAACACCACCGACCTGATCTCCCGGCACACCCCCAGCGGCGTCTTTCTGGACGCCTCGCCGGCGTCCTGGGGCCTGCTCGGTTACTGGCCGGAGGAATTACGCGGCCGCGCCGCCCTGGACCTGTTCCACGACCAGGACCGGGACCGGCTGCGCCAGGAGGCCGCCGCCGCCCTGGAAGACAAGGGCTACCACACCATGACCTACCGCATCCGCCATCGGCGTGGTCATTACCTGTGGTTCGAAACCGCCAGCCACGCCATCCGCGAAACCTACACCGGCGCCGTGGTGGAAGTGGTCAGCGTGACCCGGGACATCACCGCGCGGGTCCAGGCGGAGGAAAACCGCCGCCGTCTGGCCGAGGTGGTGGAGGCCCAGCAGCGCCGCCACCAGGACGAGCTGGCGCGCAGCAGCCGGCTGATCGCCATGGGCGAGCTGGCCTCCGGCATCGCCCATGAAATCAACCAGCCGCTGGCGGCGATCCGCAACTACGCCGCCGCCAGCCAGCGGCACCTGAGCACCTACCAGGCGGCGCGGGACCAGGACCCCGGCCAGGACCCCGGCCTGAACAAGGTGGCCCGGGGCCTGGACCGGGTGGACGAGCACGCCCACCACGCCTCGGAGGTGATCCGCCGGCTGCGCGCCTTCCTGCGCAAGGGCCAGCGGCGCCTGGAACCCCTCGACGTCAACGCCGTGGCCCGCCAGGCCATCCGCCTGTGCGCCTGGGAAGCGGAGGGCCACCGTATTACCATCGACGAGCGTTTCGCGGTGGACCCGCCATCGCTGCAGGCGGACCGCATCCTGCTCGAACAGGTGCTGGTGAACCTGCTGCGCAACGCCCTGGACGCCAACCGGGAACGCCACGGCGATCGCGGCTCGGCGGTCACCGTGGAAACCGCCCTGGAGGACGACGGCCTGGTGATCCGCGTCCTCGACCAGGGCCCCGGCGCCGACCCGGACACCCTGGAGCGCCTGTTCACGCCCTTCTACACCAGCAAACCCGACGGCCTGGGCCTGGGGCTGCCGATGAGCCGCTCGGTGATCGAAAGCCTGGGCGGCGAACTGAACGCCCGCCCCCGGGAACAGGGGCTGGAAATGTACTGCCGGCTGCCGCTGGCCCGCCGCGAGGAGAACCGATGAGCGCCGCCGAACAACTCGTCTATGTGGTGGACGACGACGCCGGAATGCTGGAATCCACGGTCTGGCTGCTGGAGTCCGTGGGCCTGACCGCGCGCCCGTTCACCAATGGCGCCGACTTCCTGGCGGCCTGCGCCCCGGAGGATCACGCCTGCGTGCTGCTGGACGTGCGCATGCCCACCATGGGCGGTCTCCAGGTTCAGCAGGCCATGAAGGAACGGGGCCTGGAACACCCGATCATCTTCGTCAGCGGCCACGCCGACGTGCCCATCGTGGTGCGCGCCTTCAAGGCCGGCGCCGTGGATTTCATCGAAAAGCCCTACAACGAACAGTTGCTGCTGGACAGCGTGCAGCAAGCCCTGGACCGGGAGCGCCGGGCCCAGGGCCACGGCGCCGACCGGCGGGCGGTGGACGAGCGGCTGGCCCGGCTCACCCCCCGGGAACGGGACGTGCTGCTGCCCGTGGTGAAGGGTTACACCAACCGGGAGATCGCCGCCCAGTTGAACGTCAGCGTGAAAACCGTGGACCTGTACCGCTCAAGGGTGATGAAACGCATGGGCGCCGGGCGCCTGCCGGATCTGGTGGGGATGGCGATCGCCGCCGGGCTGGTGCGCCCGCTGCGGCTGCGGGAAGAGGATCAGGCGCCGGAAGGCGGCGCCTGATGGAAGGCGGATCGGGCCGGGGGATCAGTCCCCCTGCCCGTCCCGTTTGGCCTGTTCGGCCTGCTCGGTCACTTCATGCAGCTCGAACCACATGGCGTTGAGAATGGCGAAGGTGCAGGCCAGACCGACACCCAGAATCCAGGCGAAATACCACATTGTCGGTTCTCCTCAGTACATGTCCTTGTTGACGTCGCTTTCGCGGACCTTGCCCCACAGCACCTTGTACACCCAGGCGGTGTAGAGCAGCACGATGGGCAGCAGAATCACCGTGGCGATCAGCATGATGCCCAGGGTGTAGTGGCTGGAGGACGCGTCCCACACCATCAGGCTGTGGCCCGGCTCGGAGCTGCTCGGCAGAATCACCGGGAACATGGACACGCCCACCGTGGTGATGATGCCGGCCACCGACAGCTTGGAGCCCAGGAAGCTGAGCGCCCCGATACGGGTGAACAAGCCCAGCATGGCCAGGGCGGCGCCGCCGAAGCCCACCAGCGGCACCAGCCACAGCAGCGGCTGGGCGCCATAGTTGGCCAGCCAGGCGCCGGCCTCGGTGGTCATTTCCTTGCGCAGCGGGTTGCTGGGGCCCACCGGGTCCAGGGTGCCCACCACCTGGTAGCCGTCCATGTTGGCGACCCAGAAACCGCCGATGGCGAACAGCACGATCACCACGGCGGCGGCGATCAGACCGAAACGCCGGGCCCGCTCCGCGGGCTCGCCATCGGCCTTGATCTGCAACCAGGTGGCGCCGTGCAACACCAGCATGGCCAGGGACACCAGCCCGCACAGCAGCGCGAACGGGTTCAGCAGGCCGAAGAAGGAGCCGGTGTAGAACGGCCTCAGGTCGCTGTCGAAGTGGAACGGCACGCCCTGCAGCACATTGCCCACGGCGACGCCGAAGATCAGCGCCGGTACCACGCCACTGAAGCACAGCGCCGCGTCCCAGCGGCCGCGCCAGGCCGCCTCGTCCCGCTTGGAGCGGAACTTGAACGCCACCGGACGGATGATCAGGGCCACCAGGATCAGGAACATGGCCAGGTAGAAGCCGGAGAAGCTGACCGCGTAAAGCGCCGGCCAGGCGGCGAAGATGGCGCCGCCACCGAGAACGAACCACACCTGGTTGCCTTCCCAGACCGGCCCCACGGTGTTGATCACCTGACGGCGCTGGCCGTCGTTGCGGGCCACCGCCGGCAGCAGCGCGGCAACGCCCATGTCGAACCCGTCGGTCACCGCGAAGGCCACCAGCAGCACGCCGAGCAGGGCCCACCAGATCAACCGCAAAACGTCATAGTCGAACAGCATGGCGTCGTCTCCTTATTCCTGCGGCCGGGTGAAGGCCGGTGAAAAGCGCTCGTCGAGCCGGGCGGGGTCGTCCGCGCTCTCCTCTTCCGCGGGGCCCTTGCGGATGTACTTGAGCATCAGCTTGACCTCGATGATCGCCAGGGTGGTGTAGATCACCATGAACCCGGCCACCGTGATCAGCAGGTCGGTCACGGTGAGGCTGCTGACCCCCAGGAAGGTGGGCAGCACCCCTTCGATCACCCAGGGCTGCCGGCCGTACTCCGCCACCAGCCAGCCCAGCTCCGCGGCCACCCAGGGCAGCGGCAGGGTCAGGAAGGCCACGCGCAGGAACCAGCGCGGCACCTGCCGGCGCAGGGACACCAGATAGAAGGCCAGACCGAACAGGGCGATCATGTAGAAACCGATCACCACCATGAAGCGGAACGACCAGAACAAGGCGAACACATTGGGCATCGCGTCCCGGGTGGCCATGGCAATCTGCTCGTCGCTGGCGTCACGGGGGTCCTCCACGTATTTCTTGAGCATCAGCGCGTAGCCCAGGTATTCCTGGTTCTCCAGGAAGGTCTGGCGGGCCTCGGCGTTGTTCTCGTCCACCTTGAGGGTTTCCAGAGCGTCGTAGGCCAGCAGGCCGTCGCGGATGTGCAGCTCGGAGAGCGCGATGAGCTCACGAATGCCGGGGATTTCCTGGTCGATGCTGCGGGTGGCGATCAGCCCCATGACCCAGGGAATCTTCAGCTCGTAGTGGGTTTCCTGGGCCTCGCGGTCGGGGATGCCGAACAGGGCGAACGGCGCCGGCGCCTCCTCGGTCTCCCACATGCCCTCGATCATCGCCAGCTTCATTTTCTGGTTGTCGGTGATGGTGTAGCCGGATTCGTCACCCAGCACCACCACGGACAGGGCCGCCGCCAGCCCAAAGGACGCGGCCACCGTGAAGGAGCGTTTGGCCAGGGCCTCGTGGCGCCCGCGCAGCAGGTACCAGGCGCTGATCGACAGCACGAACACGGCGCCGGTGACATAGCCGGCGGCCACCGTGTGCACGAACTTGGCCTGGGCCACCGGGTTGAAGATCACCGCGGCGAAGTCCACCACCTCCATGCGCATGGTGTCCGGGTTGAACACCGAACCCACCGGGTTCTGCATCCAGCCGTTGGCCACCAGGATCCACAGCGCGGACAGGTTGGAGCCCAACGCCACCAGCCAGGTCACCGCCAGGTGCTTCACCTTGCTCAGTTTGTCCCAGCCGAAGAAGAACAGGCCCACCAGGGTGGCTTCCAGGAAGAACGCCATCAGGCCCTCGATGGCCAGGGGCGCGCCGAAGATGTCGCCCACGTAATGGCTGTAAAACGCCCAGTTGGTGCCGAACTGGAATTCCATGACGATGCCGGTGGCCACGCCCATGGCGAAGTTAATGCCGAACAACAGTCCCCAGAACTTGGTCATGTCCCGCCAGATGGTGCGCCCGGTCATCACGTAGACGCTCTCCATGATGGCGATCATGAAGGACAGACCCAGTGTCAAAGGAACGAAGAGGAAGTGGTACATGGCCGTCATCGCGAACTGAAGCCGCGACAATTCGACCAGTGTGGCGTCGATCATTGGTGTTCTCCCCTGACTACAAACCGGCGGGCCACCCCGCCTATTCGCGAAAGGACCTCCGTGGCCTTCCAGTTCGAGGTACTGCGCGCGTGACGATACACGCGAAGAAATGCCGGCGCCTTGAGCGAGATCAGGATTACACGGGTGAAAGCCCGCCGGATCACGTCTACCATTGAGCGCCTCCGACCCGTGGCCCTGGCACCATCGTCAGAATAGCATCGCATCCGAGCCCCTTCACGTTACGTTGAGCAAAGTGGAACCAACTAGCACCATGTCCATTGATCCACATCAAGCCGACCCGGCCGGGTGGCTCGCGGCCCAGCGCCGCCACGCCCCGCGCATGCTCAAGCGGCTGCTGCTGGCCGCCCTGGCCGACGCGCCCCTGGCGATCTTGCAAGCGGCCATGCTGGCCTGGCTGGCCGCCAACCTGCTGGCCGGCCAGGGCCGGCTGTGGACCCCGGCGGCCCTGTTGCTGCTGACCCTGGCGGTGCGCGCCCTGGCCAGCGCCGCCCGCGCCCGTTTCAGCGCCGGCGCCGCCGCTGACATCAGCCGGGCGATCCGTGAGCGGGTGGCCGGGGCGCTGCTGCGCGGCGCCGGCGGCGCCATGACCCCGGGCGAGGCCAGCACCGCCCTGCTGGAACAGGCCGAGGCGGTGGGCCGCTACCACGCCGGCTTCGCCGTTCAGCGGCGGGTGGCCAGCCTGGCCACGCTGCTGTTCCTGGTGGCCGCGTTCGCCGTGGACTGGGTGGTGGGGCTGATCTTCCTGTGCACCGCGCCGCTGATTCCGCTGTTCATGATGCTGGTGGGCACCGGCGCCCAGCGCGCCGCCGACCGGCAACTGGAAAGCCTGCGCTTCCTGGGCGGCTACTTCCTGGACCGCCTGCGCGGCGTGCTGACGCTGCGCGCCTTCGCCCGCGAGGAAGCGGAACGGCAGGCGGTGGACATCGCCAACGGTGAATACCGGCGCCGCACCATGAAGGTGCTGCGCATCGCCTTCCTCACCTCGGCGGTGCTGGAGCTGTTCGCCGCCCTCTCGGTGGCGCTGGTGGCGCTCTACGTGGGCCTGCACCTGCTCAACCTGGTGGCTTTCGGCCCCGGCCCGGCGCTGGATTTCGGCACCGGCCTGTGGCTGTTGCTGCTGGCGCCGGAGTTCTACCAGCCGCTGCGCCAGCTGGCCGCCGGCTACCACGACCGGGCCGCCGCCCAGGCCGCCGCCGACACCCTGGCGCCGCTGCTGGCCGACCACACTGACACCGACGCGACCCCATCCGCCGGGCCGATCGCGGCGGAAGCGGAACGCCGCCCGGCCGCTCCTACCGCCCCATCCAAGGCAGCGTTGGCGCTGGAAGGGCTGAGTTTCCGCTACGCGGACGGCGACGGCGAGCCGTTGTTCGAAAGCCTGGATGCCCAGGTGGCCGCCGGTGAATGCCTGGTGCTGCACGGCGACAGCGGCACCGGCAAGAGCACCCTGCTCAAGGTCATCGCCGGCCTGCTGCCGGCGGACGGCGGACAGGTGCTCCACGACGGCCGGCCGGCACCCCGGCTGAACCGGGCCACCGGCCGGCTGGCCTGGGCCGGCCAGCACCCCTGGTTCCTGCACGGCACGGTGGCGGAGAATCTGCGCCTGGTGGCCCCGGAGGCGGACGACGCCGCCCTGGACCGGGTGCTGGCCGACTGCGGCCTGGCGGACCTGCCCGCCGGCCTGGCCACGCCCCTGGACGAAAACGGCGGCGGCCTGTCCGGCGGCCAGGGCCGGCGGCTGGCGCTGGCCCGGGCCCTGCTCAGCCCGGCACCGCTGTTGCTGCTGGACGAACCCACCGCGGAGCTGGACGAGGACCTGGAGGCGCGCATCGTCGCCGCCCTGGCCGCCCGCAAGGGCGAACGCACCCTGGTGATCGCCACCCACTCCCCGGCCCTGGCGACGCTGGCCGACCGGAGTGTGTGGCTGGGAGGAGAGGCCCATGAGTGATCACGACATATCCCCGCGCCACTGGCTGCGCCAGCAGTTCAAGGGCGAGGGCCGGCGCCTGCGCAACGCCTGGCTACTGGCGCTGACCACCGCCCTGGCGGCCATGGCGCTGCTCGGCCTGTCCGGCTGGTTCATCAGCGCCGCCGCCCTGGCCGGCCTGGCCGCCGGCGGCATCGGCGCCATATCCTTCAACCTGCTGGCGCCCAGCGCCGGCATCCGCGCCCTGGCGGTGGGCCGCACCGTGTCGCGCTATTTCGAGCGGCTGGTGAGCCACGACGCCACCTTCCATGTGATGCAGCGCCTGCGCACCCGGCTGTTCGGCGCCATCCTGCCGCGCGTGCCCGGCCCCCTTTCACACCTGAGCACCGGCCACCTGCTGGAGCGGTTGCTGGGCGATGTGGAGCGCCTGGAAAACGCCTGGCTGGGCCAGGGACAACCGACCCTGGTGGCCGCCGCCACCGCTCTGGTGCTGCTGGTGGCCGGCCATGCCCTGGCCGGCCCGTTGGCGGCTTTGGCGCTGCTCATCGGGTTTGTTCTGATGATCGCCCTGCTGGTCCGCCTGGCGCGGGTCTCCGACGCGCCGCTGCGGCAACGGGCCGAGGAGCGCGAACGGCTGCGCGGCGATCTGGTGCAGGCGTTGAACGGCCTGCCGGACGTGCTCGCCTACGGCCTGCGCCCCACCCTGCTGAAACAGTGGCGTGAGCGCCTGGCCGGCCTGGCGGACCTGGAACACCGGCTGGCCTGGCGCCAGGCGCTGACCCAGACCCTGATCCAGAGCCTGATGCAGTGGCTGGCGGTGGGCATGCTGCTCCTGCTGATCGGGCCGGTCCAGCACGGCGCCGTGGACGCGCCCATGGCCCTGGCGCTGATGCTGCTGGTGCTGGCCGCCGCCGAGGTCACCCTGCCGCTGGCACCGGCCTGGCAGGGCTGGTCGGACACCCGTTCCACGGTGTCGCGGCTGGCCGGCCTCACCGAAGCACCGCTGCCCCGGGCCGCCGCCGAAGGCGACCGGACGCCGGCGCCGGACGGCCTGCTTGCCACCCGGGGGCTGACCTTCGCCTGGCCCGGCCAGGCGCCGCTGTTCGAGCACCTGGACCTGGACGTCCGCGCCGGCACGCCGCTGGCCATCGTCGGCCCCAGCGGCGCCGGCAAGAGTACCCTGCTGCACTGCCTGATGGGCCTGCAGCGGCCCACCGGCGGCGAGATCCGCTTCGGCGGCGTGGCCCAGTCGCAGGCCGATGGCGACGCCTGGCGCCGCTGCTTCAGCCTGCTGCTGCAGCGCCAGCAACTGTTCACCGGCACCCTGCGCGACAACCTGCGCCTGGCCCGGCCGGACGCCGACGACGACACCCTGTGGCGGGCCCTGGAACAGGCCCGGCTGGCGGACCTGGTGCGCCGGCGCGGCGGCCTGGACCTGTGGATCGGCACCGAGGGGCTGCACCTGTCCGGCGGCCAGGGCCGGCGCCTCTCCCTGGCCCGGGTGCTGCTGCGCGACAGCCCGGTGGTGCTGCTCGACGAGCCGTTCACCGGCCTGGAGCCGGCCACCGCCGACGCCCTGTTCGAAACCCTGCAAAGCGAACTGGCGGACCGGGTGCTGATCATGGTCACCCACGACCGCCGCCAGGCGGAGCGCCTGCCGGAGAAGCTGACGCTTTAGGTGTCGATCACCTGGGGCAGCACCCGCACCCAACGCCACCGCAAGCGGGCCCCATCGCGCACCGACCACCAGGCCCGGACCGCGAACAGGGCGATGCTGGCGGCCGCCAGGCTGATGCGCAGGTGCTTGATCAGGGTGTACATGACGGCGTTTCCTTAGTAAGCTCGGCCCATTATCAGGAGAGTTTCATGAACGGTATCACGTCACAACGCCTGCTTTCCGGCACCCGGCCTTCGGCCCGGGGCGCGCTGGCGTGCGCCGTCCTCTACTTCTTCGGGTATTGGTTTAGCCGCTCGCGCGCCTGACCGTACCCGGCCAGGCGCGCCCGTTGGGGCCGCCTGCCGAAGACCCAGAAAACCCCCGGTTGGCGACCCACCGGGGGTTTTTATTTTATGAGGTTTTCAGAGGAAGGAAGGATCACATGAACGCCAGTCTTGCCGCCGTCCGCGATGACACGGACGTTTCGCCCGCCCCACGACGGGCCCATCCCTTGCCGGGCCCCGCCGCCCTGCGCGAGGCCCTGCCGCTGACCCCGGCGCTGGCCGACCAGGTGCGCGCCCATCGCGACCAGGTGCGCGCCATCCTGCGCGGCGAGGACCCGCGCCTGCTGGTGATCACCGGGCCCTGCTCCCTGCACGACCGGGACGCCGCCCTGGAGTACGGCCGCCGCCTGAAGGCGCTCAATGACCGGCTCGGCGACCGCCTGCTGCTGGTGATGCGCGCCTATGTGGAAAAACCGCGCACCACCGTGGGCTGGAAAGGCCTGCTCTACGATCCCCATCTGGACGGCCGCGGCGACCTGGCCGAGGGGCTGCTCCGCTCCCGGGCGCTGCTGCTGGATCTGGTGGCGCTGGGCCTGCCGGTGGCCACCGAGCTGCTCAGCCCGCTGGCGGCGGATTACCTGGCGGACACCCTGAGCTGGGCGGCCATCGGCGCGCGCACCACGGAATCCCAGATTCACCGGGAGATGGTCAGCGGCCTGGATCTGCCAGTGGGCTTCAAGAACGGCACCGACGGCGAGCTGGGCGCCGCCCGGGACGCCATGGGCGCCGCCGCCCATCCCCACGCCCACCTGGGCATCGACGATCACGGCCACCCGGCACTGATCCAGACCGCCGGCAACCCGGACACCCATCTGGTGCTGCGCGGCGGCCGGCGCGGCCCCAACTACGACGCCGCCAGCGTGGTGGCGGCCCGGGACGCCCTGGAAAGCGCCGGCCTCAACCCGCGTCTGGTGGTGGACTGCAGCCACGCCAATAGCGGCAAGGACCCGGCCCGCCAGCCGGCGGTATTGGACGAAGTGCTCGCCCAGCGCCGCGCCGGCGACCGCACCGTGGCGGGGGTAATGCTGGAAAGCCACCTGCACGGCGGCCAGCAGGCCCTGGGCCCGGACCTGGATTACGGTGTCTCGATCACCGATGCCTGCCTGGGCTGGGACGACACCGAAGCGGCCCTGACCGGCCTGGCCCGGGCGCTCCAGCCCGTCTAGGCGGGCAAGGGCGCCGGCGTCCCTTCCTCCGCCGGCGCCAAGGCCTCGCCCTCGGCGGTAAGATTGAACACCGCCATCTCCCGGCGCAGGGTGCGTGCCTGGGCTTCCAGCCGGTCGGCGGCCTTGGCGGCGTCCGCCACCAGCGCCACGTTGTCCTGGGTGACCCGATCCATTTCCACCACCGCGCGGCCTACCTGCTCGATGCCCTGGGTCTGCTCCCCGGAGGCGACCCGGATCGCCGCCATGATCTCGGTGACCCGGTCCACGGACGCGAGCATCTCCGACATGGTTTCGCCGGCCTGGCTGACCCGTTCGGCGCCCTGCCCCACCCGTTCCACGGTGTCCTCGATCAAGCCGCGGATTTCCTTGGCCAGACCGGCGGTATTCTGCGCCAGTTGCCGCACCTCGGAAGCGACCACCGCGAAGCCGCGGCCGTGGTCGCCGGCGCGGGCCGCCTCCACCGAGGCGTTGATCGCCAGGATGTTGGTCTGGAAAGCGATGCCCTCAATGCGGCCGGTGATCTCCTGGATCCGTTCCGAGCCGTCGCGGATGCCGCTCATGGTGGCGGCCACCTCGCGCACCGCCTCGCCGCCACGATGGGCCACCCGGCTGGCGCCCTGGGTGAGATCGTCCGCCTGGCGGGCGTGCTCGTCATTGTTCTGCACGGTGGCGGTGAGCTCTTCCATGCTCGCCGAGGTCTGTTCCAGGGACGCGGCCAGTTGCTCGAACCGGGCGGACAGATCGGTGTTGCCGGCGGCGATTTCCCGGGAGCCGGCATGGATGGTGTCGCTGCTGGTGCGTACCTGGCCGACGATGGCGGCCAGGTTGTCGCGCATCCGGCCCAGACCGTTGTAGAGCTGCCCGATTTCATTGTTGCCCCGGCGCTCCACCGGCTCGGACAGATCTCCGGCGGCCATGCGTTCGCAATGGGCGGCCACCCGCCGCAACGGCTGGACCACATTGACCGTGATGCCCCACAACACCACCGCCACCAACCCCAGCGACACCAGCATCACCCCGGCCAGCACCGCGTCCAGGCGGCCGGCCATGGCGTGGAAGTCGTCTACCCGGGTGCGCACCTTGTCGCCGGAATCCGCCAGCAAGGTATCGGCTTCCGCCGCCGCCGCGTCCGCGTTCAGGCCACGCTCCTGGCGCAACAGCTCGATGTAGGCGTCGCGCAGGGTCTCGGTGCGTTCGGCGTGCAATTGGTCGAGCGCCTCGAAGGCCTCCCCGTTGTGGTGGTTGGCGTATCCGCTCACCCCGCCGATCAGCAGCACCATCAGGGTGAAGGCGGCCAGCACCAGGCTCCAGCTGCTTTTCACGGTCAGGTCGTCGAGCCTCTTCATCTTTGTCTCCCACCAGCTTGGCAATGATCCGCAGCCTACTTCCGAATCACGACGATTTCGCGACAGATCGCCGTTTTCTTAATGCACATCAAGGAATCAGGCTTCTCCCGGCGGCACCTTCACGGCGCCCGGAATACAGCCATGACATCGGCGAAAAGCCAATAAACTTGAATAAAAAAAAGCGGCCCGAAGGCCGCCCGAGGAGGAGGAGCAAGGAAAGCACTCAATAGTCAGTTGGCGCAGCCGCCCGCGTTGGTGTAATCGCCGTCCACCACGGTGTCGATCCACTGGTTCATCAGCGCCGAGGCTTCGTTGTGGGCAACGCTGCGGGCAATCGGCGGCATCATCCGCTGCGGGTCGTTCTCGGCGGCCAGCCGGCAGGCGACGATGGAGTCGGCGCTGCTGCCCGGCACCACCACGTGCTGGCGTCCGCAGGAGCCGCCGCCGGTGGCGGTGGGCTTCTTGCAGATGCCGTAGCCGGCGTCCACGGCCCGGTAGTGATCCAGGTAATAGCCGGTGTTGGAGGCGGCGCCCTTGTCGTTGTGGCAATGCTGGCAGTTCACTTCCAGGTAGGCGCGTACCCGCTGCTCCACGTCCGCCGCCGAATGGGCGCTGGCGCCGCCGTCACCGGGCACGTTCCAGCGCGGCAGCCGCTCGATGTTGGTGGCCACGCCCTGGCCGTCCAGTTCCAGGTCCGGGGCGCCGGCCAGCAGGCCCTGGTCGATCCAGTACTGGAGCTGGTTGACGCGGGGGAAGCCGGCCTGGCCGGCGGTGCCCATGAAGCTGCTTTCCGGCTGGTAGGCGCGGTTCAGGTTGCGGGGCTTGGGCCCGATGGGGGCGCTGCCCCCGGGCCGGTCGTCGTTGCCGTGGCAGGTGATGCACTGATTGGCGTTGGGCACCGAATAGCCGGCGGTCTCGCCGCTCACCACCTGGCCGGTGTTGGCGTCCCGGTAGTGCCAGTGCACCGCCCGGCTGCCGCCGCCGGGGGCGAAGCGGGCCACCATCTCGCCGTCCTGCTGCTCCCAGATGTAGGGCAGCCCGGCCCAGAACGCCTTGCCGCTCTGGCTGGTGCGTTTGATCAGCAGGCGGGTTTCCACCAGTTCCTCGCCGCCGTTGGCCTCGTCGGTGAAGGCGAAGGTCTTGGCGATCACCGTGCCCACCGGGAAGTCGATGGTGCCGTTAACGTTATTGCCGTCCTGGCCGTCCCGGTACACCGCCTGCTCGCCGGGCGGAATGAAGGCGACCCGGTACTTGGTGGCGTAATCCGAGAACAGCTTGGTGTTGAGCACGAAGGGCACGCCGCCCTCGTGGGGCAGGCTGCGCGGATCGTCCGCGTCGGCGAACAGGTTGTACTGCTCCAGGCGCGGGCAATCCACTTCCAGGGCGGCGCGGTTGATTTCGCCCTCCGCCACTTCCTGCTCGCAGAGGTGGTTGGTGTATTCCTCGGTGGTGGCCGGGTCATGGTCGCCACTGGGTTCGAACGGCGGGATCTCCACCCGGGGCAACGGCTCCAGTACGCGGCCGAAGCGCGCCTGGCAGTCGTGGTCCTCAAGCCGGGTGTCGGAGGGGAAGTTCAACAAGCCGCCGATGATGTCCACCAGGCCGCCCGGAGTCAGGATCGAGAGGTCCTGGTCGAGCAGGCCCATGACCAGCTCCAGACCGTCGGTGCCATGGAAGTTCAGATAGGGGGCGCTGTCGTCGGACAGCTCGTTGTCATGGAAACAGGAGCCCCAGGTGGGCAGCTTGCGCTCGCCCTGGTCGTCGAACTTGTAGGCGTTGTAGTGGCAGGACGGATTGGGGTGCTCGTTGGTGTGAATCGGCTTGCCGTTGTCGTCGCTGGGCACCGGGCTGCCCTGGGCGTCCACCGGGTAGGGGCAATCCGCGTCCAGGTCGTCGCGCAGGCCGTCCCAGATGATGTGCGCGCCCTTACCCAGGTTGGCCAGATTCTGGAGGCTGGAAAGCAGCTCCGCGGGGTCATTGAGGGTGGGCAGGTTCTTCAGGCCGATCAGGGTGGGCAGCACGCTTTCGATGTCGCCGGCCAGGGTTTTCTGCAGGTCCGGCGGCGGCAGGTCGTAGCCGGAGTGAGTCATCACATTGTCGTGGATGTGCAGGCCCTCGGTGTAGGGGTCCAGTTTCTTGTCGGCGGTGTTGCCGGGGCCATCGATCAGTTCATAGCTGATGTAGAGCACGGCGGCGGTGCTGTGGTCCTCGAACACATTGTCGAACACCTCGATGTTGTCGTAGCCCAGGGTGATGAACCCCACGCCGCGCGGCACCACGGACACCAGGCCGCTATGGGCGAAGTTGTAGGTGTTGTTGTTGCGCGCCAGGTTGTTCACCATCACCGAGGTGTCGCCGTACTGGGTGATGTTCTCCAGGTCGTAGATCAGGAAGCCGCCGGTGTTGCACTCGGCCACGTTGTTGTCGTACTCGCCGCCCTGCACGTTCTCGATCTCGAAGCCCATGACGTTATAGGCGGCGCGGCTGTCGCGGATGATGGCGGTGTTGGTCTGGCCCACGTAGATGCCGGCGTCGGAGGCGCCGATGGATTCCGAATCCTCCACCAGGATGTTTTCCGATTCCACCGGGTAGATGCCGTAGCGGCCGCTGTCGGAGCTGGGCACGTAGTCCGGCGCCGGATCCCCCTCGTTGAAAGGCGGCGCGGTGCAGGCCACGTTGATGCGCTGGGCGTAGTTGTCCCCGGTGATGGCGCCACCACCGCCGGACCACAGGGCGCGCACGTCCCTCAGGGTGCCCCACTTCACGCCCTTGAGCTTGAAGGCATCGCCGGGGGAATCGAGGATGGTGATGCCTTCCACCACTAGGCCGCGTACGTTGAGCGCCTCCAGGCCGGTGACGTTGACGCTGTCGCGGAACGACAGCACCGTCTTGTCCTTGCCGCAGCCTTTTACCCGCACGTTCTCGGTGGCCTGGATCAGCAGGCCCTCGTCGAGCTCGAAGTAGCCGCAGCCGAATTCCAGGGTGTCGCGGGACTTGAGGCGGATCATGGCGTCCACCATGTCGGCGGTGGCGTCCGGGCCCGGCTCCACCCGGAAGGTGCGGCCTTCGGTGAAACGGTCCGGCACCTCTTCCTCGGGCTGGTTGGGGGTGGGATCGGCGCCGTCGCCGCTCCCTCCCCCGCCGCCGGAACCGCCCCCACCCCCGCAGGCGGTCAATGCCAGAACGGCGGCCAACAGCCAGGCCGCCGGTGAATACCGGGATACGTCGCTCGTCATCGTCCTGCCCTCTTGCTCTTGTGTTGTCGGGTGCAGTGATTGGTACGTTTGTACGACGTTTCGCCGTGAAGAGGTGTATGGATATTGTGAAGGCTTGGTGAATGGGGGTATGGGGGCGTGGTTCTGTAGGAGCGGCCGGGCGGCGTTCCGCTTCAGTCGCGATCCGGCGTGTGGGGGGCGCTCCTAACGCTTGGGCGCGCTGCGCGCGCCGAGAGGGAGGGATTGGCTCGCTTCGCTCGGGGCTGCGCCCCGTCGCCGCGTTGCGGCGACGCCCCTCACGGCGCTTTGCGCCGTTCGGTCGAACCGGAGGGGGCGAATCCAATACTCCCTCTCCGCCAGACACAAAAAAGCCCGGCCTGAGCCGGGCTTTTTTGTGTCTGGCGGAGAGGGAGGGATTCGAACCCTCGATACGAGTAATACGTATGGTTCCTTAGCAGGGAACTGGTTTCAGCCACTCACCCACCTCTCCGGAACTGTATTGGCGCGCATGATACCAGCTTAGCTAGAAAATACAGCCCAAAAATTACACATTCTCGCTGCCGTCGCCGGTTTTTTCGTGCTGGATGCGCTGGTAAATCTCTTCCCGGTGCACGGCGACTTCCTTGGGCGCGTTAACGCCGATGCGGACCTGATTGCCCTTGACGCCGAGCACGGTGACGGTGACGTCATCGCCAACCATCAGCGTCTCGCCGACGCGGCGCGTAAGTATCAGCATGGAAAATCCCTCCTGGGTCCATCAGATTGTTCAGTGAGCGCTTTATCGCACCTCGGTCAAACCTGCGAATCCCTCTCTCGCGCCGGGTACGAAGGCCGCATTATGCAGGATCAAACCGGCAAAGTCTTCCCGCCGTGGGGAATCCGCCACCGGCCCCGCCAAGGGCCGGCGCGGGGCCGCCTCAGGCGGCCGGCTGGTCCAGTTCGAAGGCCTGATGCAGAGCGCGCACGGCCAGTTCCAGATATTTCTCGGCGACCACCACGGATACCTTGATCTCGGACGTGGAGATCATGGTGATGTTGACGCCCTCGGCGGCCAGGGTCTCGAACATCTTGCTGGCCACGCCGGCGTGGGAACGCATGCCCACGCCCACCAGGGAGATCTTGGCGATCTTGTCGTCACCGATGATTTCCGGGTTGCCCAGTTCCTCGGCGGCCTGCTTGAGGGCCTCCTTGGCTTTGGCGAAGTCGTTGCGGTGCACGGTGAAGGTGAAGTCCGTGGCGCCGTCGGCGCCCACGTTCTGCACGATCATGTCCACTTCGATGTTGGCGTCGCTCACCGGGCCCAGGATCTTGAAAGCGATGCCCGGGGTGTCCGGCGCGCCGCGCACGGTGATCTTTGCTTCGTCACGGGTAAAAGCGATGCCTGAAATAACCGGCTTTTCCATATCCACCTCGTCGTCGACGGTAATGAGGGTGCCCGGGCCCTCCTGAAAACTGGACAGTACGCGCAGCGGCACGTTGTATTTGCCGGCGAATTCCACCGAACGGATCTGCAGCACCTTGGAACCGAGGCTGGCCATTTCCAGCATTTCCTCGAAGGTGATCTTGTCCAGACGGCGGGCGTTGTCCACCACCCGCGGGTCGGTGGTATAGACGCCGTCCACGTCGGTGTAGATCTGGCACTCGTCGGCCTGCAGGGCGGCGGCCAACGCCACGGCGGTGGTGTCGGAACCGCCCCGGCCCAGGGTGGTGATGTTGCCGTCGTCGTCAATGCCCTGAAAGCCGGCGACCACCACCACGCGGCCGGCGTTCAGGTCGCCGCGCATCTTGTTCTCATCGATGTCCTCGATGCGCGCCTTGGAGTGGCTGTGGTCGGTGCGGATCGGCACCTGCCAGCCGGTGTAGGAACGGGCGTCCACGCCGCGCTGCTGCAGCGCCATGGACAGCAGGGCGATGGTCACCTGCTCGCCGGTGGACACCAGCACATCCATCTCGCGGGTGCTGGGCTGGTCGCTGACGCCGTTGGCGAGCTCGATCAGGCGGTTGGTTTCGCCGCTCATGGCGGAGACCACCACGACCACCTGATCCCCCCGTTCCTGGAAGCGCGCCACCCGTTCGGCGACGGCCTGGATGCGTTCGACGGTCCCGACCGAGGTGCCGCCGTATTTCTGAACGATGAGTGCCATAAATGACTTTTTCTGCAAAAAGGGGCGCGGAAGGATAGCATTTTCGCGCCGGGGTTTCATGTGAAGGGCGGACCGCTTCAGCCGCGATGCCCGCTCAACACCCACTCAGAGCCGTTCGGCGACCCAGGTCTGAACACCGTCCAGCGCCGCCGGCAGGGCCGCCGCGTCGCTGCCACCGCCCTGGGCCATGTCCGGGCGGCCACCGCCCTTGCCGCCCACCTGTTCCGCCACGTGCTTCATCAGGTCGCCGGCCTTGACCCGGTCGGTGAGGTCCTGGGTGACGCCGGCCACCAGAGCCACCTTGTCACCGTCGGCGGCGGCCAGCAGGATCACCGCCGAGCCCAGCTTGTCCTTCACCTTGTCCATGGTCACGCGCAGGGTCTTGGCGTCGGCGCCGTCCACCTTGGTGGCGAGCACCTTGACGCCGCCCACCTCGCGGGCCTCGGCGGTGAGGTCGCCGCCGGCGCCGGAGGCCAGCTTCTGCTTGAGCCGCTCCACTTCCTTTTCCAGCTCGCGCAGGCGGCGGGCCTGGGCGCCGACCCGCTCGGCGGCCAGCTCCGGGCTGCTCTTCACGGTGGCGGCGATCTCCTCCAGGGCGCGCTCCTGGTCGCGCACGGCGGCCAGGGCGAATTCCCCGGTGACCGCCTCGATGCGGCGCACGCCGGCGGCGGCGGAGGTTTCCAGGGTGATCTTGAACAGGCCGATGTCGCCGGTGCGCCGCACATGGGTGCCGCCGCACAGTTCCTTGGAGAAGCCGTCGGTGCCCATGGTCAGCACCCGCACTTGGTCCGCGTATTTCTCGCCGAACAGGGCCGTGGCGCCGGCCTTCTTGGCCGCGTCCATGTCCATCAGCTCGGTGGTGACGGCGGCGTTGGCGAGAATCTGCCGGTTCACCAGGGTTTCGATCTGGTCACGCTGCTCGGCGCTGAGCGCTTCGCCGTGGGAGAAATCGAAGCGCAGGTAGTCCGGCGCCACCAGGGAGCCTTTCTGCTGCACATGCTCGCCGAGCACCTGGCGCAGGGCGGCGTGCAGCAGGTGGGTGGCGGAGTGGTGGCGCATGATGGCGCGGCGGCGCTCCAGGTCCACGTAGGCGTCGACGTTGTCGCCGACCTTGAGGGCGCCCTCGCGCACCGTGCCGACGTGGATGTGCGCCTGGCCACGCTTGCGGGTGTCTTCCACGTCGAAGCGCGCGCCGTCGCCGGCCAGCACGCCCCGGTCGCCCACCTGACCGCCGGACTCGGCGTAGAACGGCGTGCGCTTGAGCACCACCATGCCGGTGTCGCCGGCGTCCAGGCGGTCCACCGCCTCGCCATCGCGGTACAGGGCTTCCACCTCGGCCTGGTCCTGGTGCTTTTCGTAGCCGGAAAAATCGGTGACCGCGTCGATGTTGAGCCGGTCACTGTAATCGTTGCCGAAGGCGCCGGCGCCCCGGGCCCGCTGGCGCTGAGCTTCCATCTCCTGCTCGAAGCCTTCCATGTCCACGCCCAGGCCGCGCTCGCGGGCCACGTCGGCGGTCAGGTCCGGCGGGAAGCCGTGGGTGTCGTAGAGCTGGAACACCACCCGGCCCGGCAGGGTGTCGCCGTCCAGGTCCGCCATGGCGCCTTCCAGCACCTTCATGCCGGCGGCCAGGGTGCGGCCGAACTGCTCTTCCTCGGCGAGCAGGGCCTTTTCCACCCGCGCCTGTTCCCGGGCCAGCTCCGGATAGGCGTCGCCCATCTCGTCCACCAGCGCCTGGACCAGGGTGTGGAAGAACGGCTTGTCCTGGCCCAGCTTGTGGCCATGGCGCAGGGCGCGGCGGATGATGCGGCGCAGCACGTAGCCGCGCCCTTCGTTGGAGGGCACCACGCCATCGGTGATCAGGAAGCCGGCGGAGCGTATGTGGTCGGCGATCACGCGCAGGGATTTCTCTTCCAGGTCGTCGCAACCGGTGGCGTTGGCCGCCGCCTTGAGCAGGTTCTGGAACAAGTCGATCTCGTAATTGGAGTGCACGCCCTGCTGCACCGCGGCGATGCGCTCCAGGCCCATGCCGGTGTCCACGCTGGGTTTGGGCAGCGGCTGCAGCTCGCCGTCGTCCTGGCGGTCGTACTGCATGAACACCAGATTCCAGATTTCGATGTAGCGGTCCAGGTCGCCGTCCTCGGAACCCGGCGGGCCGCCGGGCACGTCGGCGCCGTGGTCGTAGAAAATCTCGGAGCTGGGGCCGCAGGGGCCGGTGTCGCCCATCTGCCAGAAGTTGTCCTCGTCGAGCCGCGAGAAGCGCTCGGCGCTGACGCCCATTTCCTTCAGCCAGATGTCGGCGGCCTCGTCGTCGGAGACGTGCACCGTCACCCACAGGCGCTCCGCCGGCAGGCCCAGCTCCACGGTGAGAAACTCCCAGGCGAAGCGGATGGCATCGCGCTTGAAGTAGTCGCCGAAGCTGAAGTTGCCCAGCATCTCGAAGAAGGTGTGGTGGCGGGCGGTGTAGCCCACGTTTTCCAGGTCGTTGTGCTTGCCGCCGGCGCGCACGCAGCGCTGGGCGCTGGTGGCGCGGGTGTAGTCCCGCTTCTCGCGGCCCAGGAACACGTCCTTGAACTGATTCATCCCCGCGTTGGTGAACAGCAGGGTCGGGTCGTTCTCCGGCACCAGGGAGGACGACGGCACCTTGGCGTGGCCCTGGCGGGCGAAGTAATCGAGAAAGGCCTGGCGAATCTCAGCGCTCTTCATACGGAACAAACACTTACCGGAAATTGGGGAACGGCAGTATAGCGTTGTCCCGGAGCGGTTGCGATGGGGCCGGTTACTTGAAAAAGGCGGCGGTGCAGACCAGCACGACCATCACCAGCAGGATCCACTTGAGCACCTTCTGGGAGACCTTGTGGGCGAAGCCCACGCCCAGGCGCACCCCCAGCAGCATGCCCGCCCCCACCAGCAGCCCCGGCAGCCAGGCCACCTGGCCACGCCAGGCGAAAATGCTCAGGGCCAGCACGGTGAAGCCGGCGGTGATGGCCAGCTTGAGGCCGTTGGTGCGCACCAGGTCGTAGCGCAGCTGGCCGGCCAGCACCGCGATCAGCAGAAAGCCCACCCCGGCCTGGGCGAAGCCGCCGTAGGCGCCGGTGAGGAACAACCCGGCCCAGGCCGCCGGCGTGGACGCCAGCGTGCGGGGTGCCTCGTCGGGCCCGGCCACCAGGGTGGCCGGCTTCACCACCATGATCGCCGCCATCACCACCAGGGCGGTCAACAGCACCGGTTCAAGAATGTCCGTGGGCAGAAACGACGCCGCCAGGCTGCCCAGCAGCGCCCCGGCCAGGGTCGGAATCAGGATGCCGGGCAAGGTGCCGAACGGCATGGAGCCGTGGCGGTGAAACTGGCGAACGCCTTCCAGGCACTGCATCAACACGCCCACGCGCATGGTGCCGTTGGCCAGGGCCGGGCCCATGCCGGTGAGCATCAGCAACGGCAGAATCAGCAGGCCGCCACCGCCGGCCAGGGTATTGATGAAACCGGCGATCACGCCGGAACCCAGCAGAGCGGCGACCAGCCAGGGGTCGGCGAGGTATTCCATGGGGAAGCGCCTTAATCCTCGAAAGCGTCCAGGGCGGCGAAACTCTGCTCCGCGTCGAAGCCGCGGGATTGCAGAAAGCGCAGCTGTTTGGCTTTTTCCTTGCGATCCGCCGGCGCCTGGCGGAAGCGGCGCCCGTGCACCTCCCGGGCCAGGGCGAACCAGTCGCAGTCCGTCTCGGCAAGGGCTTCCGCTACCAGGGGCTCGGCCACGCCCTTCTCGCGCAGCTCGGCGCGAATGCGCAACGGCCCCTGGCCGCGTTCGATGCGCGAACGCACGAAAAAACCGGCGAAGCGCCGGTCATCCAGAAAGTCGTGCTCCTCGCACCAGCCCAGCACCGCCTCCAGCGGCGCCTCGTCGCCGAACTTGCGGCGCATTTTCAGGGCCAGTTCGGCCCGGGCGTGGTCCCGCCGCGCCAGCAGCTTGATGGCGTACTGACGCAGCGTGGCCTCGTCCACGGGGCCGTCGCCGGCCCCGCCAAGCCGTTCACTCATCCGTCGCTTCGGACTTCTCGTCGGCCTCGGCGGGCTGGTCGCCGGGGACCGCCAGCAGACGGGCGCGGATTTCCTTCTCGATGGCCTGGGCCACGTCCGGATGCTCGGCCAGGTAATCACAGGCGTTCTGCTTGCCCTGGCCGATCTTGTCGCCCTGGTAGGCATACCAGGCGCCGGATTTGTCCACCAGCCCCTGCTGCACGCCCAGGTCCAGCACCTCGCCGAGCTGATTGATGCCCTGGCCGTAGAGAATCTGGAACTCGGCCTGCTTGAACGGCGGCGATACCTTGTTCTTCACCACCTTCACCCGCGTCTCGTTGCCGATCACCTCGTCGCCCTGCTTCACCGCGCCGATGCGGCGGATGTCCAGGCGCACGGAGGAATAGAACTTGAGCGCGTTGCCGCCGGTGGTGGTTTCCGGGTTGCCGAACATGACGCCGATCTTCATGCGGATCTGGTTAATGAAGCAGACCATGCAGTTGGCGTTCTTCACGTTACCGGTGATCTTGCGCAGCGCCTGGCTCATCAGCCGCGCCTGCAGACCCACGTGGGCATCGCCCATCTCGCCTTCGATTTCCGCCTTGGGCACCAGGGCGGCCACGGAATCCACGATCACCACGTCCACGGCGCCGGAGCGCACCAGCATGTCGGTGATTTCCAGGGCCTGTTCACCGGTGTCCGGCTGCGACACGATCAGGTCGTCCACGTTGACGCCCAGTTTCTCCGCGTAGTCCGGGTCCAGGGCGTGCTCGGCGTCCACGAAGGCGCAGGTAGCGCCCTTCTTCTGGGCCTGGGCGATCACGCTCAGGGTCAGGGTGGTCTTGCCGGAGGATTCCGGGCCGTAGATTTCCACGATCCGGCCCTTGGGCAGGCCGCCGATGCCGAGGGCGATGTCCAGCCCCAGGGACCCGGTGGAAATGGCGGGAATGCGCTCGCGCTTCTGGTCGCCCATGCGCATCACCGACCCTTTGCCGAATTGACGCTCGATCTGGGACAGCGCCGCGGACAGTGCCTTGCTCTTGTCGCTCATTGGTGAACCCCTCTTCGATTCCGTGTGCCGCCCACCGTGGTTACAGCCATCCGTCCTGACCCGATGACCAGCACTGTCTATTTGGACAGCATTATGGGCAGTGTTTGGCCAGGCTGCAACCCCCGGCCGTGATCACGCCGCCAGGCGCGCCCGCAGGCCCTCCAGGGCGGCGGCGATGGTGGCCCGGCGCACCGCCGCGCGGTCGCCGGGAAAATGAAAGACCTCGGCGCGGGACCAGTCCGGGCCCTGGGCCCAGGCGATCCACACCGTGCCCACCGGCTTGTCGTCGGTGCCGCCGCCGGGGCCGGCCACGCCGCTCACCGCCACGCTGAGATCCGCCCGCGAGCGGGTCAGCGCGCCGCGCGCCATTTCCAGCACCGTGGCCTCGCTGACCGCGCCGTGGCGCTCCAGGGTGGCGGCGGCCACGCCCAGCATTTCCATCTTGGCGTCGTTGGAGTAGGTGACGAAGCCGCGCTCGAACCAGTCCGAGGAACCGGCCACCTCGGTGAGCGCCTGGGCGATGCCGCCGCCGGTGCAGGATTCCGCGGTGGCCACCTTCAGGCCCCGCTCGAGCAGGTCGCGGGCCAGTGCCCGGACCGCCTGGTCGATGTCCGTCACGTGGGCTCCTTCGGATTGCCGGCCAATGAAGCCGCCATCATACCGCTCCACCGCGCCGGCAAATAGGCCCCCTCGAACGGCCCCCGGCTTGACCTGGATCATGGGCGCAAAGCCGTTCCTCTATAACATGGATATCACTTACCACTTTCCTTTCGAGGAGTTCATCGATGCGCGTTTCCCGCTCCGCCCTGGCCGTCCTGGTTTCCGGCCTGATGGCCGCCGCCACCCCGGCGCTGGCCGCCGATCACGAAGTCCACATGAAGAACCAGGGCGCCGACGGCACCATGGTGTTCGAACCCGGCTACCTGAAAGTGGCCCCCGGCGACACCGTCACCTTCGTGCCCGAGGACCCGGCCCACAACAGCCACGCCGTATTCACCCCGGACGGCGCCGACGCCTGGACCGGCCAGCTCAATGAAAAAGTCACCGTGACCCTGTCCAAGGAAGGCGTGTACCTCTACCAGTGCGATCCGCACATGCCCCTGGGCATGGTGGGCGTGATCCAGGTGGGCGCCGCCGGCAATCTGGACGCCGCCAAGGAAAAAGCCGAAACCCTGAGCGCCGGCATGGCCATGAACAAGGGCCGCTTCGCCGATTACCTGGGCAAGGTCGAGTAACGCTCGGATCGGCTGGTTACCCGCCGTACACCGGCATCGCCAGGGTCGCCTGCAGAACACGGCCCACGGGACCGCGCTCGTCATGGAGCGTGGTCTCCACCAAACCGTTGCCGTTGGGCTGCATGCGGGCCCGGGCGTCCAGGCCCAGCCACTCTCCTTGCGGAGCGCGGTGCAGATACAAGCTGATGTCCGCGTTGATGCTGCCGGTGTCGTCATTGACCTGGAGCTGGCCCACGCCGTTGCCGAAATCCGACAAGGTGGCCGCCTGCACCGACGGTGAGCAGGTCTCCCCCTCCACCACCGGCACCGGCAGACGCATCCAGACGCGCCCGCGTCCCCGGCCTTCCACCCCGTCCACCAGACTCACCGCCACGGTGTGATGCAACCCCGGCAAGGGGAAAGGATCCCGGTCACCGCGCGCGGCGATCTCCGCCAGGCTGGCCTCGCTCCCCGGCTCCCGGGGCGGCAAGCCGCCCGGTTCGAAGCGCGCCGCTTCCGGCACGTCCAGGGGCACCTGTTCCAGGTACAGCGCCGTGGCCCGGCACACCAGCACGTCGCCGGCGAACAGATCGCCCTGCAGCAGACGCAACCGGCGGCCGCCGCGCACGGTTTCCACGCGCACCGTGAGCGGCGCGGTGGGCACCGGCCGCAGCAGATCCAGGGTAAAGCGCGCCAGCCGCAGGCCGCCCTCGGTGCCCGCCGGTTCCAGGGCCGAGGCGAGCAGTCCGGCCGGTGAACCACCGTGCAGATAATCCGGGCTCCACGGCCCCTGGGCATTCTCGGATGGGTGGTACCGGTCGCCGTCGCGGCGGAACAGGGCCGTACTCATGCTGCGTGATCCTCGTTATTATGCGGCGCTTGCGAAGAACATCCGATCATAAGAACCGCTCCCGCCGCGAGCAAGGGAGCCTTGGCTACGGGACCCAACCATGAACGAACTCTCCCCCGCCCTGCAGGACCAGGGCCATCCGGACGGCATCTGCTACGGCTGCGGCAGCGCCCACCCCAGCGGGCTGCACCTGAAAAGTCGTTGGGACGAGGAAGGCCGCCATGTAATCGCCACCCATACCCCGGCGGAGGAATTCACCGGCTGGCCGGGGCTGGTATACGGCGGCCTGCTGGCGATGCTGATCGACTGCCATTCCAACTGGACCGCCATGGCCTGGCACTACCGGGCCGAGCAGCGCGAACCGGGCAGCGAGCCGGCGATCAACTGCGTCACCGGTCGGCTGGACATCCGCTACCTGAAACCCACCCCCATGGGCGTGCCGCTGCGGCTGAAAGCCTGGGTGGAAGGCGATGTGGGCCGCAAAACCCGGGTGATCTGCGAGGTGTGGGCCGGCGACGTGCTCACCGCCACCGCCGACTCCGTGTTCGTGCGCGTGGACACCGACCAGCTGGCGAAGGCAGCGGGGGGTGGCTGATCACGGCTGACACGGAATGCCGCCCGGCTTTTGCATCTTTATACACATCCGAGCCGGTCGGAGAAGGCACCATGGGGGCAAGGTTCGATGATCAAGGAGAGTCCCCATGGCCACCGAAAACCATGGCAAGCAGATCAAGAACGACGACCAATACGAAGCGCTCCGCGAGCGCGGCATGAGTAAATCCAAGGCGGCGCGCATCGCCAATACCGCCAGCGCCGGCAAGAAGGGCGGCAAACAGCCGCCCTACGAGGAGTGGACTCGCGACGAGTTGTACCTACAGGCCCGTCGGGTCGGTATCCAGGGGCGAAGCCGGATGACCAAGAGCGAACTGAAGGCCGCGCTACGCCGTCGTTGACACTCCCCCGCGGGGCCTGGCGCGGCGCACCCGGATCACCAGCTTGCGGCCCACCACCTCGAAGCCGTGGCGCTCGGCGATGGCCCGTTGCCGGGCCTCGATCAGCGGGTCCTGGAACTCCAGGATGCGCCCGGTTTCCACGCACACCATGTGGTCGTGCGCGGCGCCATCGGCCAGCTCGAACAGGCTGCGCCCCATGGTGTGCCGGTCGAAGTGATGCCGGTGTACCAGCCCCGCGTCCTCCAGGTCGGTGAGCACCCGGTAGATGGAGGAAATGCCAATGCGCTCGCCGCTCTGGCGCAGTCGGGCGTAGATGTCGTCGGCGCTCAGATGGTGGCGCTCCGGCAGCGCCGACTCCAGCAACGGAAAGATCCGCTCCCGGGCCGCCGTGGCTTTCAATCCGGCCCGCGTCAGGGCCCGGCGTTCTCGGTTCATCACTGCTACCTCCTTGTTTCTCTACTTCCTATAGACGAACGAAACGCCCCGGGTTCACATTTCCCATCGTGAACGGCGTCACATCGCCACACATTATTGTAATGATACCCATTCTCACCTAGACTCCGAACAGAATAAACCACCATCAGACCCTCGGGGGCGGGATCATGTCCGGCGCGACACGGGAACCCCTTTCCGTGAAAACCCTGTACAGCGAATACCACGGCTGGCTGCGCGCCGTGCTGCAGCGCCGTCTGGGCGACGCGGACGACGCCGCCGACCTGGCCCAGGACGCCTTCCTGCGCCTGCTGGCTCGCCCCCGCTCCCTGGATCACCACAGTGCCCGCCCCTATCTGAGCCGCATGGCCCGGGGCCTGTGCGTGGACCTGTGGCGGCGCCGGGAGATCGAGCGCGCCTGGCTGGAAAGCCTGGCGCTGAACCCGGACCTGGAGGCACCCTCCGCGGAGCAGCGCGCCACCGCCGTGGAAGCCCTGATGGAGGTGGACGCCATGCTCAAGCGTCTGCCGGCACCGGTGGCCCGGGCGTTCATTCTGTCCATGGTGCACGGCCTGGACGGCAAGACCATCGCCGCCCGCCTGGGCGTCACCGACCGCACCGTACGCAACTATCTATCCCGGGCCATGCTCGCCTGCCTGCGCCTGCAGGCCCGGCTGACGCCGGAGGACGGCGCCCCGTGAGCCACGCCACCCCGGACCCGGAGGTGCTCAGCCAGGCCGCCGACTGGTTCGCCCTGCTGCGCTCCGGCGACGCTTCCAGCGAGGACACCCGGCGCTGGCGAGACTGGCTGGCGCGACACCCGGCCCACCGCCAGGGCTGGGCGCTGGTGGAACGGATTCAACAGCAGTTCGAGGCCGCCACCGGCGATCACCCGGCCCAGGCCGACGCCACCCTTAGCCGCGCCCGGGACAATCGGCTGCGCCGGCGCGGCCTGCTCAAGGGCCTGGCGCTGATGCTGGGCGCCGGCGGCCTGGGCTGGGCGGGCTGGCGCGCGGACGCGGTGCAACAGCGGCTGGCGGCCTGGAGCGCGCCTTATCGCACCGGCGTCGGCGAGATCCGCGCCTGGACCCTGGCGGACGGCGGCCGCCTGTGGCTGAACACCGAGAGCGCGGTGGACGGCGTGGATGCCGACGGGCCGGTGCGCCAACTACGACTGCTGCGCGGCGAAATGCTGCTGGAGACCGGCGGACCGGTGCGCATCACCACCCCGGCGGGCAGCCTGCGCCCCCTCGGCACCCGCTTCACCGTGCGCCTGGGCGAGCAGCAGACCCTGGTGGCGGTCCATGAAGGCCAGGTGGAAATCGTCACCACCCAGGGCCGGCGCCGGGTGATCCCCGCCGGTCGCCAGACCCGTTTCTCGGATCACGCCATCGACCCGCCAAGCCCGGTGGAACCGGCCCGGGAGGCCTGGCACCGGGGTGTACTGGCCGCCGACGACATCCGCCTGGCCGACCTGCTCGCCGAGCTGGCCCGCTACCGGCATGGCTACCTCAATGTGTCGCCGGCGGTGGCCGACCTGCGCGTGTTCGGCGGCTTCCCGCTCACCGACACGGACCAGGCCCTGGCGATGCTGGAAGCGGTGCTGCCGATCCAGGTGACGCACCCCCTGCCCGGCTGGACCGAGGTCCGGCCACGGGCGCCGGAAAAATAATTTTCCGCTTTTGCCTTCCCTGTTCGATACGTCGGTATACCCCGGTCCGAAAAGGGCCATGACGGGGATCGGGAACCGACAACAACAGGAGACACCGTGCCACATTCATCCTCCGGCCAGGCCCGCCGCCTGCCCGCCCTGATGCTCGCCGCCACCCTGGGGCTGGCGCCCCTGGCGTTCACCCCGGCCCAGGCGCAACCGGCCACCGCCGACCAGGAGCAGCGCCGCCAGTACGACATCGCCGCCGGCCCGCTCAACCGCGTGCTGAGCCGCTTCGCGGAACAATCCGGCGCCCTGATCGCCGGCAACCTGCAACTGGCGGCGGGCAAGCGCAGCGACGGCCTGCGCGGCCGCTACGGTACCCAGGAAGCGCTCAACCGGCTGCTGGCCGGCACCGGCCTGGTGGCGGAACCCCGGGACGACGGCAGCTACGCCCTCAAGGACGCGCGCTCCGACCGCGGCGCCGGCCGGCTCGATCCGGTCACCGTGAACGCGCCGGCGGTGCCGGAGGCGCGTCGCTCCCTGGACTACGACCGCGCCACCATCGAAGCGCTGCGCCCGGAGGACGTGAAGGGCCTGTTCAAGAAGGAGGCCTCGGTGGCCGTGGGCGGCTCCATCCCCATGAACCAGAAGGTCTATGTGCGCGGCGTGGAGGAAACCGCCATGAACGTGACCGTGGACGGCGCCCGCCAGAACAACAAGGTGTTCCACCACAACGCCACCAATCTGATCGACCCGTCCCTGCTGAAGGCGGCCCGCGCCTCCGCCGGCGTGGCGGCGGCGGACGACGGCCCCGGCGCCCTGGGCGGCAGCCTGGCCTATGAAACCGTGGACGTGGGCGACCTGCTGGCCCCCGGCGATCAATGGGGCGGCTTTCTGGACGGCCGCTACGCCAGCAACGGCGATACCCTGACCGGCGCCGGCGCCCTGTTCGGCCGCCAGGACGGCTTCGAGGCCCTGGCCTACGCCAAGCACGCCGACGGCGACGACTATGAAGACGGCAACGGCGACACCGTGCGCTTCACCGCCCCGGCCCTGGTCAGCGGCCTGGCCAAGCTGGCCTACGAGGATGACCGGGCGGGCCGCTTCGAGCTCAGCCACGAGGTGGTCAACGATGACGCCGCCCGCCCCTACCGGGCCAACTTCGCCGGCCTGGACGGCGGCCGGCCGGTGCCGGAATCCCGGGTCTACGACCTGACCCGCCGCAACACCGCCTTCAATTACCGCCGCGACACCGGCGAAGGCCTCTGGAACCCGGCCCTCACCGTGGCCCACGGCGAAACCGAGCTGGACACCCGCGAGGTGCCGCTGTCGGCGCCGGGCACGGAGGTGGTCTATACCGGCATCACCGAGAGCCTGTCCGCCTCCGCCAAGAACGTCTTTTACACCGGCTTCGCCGCCGTCACCGGCGGGGTGGATTACTACGACGACAGCGCCACCTTCAAGGACGACATCAACCCGGACCTGGAGGAACAGGCGGAGAACACCGGCGTCTTCCTGCAAATCCGCCAGCCCCTGCTGGACGAGCGGCTGACGCTCTCCTACGGGGCCCGCTACGACGACCAGCGTTTCACCGGCACCGACGATTCCCGGCACGACGACAGCGGCGTGAGCAGCAATGTGTTCGGTGAATTCCAGCTCACCGACCACCTGTCGGTGAACGCCGGCTACGCCGATGTCTGGGGCGGCGTGGTCCTGGCCGAGAACTACATCCTCAACGGCGCCTGGGACTACCGGAATCTGGAGGCGGTGGAAGCCCACAACCACACCTTCGGCTTCAAGGCCAACTGGAACGGCTTCTTCGCCGAGGCCAACCGCTTCCGCACCCGCATCGCCAACGGCCGGGTGCCGGTGTACAGCGGCGACCCGGCGGCGGTGGCGGATTTCGACATCGACGGCTACGACCTGACCCTGGGCTTCCACGGCCGGCTTGGGGAAGTGTCGGTGGCCTACGCGCGCATCGACTCGGAGAAGGACGGCGAAGCGGCCACCTCCTACGACGGCAGCTACTTCACCGCGCCCCTCGGCGAGCTGGTGACTCTGAACGGGGTGGTGGCGGTGCCCGCCTGGCCGCTGGAGCTGGGCCTGAGCGCGGAGATCGCCCTGGACAACGACGACGTGGAAAGCAGCGGCGCCAAGCAGGAGGGATACACCGTGGTGGATGTGTACGCGGAGTACCGGCCGATCCGGCCGCTGACCCTGCGGCTGTCCGTGGACAACCTCAACGACGAGGCCTACGCGGACCGCGCCACCTACGGCCAGGAGTTCACCACCGTGACGCCGCTGCTGGAACCGGGGCGGTCCATCGCCCTGGGCGCGCGCTACGACTTTTAGAGGCGGGGTGCGCGCCGGTCAGACGGTCAGGCCAGTGGTCTCGTCCAGGCCCAGGTGCACGTTCATGTTCTGCACGGCGGCGCCGGCGGCGCCCTTGCCCAGGTTATCCAGGCGGGCCACCACGCACTGGCGCTCGCCGTTGCCGAACAGGAACAGCTCCACCCGGTTGGTGTCGTTGCTGCCTTGCACGTCGAAGAAGCCGCCATCCAGGGCGTCCGGATCGTCCGGCGCGTGCACGGTGACGAACGGCTCGCCGGCGTAGCGCTCCTTGAAGGCCTGGTACAGGGTGTCCGCGTCGGTGCCCGCCTTCAGGTGCGACAGGTGCAGCGGCACGGTCACCGCCAGGCCTTTCAGAAACGGGCCCACCGTGGGCACGAACACCGGCGCCGCCGACAAACCGGCATAGCGCTGCATTTCCGGCAGGTGCTTGTGGGCCAGCCCCAGGGCATAGGGACGGGGGGCGCTCAGGCGGCCGGCGGTGTCGGCGTCGTAATCGGCGATCATGTTCTTGCCGCCGCCGCTGTAGCCGGTGATGGAGGTGGCGCTGAGCGGGTAGTCCGCCGGCAGCAGGCCGGCGTCCACCAGCGGCCGCACCGCCAGGATGAAGGCGCTGGCGTGGCAGCCCACGTTGGCGATGCGCTTGCTGGCGCGGATCGCCTGGCGCTGGCCGGGCTGGAGCTCCGGCAGGCCGTACACCCAGTCGTCCGCCACCCGGAAGGCGGTGCTGGCGTCGATCAGGCAGGTGTCCGGGTTGTCCACCATCTCGGCGGCCTCCCGGGACGCCGCGTCCGGCAGGCACAGGAAAGCCACGTCGGCGGCGTTAAGCAGCCGCGCGCGCTCCGCCGGGTCCTTGCGCAGAGCGCTGTCGATGCGCAGCAGCTCGATGTCGTCGCGGGTTTCCAGATAGTCGAACAGGCGCAACCCGGTGGTGCCTTCCTGACCGTCCACGTAGACCTTGAATGCCATTGTCGCCATCTCTCTCGGTGTGCCGGACCGGAAAGCCTAGGCACAAGGCCGGTGCGATGCAACGGCCAAAGCCCGGTCAAACGCGGAACGACGCCGGCACGGTGAGCTCGTAGGTGCGCCCCAGGGGCAGAATGCCGGTGGCCCCGGACGGCGCCCGCTGGGAGCTGAAGTACAGCCGCGAGCCGTCCGGCGTGAACGCCGGGCCGGTGAGTTCGCTGCCGCCGCCGGGCACCCGCAGCAGGATTTTCGCCGGCTGGTTGGGCACCATCACCATCAGGCGCATGGCCTCGCCGTCCTCGGCCACCACCACGTCGCCCATGGGGCTCACCACCAGGTTGTCCACGTCGTCGAACTTGTCCTCGCCGGCGCTGATCAGCTGCTCGTTGTCGAACACCACCTCGATCAGGTCGTTGTCCACGTCCAGGGCATGGACCCGGTTGTCGCCCTTGCAGGCGAAGAACACCACGGCACGCAGCGGATGCTCGAAGCCGGACACGGTGTCCTGTTCGCCCTCCGGCCAGTACTGGATCCAGATGCCCTCGCCGCCCTTGAAACGGGTGCCCGGGGCGCCCTGCCCGGTGCCGTCCTGGATGCGCGAGCGCACCCGGCTCTGGGGCTCGTCCGGGGACTGGACGTCCACCCAGTTCACCCGGCGGATCTCACGGGCGCCTTCCAGGTCCTTCATGTAGGCACCGTTCTCGAAGCCTTCCACTTCCAGCACCTGCAACACGCCATTGTCCAGATCCAGCCCCTCGCCGCCGTTGATGGCGCTGACCCGGCCGGCGGAGCGGAAGCGGTACAGGCGGCCGTCGCCCTCGTCCTCGGTCATGAACACCGAAGCGGTGGCCATGTCCACGGCGGCGGCCTCGTGCTTGAAGCGCCCCATGGCCGGGTGCGCCTGGGCCTGGCGGGGCGTGCCGCGCGGGTCGCATTCATGGACCTGGCCGTTCTCGATCTCCTCGCAGGACAACCAGGTGCCCCAGGGCGTGGCGCCGCCGGCGCAGTTGATCAGGGTGTTCTTGAGAATCGGGTAGGCATCCACCAGCTCGCCGTCGGCGCCGAAGCGCAGCGCCCCGACGCCGCCGGGCACGAATTCGCTGTTGGACACGTACACCCAGCCGCCATCCGCCATGGGGAAGACCGCGCCGCCGTCCGGCAGCGGGTGCCACAGGAACAGCGGCACCCCCGGCACCGGCTGCCGGCCAGCAGTGGCCACCAGACGCAGGGAGAAGCCCTCCGGGATCATCACCCCATCCACGCCGGAGTCCACCAGCGGACCGATGCCGGACAGGGGCCCGGCCCGCAACGGCAACTCCCGGGCCACCGGTGGCGGTTCCGGCGGCGGAGTCGGGGTGCCGCCCCCGTCGTCCGGCGTGTTGGGCGTCTCGCCGCCACCGCCGGCGCCACCGCCGGAGGATGAAGAGCCGCCCCCGCAGGCGGCCAGGGCGGCGCCACCGCCGCCCAGGAACATCAATTGCAGAACATCGCGTCGGGAAATCGTCATGGTTCATACCCCTTGGGCCCGGAAAAACCGGCAGCCTAGGCGGACAAGATGACGGTCCGGTTGATTGGACGCCCGTTCCAGTAGGCTTCCTGTTGTGGCTGTGTAACCGGGCGGTAAAGGCGTCGTCTTTGAAGACGGCCGGCAACCTGATTAAATAGCGCGTTTGATCCGAGCGTCGGTGCCCCACCCCATGTTCTTCACGGACGAGCGCGAGCAGTTCTTCAAACCGCTGACCGGCAAATACCGCGAACAGGTGGTGGAATGCGTGCGCCTGCTCCACGAGCGGCTGTACAGCAGCCAGGCGGACTACGGCGAATCCCTCAAGCGCGACCAGGTGCTGGACGTGTTCGGCGAGGCCCTGGAGCGGGCGCCGCTGCTGGAAGGCGACGACGACGCCGGGCGCTTCCGCAACAACCGGGAACAGGCCGGCTGGATTCTCAACCTGCTGGTGGAGCACGGCTGGCTCAAGCGCGACAAGGACGAAGCCTCGTTCCAATCCACCTACCCGTTCAGCCGCACCGGCCGGCTGTTCACCCAGACCCTGGTGGAGGTGGACGGGCGCAGCGTGCGCACCCGCCACCGCAATACCCGTAACACCCTCAATGCGCTGAACGCCTTCGCGGAGCGGGGCGAGGTCTATGACCTGCTCGACGCCCACGAGCATTCCGAGCGCATCATCGCCGACTTCACCGACATCATCGCCGAGCTGGAGGAGCGCAAGCGGGAGTTGGTCAAGGAGGTGGAGGCCCGCCAGCTGGTGCAGCAGGCCAGCGATCAGTTCTTCGAATTCATGGAACGGCGCTTCCAGCCGGACGTGGCGATCCGCATGTCCGCGGACAGCGTGGAAAAACACCGCGATCGCATCCAGAGCGCCGTGGAGCGCATCAAGAGAAAGCCGAAAAGCTGGAAGGCCCAGGCGGAACGGGATCTGCGCCACCGGGCCCCGGATCTGGTGGTCAGCCAGGAGGCCTCGGTGTTGTTCCAGCTGCTGGACAGCATCGACATGCGCATGCGCAACGCCTCGGAAATCATGCTGCCCGCCCTGCGCCGCACCCTGCAGGGCTTCACCCGGCGCGCCGACATCATCATTCGCCAGCTCAGCTACCTGCACACCCAGAAACACAACGACATCGTCGGGCTCTGCCAGAGCCTGTTAGAGCTGGACGACGCCACCTACGCGCGGCGCCTGGGCCAGGCCGGCGAGGCCCTGGCCAGCCTGCATCTCGGCCTGATTGATCCGGCCCAGGTGCGCCCGCGCGAGCAGCGCGCGCAACGGACCGTGCGCCACCAGGTGGTGGAGCTGGACGAACCGGACCGCGATACCCTGCGCGACCTGGCCACCCAGCAACTGCTGGAAAAGGCCTTCAACATCAATGGCGGCGCCCTGCGCGACTACCTGCGCGACGCCCTGGGCGCCAGCCGCCGCATCGACAACCGCGACCTGCCGGTCAACAACGCCCGTGACCTGCTGGCCCTGAGCCACGTCATTGAACTGGGCAGCGCCGACCACGCCGCCGCCGGCTTCCGGCTGCGCATCGAACCCACCGACGTCGTCCGCGATGAACATTACTTCGTGCATCGCGACGGCTTCCTGCTGGAACTGGAACAGGATGATACTACGGCACGCCCTGAATGAGGCCCTGGACGCCCATGGCGTCACCCCGGCGCAGTTCTCGGAGCTGATGATCCGCCTGCTCGACCACGGCGTGCTGTGCCGTGACGAAAGCAAGAAGGAAGCGGAACTGTACGACCGCTACCTGCGCATTCCCGAGCTGGTGGAAGACTACCTGGGCGTGCTCCAGGTGCGCCTGCACCACGAACACCGCTTCGCCTCCCTGCGGCTGTTCCCGCCGGGCGCCGAGGTGCCCGGCCTGGCGGACCAGGACGAAGGCCTCAACGGCGGCCTGCGTAACCGCCTGAACCAGCAGGAGGTGGCCCTGGTGCTGGTGCTGCGCGCGGAATACGACAAGGCCCTGCGCGAGGGGCAGATCGATGAACAGGGCCAGGCCACCCTGCCCCTGGAGGCCCTCACCCTGGCCAGCAAGAACCTGCTCGGCCGCCCCCTGCCGGACGGCCGCACCGAGCGCGAGGCCCTGTTCCGCCGCATGCGCCAACTGCGCCTGATCCGCGGCGCCGGCGACGCCGGCCTGGAAGACGGCGAAGCCTGGCTGACCATCCGCCCGGACATCACCAGCCTGGTCACCGACGCGGTGCTGGCCACCCTGATCGAGCGCGAGGACGACCAGCCATGTACCTGAAACGCTCGATCACCGTGAACTGGGGCAACCTGCCCGCCGGCGAGCTGGAATACGGCCCGGTGAACCTGTTCTCCGGCGGCAACGGCTCCGGCAAGACCACCGCCGCCGACGCCCTGCAGACCCTGATGACCGCCGCCCACGACAACCTGTTCACCTACAACCCGGGCCAGGACGAAACCACCCAGCGCGGCCGGGGCGGCAAGCAGGTGCGCACCCTGGCCTCCTACGTGCTGGGCTGTGACGACGGCGCCTTCGCCCGCCCCTACGACAGCGACGGCTACATCGCCGGCGTGTTCCACCCCACCAAGGGCGAAACCGCCGAGCCGTTCACCGCCGTGATCGGCGTGCGCGCCCACCTGGACCGCGCCGGCAGCGGCGCCCAGGCCCGCCAGGACGAGCTGCTGCTGATGATCGTCCCCGGCGAGATGCTCAGCCTGTCGGACTTCGTCCACGAACACGTGGACGGCAAGCACACCGTGCCGATCACCGACATCGCCAACCAACTGCGCCGCCAGTTCGGCAAGAAAGCCGTCGAAACCTACGACAAGAAAGGCGCCTACCTGGCGCGGCTGTACGGCGCCCTGCGCGGCAAACGCGACGCGGTATCACGCAATGAAGCGCGCAACGCGGCGCGCACCTTCGCCCGCTTCATGGCGTACAAACCGGTGGAGTCCATCAACCAGTTCGTCGCCAGCGAAGTGCTCGAACCCCACGACATGGGCGACACCCTGCGCCGCATCCGCGACCTGATGCGCACCGTCCACGGCATGGCCGAGGAAGCGGAGCACCTGCGGCGCAACGTGGACCTGCTCGCCCAGGCCCGCGACCAGGCCGGCGACTACCTGGAACACTGGCTGGAACGCACCACCCAGGCCTACGGCGCCGCCGCCCAGCAGTTCCGGCGCAACCAGCGGCATTACCTGGAACACAAGGAAGAACAGAACCGGCTCCGCCAGCAACAGGAAAGCAATGACGCTGAATCGGAACAGGTCCAGCAACGTCTCGACCAGGCCCACCAGGAGCTGGTGGAACTGCAGGCGCGCATCCTCGGCATCCCCGCCCTGCGCGACAAACAGCAACTGGAGCAGCGCCACGAACAGCTCAGCCGACAACTGCGGGAAGGCGCCCGCCCGCTGCTCGAGCAGGACCAGCAGCGCACCCGCAACCTGGAAGCCCTGCGCAACATCCTCGGCCTGCTGGCCCGCCACAGCGTGGAGTTGGAACTGCCCGGCTTCGCCAGCAAGCACTGGCGCGCCACCAGCAAGGCGCTGATCGCCGAGCAGCACAATCCGCTGCCGGATCTGAACCAGATGCTGGCCCGGGACTGGATCGACCTGTCGCCCCTGGAAGAAGGCCTCACCCGGGTGCGCGCCGAGCAGCAACTGCACAACCAGCTCGCCGAGCATCTGCACGGCGAACACCAGGAGCAGCCGGGCCAGGACGCCGACTCCCTGGCCCGACGCCTGGACCGGCTGGTCGGCAAGCGCGGCCAGGCCCTGGAAGCCCTCGAGCAGCAACAGAAGAAAATCGAACAGCAGATTCGCAACCTGGAATCCAGACGGGTGAATTATCCCCAGGACGTGGAGGTCGCCCTGCAGGCGATCCGCCAGGAATGCCCGCAAGCGCAACCCCGGGTGCTGTGCGACCACGTGGAAGTGAAGGACCCGCACTGGCAGATGGCCATCGAAGGCTACATCGGCGGCGCCCGTTTCGGCATTCTGGTGGAAGCGGAATACGAGGCGGAAGCAATCCGCATCGTGCGCCGCCTGGCCGGCAAGCAACGCAACCGGGCCCGGGTAATCCAGGGCGAACAGGCCCGTCGCGACGCGGAAAAACTCACCCTGCCGGACGATTCCCTGTTCCACGCCCTGCGCTTCAGCCACCGCACCGCCGAGCACTATCTGAAAGCCTCCTACGGCAGCGTGGCGCGGGTGGACGACGCCGACGCCCTGCGCACCACCCGCCGTGGCATCACCGCCGACGGCCTGGGCTCGGGCAACTATGCCCTGTTCCGCTGCGACCTGGACGATGGCCAGCTGGTGTTCGGCGAGGGCGCCCGGGAACGCAACCTGAACGCCAAGCGCGACGAACGCCTGGAGCTGGACGAGCACTACCAGCGCGCCGCCCAGGACTACCAGGCCGTCAAACAGCTCCACGATCAGGTCCAGGCATTCCGGCCCCTGCACTGGATCGCCGCCGCCGGCCAGCTGCTGGACGCCCAGCGCCAGCTCCAGGACACCGAGAACGCGCTCGCCGACCTGGACCTGAGCGACCACGAAGAGCTGGAAGAAAAACAGCGCCAGGCCCGCGACCTGCACCAGGACCTGGAAGCACGGCGGAAGATCCTCACCGAGGAACACGGCAAGCTCAGCGAAAAACTCGACGCCTGCGGCGCCACCATCCGCAAACTGGCGGATCAGAACGACCGCTTCCAGCAACAACAGGACGACGCCGAAGCCGCCCTGCACGCCTGCACCCGCTACTGGCCCGGGCTCGACGTGGAACCGCGCATCGAGGCCATGGACCAGCGGCTGCAACAGGCCCACGGCGACATCGATTTCGTCGAGGAAGACAAGGAGCTGACCCGCAAGCTGCAGCAAAGCATCGGCGACCTGCAGCGCACCCTGGACCGCTACAACCAGCAGGCCCAGCCGGCGGATCAGGTGCTCGCCGACACCACCGAGGACGTGCACGGGCCCGGCTTCTTCGGCCATGTGCATGCCCTCGACCAGCAACTGGACAACCTGCACAACCGGCTGCGCAACAACGTGCTGCTGGAAAAACAGGAAAAACTGGCCGACCTGCGCACCACCTTCAACACCACCTTCATCAGTGACCTGTGCAGCCAGATCCACCAGGCCATCAAGGATGGCGAACGGATTCTCAAGAGCCTCAACAGCGAGCTGGAGCACCACCAGTTCGGCGCCGACCGGGAACGTTTCTCCTTCGAATGGCAGTGGATTCCCGAGTACAAGGAATACTGGAACTTCTTCAAGGAAGTGATCGATATCCCCAACCTGGGCGACGGCGCCAGCCTGTTCGACACCCCGCTCTCGGCCAAGGCCGAGCAGGTCCGCGACCGGCTGCTCGGCCTGCTGCTGGACGGCGACGAACAACAGGCCCTGCGCGAACTGGAACGGATCAGCGACTACCGCCGCTACCGCCAGTACGACATCCTCAAGCACCCGGAAAACAAGGCCCCGATCAGCCTCAGCCAATACGGCACCGGCTCCGGCGGGCAGCTGGAAACGCCCGCCTACATCATCCGCGCCGCCGCCATCACCAGCGCCTTCCGCTTCAACGAAGGCGACAGCCACCTGCGCATGGTGATCGTCGACGAAGCCTTCATGCACATGGACGAAAACCGCTCCAAGAGCGTGATCGACTACCTCACCCGCACCCTCGGCCTGCAGCTCATCTTCATCATGCCCACCAGCAAGGCCGGCCCCTTCCTGGACCTGATCAGCAACCAGTTCGTGTTCAGCAAGGTGCCCAGCCCGATCCCGGTGGGCGAGCTCACCACCCGGGTCCTGGTGGACCGCCAGCAACTGCACCAGGAGCGGGTCGCCGAACTCTGGGACCAGCACCGCCGCGTGATCCGCCAGCAAGGCGCCCTGGACTTCATGGAAGATCTGTAATGACGGCGCCGCGCTGGCTCGACGACGAACCCTGGCTGCGGCAATTGCTGCATGCCCTGCTCGACGGCCTGGAGAAACCGCGCACCCGGGACGTCACCCGGCGCATCAAGCGCAGCACCACACCGGCGCTGTTCGCCTTCGGTGAAGACACCGAGTACCGCTGGCAACTGATCGAACGTCTGGCCGACGACCATGGCCTGTTCGAGATTCGCTACGACCGGCGTCTGGCCCCCCATCAGGAACGCTACGACAACGCCCAGTTGCGCCTGCGCGCCGACGCCGAGCCGCTGTTGAGGGAGTGGTTGGAGCGCCCGAGGATCAATCCGGTGGACGCTGGATGGCACACCGCCGTGGGCAACCATAGCGGGATCTTCCAGGACGGTGGCGCCGCCCTGTTGGACACCAAGCCAGCCCTGCCCGATCGTTCACCCGAGGAAATGGTGGCCGCTTTCGCCAACCTGCCCACTTTGCTCGGCCAGGACCTGACCCTGCGCGAGCTCTCGGCCCGCGCCTTCCATGGCGACTCCAAGTTTCTTGACCACCGCGCCGACCTGCTGGCGCGCCTGTTCGGCGACCGCGCCCGCACGATACCGGCCCGGCCTCTGCTTCTCACCGCCTGGGCACCGGCCGGGTTCCAGCAACTTCTGATCGTGGAAAACCAGGACAGTTTCCTGCGTCTGGTGGAACACCCGCCCGCGGACACCGCCCTGCTCTACAGCGGCGGCTTCCGCGCCAGTGCCGCCCGACTCAACAGCGAGCACACCCGCTTCGCCTATCTGCCAGGCAGCGACACCGGCTATTTCCAGCGGCACTGGCTTGATCCAAACCATGCCACCTCTTTCTGGGGCGACCTGGACTACGCCGGCCTCGGTATCCTGGCGGCGCTGCGGCAAAGCCTGCCCCACCTGCGCGCCTGGCAACCGGGCTACCAACCCATGCTGCGGGCGCTGCTTGATGGCAACGGCCACACCCCGGAACAGGCTCGCAAACAGGGACAAACGGACCCCGGGCAAACCGGCTGCGACTACGCCGACCAGCAGCTGCTGCCCGCCCTGCGTGAAGCTGGCCGGTTTCTCGATCAGGAAGGCTTCCAATCTGAATAAGGGACTGTGCATGTCCACCACGGACCGGACCAAACGCTGGCTGGAAAGACTGAACCGCTCCCGGCACATGCCGTGGCTGCTGGGCGTGCTCTCCTTTCTGGAGACCATCGTCCTGCCGGTGCCCATCGAGCTGGTGCTGATTCCGCTGATGGCCGCCAACCGCGAGCGCATCTGGCGGCTGGCCACGGTCACCACCGCCGGCTGCCTGCTGGCATCGTTGCTCGGTTACGGGGTGGGCATGGTGCTCTATCAATCCCTCGGCACCTGGTTCATCGACGCCATGGGCATGCAGAACGCCTATCAGGGCTTCCAGAGTTTCTTCCACCAGTATGGTTTCATCGCCATCCTGACCCTGGGCATTCTGCCGATTCCCTTTCAGGTGGCGATGATCACCGCCGGGCTGTCCGGCTACCCCATCGCGTTGTTCGTGCTGGCCGCCCTGATCGCCCGGGGCATCCGCTATTACGGGCTGGCGTGGCTGGTGTGGAAGTTCGGGCCGGCGGTGGAAGAACAATGGCGCCGCCATGCGCTGGCCACCAGCCTGGTGGCCGGCGGGGCGGTGCTGGGCGTGGCGCTGGGCATGCAGTGGCTGGCCGGGCGAGTGCTGTAGGCAGGCCAACGCCTAAAGCCAATTCTCCACGCGCAGCCCGGCCACCCGCTCGAATTCGCGCATATTGTTGGTGACCAGGATCAGCCCTTCACCGCGTGCGTGGGCGGCAAGGTGCAGGTCGTTAACGCCGATGGGCGTCCCTTTGCGCTCCAGGTCCGCGCGGATGTCACCGTAGTGAGCCGCCGCCTTGCGGCCGTAATCCAGCACCTCAAGGCGGGACGTGAAATCCTCGACCTGACGCAGGTTATGTTCGCGGTGCTGGCTTTTTTCGGCACCGTGAACAAGCTCCGCTTCGGTGATGGTACTGATGGCCATCTCCCCCGCGCGGCGATTGAACACCTCCAGGACTTCCATCGGGCGCCGCTTGATCACATAGATAACGATGTTGGTATCAAGCAGATAGCGCAGCATCACAAGGGTTCCCGTTCGGGCTGCTCCTGGGAGGCCCGTTCGGGCAGAAAGTCGTCGGTGACACTCTCCTCGGACAGGAAAAAACTGTCCCAGGTGTTCTCCACCGGTGACAGAATCCGGTCCCTGCCGACCTTGCGTACCCGCACCCGCTTAACGCCATTCGGAAAGCGGGAGTCCGCCGGCAAACGGACAGCCTGGGTGCGATTGTTTTCAAACACGGAACCCGTACTCATGATCTGCTCCTTACCGTGTGCGTACCGCCTGTATACATCAACCGCAGGTATATAGCAACGCCATATACTTGCGGTTATGACTTCTTTATTCGGAAGAAATCAGGCGGCGGCGCGTAGCTCGCGCCAGCGGCGGGCGGCGCTGGCTACCGCGCCGGCGGCGGCGAAGGTGGCGCCCACGGTCAGGCACAGCGCCGGCCCGTGCTCGCCGCCCAGCCCGAACAGCAGCGTCACCAACGCCGAGCCCAGGGTCCAGCCGGCGAACCGGGCCACCGCGTTCATGCCGGAAGCGGCACCGCTGCGGGAGGCCGGCGCGGTGGTCATCATGGCGGCGTTGTTGGGGGTCTGGAACAGGCCGAAACCGACCCCGCACACCGCCATGCGCCAGGCGATCTGCCAGTAATCCGGGTCCGCCGGCAAGAACACCATCAGCAACAGCCCCGCCGCCATGGTCGCCAGCCCCACGCTGCTCAGCACCGCCGCCGGATAGCGCACCACCAGGCGGCCGGCCAGCTGGGCGGCGATGGCGGTGGTCAGCGGCCAGGGGGTGATCAGCAGGCCGCTCTGCACCGGCGTCATCTGCAGCACCCGCTCGAACAGGAACGGCAAGGACACATAGGCGAGAATCTGCGCCGTGTAGGAACAGGACGAGGTCAGCACCGCCAGGGAAAACACCGGCATGCGCAGCAGATCGAACGGCAGCATCGGCGAAGGATGACGCCGCTGCTGGGCGAACAGCAGCGCGAAGCACACCAGCCCGACCAGAATTTCCGCCACCGCCAGACCGGTATCGCCACTGCCCAGGGTGCCCACGCCCACCACCAGCAAGCCAAACGCCAGCGCATTGAGCAGAGTGCCCGGCACATCGAAGCGGTGCCGGGTCCGCACGCTGCCGGGCACCGTCCGCAGCAGCAGCAACAGAGCCACCACGCCCAGCGGCACATTGATCAGGAACAGCCAGGGCCAGGGCGCCACCGCCAGCACCAGGGCCGCGAAGGTGGGCCCCAGCGCCGCCGGCACCGCCACCGCCATGGCCAGCCAGGCCATGCCGGCGCCGATCAGATGGCGCGGGTAGATCATCCGCACCAGGGCGACACCGGCCACGGACAGGAAGGCGCCGCCGGCCCCCTGCAACACCCGGGCCGCCACCAGGGTGCCCAGATCCGGCGCCACCGCGCAGACCAGGGAAGCCAGGGTGAACACGGTCAGCCCGGTGGCGAACAGACGCTTCAAACCCAGCGCCTCCACCATGGCCGCCACCGGCAGCAGGCACACCACCGCCGCCAGCTGGTAGCCATTGACCACCCACACCGTGGCCGCGTCGCTGGCGGCCAGGGAGCGGGCCATGTCCGGCAGGGCGATATTGACCACCGCCGTGCTCAGGTTGCTCAGGGCGATGCCCAGCAGCACGGCCAGCGCCGCCCAGCGGCGCTCGACGGGGGGCAGCCCGTCGCCGGCGGCGGCGGAAGACGAAGCGGTGTGATTCATTGGATGGCGGCTCCCAGGGCCGGCCGGGGCGCCCGGTCGACCGTCGTGAAGGCGCCATGCTAGCATCGCTGGATTAAGATTTTACGCCAACGATTATCGATGACACGCCAACCCGCCCCTCCCCCCCTGTTCCGCACCCGGCAACGGGCCCGGCAACGCGGCGAGACCATCGGCGAGCACCATCACGACGAGGCCCAGCTGATCCTGGCGCTCTCCGGCACCACCCAGGTGTACACCGACACCGGCCGCTGGCTGGTGCCGCCGCAGCTGGCGGTGTGGATTCCCGCCGGCGTCACCCACCGGCTGGATGTGCTCTCCGGCGCGGAAATGCGGCTGCTCCACTGGCACCCCGACGCGATCCGCCGCTGGGCCCCCAACGCCAACCTGGAGCGGGAATTCGCCCTGCGCGTGTCGCCGCTGCTGCGCGAACTGATCCACGCCGCCTTCGCCCCGGACACCGGCGCCGACAAGCAAGAGCTGATCGCCCGGCTGGTGCTGCACGAACTGAGCGGCGTGGTGGACGCGCCCACCTACCTGCCCCTGCCCACCAGCAACGTGGGCCGGCGCGTCGCCCACCTGGCGCTCTCCGACGCCGGCCTTGGCCTCACCACTCCGGACCTGGCCGCCGGCGCCGCCACTTCCGTGCGCACCCTCAGCCGCCTGTTCCCCGCCGAAACCGGCCTCACCTTCCGCGCCTGGCGGCAACGGGCGCGCATCGTCATGGCCATCGACCATCTGGCCCGCGGCAAGACCATCGCCCAGGCGGCGGGGCTGGCGGGGTTCAGCAGTACCTCGGCGTTTTCCTATGCGTTCCGGCAGGTGACCGGGGAGACGCCTTCCGGGTTTATGGGGGAATGAGCCTTGCTAGCGCTGGTTCTGCTTGGCGTCGGGCATCAAGCCGTCCAGCGCCTCGAAAATACCGTCCACCACCGTGTCCCGGCCGGCGAACAGCGCTTCCGGTCCACCACCGTGCAAGCTGCTGAACGGGGGCTCGTAGAGTGCCGAGGGCGCCATCACGCCCCGTGAGGTGAGCTGTTCGATGATCATTTCCACGAAGCGGATCTGGGGAGCGGTGAGGCTGGTATCGTCCAGGAAGCGGGCGAAGGCCTGCTTGGCGGTGGCTTCGTCCATGCCCACCAGGCTACGGACGAAGTGCGCCAGGGAAGGTGCTTCGGTGCGCTCCAGCAGATCCGACAGCAGCGTCCTGCCGTCGTTTTCACCCAGGCTGGCGAGCATGTTTTCCAGGGCTTCCAGATCGCTGGCGGTGAGCGGCCGGTTGGTTCTCAAGCGGTGGATAACAATGTTGTCCAGGTGATTGCGCAGGTACTCACGAACTTTCTTTTCGTACTGCACGCTGGTCATCCTGGGCAGCGGCAGCACGGTGTCCTCGCGCACCCCCATCACCTCGTCCTTGAAATCCGTGTACACCACCTTGCGCCGTTTCTTGTCCAGAAACGGCACCACACCGCGCAGGCGCAGCCGCATTTCTTCCAGGGTGGGCACGTCCATGCCATCCCAGAAGGCCGGGTCCTGCAGCGCCTGCAGGTATTCGAGTTGCTGGGCGACGGCGGGAATGCTGGTTTTCTCTTCCAGCATGGCGGCGATCTCCAGCACCCGCTTGCGATAGCGTTCAAAGGCCGCCTGGTCGGCGGTGAGCACGGCAAGCTGCAGACGCAAGGCGGTGAGATCGAACATGCGGGAAGCGACGTCGTCGTACTCCAGCTCCGTGGGCAGGGTCGCCACCTCGGCGCTCAACAGTTGTCGGTCGTCCTCGCTCAGCCGGTCCCAACTCTTACGGTCCCTGAAGTGATCCACGGCTTGGCGCTTCATGCGCACGATAAAGTTGCCCGGGTTCATGGCCGCCACTTCGCCATACAGCGTCTCGGTGGTGTTGCCGGCCACCTTGGCCTCCGGATCGGCCTCCGGGGACTGCTGCAACAGCCCCAGCAGATTTACCCGGGCGCGGAAGACACGAACACTGAGCGGCTCGCTACCGCCGGCCTCGATGCCTTCCGGGTTCTCGTTGAAGAAATCGAAGTTGCAGCAGAAATCGAAGATACGAAAGTCCGCCTTGTCCTCCCCCGGACCAAAGAGATCCGGGCACAGCCGTGTGCCCCGCCCGATCATCTGCCAAAACTTGATCTTGGAATACACCGGCTTGAAGAACACCAGATTCACCACCTCCGGCACATCGATGCCGGTGTCCAGCATGTCCACGGAAATGGCGATATGGGGTGCCTTGTCCTTCTGGGAGAAATCGTCGATCAACGTCTGGACGTAGTTGACCTGGTAGGAAATCACCCGGGCAAAGTGCCCGGCGTGTTTCGGGTAGTGGTGGTTGAAACGCTTTTCGATAAAGTCCGCGTGGGCCTGGTTGCGGGCGAAGATGATGGTCTTGCCGAGGCGGTCGCCACCCTCCACCTTATGGCCGTGCTCCATAAGGTGCTTGAGACCCTTGTCCACGGTGTCCTTATTGAACAGCCAGTTGTTCAGGGCGGTGGCGTTCACCTGCTCAGGGATCAGGGTGCCTTCCGGCACATTGTCACCCCACTCCAGGGATTCCCACTGAGTCTTTTCGTCCTCGGTCAGGTCGTCGTAGCGAATGCCTTCCCGGGGAAAGCGCAGATCCACTTGCTGTACCTTCGGCGGCACCAGATAGCCATCGCTGACCGCCTTGCTCAGCTCATAGGCGTCCGTGGGCACGCCCTGTTCCAGATCGAACAGGTCATAGGTGTTCTTGTCCACCTGCTCCCGGGGGGTGGCGGTCAGGCCAAACAGCATGGCGTCGAAATAGCTGAAAATCGCCCGGTAGCGCTGATACACCGAGCGGTGGGCCTCGTCGATGATGATCAGATCGAAGTGCCCCACCCCGAACCGGGCCTCGTCGGTATCGGAGCCCAGGTTGGCATCGATCAGGCCCATCATGGTCGGATAGGTACACACATACACCCGGCCTTCGGTGTCCTTCTCGGTGACCAGGTTCACCGGGCTGGATTCTGGCAGGTGGGCCTTGAAGGCATTCACCGCCTGGTTCACCAGCGACACCCGGTCCGCCAGGAACAGGGCGCGCTTGACCCAGTTGGCCCGTTGCAGCACGTCCACTAGGGCAATGGCGGTACGGGTCTTGCCGGTGCCGGTGGCCATCACCAGCAGCGCCTTCCGCTGGGCATTCTTGAGCTGCTCGAAAATGCTGCCAATGGCGCGCTTCTGGTAATAGCGCTCAACAATGTCGGTATTGATGGCGGCCACGTCCAGGGGCTTGCGGCTGTCCCGGCGGCGGATCAGGCGGGGGAGTTCGTCTTTCTTGTAGAAGCCCGCCACTTCTCGGGGCGGATAGGCCTGATCATCCCATAGCCAGGTGTCGTAGCCGTTGGTGAAGAAGATCAGCGGCCGCTGGCCGTGCATTTGCTCCAGGCAGTCCGCGTAGAGCTTGGCCTGCTGTTTGCCAACCGTGGCGTCCACGGTAGTCTTCTTGGCTTCCACCACCGCCAACGGCTTGCCGTCGTCGTCCCAAAGCACATAGTCCGCATAGCCCGGCTTGCTATTGGGCATGCCGGTAACCTTGTATTCCCGGTCCTGTTCCTGATCCAGCGGCCAGCCGGCCCGATGCAGCTCCAGATCAATCAGGTAGCGGCGGGTCTCCGCCTCGGTGTAATCGTGACTGTCCGGGACCTGCTCCCGGACCTGACGCAGAGCCGCCAGCTCCTGGCGCAGCGCCTGCAGCTCCTGATCCAGGGCGTCCCGCTCTTTCTGCTGCTTAAGGGCCGCCTCGTTCTGGGCCGCGAGCTTCGCCTCCAGGGCTTCCAATTCGGCCTGCGGTACCACCTTGTCCGTATCCAGCGGTTGCGGCACCCGATCATCCCGCCAGGCCGCGCCCTCCCGGGAGACGCCGGGCGCGTAGGTGCGCACCAGCCAATGGCAGACATGGTGCAGCTCCTTCACCACCTGCATGGCCTGCCGGGGCTCGATCGGTTTGGTCTGGTGGACCGCGATATTGCCCACCTTCTGGATCACCCGGGCCTTCTGAAACACCGCCTCCGGCAGCAGGTTCATAAAGGTGGGTTCATGCAGCAGCGCCCCCAGCTTGTTGTCGTAGGGCATGCGCAGGCTGGCATCGTGGCGATACAGCCAGTGCACCCCCGCCTCCAGCGCGAAGCGGGCATGGAAGCAGGCGGCGCGGGGGTCACCGAGAATATGGCCTTCCGCCAGCGTGGCAGCCTGACTCAGTGCCTTGAATTCGTTGGGCAGGAAGGCGAAGTTGGTCATGGTGCTTTATAGCTCCCCGGAAAAGGCTCTTTGCTGCAAGGAGGCGAAAAAGTAAGTCAACTGCTCGTTATGCTCTAGCAATCTAGCTTTCTGCTGTTTCGAATATTGAACGATTTTGGCGAACTTATCTTGAAGATCAATCGGAGGCAAAGGAATAGGAAGCGCTTTAATGATCCCCATGTTTAGGCCAGACATGATCGCCCCCTTAGCATTATCCTCCAGATAACGCCTAGCCGTTGGATGTAACAAGAAGTAAGCATGCATAAATTCAGGAAGACAGAGCTCTTTATTCAGAGATATGCAGCACAGGTGTTTTGTATTGATAGCGACACCCAGTCCATCAGGAACAATCGCGCATCTCCCACAGGTTCCCATTATGGTAATCAACACATCCCCTGGATGAACCGTATAACGCTTCAGCCTTTCATACTTATCAGCAGTAATAAATCTGGGCCGCCCTTCTCTGAATTCGTTCGAAACGACATTGTCGATTCCCAGTACAGGAACACCTGAATCAACAAACTCACTATGCAAAAGCTGACTTCCGAAAGGCCCTGTTCTTATAGCCCCCTTACGTTTCTCGGCGACATCTTCTACCACAGACCATTCCCAACCATTAGAATCTGGGTCACCAAAGAGATCGAGAAAGGTGGATTGCAGGAGCGCATCAAGTTGGGCGAGGGACTCGCGGCGCTTGGCCCGCAGCGCGTCCGCCGCATCCAGAATTTTCGCAATGCGTTTTTGTTCTTCCAGAGGAGGCAGAAAAAGGCGCTGCCTGTAAGCGTCTTCTCGATTCAACCCAGGAATAGCGGCAGCACGATTCAATTCTGTTAATCGAAGCTGAGGAAGAATCTTGGCGAGCCACGGCAAACATGAATCAGTCTGATCTTCGGTAATGTAGTACGTTGTATCAATAGGCCAGCAAGGGGATTCACTGTACTGGACCTCTCCAAAAGATCCTTTCCTTCCGACGACAATAGTCTCCCCGGAAGTAAGAGATTGATCGTGAAACCCAACAACGCCATTGGAGCCATAAACAGGGTATCCCTGCCCCGTCCTACTCTTAGCAGGCAAACTCTTACCGTAGGCGAACTCGCAAATATCACCAAGCCTCACTTCTTGCCAGCCACTCATCTCAGCATGGCCTCCAACGCCTTACGACCCTCTGATATCTCTTCCTCCAGCTTTGCCAACCGCTCCAGGATCACCTGCGGCGACTCATATTCCACCGCCTCGTACTCCACTTCCTTGTAGCGGTTGATGGACAGGTCATAGTCGTTTCCGGCGATTTCCTCCCGGGGCACCAGGAAGCTCTGTTCGGTGCGCTTGCGCTCGCCTTCGTTCTCCCGGTTCTGCCAGCGGGCCAGCAGATCCGGCAGATCGCTTTTGTCCGGCTGCGGGGTGCGTTTGTCGTCCAGAGAGAAGCCGTCCGCCTCCATCTTGTAAAACCAGACGTTGTCGGTGCCACCGGAGTTGGTTTTGGTGAACAGCAGGATGGCGGTGGACACACCGGCGTAGGGCTTGAACACGCCGGAGGGCATGGAGATCACGCCATCCAGTTTCTGTTCCTCCACCAGCATTTTGCGCAGGCTCTTATGGGCCTTGGAGGAGCCGAACAGCACGCCGTCGGGCACGATCACCGCAGCGCGGCCACCGGTTTGCAGCAGGCGCAGGAACAGGGCCAGGAACAGCAGCTCGGTCTTTTTGGTCTTGACGGTTTGCAGCAGGTCCTTGGCGGTGGATTCATAGTCCAGGCTGCCGGCGAACGGCGGATTGGCCAGGATCAGGGAGTATTTCTCTTCGTCCAGGTCGTCCGCCTGGGCCAGGGAATCCTTGTAGCTGATGTCCGGGTTTTCCACGCCGTGGAGCAGCATGTTCATGCTGCCGATGCGCAGCATGGTGCTGTCGAAGTCATAGCCGTGGAAGGTGCCCTCGTTAAAGCGGCGGCGGGCCTCGTCGTTTTTGTAGATGGTCTCGCTGTGATGCTGCTGGATATATTCGGAAGCCGCCACCAGGAAACCGGCGGTACCGCAGGCCGGGTCGCAGATCACATCCTTGGGGGTGGGCGCGGTCATATCCACCATCAGCTTGATGATATGGCGCGGGGTGCGGAACTGGCCGTTCTGGCCGGCGCTGGCGATCTTGCCGAGCATGTATTCGTACAAGTCGCCCTTGGTGTCCGCATCGCTCATGTCGATGCTGTCCAACTGGTCCACCACGTTGGCCAGCACCCTGGGGGTGGGCATCATGAAGAGGGCATCCTTCATGTGATGGGTGTAGGTGCTGCCGCCCTCCCCGTCTTCCTCGCCCTTGTTGCCCAGGGTTTTGATAAACGGGAACACCTGATCACGCACGGTATTGAACATGTCCTCCGGGGCGAAGTCCTTGAAGCGGGACCAGCGCAGGTGGTCCTGGTCGGGGCCAAACACCGGGTTTTCGATGGGCTTGCTGAAGCGCTGCGCTTTGTTCTCCTGGCGGGTATGTATCTCATCCAGCCGCTTGATGAACAGCAGGTAGGTGAGCTGCTCGATCACGGACAGCGGGTTGGAGACGCCGCCGGACCACATGGTGTCCCAGATTTTATCGACCTTGGATTTCAGTTCGCCGGTGATCATGGGGTTGCTGTTATTCCTCGTTGAAGTAATCGCTGTCGATGTGTTTGACGTCAAAGGTTTCCTTGGTGGCCACGCCCAGGTTGTACTGGATCATCAGCCTGGCCAGTTCCTGGCCATCGATGAGCACGATCTTTTTCTCGATCATGCCGGGCGGCCCATGTCCGGCGCGGTCTCCAGCACTCGAAAAGGCCGCGCGATGGCGTGGCCGGCACGGGCGGACAATTCTCCGGCTTCCAGGATGGCCCGGCACCGGGCCAGCTCCCGCGCGGCACCTTCAGTCATGATTACTCGTGACACCCGGGTGGTGCCTTATCGTCACGGCCCCAGGACTCCAGCCACTCATTGGTTTCCTGGACCGTGAGGCGACGCCCGGTCTCGCGGTAGGACCGCCAGGACGCCAGGGCTTCCCGCTTGAAACTCTCATGGGCCTCTTCGCGGGCCACATATTGCCTGATGGCTTCCAGCATGATCCAGTGCGGTGAGCGGCGGCGCTGGCTGGCCAGTGCCCGGACGCGGCCTTTCAGCTCGTCGTCAATTTTGATGGAGGTTGCCATGGCGGCCTCGTATCGAAAGGTAATACCCTAGGCACGTGCGGGGCTTCCGTCCATCCTCCCTGTCGCGCCAATAAAGCCGTGCTCACGGGTTTACTATTCCTTCGCACTTGGCTCCGCGTTTAGATAAAGCCCTCATATTCCCGCAACCTATCGACGGTCACGACCAGGCCCTGAGCCGCCAGCGTCTCAAGATACTCTTCCACCCCTTTCGGAGGTTTTTTCAACGAACCCCTATGGTTTTTCGCCGTTTCAATAACCCTTGCTTCGTGAAGATCGAACTGCTGAACAACAAAATCATCCGGATGAACTGCCTCTATTCCGAACCTCGCCAGCACGGCCTCTGGAAAATCTCTTAGGTTAAAGGTAACGATCAGTTGAGCACCGGCCACAACGGCCGCCGCGAGCACATGTCTGTCGTCGGGGTCTGGCAATGTCAGCCCCGCGATCAGGTTTTCGTAGCCGGTAACCCGGCAGTCCGGCACGGCCTGGTTCATCAATTCGATGGTGCGAGGCAGCTGTCCGGCGAGTTCCGGTCGGTCCTCCAGCAGATTCCGGGACCATTCGTTCTGAATATCGTCCGACCATCTCGCTGCGAACAAACCCGATAGCGCCAGCCGGATTAGAAAATCGCGGAGCGGAGCCGGGTACAAAACGCAGGCGTCGTAGATGACCGAAAAGCGCATCAGTACCCCATATCGTGCTCTTGGGCCTGATCCGCCAGCGCCTGTAGCGCGGCTTCGCTTTCGGTGGCGCGGGCTGCCCGGTACGCCATGACATCCTGAAAGCGGATGCGTCGGTGCGTCCCAACCCGGGTGAAGGGAATGGCGCCTTCCTCCAGCAGCTTGACCAGGTGGGGCCGGGAGACGTTGAGCAGGTTGGCGGCTTCCTGGGTGGTCACTTCGGCGTGCACCGGCATCAGGGTGACGGCGTTGCCCTGGGCCATTTCCGTGAGGATATTGCGCAGCAGTTCCAGGGCGTGACGGGGCAGCACCAGATCGATGTCGTCCATGCGCACCCTGGCACGGTCCTGCCGGGGGTGGTCCTTCAGCAGCCGCGCCAGGGCGGCGGCGCTTTCCCGGGCCAGGTCCGCGGCCTGGGGGTCCGGGAGCTTGTCATGATCTTGCGCGGTGTTCATGGGTTACCTCTGACAGCGATATCGCGCGATATCCATAAAATATTCGAAACAAACGAAAATCGCAATAAACGAAACACTGAACCCGCGCGCCCAATAGAGCCATGCGCAAGGGTTTGCTATTCTTTCGCGCTTGGCTCCGTTTGGGTGGGGATCGCGGCTGAAGCCGCTCCTACCGCCAGCTTTCCCGCGCCCTGCCCTTGAGCCGCTCCACTCTTTTCACGTGGAGACGCAAGCGTCGGCTGGCTCGGGCTTCGAGCAGTCGACGTCCTGATCGCGCTCAAGTAAATCACAGAAAACTGAAACTGAACTGAATTTCTTGAACGGTTTAAGGCAATTAAGGAGAGCATCATGAAAAAAATCATTATCGCTGCCGCAGCTGCCACTTTATTTTCTACAATGGCCACTGCCAATTCAGGATTGGCCGATCGAATTAATGAAGCGCGCACTTACCCGAACAAAACAGCCGACGCAAAAACCAGAATGATGACCTGCATGAAAGAAATGCAATCTCGCAAATCAATGAACGGGTCCAATGTCAATAAGCAGCAAAAAATATCAGTCAGAAACACACACCACAATCATACTTAAATAAATCCAGCGTGTTAGAGAATAACCAGTAGTCGACTGTCTCTTAGAACGACAGTCGACTATTTATTAAATATTGAAAATACAGAAAGTAATTTACTTCACTTCCACGATGCCTCTTCATTTGGCTCTCAGAGTCAACCACCCAAGAAACATCCATTTGACAATCAGGCCCGTTATCGGTGGCAAGAAAACCCATTGTGCAAGAGGAATTACCCCTGTGCCTGTCCATGTGACTACCGGCATTAACTCGCTATAATTCCATCTTAAACCTGCCGAACCATCCAGGCCTCCAGGTCCGGTTCCCAGGTCCAGTATTCGGTTTCGATACGCATGGTGAAACGGCCGTGGTTGCTGTCCGACCACAGGGTGGCCTCCATCCCCTCAATCAATGATTCCGCCGAGGGCGCACCACCCAGCGCACTGCCCGGAAAAACACTTAGAAAAGCCACCACCCATAAGCATTTCATACGCTGCCTCCTTGAGTTAATCGTCTGATTACCCAGAGAAATCAGAGCCCACTCCTTTCAGACCATGCCTCATAGATCCGCTTGTCCCATTTGCTCTGGAAATAGGCGATAGCGGCTTTTTGATCGTCCCTGGAGAGCTCGTCTGCGAAGGCCGGCATTTTCCCACCCATGGGGGCGCCACCTTGACTAATTGTACCCATCAGCGTGTCGAAGGAATGGTGCCAGGCATGACCTGTTCCGTTGAGCGGTGGCGGCGGGTAAGAGCCATCCTTCAGAGTCTTTTTCCAATTGAAAGCGCCTTGGGCATTGCCGCCATGGCAGCTTGCGCAGTTGTCGTCGAACACCACTGCGCCGCGCTCGACCTCAGCCTGTGTGTACCAGCGGTCATCCACCGTCTGTTTACCGCAGCCGCTGATTAGTGCGACTGCAAGAACGCCTACTGAGATAGTTGCCCCATGCATCATTCTTGTTCCTCGATTTCCTTGCGCCTCAAATTCCTCAATCGCGGAATAAAACGGGGAGTTCTGGCTGCATAGGCCCGCCAATCGGAGCCGAACGCTTTTTCTGTTTCACGCTCCTCGTGAATAGACAGGCGCGAGTACATCCACACCAGCACCGGGAACATGGCCAGCGTCAGCAGCGTTGGCCACTGCAGCAGAAAACCGAACATGATGAGCACGAAGCCGGAATACTGAGGGTGGCGAACGTGGGCATAAAGGCCGGTTGTGGCCAACTGCCCTGCCTTTTGCGCGGCATACAGGGTACGCCAGCCAGCCGCAATCAGATAAAACCCGAGGCCAATAAACACTGTGCTCAAGAGATGAAACGGCCCAAAGTGTGGGGAACCCTTCCAACCAAACAGCATTTCCAGCAAGTGGCCACTGTCGTGAGCCAACCAGTTCACGTCGGGATACTGGCTCTGCAGCCAGCCGGAGAGGAAGTAGAGCGTCAGCGGGAACCCGTACATCTCGGTGAACAGTGCCACCAGAAATGCGCTGAAGGCACCAAACGAACGCCAGTCCCGGCGGGTCTGCGGTTTGAAAAAACTGAAGGCGAAGAATATGAAAATCGCCGAATTCAGGACCACCAGGCTCCAAAGGCCATAATCCGATGCACCATCAGTCATCACGCTGCTCTCCACTCTTTCCCGGTTGCTCTGCCTGGTGGTTATGTCCTCCATGTTCTCCATGCCCTCCATGCCCTCCATGCCCTCCGTGCCCTCCGTGCATAAAAATATGGATCAGCGGACAAGCAAGCAGTATCAGCCAGGGCAAGGCGCCAAGCAGATGAACCTTGTGTTCTCCCCAGAGTAAAACCAGTGCGATAACGGCAAACATTGCCAAGGTAATTTTAAAGCGTCGATCCATGAGCGGTTCCTTTGCGAAAAAGCCAGTGTCAGAACAGGGTACTAATGGGCCTCAAGGGATATCTGATGGCCTATGCCGCTCAGCGCGATCTCATCAACCACATCGAGGGATTCCGGGTCGAGCACCCAAAGCTTGTTCTCTGCCCGACTGGTCACCAGTAGCTGGCCATCGTAGGGAGAGACCGCAAGATGATAGGGCGCAGGAGCCAGCGGCCTGGTGTGGCGGGCGCCGCTGGCTAGCTCAATCCGGACCACTTGGTTGCCGCCCTGGCTGGTGGCATAGAGGGTCTGGCCATCTGCGCTCAAGCCAACGCCATGGGGCGCCTCCCCAACCTCGTACCGGTTCGCCACCGCGCCTTTGGCAAGCTCAAGGACAAGAACCTGGCCGGATGCAGCATCATTCACGTAGAGCCGCTGGTTGCCGGGGGCAAGCACCATATGCTCTGGGTTGCCGCCAACTCGCAAATTGCGCTCGACGAACCAGTGCTCGGTATCCACTTCGCTGACCGTGCCATTACCGGTATTGCTGACCAGAAGGGATTGGCCGTCGTCGGTTTGCACCAGATAGTTGGGGGCCGGCCCCGTCGCCACAGTTTTGACCAACTGACCGGAATCCAGATCCACAACGCTGATGCTGCCACTGGCAGGATGCGTGGAAACGGCATAGCGACTGTCGGAAGTCACCAGCACATGGTGCACCAGCCCCGGCACTTCCAGTTTGCGGTCAATCGTCTTTGTGGCCGTGTTCACCAAATAGAGCAGCCCGGTACTCCCTGCTTCCAATTCAGTAGACTGCCCGCCCCCATGATGAGCGGCGTGTTCATCTTCTGAAACGCCTTCGGGGCGACTAACCGGCTCCTGACGATCATGCGCCGACAAACTACCCACCACCAGATGCCGGCCATCCGGGGTCAGTGCCGAACCGTGGGTATTCAGGGTGCCGCCAATGGACGACGTCACCTTGCGGTTTTCCAGATCAATAACGCCGACGGCATCCGCTGTGCCCATGGGAACAAATGCCCGGTTCGTGTCTGCGGCCACCATCAGCGAAAAACTCATAGCGACACTGGCCGTAATACCAGCAATACACTGCTTGCGAAACGAATGTTTCATAGCGTGCCCTTTTTGGTCAGAGGGTTTCAGTAAGATCTCCTCGCCCGGTAAGCAAGATCCCGAACAGGCATGGTCATTACTTGGCAGTCCATCACACCAAGCTGAAACAGGCCTGAAAACAGTTGCGAAACATGCATTCGTTTGACCAGAATCAAGGTGGAACGATTCACAATGACCATGGACGACCAATGCAAGACGTGCCCCAGGAAAACCAGCGAACAACCAAAACCCACGCCGACCAGCTCAACCGGCAGTGTTACTGCATCACCCTTGACCGAAAAGCGCTCACTGACAGCCTCCAGAAGCAGTTTTCAGACACTGGGAACGAGGCGCCGGCCACTCCCGAGATCCATCATTTCTTTTCAAACAC